>WNGR01008094.1_pt1 | contig 16754 bp, 21 predicted proteins | sample 5407581 | NCBI WGS metagenome assembly WNGR01 (sample SAMN13153383, study PRJNA577476) | soil metagenome | isolation source: 80 cm soil or saprolite under Garry oak tree replicate 2 | place: USA:California | collected 2016-06-15 | reverse complement strand
ATCCTTGACGATTTTCGCACGTTTCTCTGGCTCTTTGAGCCGGACGACGCGTCTGGTCGTCTTTCCGCGGCTCGTGTGGATGAGGAAGGGCTTGAACCCACTGAAGCGATTGGAAATCTGCTCGTAGAGCACAGGGTTGCTCAGCGTTTCACCGTGTTGAAGCTGATAGCGGTAGAAACTACTCACGGCTGTGACAATGGTATTCACACTGCGTTCGCTGAGCGGACTCGTTTCATGAAGAGGACGGGTATTGACCTGCCGAAGCGGATTGCGCAGCCATTGGACGAAGCGGACCAGGTCGTCAGGGGTAACGTGCTGCCAGTGAAGATGAGCTTGTTCTAAAAAGGTGAAGTAGTAACACAAATGGCGGCAGTAGTTTTCTAACGTATGGGGAGATTTCTCCAGGGCGACCAGGTAGTCGAGATAGCGCTTCACCGAAGGAATGAACTCGCAGGTTTCATCCACGAGGTACAATTGCTTCCGGTTTTCTTTTCTTGCCCAGACGGTCTTGACCATCACCACCTCCTCCACATCATCAGCCGCAGTAGATCACTTCTCACCTTACGGAACAATACTCCTTTTTCACCATCTTTTTCTCCGCAACGAAAAAAAGAGACTTGAGGAGCATCAGTGTTTACTTTCCTTACGGCATGTTATCGTTATCACCATAAGGCGGTTTTTCACCTGTTTTTCCTATGCCAGGTCCACTCGCTCTCGCTCAGCCTCCCACCTGTGCTATACTGCTAACGCCACAAAAAAACAGGCGGAAAAACAGAAACAGGTGAAAAAACATGGCCACCACTTCACTCACATCTCCTTCTCCTGAGGAGGTCCTCCCTCTCTGGCTCGATGAGCTGCAAGCCAGCGATCGTGCCAAGGGTACCATCCGTCGCTACAAAAGCGCGGTGGAGGGCTTCCTCGCTTGGTATGCCCGCGAAGAGCAGCGACCACTCACCTTTGCCCAGCTTTCACCTATCGCTCTGGTTGGCTATCGCAATGAGCTGCAACGGACACAGGGGCGGGCAACGAGTACCGTCAATGGACACCTGAGTGCCTTGCGAGCCTGGTGCGCCTAGCTCACCGAAGAGCGCTATCTGGGGGTCAACCCTGCCAGGCGCATCAAATTGGTGGGTCGGCAGGAGGCGTCATCGCGAGAAGGCCTTTCCGACACGCAGGCCAATGCCCTGCTGCGTCAGGCCCAGGTGTCACGGGATGCGCAGCGGAACTACGCCATCGTGCAGCTGCTTCTCCAGACCGGCATCCGCCTGGATGAGTGCAGCCAGCTCACCCTGGACGATATCGAATTGGGGGAGCGTAGTGGGCGGCTCAAGGTTCGGCAGGGCAAGGGCAACAAGGCACGCACGGTCCCCCTCAATGCCTCAGCACGACAGGCATTGGCAGAGTATCTGGCTCCTCGTTTGAACTGCGACCCGACGGTGAAAGCGGTCTCGCTTGCCTGGCCGCGCCGCTCCCCTGGCAGCCAGCAGGTCGCCCTCTGGCAGAGTCAAAAGAAAGGTCGGCTTTCGACCTCAGCGATGCGGCAGATGATCGATGTGCTGGTGCGAGATGCCTCGGCACGCGGATTGGTGCCGACACAAACGAGCGCGCATACCTTGCGGCATACGTTCGCACGCAATTACCTGGCACAATATCCTGGCGATGTCGTCGGGCTGGCAACGCTGCTTGGGCATACCTCTCTCGATACCACCAGGATCTACAGTCAACCGACGGTCACACAGCTCTCCACGCGAGTGGAACAGCTGCGACAAAATGCCTATGGCGAGGAATGAGCCGATTTTTAGCACGCAGCAGCCACAGCAGAGACGAGGAAAGACATTCCCTCACGGGCCGTGAGGCTCGCTGCCAAAAGGGAGAAGGGCACTACCAAGGAGAGGCACGAACCCATCCATCCTATGAAAAGGCGGAGCGATTGACAGGCGGCAACGCAGGTCCGTAGAATGGCAGAAAAAGAGGAGAGAGCAGACCTATGGCAAAGCAACCCTATTGGCACCCGATCGCGATGCTGGCGACGATCTCGCGACATATTGATGGCATGGTCGAGGCGGACCAGGAGCAGCTGGAGACCCTGCAGGAGGCCAGGACCAGACCCTACGTCCTTGATGATGACACGGTCTCCCGTGTCAAGCGCGCATTCACCACCCAGCGCGTGGATTTCTGGGTCTTTGAGGAGCAACTGAGCCGCTGGCAGGCAGGGCAGCTGACTGCTCAGCAACGCGCCGAGGTCACGCGCCTGCGCGGCCAGATGGCCAAACTTCGCCAGATCAACAGCGACGTACTCGCCCTGGCCGAGGACTTGAGCAAAGGCACGATTGAGAAGCAGCTTGAGAAATCTGACTTCGAGCTCGGATTGGAGGCGCTGCTGCGGATGGCCAATGGCGAAGACCCCTTGAAAGGGTAGTGTGTGGTATGAAAGGAGAAGGTCATGCCACCTGTTCGCTTTCACGACGAATACAAACTATATGTCCGCCTGGCAGAGATTGAGCCCGCGATCTGGCGACGGATTGTCGTGCCGGGGCAACTGACGTTGCATCAACTGCACCATATTTTGCAGGTCACGATGGGCTGGACACATTCCCATCTCCACCAGTTTATTGTGCCTGGCACAAACGAAAGCACCTACTATGGTGAACCGAGTCCAGAGGATGATTACTTTCACAAAGATGATCGACTGGTTCGCCTAGCTCACATCGCGCCGAAGAAGGGCGCCACCTTCCTCTACGAGTACGATTTCGGCGACTCTTGGAAACATAAGATCACTGTTGAGGACATTTCACCCACGCCGAAAGATGAGCCACCGTATCCCTGGTGTCTGGATGGGCAGCGGGCCTGCCCTCCTGAAGACGTGGGGGGTGTGAGTGGATATGCACACTTTTTGGAGGCGTGGCGCAAGCGGAGCCACCCGGAGCATCAACAGATGCGACAATGGGTGGGGAAGCATTTTCAGCCAGAACTGTTTTCGGTGCAGCAGGTCAACGCTGGGCTGGCCTTGTTCATCTCTCTCTCGAGCAAGTCCTGACACATGAGGCCAGAAGGCTCTATTTTTCTGCTTAGCGGGGAAAATGGTACGAAAAAATGTTATGACCCCTATTTGGACTATGGTATTATAGATGAGCATGAGCATGCCCTGCTGAAAAAAGGCCGCCAGATCAAACTGGAGCAGCGGCCACGGGCCGAAGCAGACACTGCTGTTGCAGCCGCATCTATCATAGCCCGCGCAAATTTCGTCCAGGTGATGGAACAATTATCGATTCGATTGGGCCGAACCTTACCAAAGGGAGCTTATGATCCGTCAATTATTACAGTAGGGCGTGAGATTGTGGCAAAGGGAGGTCGAGATGCCCTGTCCGAAGTGGCCAAATTGCATTTTAAGACGACCGAGAAGATACTTCAGGGTATCTGAAAATGATAGGATAGTGTTTTTGGTAGGAGAAAAGAAATGTCTTCTAAACCAGCTTCACAGTTAGAAGTAGAGTATTACCCAGTAACCACAGAACGGTGGCAGGACCTCGAAACGTTGTTCGGGGCGAGTGGAGCTTATGCAGGTTGCTGGTGTATGTGGTGGAGAACTACTCGATCCGAATTTGGCAAGCAAGCAGGACAGGTGAACAAGGAAGCCTTGCAGGCCATTGTTGATGCAGGTGAAATTCCAGGGCTTTTAGCTTATGCCGATAGTCGGCCTATTGGCTGGTGTTCGATAGCCCCGAGAGAAGCATTTCCGTCGCTTGAACGATCGCGCACCTTGAAAAGAGTTGACGATAAACCCGCCTGGTCAGTCGTTTGCTTTTTTGTGGCAAAACCGTACAGCTTTCTCCGGGGCATTTGTAGGCTATTCGCGCATTCCTGAACTGGAAGGCCTGTTACAGCGCATACCGGTGTACCAGGAACAAGAACATAGAGAAAAAATCGAAGCGTTTTACAGCCAGGTTCTGCTCCTCAACTGGTTAGTTGCTGAAGGCGAAAAAAGAAAAGATAGCTATTTGCTGACTCATGCAGTATCGAACCTGGTGCTCTTCGGCGGAAGACTGATTCTCGCTCACAACCGGATTTTATACCCCTATCACAAGTGGTTCATGTACGAGGTAAGATGTGCCGAGAAAAAGCCCGCTCATTTTGTGGAACTGATTGAAAAGCTGTTGGGGCAGCCGTGCAAAGAAAATGCTCAGGTATTCACTGAGAGCATCAGCAGCTTCCATGACTGGGGTGTGAGTTATTCACAGGCTGTAGTCAACTTCATGAAAGATAGCGAATGGAACTGGCGTACGGGACAGCCTCCGCTGCAAGATTGGTGAATGTATGCAACCTTTCACAACACATTTACATACAGAAACAGGTTATCTCACCCCTACTCCACCGTTTGACTTTGCCAGGTCCCTGGAATTCCTCGGATTTTTCACACCGATGCAAGGCGAGCAGACAATTGCCTCAAATGTGCTGACCAAAGCAATGTATATCGAGGGACAGATTGTGGCCTTTCAACTCACGTCAACTGGCACGGTAGATGCCCCGCAATTGGAGTACACCCTCTTCTCTGAGCAACCCATGAGCGATGCCGTCAAGCATGCTGCCATTGACCGCGTAAGCTTCTTCTTGAGTCTGGGTGACGACCTGCGGCCTTTCTACCAGATCAGATTGGACGATCCTGATTTTACCCCGGTTGTCAAAGAGTTGTACGGTTATCACCATGTCAAGTTCTTGACACCGTTTGAGAGCGCTTGCTGGGCGGTGCTGACGCAGCGGAACCCCAGGAACATCGCCCAGAAAATGAAGCAGGCCCTGGCAAAGACGTACAGCGGCAGCATAAACGTGCAAGACACGACTTACCAGGCATTTCCTGAAGCTGCTCAACTCGTTGATGTGAGCGAGAGCGAACTTTTGACAGTAGTGCGCAACGCACGCAAGGCGGAGTACCTGGTTGCGGTCAGCAAAGCTTTTCACGAGGTAGACGAGAAATTTTTGCGGACGGGAGACTACGATCAGGTAGAGGCATGGCTACGTAAAATCAAAGGTTTTGGCGAGTGGTCGGCATCCTTTGTCCTGCTGCGTGGTCTGGGACGCATGGAGCAGGCGCCACTTTCCGAGAAGGTGCTCCTGGAAGCGGTTTCCCGGCAGTACGGACATGGCCGGGATTTGACGCGCACGGAGGTGGCAAAATTTGCTGAGAGATATGGACCATATAAGGGGTACTGGGCGCACTATCTGAGGGTGGCATCTTGAAGGAAACTAAATTATGAACTTGTAAACAGAAATTAGTATATAATATTTAGAACATTTGTAGCGTTACTTGTAATCATTTAACCCTATTCCCACGTGCAAGAACTACAAGCTTATTTATTAAGAGGGGGAAAGAAACATGCAGAAGCGGGTCGCCCAACGTAGAGGCAATGCAGCCGATTATGGATATCCAACACCTGATATTGCTGCCCTGTCAGCCAAAGCCCTTGAAGTAACTCGACGGCTGACCGAGTTGTATGGAGTTGCCGAGTGGTCGAAAAAAGACCCGCTAAGTATGCTGGTGGATATTATTCTATCACACCGCACACGAGATGAGCAGACCGCTGCTGCCTACGACAACCTTCTTAAGCGTTTTGGTTCGTGGGAAGCGATGCGTGATGCGGCCGGAGGTCAAAGCGCCACGCCTGCAGGCTTTGATGCGCAGGATTACTGAAGAGCGAGGCGAGCTCAATCTCGATTTTTTGCGCGATATACCTGTAGAGGAGGGTGCAGCATGGCTGAATCGGTTAGAAGGGGTTGGTCCAAAAACGACGGCGGCCGTCTTGCTCTTTAGCTCCCGCAAACCGATTTTGCCGGTTGATACGCATGTATGGAGAGTGAGTATCCGCCTGGGCCTTATCGGGAAAAAGGTGACGGCAGATCATGCCCATGCTCTCTTACAAGCCTTACTTCCCAATGATCCTCAAACTATCTATAATTTCCACAAGGCTCTACTGAGGCATGGACAGCGTGTCTGTGTCTACGATCGTCCCCGCTGCGAAAAGTGCATCCTGACCGATATGTGCGATTACTATAAAACCGTGGTACAGCCTAAGTAAGGTTTGCACCACCATATAAAGTAGTCATTTCTTTCTGGCTGGTTGTAGCCTACACTTTTGCATGAGCAGTTGATGCTTCCCCGACATAGCATTCATAGCGCTAGCGTTGCTCGGCCACCAAAAACTCAACAGGCATGAGTTTCCTCTTCCTTTCCACATGCCCTGTCAAATAAACTGTACATCTGCACGCACTTCTGCTAAAATAACCGAGCAGACAATATCTATGCAAGAATGAACATCAGGAGTAGGACAAACGTCTGCTAACCCATGTCGAAATCGTCACTGAAGTCTGGCCGCTAATATGGCCAGGGAAAACGAGCGATGAAACGGGAAGCGCAACCACCTCTCTCGGAAGAGGCCCAGCAAGTCTTAGACCCATATGCACAGGGAACAGGAACCGGGGCACCTATTTTCAACTGCAAGGAAAAAAAGAAATGAGCCATCACGACGAATTTGACCTCGATGTGCGTCTTGCTAGTGGCACTAGCCTGGCTGGGCCACCTCAACCACCAGGTGGTGGGGGCGGTGGGGCCCTTACCGAGACCTGCCACACCTGTCCCACCTGCGATACCTGCCCTCACACCTGCCAGACCTGCGCGGGTCAGAACACCTGCGACACTTGTCCTGATCAGCTCTGCGTCCTTGGCACTAATACCTGCCCTGGCAATACCTGCGACACTCAGTGTGAGCTAACGTGCCGTGGTCAGGATACTTGTGATGGTACCTGCGACACCTGCCAGACTCAATGCGCTCAGCAAACGTGTCTTGGCACCTGCCCTGATGATACCTGCGCCTGCGTGCCAGAGCAATAACCCTTAAGCCTTTTCCTGTTTAGTAACGAAGAAGCAATGAGTCACGAAGTAGGGTGGTACATAGAACAGGAACCGGGGCACCTATTTTCAACTGCAAGGAGAAAACGAAATGGGCCATCATGATGAATTTGACCTTGATGTGCGTCTTGCTAGTGGCAGTAACCTGGCGGGGCCACCTCAATTGCTAGGCGGTGCGGGTGGCGGTGCCGCTACCGAGACCTGCAACACCTGTCCCACCTGCGATACCTGTCCTGAAGGCTGCGGCACTGACCAGACTCAATGTAATCAGCAAACCTGCGGCACCTGTGCCACTCAATGTGGTGAGGCAACATGTGCTGACACCTGCACCTGTGACACTCAGTGTGGTCAGATCACATGTTTTGAGACCTGCCCTCTGACCTGTGACACCTGTCACACCTGTCCAACCTGCCCTGAAGTGACCGTCTGCCCAATCTGCATTCAATAGATGAGTCTGTGACACCTACCATGGTCAGAAAGGGACATAGAAGCGTAACCAGGGCGACAATTTTCAGGTCCAAGGAGAAAACGAAATGGGCCATTATGATGAATTTGACCTTGATGTGCGTCTTGGTAGTGGCAGTAGCCTTGCGGGGTCACCCAGGGCGCTAGACGGCAGGGATCTTACCGACAACTGTGGCACTGACCAGACCTGTGCTGGTCAGCAAACCTGCGGCACCTGTGCCACTCTCTGCGGTCAGCCAACATGTGTTGACACCTGCAACACTTGCGGCACCTGTGACACTCTGTGCGCTGGAACATGTTTTGACACCTGTGTCACTTGCCCTGGTCAGAACACGTGTGATCAACCATGTGTTGACACCGGCAACACCTGTAACACCTGTGTAACCTGCGGCACCTGCCACACCTGTGTCACTTGCCCTGGTAATCACACTTGTCTCCCTCAAGATACCTGCCATACCTGTGACACCTGCCACACCTGTGTCACCGATTGTGGTCAGGTAACATGCCACCCCATCTGTATTGAATAGATGAGTCTGTGACATCTGCCATGCTCAGAGCAGCTCTAATCCAGACACTGTTAGCGTGGAAACTAGCTAACCTGTATCTAGTGATAAGAAAGGTCTTAAGTGTCCAAAGCATATGGTTGTTCCTGGCAACCCGCCCTTACGTCAGGCAAGGCTGCAGCAGCAGTGGACATCGCTCTAGACGTTGCGACCCGCCTGCGGGAACGGGAGCGCGTAGAAGCCGCTGTTGTGGCAGCCAGTCGGCAAACCGCTTATCCTAAATCCACCCATTGGCAACCTTCGGGGGTGGCCCAGGGCTATGCGGGACTGGCTATCATGTCCGGTTACTTGAATGCCTGTTTCCCTGATGATGATTGGGATGCTATCGGGCACGGCTATCTCGAGCTCGCTGTGCGAGATATGGAGCGGCGATCCTATCTGCCAGCGGGCATCTTTGGGGGTCTCAGCGGTCTGGCATTTGCCGCCTGGTCCCTCTCTCAGGGAGGGAAACGGTACCGCAAGCTCCTGGCTGCTGTCGAGGAGGTACTCCTTCCTCAGGCCATTGGTCTTGCTAATAGACTGGCCATACAGAAAAAAGATGTTTCGGTTGGTCAATTTGATCTGATCTCTGGTCTCAGCGGTGTGGGGGCGTATCTTTTGTGCCGCAAGGATGAACCACACGTGGCCGCCTTGAGTGCTGTTCTTAAGAGTCTTGTTGCAGTAACTGAAGTAGAGGAGGGGCTACCTCGTTGGTATACACCTGCGCATTTACTTGGGGACGAGAAAACCATGCCTCTTTACCCCAATGGCAATCTCAATTGCGGCTTAGCGCATGGCATTCCTGGTCCTTTAGGTCTGCTCTCGCTTGCGCATATCTCTGGTATTTCATGCGAGGGGATAGAGGAGGCTATTGCCAGAGTGGCGACGTGGCTCTTGCAGCATCGTCTAGATGACCAATGGGGCCTGAACTGGCCCGCAGCAGTGCGCGTGGAAGCTAATGGGACGGTACTGACAGGTTTGTCTAACCAAACTGCTTTACCACTTGAACCAAGTCGTACCGCCTGGTGTTATGGAAGTCCTGGCGTGGCACGTGCCCTCTGGTTTGCAGGGAAGGCTTTACATAACCCGGAATATCAGCAGTTGGCTATCGAGTCTATGGAAGCAGTATATCGTCGTCCAGTTGAGGTACGCCGTATCGATTCTCCCACTTTCTGTCATGGTGTAGCTGGTCTCCTACAAATCATGTTGCGCTTTGCCCATGACACAGGGTTGCCTCAATTCGCCGAAGCAGTACAGTCACTCAGTGACCAACTGCTCTCTTTGTACGAACCTGATACCCTGCTGGGCTACTATAACCTGGAGCCCGGTGGGAATCGTGTTGACCAACCAGGTTTACTCGACGGTGCACCAGGGGTGGCCCTGGTTTTACTGGCGGCATCTACTCCCGTTGAACCTAGTTGGGACCGCTTGTTTCTGCTATCGTAGGTGAGGAGGAGAGTCTTTGCAACAGTCCAGGACCAGGTTTGCTCGCGCACAGCAACCAGCAACTCAAGCCAAATCCGCTGCGCGTCCGCTCTATGATCTGCTGAATTTTGTAATGGTGCGAGCGCCTCTACTGCCTATCGAAGTCTATCTCGCATTGGAGGCTCAGTTGGGCCAGTCTGAGATAGCTAGCAGTTCAACTCATCATGCCTACTTCCAGAGTGGCTCCCTTGCACCACGCGACCCGCGCATCCGCTGGGCTCTGGCAGTGGGAAGCAGTGTACTACTCGATGACCTGGAACGGTCTTCACCTTCCAGTAAGGACGCTGACCATCTCAAAGGGAAGCTGTTGCGCTTCCTGATTCGCATGTCAACGCGACCGACGCCGTTTGGACTTTTTGCTGGTGTTGCGTTGGGCCACTGGGGAGAAGTGACCGATCTTGCTCTGGCGGTAGAGCCGCCGCACACAGGAACGCGACCGGATATGACCTGGTTGCTCACCCTCGTTCAGGAATTAGAGTCTCGTCTCGACGTTCGCAAACATCTCCGCTTCGTAACGAATCCGACAGCCTTCATCCGTGGTGACCGGATCTTCATGACGGAGCGTTCGTCAATTGGGGAATCTAACTCAGTGTCGATGGTCTCTGTGCGAGCATCGGGAGTGGTGAAAAGGGCACTGGCGCTGGCTCGCGAACCCATCCCCTACCAGGGTCTGGTGGACAAGCTGCTTTTGACAACGCCGGGGGCGACTGCTGAGAAAGTCGAACAACTCATCACTGGACTCTGGGAGCAAACAGTGTTGCTCACCGATCTACGTCCACCATTGACGACTGACAGCCCGGCACGCTATGTCCTTCAACAGCTCAGCGGTATTCCAGCCGCAAATGAAGCTCGCGCACAGTTAGCCTCCATTTTAGAAGCGGCAGCCACCTACGATGCACTGCCGCCAGAGAGGGGGGTGTCAGCATATCGACAACTGGTAGCCCAGGCCAATGAGGTAAACAGGACCGTAGCCGAAACACCTGTACAGGTAGACATGGCTCTTGAGCTTCGCGGTCAGCATATTGCTCAGGCCGTTGGTACAGAGGTAGCCCGTGCCGCCGAATTGCTGCTCAAGATGACGCCATCACCCAATGGTCTGCCCTACTTCAAAGCGTATCGTACTGCGTTCGTATCTCGTTATGGACAGAACCGTGAGATACCGTTACTAGATCTGCTTGATCCCAACTTCGGGCTTGGCTCTCCTGCAACGTACAGCGGTAGCAATAACGGAATTGCTCAAGCCAAGGCTGCTCTGCGTTCGCAGACCCTGCTCGACCTTGCTACTAGTGCCTTGCATGATCGTACATCAGTAATAGAATTGGATGAGGATAGGCTCAAGCGACTTGAGACCTGGACTCCTTCACCCGGCACGGCTCCTACCTCTTTGGATCTCAACGTATTTGTTGCAGCTTCTTCCGTGGAGGCAATAGATGCGGGCCAGTTCCAAATCATTATTGGCCCCAATCTTGGTGCTCAAGCGGCGGGAAGGAATCTGGGACGATTTGCCAACCTGATTGGACCAGATGCTCAGGAAGCGTTGAAGTGTGCCGCTCATGCTGAAGAGGCGCATACTCCAAATAAACTCCTGGCCGAACTCGTCTACCTTCCCCGGCGGCTGCGCTCAGCAAACGTGGTCATCAGTCCAGCTGTACGCAGCCACGAGATTGCCATAGGGGTGAGCCCAGGCGTAGATACCAGCAAGGTGATTCCTCTCGATGAACTGATGGTAGGTATTCGTGATAACCGCTTCTATGTCCGCTGGCTGGCCGAGGATACAGACATTGTGATCACCGCCGGGCATATGCTCAATACTATGCAGGCACCAGCAATTTGCCGTTTTCTAGCAGAGCTGAGTCGAGAAAATGCTGCCCAGTTGAGTTCCTTTGATTGGGGACCAGCCAGGAGCTTTCCATCGCTTCCTCGCGTGCAGGTGGGGCGGGTCGTGTTGCGCGAAGCTCAGTGGAGTATTGATACACTCACCCGTGCTCAAGCGTTACTACCAGACTCGCCCAGGGCCTTCAGAGAAGCACTTGAACGCTGGCGGGAGCACTGGCAAGTACCACGGTATGTGTATCTGAGCTTTGGCGATAACCGGCTCCTCCTGGATCTCAAGAGCGCAAGCCAGGTTGAGGAATTGCGCACCGAGGTACGACACCTGCGCGATGGGGGCCATCTCGTGCTGCAAGAAGCTCTTCCTGGTCCCGACCAGGCATGGTTGCAAGGGCCAGAAGGTCATTATATGACAGAGCTTGTTGCGTCCCTGGTGCTACGCCATGACTCTCTTCAGGGCACATCTGCCCAGAAGGATAAGAATGTAGGAGCGTCTTCAAGTGCTCCATCTCGTCGAGGCGACCCAACTCCTGTTCTGCCCGCCCAAACTGCTTTAGCAAGCGACCGTTTGAGGCCACCCGGCAGCGACTGGCTGTTCGTCAAACTCTACTGTACAAATATGTTTGAAGAGGATATGATTGCCTCTCCCCTGCGCATATTTGCCGAGGAAGCTCTGGCTTCAGGATTGGCCGAGGAGTGGTTCTTTATCCGCTACAATGACCCCGACCTGCATCTGCGGCTGCGCTTCCGTGGGGAGCCGGAGCGTCTCATCAGTCAGTTACTGCCCAAGCTCTGCACCTGGGCTACGAGATTGATGGAGGAAGATTTCTGCTCACGCTTCGTCTTCGACACCTACGACCGCGAAGTGGAGCGCTATGGAGGAATGGCTGGTACCCAGGTTGCGGAGTCAATCTTCGCTATAGATAGTCGCACGGTCAGTGAACTCATCTATCTTATCCAGGAGCGTGTGCTGAAATTAGATCGGATTACACTGGCAGTCCTGAGCGCGGACAATCTCCTGGCGAGTCTTGGGCTTACTCAAACGGCTCGGCTGCAATGGCTCCGGCAACATGTTAGCTCCAGGGACGAGGTGGGCCAGGAGTACCGGCAAAGGAAGACATTGTTGCGCTCATTGCTCCATGACCGGAGTCGATTGCTGAACGAACCAGCTGGGGAGTCTGTTGCGCAAGCATTTACGACGCAATCCGTCATGCTAGCCCCCATCGCAGAGCGTTTGCTGGGCCTAGCAAAGCAGGGCCAACTGAGTCAGACTATGGATATGCTCTTCAGTAGTTATATACATATGCATTTTAACCGACTCTTTGGCTCGGATCACTCTGCCGAACGGAGAGCACTAGGTTTGCTTCTGCGTACAAGAGAAGGTTTGGAGCGGTCATCTGTTGTCTAATTAAATCTTGATCTTTTTCAGGCTACGTCACACGAGGGACCGTTCGGTTCAAACTTATATTTGTCCCCAGACGTGCAGGTGAATGCTCCTGGGTATGAGGTCTTCGTGCTTACTCTGAACTGACCTGTCCATTTCCTTGCTCAGCTGAGATACAGCGATCAAGTCAATGTTTTTCACTGCTATGCAAGATACAGAAAGCTCTGCACTCCTACACTTTAGGATTCCATGTTGAAAGGCGAAAGGCACATTGGTGAGATTGCCCTAAAAACGTACTGATGTGTAAAAGATATTAAGCTATAACCTGGATTGATCAATCTATGCAACTACGTAGGGCGAGAAGAAGCTCTTTCATGTATGGGGGGAGGTTGTGAACGATGTATCCAGTAGTAAATCTACTTTCCAAACTATTCGTTCATTATTAGTTAGAACGGCTGACCGTAGCAGCACACAAAGCGTACCCTACAGCAAAGTTACATATCAGGTGAACAATAGGAACTCTAATCTTTATTTAAGTTTTAAGCAAATTATCACACACAGGACGATTAAAGGTGGATAAAAGATATGGCAGAGTACGGAGAATGGAATAAAAAAGGAGCAACCTTGAGTGATGTAACCGCTCAGAAAGAATACGGCATCAGCAGGGACTTCATTATCAAGGGCATTAATTCAGGACAGCTTGAATATCACGAGGGTTCGATCTGGGGAAATCCTTACATACGGGTGTTGAGAAGCCAGCTTGAAAAGTACATCTCGGATCAATTAGGAAATGAGTACTTGATGACTGTTAAGAATAAAGCCGAATTACGCGCGATCAAAAAAGAAATGGACGATCTCAGGAAAAGAATGGATGCTCTACAGAAACGTAAGGCAGAAATTGAAAGTACGATGAGATAATTTCTGTATAAAGGAAGGAAATATCCCATGCCAGATCCAACACAGGGTCCTCCGCCCACCTCAGGCTACGTTGTTGATGCTGAGAACGTGGCAGAAATGGCTCGCCTGAGGAGACAGGCACGAATGCTCAGCGAGCATCTTGGCCTCTATCCCCAACAGCTTGCACTTCCGCAGCGTTCTCATATCCTCGACATTGGGTGTGGACCTTGCGCAGTGGTCTCACCACACCAGAGGACATTAAAGTGCTCTACTCCTCTACCTTGGAGGAGATGGCAGCCGACGACTTTTGTGCCGCAGTCTTTTTCCAAAAAGTATGGGGGACAAAACCCGCGTAAGCCTCTTAATACCTTGAATCCATCAATGTGGTGATGGAAAACACTGTTCCCTTAATCCGGGCTGATAGTTCGAGGCGGTATCGGCTCATCGGTAGTGTAGACGTCCGCTGTAACGTAGGTCTGTGGTTCGGGCTGGACCTCCTCGCGATGATAGGAGCCGCTGGCATCGGTATTCATTCCCGGCGACATCCGGCCATAGTTGTAGTGCCCGGTTTCTGCCGGCGAGAGTGGCCTCCTGGCGAATTGTGGTATGCCTCTTACAGTCCGAACCTCAACAGCTGGCGCTTCATCGTAAAGATCATCGGGTATCCTGTTGAGTCCCATGCGCACCAGGTCATCTTCACTGAGAGTAAGGAAGGCCGTATTGTCTTTGATCTGGTCTCTTATGGCACTTTGCGGCACATAAGAGACCTTTGGAAGTAAACGGCCACGCTCAACCAGAATATAACGGCTAAAGCGTGCTTGTATTGTGCCAAGCCATTTTCCCTGTGAGTCGACGACGTTCTGACCAATCTTGAACTTCCACGGATCAACTACGTGGTAGACAGTGACAAACTTCTCCTTCTTCTGAGCCATCGGATCTTCCAGGCCCCATGCCACGATGAAGACAAGCACGAAAGGTAGTGCAACAAGGGATATCCAGGGAAAACTGGAGACGAAGAGTAAGCCACCAACCGCAACAGCAATAGCGGCACTGAGAAAGATCGGCCAATAACTTGGATTGGGCATGTGGATATGCGGCTCTGCCTCTTCACCTTCTTGCTGTGCCGGAAGAGAAGTTCTAAACTCATCTGATATAGAACTAGCACTTTGAGGAGAACTATCCATAAGCTCTCACTTTCCTTTTAAGATATTAAGAATGATCTCCAACTTACGAGGAGGTATCCCCGTATTGTTGTTCTACTTCTAAAAATAGCAGATATATGAAAGGTATGCAAGCCCGCTCTTCTCGAAAAACAATGAGATGTGCATCATACTTTTTAAGGTAGCTATCAGGACTTCTCGTCGTCACAAGCGACGAGAAGTCCTGATAGCTACCTTAAAGTTCCCTCAATGGCGTCATTGAGGCTTTACGAATAGCGACCGCGGCGAGTCGTTGTGATGCTCTAGCGACTTGAAAGTTTGGGGGCAAATACCAGTCTGCCCAGTGATACTATGCCCCAGGCCAGCAATGCGTATATGAGCATTGCAATCAGCGTTGTAATTTCTAAGACGCTGTTGCCAAAGGCCGGGTCGTTGAAAATGCCGTAAAAGGGTACCACAAACACATGGCTCAGGTTGTACAGGAACACGACAAAGCTGCTGCCCTGGTTCGCACCCAGGAGCCGGAAGAGGAAGCGCAGCAGCAATATTATTTCCAGCACGCCTAACACAAAGTACGTGGTTCTTATGATCCAGTAGCGAATATTGGCCCGCCGCAGGTTTTCATCTTCAAAGACATCTCGAGGATTCTCGACCCGGTTGACCATAGGGTCTACATAGCCTTCTCGTCGACTCTGGGCGTATGCACGCGGGCTGTTGGATGATTCGATGGTATCATCGGCTGCACCATACGGCCCTTGCTCAGAAGGGACGCGCATGGGTGGCTGCTGATATCCACGGGGATCGGGTGAGTAAGGTTGATTACTCATCTCTTGTTCCTCCTTACTTGACTTGATAATATCTTCTAACTGACACGATAACTCCAGATAAAGAGTTAATACAATCCTTTTTCAATGTTGAGTCCTGCTAATGAATTCAGCAAGGTACCCAGCATTGTTGCTCTGCTGCAAAGATAGGTATCTTACTTTATTACGTCAGGCTTAGTAAAAAAGTGGCAGAGTAGTTAGGTACAAGAGCAGTTTGCATCTTCTGTCTTCGGAGGTACCTATGCAGGTCTGGTACCTTTTGGGCTCCTCACTGCCTGCGGCAGTTCGCATGCGTTTTTTGTTGTTTGCGAGCTTTGCCACCGCTGGCGGCAAAGCTCGCAAACAACTGTATGGGCAAGCGCTGCTGGTGGCGAGGAGATCTGAATAGTTGCACCAAATGTTTTGCTAACGAAGATGTGCTAATTGCGCTATAATGTGTCCATCTCAATTTAATTGAATGAGAGCATAGAAGAGCCAGAATGAAGAACAGAGTGGAGGTTTACCATGAGCGATCTACCTCAGCTAGCCAGCCTTCTTAAATCCAGGAATACGATTGATAGCAAGATCGCGACTCTCATTGGGCGACCCGTGCAGGCTCAGTCCGTAGGCGAATACATCGCTTCCGTTATTTTTGGCATTGCTCTTGAAGAGCCAGCACCACACAAAACGACAGATGGACGCTTCACACGGGGTCCGCTTGCGGGTTGTAGTGTCGATGTCCAATGGCATACCCGGCATGATGGCATACTGAACTTGAAAACCGATCCTCTTCCTGATTACTATCTCGTCTTGGTGGGTTCGAAAGAAGCGACAATATTCCATAACCTCTCTATTCCCTGGGTGATTGATGCCGTATTTCTCTTTGACGCTGGCGAACTTTATACTGCACTACGCGAACGAGGCGTTCAAGTAGGCAAGGGCACGAGTATAACCGGTCCACTTTGGGAACGGGCCGAAATATATCCCGCCCAGAATAATACCCGGTTGATGCTTTCTAACGAAGAACGTGGGCAGCTTGCCCTCTTTCGCTAAGGTAGTCTTTTTCGCGCCCCCTGTAGAATGAGAAGAGAATATGTTCTTTGAATGGAAAGAGGGAGCGCAAGTAGTATGCGAAGCACAACAAAGAACCCGGATCCTACGATCATTATCATTCCTAAACAGGCAAAGCCACAAACAGACGATAGGCACCGCTGGAAGAGGCCTCGTCTGCTCACTGTTCTTCTCTCGCTGCTGGCTCTCATTGCCTTTATTCATTTTATTGCTGTT
>WNGR01003645.1_pt1 | contig 16755 bp, 14 predicted proteins | sample 5407581 | NCBI WGS metagenome assembly WNGR01 (sample SAMN13153383, study PRJNA577476) | soil metagenome | isolation source: 80 cm soil or saprolite under Garry oak tree replicate 2 | place: USA:California | collected 2016-06-15 | reverse complement strand
TTTCTAGTGCAAGATGAAAGCCGCGAAGAGGATACGGGAATCCGTCTCGCCGCGATTAGACTGCATAGCGATCGCGCTCGCCGCGGATGAATTGCTCGACGCAGCGGTAGGCTTCGTCATCCGTCATTTGCACGGGCGGGTGCTTGGAGAAAAAGGCGGAGGCGGAATGTAGCACGCCGCCGATCCCGCGATCGAGCGCCAGTTTGCAGCAGCGGATCGCGTCGATCGCTACGCCGGCTGAATTCGGTGAATCTTCCACGGAAAGTTTCAGATCGATCTCCATCGGCATATCGCCGAAAAGCCGGCCTTCCACGCGAATAAATGCGATTTTGTTGTCGAGCTGCCACGGCACGTAATCGCTCGGGCCAATGTGGATATTTTCGTCAGCAAGGCGCTCGCCGATCACCGATTGCACTGCTTCGGTCTTGGATGTTTTCTTTGATGCCAGCCGGGCGCGATTCAGCATGTTCAGGAAATCGGTGTTGCCGCCGGTGTTCAATTGATAAGTCCGGTCGAGCCTGACGCCACGCTTGCGAAAGAGATCAACGAGCATTCGATGCAAAATAGTGGCACCCAATTGCGCTTTGATATCATCGCCAATGAGGGGCAAATTCTTATCGGCAAACCGTTTGGCCCAAACCGGATCGCTAGCGATGAAGACGGGGATGTTATTGACAAACCCGAGCCCTGCCTCCAGCGCGCAACTGGCATAGAAGCGGGTTGCCTCTTCGGAGCCGACTGGAAGATAATTCACCATAAGTTCCGCGCTCGAATCCTTCAGCTCCTCGATGATTTGCTCGCGAGTAGATTCTTTTTCCAGTGGCAGGAACGTCCGGAGCGGATCCTGATCGCGCATGTGCGGCGCGTAACTGTCGAAAACGCAGCCCATCTTCACGATTGCGCCGGTAAGCTTGATCTTTTCGCAAAAGACTTTCGTACAATTAGGCGGAGAGAATATGGCCTTGCTAACATCGAGGCCCACTTTGCGACGATCGATATCGAAAGCGGCAACGACCTCAATATCCTCCGGCCGATACGATCCGATCTGGCGATGCATTAACCCGGCCCCCGACCCGTTGGGCGAGGAGCCGTGATAAAAATTCATTCCCTGGACGAGTGAGCTGGCACAATTCCCAACTCCAACGATGGCAATTCTTATTTTTCTCATGCAATAATAAAGTTTGGCCGCTTTGATTACTCACCATCTCCACCCTTTCACAGCGGCTCCGGCTGGTATGAAAGACCGAATGTGTCCGAGGTCGCGTCTGCTTGCAAGAACTGTTATAAGGACAAAGGCTAAAGGGATTTTTATTGAAAAGAACCCCCGGGCAAGGAGATATACGAAAATGCGTTTCGAGTTTGCGGCCGTTGCGCTCTCGCTCACTTTTGCCTTGCCCGCTCGAGCGCAAGCGGTGGTGCCCACTTACACTATCGAACAAGCGGTCGCTGTCGCCCAGACGCAGAACCCTGAAATCGCGATCGCGCGGAAAAAAGTGCAAGGCGCGCGCGGCGGCTGGATTGAAGCGCGCTCGGGATACCTTCCGTCGTTAACCTCGAGCGGGCTGTACGATAAACGACAGCAACAGAGCGAAACCCGACTCCGGGAGGAAGATTACAATGCGACGCTGCGCGTCGACCAGAATCTTTATACTGGCGGAGCAGTAACGAGCCAGGTGGCCATCGCGCGGTTGAATATCGAGAAGCAGAATTATGAGCTGCAGGAGATCGCCAGCCGGGTGGCAATGGATGTGCGGATCGCGTTTAACGAACTTCTCCTGAATCGGGCGAAAGTGCGGGTGCGCCAAGATTCGGTGCGCGTCCTGGACGAGGACCTCAAGGGCCAGCAGCAAAGTTTCAGCGCCGGCATTGTCGGCAAATTGAACGTGCAGCGCGCTGAAGTGGCCCTTGCCAATGAGCGGCCAGAACTTTTCAACGCGGAAACACAATTGAGAAATTCCTACCTCCGACTCGGCGACCTCTTTGGCGCGGACGCTGGTCCCGGAGCTAAGGCGGCCCCCTTCGAGGTTTCGGGAGAATTGCAATATGAGCCGAACCATCCCGATCTGAACGAATGCCTGGCTCGGGCCGATGCGAATCGGGCGGTAATCAAAGCCCGGCAGAAGGATATCCAGATCGAAGACCAGCAATATATCCTGGACCGGAGCGCGTCGCGCCCGCATGTCCGGGCTTTTTCCGGGTATGAGGTTTACAGCGAACGCGATCCGGAAGTCGGTCAGGAATTTAATTATGGGTATGTGGTGGGGATAAACGCGACGTGGAATATCTTCGATGGGTTTGCCACCAGAGGGCGGATGCAGGCAACCCGCGCCCGGCGCGAAGCAGGCGTGCAGGCGCTGGCAGCGGCTCGGCGCGGCGTTGCCTCGGAAGTGCGCAGTGCTTTTTTCGATCTCGAACAAGCTGAACGCGTGCTCCAGGCGGAAACAAAAAATGTGCAGACGGCAGACGAGGCTCTTGAGATCGCCAAAGGGAATTTCGCCGCTGGATTGGGAACACAACTCGACACTCTGCAAGCCGCATCCGATGTAACTCGGACTCGCACTACTCGATTAAGCGCAATTTATTTGCACAACGTGGCTCTCGCCCGTCTGGCACACGCCTGCGCCAGCCCTGCGGAAGCGCTCGATTTCGGATCAAAAATCAAGAACGCCAGGAACGAAAACCATAGCGAAGCGCAAGCTGCCGATGTGGCGCGCCCGCCGGAAAAGCTCAGTCAGCGATGAAGCCGCGATTTCTATTTCTGGGGAGCACAGGCCGCCGGCCTGCGGCATTCGGCGGCCGGGCGAATGCCATACAACGTAAGCACGCGAGGGGGGGCAAGCTGTTCGCAGCAAGCTGCCGCGAACTACAGGCCAGCGGCCTGTGCTCCCCAGAATGCAGGAGGCGGCGCTTGTGGGATCTCGCAACGCCAAGGTTCTTCATCACGATTTTGATGGCTTGTTTGGCGCATCCAGCCGGTGGGGTCACACTAGAGATCGTTCTGCAAACCACGCTTGAAAAAAACCCGGCCATCCAGGAAGCGAAATCAGGTCTCGAGCAAGCGACCGGGCAGCGGCTCGTTTTTCGCTCTATTGTCTGGCCTCGCTTCGAAGTGGGCGTGCCGGCCGGTGTTCAGGCCGGTCACCGGGCCGGTGAGAGTGGAGTAAAAGGCTTTGCCCTGGGACGAGGCTTTCTCACGCAGACGTTATTCAACGCAGACATACCGCCCTCCCTGTGGCGTGGAGATATCGAAGTTTTGATCGCACAACAGCAATTGAATGTTGCCGTCGTGGAGCAGCTTCACGCTGCGCGACTGGCGTTTTACACTGCCCTCTTCAATCGCTCGCTGGAATCCATCCGGGACGAACAACGGCGACGGCTGCAAGAGAACGTGGCTACTCAAAAAAACCGTTACGAAGCGGGGTTGGCTGATCGGAGCGCGTTCACCAGCGCCAGTGTCCAGGCGTCTGAACTGGATCCGCAAATTGAAAGCGCGCATCGCGCCTATCTGGACGCGCAATTGCAATTGGCCGAAGCGATGGCGATCGATCCTGCGAAGACATCGTTGCCCAAGCCCGAAGGCGAGCTGCAGTTTGTCCCGATGCGCGTCGATCTTGACTCCGAAACAGGGGCGGCCCTGCAGAGAAGGGCGGATCTCAAGCTCGCGCGTTTATTCGTGCGTGCGGCCAATGCAGATCAGCGCATTATCGAGGCCGGTTATTATCCCGCCATAGTGGGAAACATCACAGGCAATTACATTCCGGTCTCGGGGATTCACCGCGAAGGCTCAACCAGCAAGACACAGGACTTTCTTTCATCCGAAGTCATTGAAAGGGCTGGCTATACATGGCACGTCATCGATAACGGCAAAGTAGGTGGCGCAGTTCTGAGAGCGCGTTCGGCAAGGGAGATAAACGAACTGACCTGCCGGAAGCTGGAAGCGAATATCCCCCGCGACCTCTCGCATATCGCGAACTATCTTAAGACAACCGAGGTCCGTGAAAGATCACTCGCCACGGCCTCGGAGGCTGCGGAGGAAAGCGCAGAGGTGGTGCAGCAAAATCTGGCCAACGGTCTGGCGTCGCCACTCGAATACCGGGCTACTCAAAACGCCTTTCTGGAGACCAGAAGCGGATTGTTGGATGCCACCTATCAACACAATCTCGCGGTTGCAGAATGGGACCGCGCTACCGGGCGTTATTTTCAATTTTCGGACGACACCGCGCAAAACGTGCATTAGTTCCTGCAATTGAAATTGCCGGAATCAAAAAGGGTTCTCTGGAGTGCTGGAGCGGCGCTTGTGCTCGTTTTGGCGGTGGCCTACTATTTCTTTCTGCCAGTGGCAGAGGTGGCCAAAGTCCAGCGCGGAACCGCCATCGCTGCCGTGTACGGCACGGTGCGCATTGAACCGGCTTTTTCCCCGCATGTCCGCGCTCAAAATTCCGGCTTCATCCAGTTGGCAGAGCCCTTCGCGGCCGGACGCGGGGCGATCGGAAAGGACGTGAAGAAAGGGCAGATACTGGCGACCATCGCTGACGAAACAACCGCCCGGCAATTGAAGCAAGCACGCGCGGACTTGCAGGCCGCCATCCAGCGGGCCGCACTCCCGCTTCCTTCTTCGGAGTTGCTCAAAGCCGCGGAAGACAACCTCCAGCGGCTGGAGAAAGTAGTCTCGTCAGGGAACGTGCCGGCGGTCGAATACGAGAAGGCGAAGAGCGAAGCGAATCGATTGCGGAGCACCGTGGAGACGGAGCGAATCGACCGCGATCGTAATCTTAATGCTCTCGAGGACACGTGCAAAAAGCTCGAGGCGCAGATGAAGAGCTCCGAGGTTCGTTCGCCAATCGATGGACTTCTCACCAATATCCAGACGATCGACGGTGAATTAGTCAAAGAGGGCAATGATCTTTTCACCGTCGCTTCGCGCAAAAATTACGTCCGTGGCGAGGTGAACGAAGAAGACGTGGGCGAGGTAAAACCGGGAATGAAGGCCACGCTGCAATTATATCCTTATCGAACCAGGACTTTCACAGCACATGTTACGTCCATCCAGCCAGCAGCTGACCCAACGACCCAGCGCTACACGATTGTGCTCGAGATGGAAAATCCGCCCGACAATTTAATGGCCGGAATGACCGGCGAAATGAACATCATAACCGGAACCCACGAAAATGTTCTGCTCGTGCCAACACGCGCCCTTCTTGTCGATCAAGCGTTGATTGTGAAACGAGCTATTGTGCGTCCTCGCACGGTTAAGGTTGGTTTTCGGACGCTCGATTTCGCAGAGGCAATAACTGGCCTTACAGAAGGCGATCACGTTGTTCTTTCGGACCAGGATAAATTACATCCCGGAGAACCGGTCCGGCAACGAATGGCCAGCATGCCGCGAGCGCCAAAGGAACCGTGACGCCGCCGCTTTACATTGCCCTACGCTTTTTGACCCATCGCAAACGGGCATTGCTCCTGAGCCTGAGCGGCGTGGTTTTCGGTGTCGCCATTTTTATTTGCACTCAGGCGCAGACGCAGGGCTTCGCCCAGTATTTCATTGATTCAACCATCGGCAGCAACGGTGCGGTCGTTATCAAGTCCCGTTTCCGCCCGCGCTACGAACCCCTCATGGTCTCCTCCAAGAGTTCAAACGGAAAAGGGCCGCGACGCCTCTATTTTGAGGGAATTACCGACGCGAATGAAATCATGCGGGTGAGCAGGCAATTCTCCAACGTCGTTTCCTGTTCACCGGTTATGCGCGGGACAGTCAGCGCCCGGGCTGGATTTGAGGATGCGACGGTCGATCTTTACGGGATCGATCCCGCTCTCCATGCGCAAACGACCGATCTTCTCCATCAATTGATTGAGGGCAACTTCGATGATTTCCGAAATAATACGAGCGCGGTCATCGTCGGTTCCCGGTTGGCTGAGATACTTCAAATCGGAGTCGGCGACACGGTGCAATTGCTTTCGCCCAACGGCGAGTACTGGCGTCTGACCGTAGCGGCGATCGCGCGCGCCGGCGTCGGGTCGATTGACTCAACGCGTATTTATTCGCATTCGCGGGTTGCACAGACCCTGCTACAAAGACCGTTTGGCGCATCGATGATCATTTACAAGCTGCGTGATCCCGACCGCGCACCCGCCCTCGCCAGTCATTTCGAAAAGCTCTTTCAGCATGATGCATCCAGCTGGCAGGAGCGTGAGCAAAGCACGCTCCAACTTTTTCTGACGTTAAGAATGTCTGTTGCCATTACCGTCTCTCTCATCATCCTGCTCGCCGGATTCGGCATTTTTAACGTCCTGACGATGTCTGTTCTGGCGAAGATAAAAGAAATCGCAATCTTGCGGTCAATGGGTTACCGGCGGATCGACATCAGCGCGATTTTTTTGTGGCAGGGTGCGATGATCGCTGTGGCTGGATCCGTGGTCGGCTGTTTGCTTGGTGCTTTGATGACCTGGGGAGTGTCGCACATTCCTATCCGGATCCGTGGCTTGCTTTACGCCGATCATTTTCTTGTAACATGGGAATGGCGACACTATTTCTGGGCGACGTTGCTCGCGATCCTGGCCGTATTCATTGCGAGCTATGTCCCGGCACGCCGCGCTGCCGAGCTGCCACCAGTAGTCACCCTGCGTGGGTCGAGCGTATGAATTCGGAAATTTGCCTCAGCTGCGAAGCGATCGAGCGCTATTTGGGCGAAGAGGAGGAGCGCGTCCACGCGCTGCGCGGCGTCTCGCTCGATCTCGAGCCGGGCAGCATCCACGCTGTTGTCGGCCCATCGGGCTGCGGCAAGAGCACGTTACTCTATATTCTCGGTCTGCTGGACCCCCCCGATGCGGGGCGAGTTTCCATCGAATCGGAGCCGATGTTGCATCTGAGCGATGATGAGCTGGCGCATAAACGCAGCGAGTTCATCGGATTCATTTTCCAATTCCATTTCTTGATGGAAGACTTCACCGCGCAAGAGAATGTGATGATACCGATGCGCAAGCTCGGCCGGCTGTCGGATGCGGAGATGCGCGAACGTGCTGCTAGCTTGCTTGAAGCGGTTGGATTGGGCGACAAACTGCGAAGACCCAGTCGTCATCTTTCCGGAGGCGAACAGCAGCGTGTGGCCATCGCGCGTGCGCTGGCCAATGATCCGCGAGTGATTTTAGCGGACGAACCGACCGGCAACCTGGATACGGCCAATTCCGAACGCGCATTTGAGCTGCTCCAAAACATCGTGCAGCAGGGTGAGAAGGCGTTGCTCCTAGCCACCCATAATCCGGCCATTGCCGAAGCCTGTGATTGGATCCACGAGATGAAAGATGGCCGCATTATTGCCAGTCACCCGCGCGGCACGCGATCGCGTCAAATCAATTCGCGGGAGAATAGTAGCAGCCCAAGTCAGTGAGCACGACGGAAAGTATCCTGGACGTCGCGCCGCCGCCAACGGATGCCCCGGCGCGCGTAGACCAAACTGGAGTGGAGCTAAAACGCGGCGCCTTCTTGAACACCATCGCGATGTTGGCGTCGAATTTCCGCGGCATCTTCACATTTCTCGTCGCGCGGATGCTCGGGCCAGCGGCGCTCGGCGTGTTCTCCGTTGCCTGGTCGACCACTGACATTCTCAGCAAGATCGGTGTTCTCGGTCTCGACAACGCGATCATCACATTTATCGCGCGCTCGGAGGCGGTCGGGAACCACGCGCGCAGCCGTACCCTCTTTCGAGTCGCCGTGGTTCTTGGGGTCGCGCAATCCGCGGTTGTGGCTGTCCTTGCGATCGCCGCAATTCGGCTGTTTCACCATCGTCTGCATCTCCAGCCCGAGATGGTTTCCGCGCTCGCGGTTGTTCTTTGCGCCATGCCGGGCCTGGCGTTGTACCGCATCAGCACTTCGGTTTCGCGCGGCATGAAAGTGATGAGGCACGATATCTTTTCGCGCGGAATAACCGAGCCGATTGCAACGACGCTGGCATTTTTGATTGTATTTATTATCGGATTGAAAACCTTTGCGCCTGAGCTGGCTGCAATCATAGGCACGGCCATATCCGGACTTGTTGCGCTCGCGCTCGCTGCCAGACTATTTCTGGGCGCTTCCGAAGATCGACATGTTGTGTCACACCTTGCAGAAGCGCGGCAATTAATCGGCTACTCCGCTCCAATCAGCGCTTATCAGTTGATCAATGCGTTCATTGCGCGACTGGATCTCATCCTCCTCGGATATTTCGTTGGACGCGCTCCCGGCGTGACGCTCGCGACCGTCGGCATTTACGCAGCAGTCATCGGGACCGCGAATGGGCTGCGAAAGGTCAATCAAGCTTTCAACCCCATATTCATGCCGGTCGTCGCTGGGATGACCGCCACGGGCGATCATGAACTTGCCGCGCATACCTACGCACGCCTCGCTCAATGGATGCTCTGGATCTTGCTGCCACTGGTGGCCGTGATGGCGCTTGCCGGAGGGACAATACTACTGATTTACGGGTCTGCGTTCCAGCAGGGCAGCGTTTGGCTGGGCATCGTTGCCCTGGCCAGTGCCATTAACGCGTTCGTCGCCTTGGGAGAAACAGTTATCATGGTGCAACGGCCGCGTTTGAATCTGCTTCATTCCTCGATCACGTGCGCGGTTGCAGCGGGCGGCTTGCTCTGGCTCATTCCGCGCTTTGGCGCGATGGGCGCGGCGCTCGGCATTCTTTTGCCCTACATCGTGCAAGGCATTCTACGCTACGCAACGTTGCGATGGGTGTTTCACTGGAAAGATTCATGGACCGACATTCGCCCACCGCTGATCGCCGCGGTGATCGCGCTTTTGCCCGCTCTCGTCTGCCGCACGTTACTGCACGGAATTGTCGGACAAGTTACGAGCGCCGCGGCTTTTTTGGCAGTCTTCGGTGTTCAGTGGTGGCGGCACCATACCCACTTCAAGCACCAGCGTCCTTAGTGCGAAGCTAAGACGTCCCAGGTGTCCCGAAAGAACGCGATCGTTTCATTGTTGAGTTTCTGACGACCGGGGATCTTGTTTAGGGACACAGTCCATCGCTGCCGAAGGACACTGCGCATCATGGCCGATGCCGGCACCACATATCTTTTCACGCCGCGACGACTGAGCCATCCGCTAATCCAAATGTCGTCGATGTGAAACGCTATTTGCGGGGCTCCTGAATAGTCCCAGAGTGATTCGTCGAAAAATCTCGGCTGAATCAAATAACTTCCGCACCCGGTTATAACGGCCACCCGGTGCGGCTCGCGCAGGTCCTTCGCGTAAATCATTCTGGCATCGTCCCAATCCAATGTGGACGGCATGGCGGCGCCGCGGAAACAAAGCGCAGCATCGGGTAACCGTGCGCTGTAATGAAGATAGGTTTTGAGCGCGTCGCGCGGATAAACGCGATCGTCGTCTACCACCATGATCAAAGTGTCGCCGCGTCCAGCAGCCAGCTCTCCCTGGACTGCTGGGATAAACTTTGTCGACGGTCCCCAATCCTTCCCGCAATGCAAAATCCGCACGCGCGGCAGGCGTGAAATATACTGGGGCAGGACATAGGGTCGCTGCTCGCGAACCGAAAATTCCGGAATGGCCAGCACGATCTCGTCCGGTGGCCGCGTTTGCTCGAGAAGAGCGCGGATCGTCGGACGCAGATTGTTGATCCGGTCGGGTACGGTCGACATTGATACAATGACGCGGCGGACATCGCGGCTGGGACTCGTCGCGACAGTTTCGCGAATGAAGCGAACTTGCTTACGTTGGCTTCTCAAAATGGGAAGCAGCCGCCTGAGGCGCAGCGCAGCCAAAAGGACAAGGACGACCGAAATCAGCGGAAACATAGAGGCAAGATCGACATGGTAAGGCTCACAGGACACTCTTGCGTCCGGGCGACAGTTAAAATAGGAATGAATGCGAGAGCAATACGAGATGCGTCAGGCGACATGAAGCTAGTTTTCGAATCGTGAAAAAGATTTTCTTGACTGGCGCCAGCTCTGGCATTGGGAAAGCCATCGCCTCGGCCCTGACCAAACGAGGATACGAGGTCTGGGGCACGTCGCGCAATTTGGAACGGATTCCGAAGATGCCACGATTGCGTCCGGTGCGTCTCGACCTGGGTGATCCCCATTCTGTGGAGGAAGCATTCAACCCCGCGCTCGCGGAAGCTGGTCATTTCGACGTTTTAATCAACAATGCCGGCAGCGGACATTTTGGTCCGGCCGGAAACCTTTCCGAAAAGGAAATGGCAAGTCAATTTCAAATTCTCGTTTTCGGGCACGTGCGGTTAATGCAGCTGGCATTACGTGCGATGCAAGCACGAGGAGAAGGTTTGATCATCAACATCACATCGCTGGCTGGCCGTCTTCCAGTTCCGTTCATGGCGGCTTACAACGCCGCGAAGGCGGCCATGGCATCATTCACCATGTCGATCCAACTGGAGCTGCCCGATTCGCGAGTGCGCATTGTTGATCTCCAACCCGGCGATATTTGCACGGACTTCAACGATGCCGTGACGAAAAGCGAGCAGCGCGGGTCGCGATATGAGGCAAAGCTCGCCAAAACTTGGGATGTAGTCGAACGCAACATGAAGAAAGCGCCGAAGCCCGATCTGGTTGCGCGTCGTGTTTGTGAACTTATCGATCAGACGAATCCGCCGCCGCGCATGACCGTCGGCAACGGATTTCAAACAAAAATCGCGCCGGTGATTTTTAGATTTCTTCCCCAGCGCGTCAGGATCTGGGGTCTTAAGAGATATTACGGTATATGACCGCGTTCTCCGATGCAGTCATCTTAATGGCCGGGTCGGGTTCGCGTCTGCGTGGTTCCGACGAGACTTTCTTGAAGCCGTTCGTCCCGGTGCTTGGCCGTCCGTTGATTTGTTACACGATCGATGCGCTGATTCACGCAGGAATCAAAAAGGTCAGCTTTATCGTTGGCTACCAAAGCGCTCGGATGATCGAGGCGGTCAAACAGTTGATGCCGTCCGAGCTTGAGCCCTATTTCATCGAAAATCGCGATTGGCAAAAACAAAACGGCGTCTCACTCCTCACCGCGGCCAATCAGGTAACGTCGCCGTTTCTTTTAACAATGACCGACCATTTATTTGACCGGTCAATTATCGATCTTCTGGTCCGTCAGGCCGTCCTTGACCAACTCAACGTGGCGATTGACCGAAAGCTGGATTCAATTTTCGATGTCGATGATGCGATGAAAGTTCAAACGCACGGCCACCAGATCGTCGCAATCGGAAAACATCTGCGCGATTACGACGCGATCGATGCTGGAATGTTCGTTTGTCCCGTCAAAATCTTCGATTACCTCGAGCGAGCAAAGGAGAATGGTGACTGCAGTCTTGCCGACGGAGTCCGCCTAATGGCCGAAGATAACCAGGTTCGCGGCGTTGATATTGGCGGCGCCTGGTGGCAGGACGTCGACACACCCGAAATGCTGGCGTGCGCCGAGACGCAATTACGATCGCGGGTCGCGCGCTACGACATCGCTATGGCCAGTGCCGGATCTGATCGCGGCAATCGCGCTGAGAATTAGGCTCGCGCCGGCAACAATCATCCAAAGATGAAGGATCCAGTCCGCCAAGCCGAGTGACGCAAGGATGAGAAAAGCGAAAACAGCCATGTCGCGTTTGGTCAACTGAAAGAGCCACCACACAAATCGTTCGCCGAGATTGAGCAAACCGGAATGCCCGATCATCCCGTGGTGTCTCGTATACAGGGATTCATTCAACGTGGACGAGGCCACCGACATTTCGCTCTTGCCAGCCCGTAGGAGCCATTCGTTGGCCGTAATCAAGACGGCACAGACAATTCCTTCACTCGGACGGTGAAGCCCCAACCCAAGAGCGAGAACGTAGAGAAGGCTTGCGAGAAAATCGCAGAAGTGATCCAAACGTTCCCCGAATTTCGATTCCAAATTCTTGGCGCGCGCAATTTCACCGTCGCAGCCGTCAAGAGTACTGAACGCTTGAAAAATGGCCGCGCCGATGACGACGCTTATGTAATCGCCGCGCACGAAAAACACACAGGCGATTAGGGGCAAAACAAAGATCGATATCGTCCAGGCGCTGGGATGGATCGGAAACTTGAGCAGAAAACGCGTTACGCGGCGCGAAATCGGCCGATTCAGAAACCGCGAAACGAAACCGTCCTGAGGCTTGCTCATTACGTCAATGTCTTCTGGAAAATTCGATAGGTTTTGTAGCGCGCCGCGCCCAACGTTTCGAGGAAACGGTTGATCGTGAAATTATCTTCAAGCGTAAGACTGAGCTCTCCCCTAAATCCGCGTTTGATCATTGCGTCTTCGATAATCCGCAGCACAAGCATTTCGGCAATGCCGTTACGGCGATATTTTTCGATCACGCCAAGCGCGATCAGTCGCGCGGTTCGCGTACGGCTCTTGTGATAGAGAAGTTTTACAAGGCCGATTGGCAACCCGAAAGTCGTAAGCCGGCCATTGGTATGGCGGAGGGCGACGTTGATGTCCGGCACACATAGGATGAAGCCGACCGGCTCGTCGCCGATTTCCGCGATGAGCGTGAACTCTGGAATGACGAGCTGCTTGAGCTCGTGCGTCATGAACTCGAACTCCGCTTCCGTGAATGGCACAAAACCCCAATTTTTTTTCCACGCTTGATTGTAGATTTCGCGAAGCCGACTGCTTTCTTCGCGAATGTTCTTGAGATTTCCGGGGCGAATAGTGGCCGGCCAGCGCTTGCGCAACCGTTCTGTCACTGGCCGCAAACGGGCGGCGGCATTCGCCGGATCAGCAAACCACCAGGCGTACCAATCTTTCGCTTTTGCAAAACCGCAGCTCTCGATCAACTCCCGGTAATAGGGCGGATTGTGCGCCGTCAGGATAGTCGGCGCAAACTGGAATCCGTCGATCAAGAGACCGCAGACGTAGTTCGTTGAGTAATCGATCGGTCCCATCATTTCGGTGCGACCTTTTTTGCGAAGCCATCCAGCCGCAGCTTGAAAGAGCGCAGTCGCGACGTTGTGATTATCGACGCACTCGAAGAGGCCAAAACACCCGTCGTTCGATCGATGCAGCGAATTGTAGTTCGGATCATCGCTCACCATAATTCGCCCAGCGATTTCGCCGTTCTGTCGGGCGAGAAATAATGCAGCGTCGCCGTGCTTGTAAAACGGGTGCCGCTTGCGATTGAGGAACGCCTTGCGTTCGATGATTAACGGCGGCACCCACGCCGGATCGTTTTTGTAAATTCGCCACTGAAATTTGATGAACGCATCGCGATCCCGGCGCGACCTGACTTCTGAAACTTCGATCTCGGACACGAGTGAAGAAGGCGATCTACGCCGAAGTTTGCCATGTCACCGCCGCTTCCTCCAACGATTCAGCCATATTTTCCTGACGGACAATCAGGTAGACGAGCAGCAAATTAAGCAGGGTGAGTTCGAACCAGAAGTACCAAATCGGCTGACCGATAAACAGGAGAACAAACAACACTAGCATCCGCGTGTTCGTCATCAATAAGCCCCACCACTTAAACATCGGGCTGGCCAAATTTCGATAACGCGTTCTCAGCCAGTTTGGGATTTCGCAGCGGAACAGTTTGCCGACTGTATCGCGCAATCTTTTCAGATGCGGCGAAAGGATCTCCTGTTGCCGCGTGAAATTCAAATACAATGCGAGCAGAAGCTTGTTCCACGGTTTGGTGCGCCAGCTAAGCTCTCGATAACTTGATCGCAGGGCAGAAGAGGAATCCAATCCCATCCCCGCTCGGTCCGTTACAAAATAAAGATAGCTACTGCGATAATAATCAGCCGCGGCGCCTTGCAATGCATGACTGACCCCAGCCGCAAGCGCGAGAAGACAGATAGCAGGCGAACATCCTGCAACCAGGTAACGAAGCGTCAAGTGAACATAAATGCTTACGAAAACAAGATGGTCGGCGATGCTGTCAATAATGCGGCCATCCCGGTTTTCCCGGTGAGTCAAACGCGCGAGCTGACCATCGGCATTATCAAGCGCATTGGCGCAAACATGAAACGCCATGCCGATGATGTTCGTGCGTAAATCACGATAATAATAAAGGTGCCCTGCAATAACTCCAAGGAGACCGCCAAACCAGGTCACGGCTGCCGGCGTCATTTTGAGCTTCGCGAAAAGCCGGGCCAGCTGAAATCCGATTGGTCTGTAAAAATAAAGATCGAGAACTCCTTCGACCTCGCGCGCCTTGTAAGTGGCTTCGATGGTAGAAGGCAGTTGCTCGATTTGTTCCGGCATCAAACTCAGACGATCCCAAACTCAGGCGTTCTGTAGCGCCGCCGGAATGAGTGTGTCCTCGAGAATGTTGAGCGCTTCGTCCAAATCCGCTCGCGTATGTTTGGCGGTCACGCAGGCCCGAAAACAGATTCGGTTTTGCGGCACAGCCGGATAATCCACGGGGGCGACCCAGAGGCCACGCGCCCGCAATTCGTGACCGAGTCGATACATCCGCTCCCGATCACCGATGACAATAGGCATTACGTAAGTTGTCGATGCTCCGGTGTCGAGCCCGAGACTGTGAAGTCGCGTGTGGAAGTAATCGGCATTTTGCCAAAGTTGCGCGCGTAGTTCTGGCTGGCTCGTCCCGATTTCAAGCGCTTTGAGAATTGCTGCGATCACAACCGGTGGAAGCGCACAGGAGTAAACGTAAGGATGCGCGTAAAAGCGCAGATATTGCAGTGTCTCCTTCGAACCCGCGACGAATCCTCCCAGCGCCCCAAAGGCCTTGGAGAATGTGCCATAAACGAGCGGAATGCGGTTCTCCACACCAAACTTCTCAACCGCGCCGCGTCCATGTTCGCCACAGGCCAACATGGAGTGGGCTTCGTCAACGAAAACGCTGGCCCCGTGGGATTCGGCCACATCAATTAATTCCTTTAAATTACCGAAATCGCCATCCATCGAATAAATGCCTTCCACTATGACGAGTTGACGCCGGCCTTTTTGACGGCTGAGCGCTGTGTCGAGCGAGATTGGATCATTGTGCTCGAATTTCTCAGTGCGGCATCTGGAAAGCACCGCTCCGTCCCGAAGGCTGAGGTGTGAACGGTTGTCGAGGAGCGCCACATCGGCCTTGCGAAGGAGCCCGGAGATCGTGCCAAGTGCGCCGCCAAATCCGCTATTGAAAAGCATCGCATCTTCGCGGCCCAGAAATTTCGCGACGCGGCGCTCGAGCTCCCGATGAAGATCGGTCATCCCAGAGAGCATCGGTGAGCCGCATGCGCCAAGCCCATGCGTCCTGAGCGCTTCGTGCGCGACCGCAATCACCTCAGGATGATTGGCAAGGCCGAGATAATTGTAGGAACAGAGATTAATCACTGGGCGCGGCTTGCCGCCGTAAGTGATCGTCGTGCGCGCGTCTGCCGTGGCGAGAAGCTCCGGCTCATACAGCTCGACCGCCCAGGCACCCATGCGTATCCAATTTGTAAAGCTCGCTGGAGCTTGCAGCGGGTCGTTGCTTTCGCCCGCAAGAAAATTGCTCAGACTAAGTTTTGCCGGATCATCGTTCATCACGCCGTCCGCTCCCTTCCGGCCGTTCCCATCTCAGCGAGTGGCGCTTTCCAGCAAAATTGAGATTCTTTGTGCTTCACTAGAGTCCTTACGAAGTTCCGGGCCGCATCAGCGCGCCATGAAGTTCCGTGTCGGGGCAATCATTTTATCGATTTTCGGATTTGGGACAAGATTTTAATGAGATCAGCTGCCCGGCTCGGTAGTGTTGTTCAATCGTCAGTTGATTCGCTGTACGAGCGCGCAGAAATCCCGTTTCGGCGGGACTTCTGTACCCACACGGCCCTATGGGCCGTTTCTAGGCGGCTCACGCCCAGTTGCAAAGGCAGACGGGCCACAGGCCCCGTGGCTACAAGAAAGCAGCGCGCTACTTTCGCGTCGTTCGAAAAACGTAGTCCCAAAGCGGCGAGCTGATTCCGTATCCCACTTGATCATCTCTGTAATGATGGCGGAGATGGTACTGTTTCAACCAGAGCCATAGCCCGCGCTTCATGGGGAAATGGTGCGTCGCATAGTGGAGCATGTCGTAGCAAACATAACCGAAAACCAATCCGGCAAACACGGTCGGTGCCAGGCGTCCGAAAATTAGGAGAAAAAGACCGTAGAAAAAAAACGCAAGCGGAATGCTTATGCTTGGCGGCATGACGAGCCGTCGAGCATCGTTTGGATAATCGTGATGAACACCGTGAATAATGTAGTGCACGCGTTTTCCCAAACGGGTCTTCGGTTCATAATGAAATATGTAACGGTGAATGAGATACTCGAGAAGTGTCCAGAGCAGAATACCGACTAAAAACAGTCCTGTTACAGCCAGGATCGATAATTTTCGTTGCCAGAGGGAGATGTAAAGCATGTAGCCGACGACCGGCACATAAAGCAGCAGCGGCGTGACTGGGTGCACGCGCGAAAAGAACTCAATGAAATCGCTCTCGAACATTCGAACCGTTTCGTTTTTCTTCGAGACGTAGAGCCGCTCCATAGATTTAGACATTATTGAGCTTCGCGTTGAGGGCAACGCTGTTCACCGCACTGGTAGTTGCGTTCGGACTCGGTACAGAATTCGTCCCGCAGTCGCGGGATTTCATTCGCTCGACCCGAGAAAACAGACTGTACCGCTCGTCAAAAATGAACTGAAATAGCAATCGGGTCCAGGATGAATGGTACTTTAGATTCTCGTAAAATTCCGGGGCCATCGCGCGCAGCTTCGGCAAATTGTTCCATGGAATTGAAGGCAAATCATGGTGCTCGTTGTGATAGCCCATGTTTAG
>WNGR01011804.1_pt1 | contig 16759 bp, 15 predicted proteins | sample 5407581 | NCBI WGS metagenome assembly WNGR01 (sample SAMN13153383, study PRJNA577476) | soil metagenome | isolation source: 80 cm soil or saprolite under Garry oak tree replicate 2 | place: USA:California | collected 2016-06-15 | reverse complement strand
TACGACCGCGCCGAGGTCAAGGACATCCTCAGCTACATGAAGCTGGTCGTCAATCCGCACGACTCGATCGCGCTGGCCCGCATAGTCAATTCACCCGCACGCGGCATCGGCAAAACTACATTGGAGACGCTCGAGCGTATCGCGCTCACTACCGGTATCAGCACATGGGATGCGATCGCCCGCGCAACTGAAGATAGACTGCTGCCCGCGCGCGCGCTGACCGCGCTCAGCAACTTCCGACGCCTCATCACAGACGCCCGCGCCATGCTCGGCCCCAACTTCGCGGACACACTCTCCGCCGAAATCGAAGGGGTGCCCCACGTTAGCGAAGCGACCGTGGGGAAAATCTCTTCCGAAGACGAGACCGCGTTCAATCCAGACGAACTTGAATCCGCTCCCCCCGAAAAACAAACCGAACCCGACACCTCCTATGACACCAGCTTCAACTTCGGCTTCGACTTCGGCCCCAGCGAGGAGTTCTCCACCATCGCCCCGGAGAACGCGACTGACTCCGACACCGCACACGCCATCGGTTCCGCATTCAACCCCTTTGCACCGGTCGTCCTGAAGCGTTCCGCGAATACCACTCCCGAGCGCGCAGCCGAAATCCTCATGGAGAGTCCTGCCGAAGGAGTCGAGGGATTCCGCAAGCCCGGCGACGCAGCCACGCTGCCTGAACTCATCAAGTTCCTCAACGACCGCAGCGGCTACATCCGCGCGCTCGAAGAAGAGGCCACACCCGAATCCTTCTCCCGCATCGAGAACCTCAAGGAACTCGCAAACGCCGCGCAGGACGCGCAGGAGCGCGGCGAAACGCTGACCGAGTTCCTCGATCACGCCGCCCTCGTCTCCGATGCCGACTCCTACTCCGCCGAAGCCCGCGTCACGCTAATGACGCTGCACGCCGCCAAAGGCCTCGAATTCCCGCTCGTCTTCCTCGCGGGCATGGAAGAGGGCCTCTTCCCCAGTTCGCGCACCTTGGTCGACCCCGCCGGTCTCGAAGAGGAGCGCCGTCTCTGCTACGTCGGCATGACGCGCGCCATGGACACGCTGATCATGACGCGCGCCCGCTATCGTCGCCGCTATGGGTCCGACATGCCCGAGGCCGGCATCCCGTCGCGCTTCCTCGAAGAAGTCCCTTCGCGCCTGATCGAAGACCTTGGCAGCCCGCCTGCACGCACGCATTTCTCAGGCTCCGCCTACTCCACGCCCTATCCTCAACGCAATCGCTTCGGCCGAGCCGGAGCCGAAGAAGGCGAACGCCATTACAGCTACGAGGACGAGGACCAGACCGCGGACTCTGGTCATCGTCCCGCCGCGAACAAATTCTCCACTACCCGCATCGCGCCCGGCTCCAAACCTATCTCCCGGAGCATCTCTGCTGGCGGTTCCGTGGACAACATCGCAAACTTCTTCGCGGGACGCGGAAAGACCTTCACCCGCCCGAAACTGGACATCCCCGAACCCACCGGCAAGACCGGCCTTCGCCAGGGTTCGCGCGTGCGCCACCCGAAATATGGCGAAGGAACTGTCTTTCGTCGCGAAGGCGATGGGGATGACGCGAAGATTACAGTACAATTTCAACAGCACGGCGTAAAAAAGCTGGTGGAGAAGTTCGCCCAGCTCGAAGCTCTCTAAGCGCGCTCTGTAACCTCTTTTCAGGAAAGCACACACACGACCCATGGCAAATACGACTGGCATTACCGATAAGATTGAGCGCAAGAAGATCAAGCGCGCAGCACGCAAGGCGGCCCCCGCAAAGGGTCCCCGCACCGGCGCCCGCGGCGAGAACAAGGCCAAGATCAAGAAGGCTGCACGCGGCAAGTCCAAGCGCTAGCTTTTAGAATCAAGGCGCTCCTTGCTCTGCGCGTGCAGGCCTGGAGCGCCGCCTCATTTTAAACGGTTATGCCGTAAGACTTCGCCTCCAGGAGCACGACACTGCCCAGGCAACTCTTCGCCACCAAATCCATCGACAAGCTGATCTCCGATTCGATGCTGCCGGAGAACGCCCTCCACAAAACGCTCGGGCCAGTCTCGCTCACCGCGCTCGGCATCGGCATGGTCATCGGGTCGGGCATCTTCACCGTCATCGGCGTCGCCATCGGCGGCAATCCTGCGAAGCTGGCGGATTGGAAAGACTCGCCGATCATCGACCTCATCCTCCACCACGGAGCCGTCGCCGGCCGCCCGGGCGCCGGACCTGCCCTTGCCGTCTCGCTGGTTCTGGTCGCCATTGTCTGCGCCTTCACCGGGCTCTGTTACGCCGAACTCGCCAGCATGATCCCCATTGCCGGCTCCGCGTACACGTACGCCTACGCCATCCTCGGCGAACTCATCGCCTGGATCATCGGCTGGGACCTCATCCTCGAATATGCCTTCGGCAATATGAGCGTCTCGGTCGGTTTCGCGGCCCACATCGTCGATCTGCTCGACTGGCTCGGCATCCATCTCGATCCCAAGTGGCTCTCGCCTGCCTACCTCCCGCTCGGACTGCAGGACCTCTCCGGCAATGACATCTACCCCTCCGGCTGGCATTGGGGCTTCGACATTCCCGCATTCCTCGTCGTCATGCTGCTCACCGTCATCCTCGTCCGCGGCGTCCGCGAGTCCGCGCGCACCAACAACATCATGGTGCTCATCAAAATCGCGGCTATCCTCATCTTCGTATTCTTTGGCCTGTCGTTCCTCCATCCGGCGAACTACCATCCCTTCTCGCCCAACGGATTCCCTGGAATCCTCGCCGGTGGCTCCATCATCTTCTTCACCTACATCGGCTTCGACGCGGTCTGCACCGCCAGCGAGGAGTGCCGCCACCCGCAGCGCGACGTCCCCATCGGCATCATTGCCACCCTCGTCGTCTGCACTATTCTCTACATCAGCGTAGCCGTGGTGCTGACCGGCATGGTCCACTGGCGATCGGTCGCCAATGATGGCGCGCCCATCGTCAACGCGCTCAAGCGAGTATCCATTCTCCCCGGCGGACATCGCCTCCACTGGGTCCGGCTCGGTGTCCTGCTCGGCGCCATCACCGGAATGATCTCCTCCATCATGGTCGGCCAGTACGGCCAGGCACGCATCTGGTTCGCCATGAGCCGCGACCGCCTGCTACCCGACTCCTTCAGCCGCCTCCATCCGCGCTTCCGCACCCCCGCCTTCGCCACCTGGGTCGCCGGCATCCTCGTCGCCATCCCCGCCGGCCTCTTCGACGTCGGCACGCTCGCCGAGATGACCAACATCGGCACCCTCTTCGCCTTCGTGCTGGTCTCCGCCGGCGTCATGGTGCTGCGCTTCAAAGAGCCCGAACGCCACCGCGGCTTCCGCGTCCCGCTCGGCCCCGTCATTCCCATCCTCAGCATCCTGTTCTGCGTCCTGCTGATGGCCGGCCTGCCAGCCAAAACCTGGCTGCGCTTCTTCGTCTGGCTCGCCATCGGCCTCTGCGTCTACATCTTCTACAGCCGCAAACGCAGCGAGTTCTATCAGCCATGAGCAAGTCCAAGCGTCCCCAGGTAATCTCGGCAGACCAATTCCTGGAGGCGATGTCTCACCTGAAGCGGCCCGGCGAAAGCGTCCGCAAGCTTCTGCGCGCACATCTCAACTCAAAGGGCCGCGTCTCGACGATGACTCTCCTCGCGCACGCCGCCGGATACGCAAGCTTCAGCCCGGCCAACCTTCATTACGGAGCGCTCGCCCGCCGTATCGGCAAACACCTCGCCATCTCCGAGCCGTCCGTCCGCGTCCCCACCGCATCGGACGCCTATCTCTCCCTCATCGGCGACTTCATACGGCCCGAAGAAGTCACCAACGCACATTGGCTACTAGTCATGAAGCCCGAGTTCGCGGAAGCTCTGCAAACCTCCCACTGGATCGACTAGACCAGCGCAGCGAAATAACAAGCCGCCCTCACACTGTAAACACAATCCGGCGGCCGCTCGGGAGAGTGCAGTTCCACATGATCTGGACCCTTTGCAGTGCGACCGCTTCGGCGTCAATCTTCAACCCAGCGCCTGCGGCTTGGGCATCGAACATCGCACGCAAAGCGTCGACGATCGCGGCGGCAGAAAGACTGCCCAGCCCGCTACCGAGCAGTTCCACCCCTGAGCTGCGCAGCAACTCTGCCTTCAGCGAGATCGGGTCGCCGCCGATCGAGCCGATCTGCACATAGCGCAGCCGCGGCTCGCCCTCGGGAGCTCCATGCCCTTTCGCGGCCGCCAGAATGCATTCAGCAGGCTGGCCCCATAGATAGTCGAGCACAACATCGATACCCGCGAGCGCTTTATGGAAGGCCTCCACCAAAGCCTCCGGTGATTGCCGCAGCGAGATCGTCTCATCCGCTCCCAGCGTTCGCAGCTTTTCCAGAACGGCTTCATCTCGACCGGTCGCGACAACCCTTCGTGCGCCGAGGTACCTCGCCGTCTGAATCGCCTGCTGCCCCGCAACTCCTGTCGCCCCGTTCACCAGTACAGATTCGCCTCGCTGGAACCGGGCGCGACCCAGCAGCGATCCCCAGGTTGCCAGCCCCGGATTCCCGAGCGCCGCAGCCGTCACATCGTCGACCGCGTCCGGCAGCAGGATGGTCCGGCTGAGCGCGGCAATGCTCCACTCCGCCATAGCGCCGAACGGCGCTGGCGGGCCGAAGAAGTAGACCCGGCGGCCATCCGGCAAGGTGCCCACGCCATCAAAGCCGGGAACGAACGGCATGTGCCCCCGGCTGCTGTAGTGCTGCCCGTTCGCCTGACCCTTCACTAAATTACTCAACGCGGCAGCCCGCACCTTGATCAACGCTTCGCCCTCGCCAGCGATTGGCTCGCGAAACGTGGCATAGTGTGGCGGATTCTCGAAGCTCTCGACGACAGCTGCGTTCATAATACCTCCACCCTCAGTGTCCAACAGCCTGAGCCGGACTCGCAACGACCGCCATACACTGAATAAGTGTCGGCAGAATTAAATCCCGTTGCGCGTACCCTCCTCACCGCCGAGTGGCGCAAGCTCATCATGGCGCAATACGAGGTCGATCCAGCAACTCTTACCACCTGGCTCCCACCCGGCCTCTCGCTAGACCTCTACCGCGACCGCTGCTACGTCTCGCTCGTCGGCTTCCTCTTCGACCGCGTCCGCATCAAAGGCCTCGCTATCCCCTTTCACACGCGCTTCGAAGAAGTAAACTTGCGCTTCTACGTCACCCGCACCTTGCCCGAAGGCACCCGCAGACGCGGCGTAGTCTTTATCCGCGAATTCGTCCCCCGCGCAGCCATCACTCTCGTCGCCAGTTCGCTGTACGAAGAGCCGTACTCGACGTTTCCCATGCGCCACAGCATCGTCTCTACGCCGGATGCGCTCCGCGTCAGCTACTCCTGGCTCTACAAAAATATCTGGCAGAGCCTCGCCGTCGAGGCCTCCCCCACCCCGCAGCCCATCTCCCCCGGCAGCGAAGAAGAGTTCATCACCGAGCACTACTGGGGCTATACCAAACGCTCCCGCGGCCCCACCTCCGAATACGCCGTTCAGCACCCGCGCTGGACGATCTACCCCATTCGGAGCTTCGCGATCCAGGCCGACTTCGCCGCACTCTACGGTCCAGCATTCAACTCGCTCAACCATCAAGCGCCCGCCAGCGTCCTGCTCGCCGAAGGCTCCGAAGTCAGCGTCTCCACCGGCTCTCGTTTGCAATAGCCGGCGTCGTCTGAGTTCTGTTCAGACCAGCGGCTTCAGGTCGCCGAGCACCGTCGGCAGCAGTTCCGACACCGTCGGGTGGATATGCACCGCGCGCTGCACCACAGTATACCGCGCCCCCGCATACATCGCATCGAGCAGGCAATGAATTGCTTCATCGCAACCGACGCCCAGCAGCGATGCGCCAAGAATCTTCTTGCTCTCGGCGTCCACCAGCATCTTCATAAACCCGAGGCTCTCACCCTTCTCGACTGCACGGTTCACCCGCGTCATCGGCCGTGTGCCGATCAGCGCCGGCCTGCCCGTGGCCCGCACCTCGCGCTCCGTCATCCCAATGCGCGCCAGCGGAGGATCCATGTACATCGCATAGCAGGGAATGCGGTCGCTTACGCGGCGTGGATCGTGATCCAGCAGGTTCGCGGCGACAATCTCGAAGTCGTTATACGCGGTATGCGTGAATGCGCCCCTTCCATTGCAGTCGCCAAGCGCGTAAATCCCCTCAACGTTGGTGCGGAGTCGATCGTCCACCACGATGAATCCTTTGTCGTCCGTCGCCACACCGGCCCGGTCCAGTCCCAGGTCCTGCGTGTTTGGAGTGCGTCCCACTGCCAGCAGAACGTGCGATCCAACCGATGCTGGCTCGCCATTCTCGCACTGCAATCCAACGCTGACGCCATCCGCATGCCGCGCAAGTTCAATGCACTCGGCCTTGACGCGAACGTGAATCCCCTCGGCCTCGAGAATCTCCCGCACCGCAGCGGAGACATCCTCATCCTCGCGCTGCATCAGCCGGTCCGCCTTCTCGACGATCGTCACCTCACTACCGAAGCGCCGATACATCTGCCCGAACTCGATGCCAATATAACTTCCGCCAACGATCACGAGATGACCCGGCAGAGTATCCAGCGCCAGCAGACTCGTATTCGTCAGAAACGGAACATCGCGAACGCCCGGCAGATCGGGCACGCTCGCGCGGGCGCCGACATTGAGGAATATTTGCTTGCCCTCAATAACCTCCTCGCCGATGCGAACCGTACGCGGTGACTCGAATGCCGCCGTGCCCACAAACACTGTGCATCGCGGATTGCCGCGCAGCGACGCCTCCACTCCTTTGCGCGACTTTGCAACAATCGCCTCGCGCCGCGCGATCACCGCCCTCATATCCACTTCGACCCTGCCCGATCCGCCGAGGACAACTCCATACTCAGCCGCGCGCCGCGCCACGTGAGCGGCATAGGCGCTCGCCACCATCGCCTTGGTCGGCGTGCAGCCGGTATTTACGCAGGTGCCGCCGAACAGTTTGCGCTCGACAAACGCCACTGACATCCCCGCATTTGTCAGACGCCCTGCAAGCGAAGGGCCAGCCTGCCCTGCACCAATTACGATCGCATCGAAAGTCTTCATCGGTCGTGCCTCGCAATCGAAGTAGTGTACACATCAGCGATTTACCCTGCCAAAACCTCCGGATCCCGCCGCTTAAGTACGTGGAATGCGAATGGAACCATGTTTGGTACGCGATATCCACTCTTTTTTGATGAAGTGAGTGTGAAACCCCCTTGCCTGCCGGGCGTTCTCGACGGATACTCGCAACAGAAGTATCGAACGGTTCCTGTCGAGACTAATTTCGTGACCCGATATAGCCGTCAAGACGTTCTTCGAATCCTGCACCTCCGAGCCCGCCAATTGACGGCGTGGGAGCAAGCGGGACTGATTCCCGCCAACGAAAATTACTCCTTTGAAGATCTTGCGCAGTTGCGCACCCTGCGCGCGCTGCGTGCGACACGCATCACGGCGAAGAGCATCCGCGAGTCGGTCGAGGCGATGCGCAAGGCCGCCGGAATGGGCAATCCGCTGATCGAGGCCAGCGCGGTCGGACGTGGCTCCCGTCTCGCCTTCCGGCATAGCGGAGCGCTGGTCGATCCGGTGACCCAGCAACTTGCCTTCGACTTCGACGCAGCGCCGGCGCGGCAGTTGAGCATCGTCGGAGCAGGCCGCGCGACACTCCGCGAGCCCGATCTGCAGGAAATGTTCCAGCGCGCCGTACGCCTCGAAGAAAATCCAGCGACCCTCCCCGAAGCAGCCGAAATGTATCGCCGCATTCTCGCCCTGCGCCCGGGATACGCGGCGGCAGCCATCAACCTCGGAACTATCCATTACAACCTGCGCGACTTCGCCCTCGCCGAACAGCTCTACCGGCGCGCGGCAGAGGCAGACCCCGAATACGCGCTGGCCTTCTTCGATCTCGGCAACGTGCTCGACGAGTTGAAGCGCCTGCCCGACGCCATCGCCGCCTATGAAAAGGCAATCGCCTTGGTGCCGCAATACGCCGACGCGCACTATAACCTCGCTCTCGCTTATGAACGGCAGGGACATCGCCGCCGCGCCCTGCGCCACTGGCTGACCTACGTTCGGCTCGATCCCGTCGGACCCTGGGCCAACCACGCCAAGGCACAGGCCAAAAAGATCCTCAGCACCGAGCGGCTCTCCATCGTCAGCCGGGCCGGGCGCCTCGTGCAAGCGGGATAAGAGAAAAAACACGAGAAAAAGTTGTGCCCGCGAACGCTCCCGTGTTCTCATCTACCTGTTCCTAAATGACGCTGCACGTTGTGCCGGCCTGAGCGGGCCGCGAGGAGCAACCCCATGGTGTACCACGTCACCCGCAACGGACAGAACTACGGCCCGTACACGCTGGAAGATCTGCAAAAATACGTTGCCAGCGGAAATATTCTGCCCACCGACCTCGCCAAGAGCGACGACATGCCCGAGTGGGTGCCGGTCTCACAGATATTGGGCATGGCGCAGCCCGCAGCCACCGCGTACCAACAGCCCCCGGTCGCCGCCTATCCCGCGGCCGCAGTGGCGATGTACCCCGATGCTCCCAATCTCTCCTGGGGACTGGTACTGCTCTTCGCGTTCTTTACCTGCAGCCTGTTCATGTTCGTCTGGAACCTCGTCATCGCCGCATGGCTCAAGCGTGTCCAGCCCAACGCTAATGCCATCTTTTACTACGCAGCAGGCGGCGTTCTGTTTCTGTTCCAGATTGCCCTGGGAACGCATTCGCAAACTCACATCATCCAGCCTGGAGTTCACTGGTGGGTGACGTACTATACGGCGCATCCGTTTCGCAACCTCGCCTGGCTCGCAATTCTTCGGCGGCCTTTATTTCCAGTACCACCTCAACCGCATCAACGAGCTCAAGCGTATGGCGCGATACCGGGGCGCCGCAATTTGACGTTGACCGGGCGCAGGCGACTCGCGAATCTGCTGCTCGCGGCAGCCTTCCTCGCGTGCGCTGTGCTGCTGCTCTATCCCCCAGCGGGAACTACCTTCTATCCCGCCTGCCCCATCCGCCAGTACCTGCACATCGACTGTCCCGGATGCGGCGCCACACGCGCGCTCGCCGCCCTGCTGCGCGGCCACATCGCAAAGGCATTGCGCTTGAACGCACTCTTCGTGCTGCTTCTGCCAGTCGCCCTGGCTGGCGCGATCGAGAGCTATCGCCGCGCTCTGCGCCCGGAAAGATTTCGCTGGCATCAACCGCCTATGCCGGCCGTCTACGCGACCCTCACCGTCGCCGTCACCTTCACAATCGCACGAAACCTGCTGTAGCAATCCGAAGCGTGATCACGCTTCCGATGGCTCATCCGGCCCCGGATTGTGCCAACTCTCCCCCGGCGCCAGCAGCGAGTTCGCCTCCTTCGGTCCCCAGGTGTTGCGTTTGTAGATGCGCGCCTTGGGATGTTTTTTCAGCACCGAGTCGACCACGGTCCAGGCTGCCTCCACCGCATCCTCGCGCGTGAACAGCGCCCCATCGCCCCTCATCGCATCGCCGATAAGGCGCTGGTACGGCGCCTCCTGTCCTGCCAAATGCTCGCACAGGAAGAGCTCTTCCTGCTCGCCGATGAATTCCTTGCCGGGCACCTTCACCCTAGCGGCAAGCGCGATCGAAGAGTCCGGCGAAATTCGGAACCGCAAATAGTTGGCGCGGCCGTTCTTCGGCGCAGAGTCCTCAAACAGCCGCTGTGGCGACGGCTTCAATTGAATCAGGACCTCGGTCGCCGTCGCCGGAAGATACTTGCCCGAACGCAGATACCACGGAACGCCGGCCCATCGCCACGAATCGATGAACAGCCGCAGCGCGCAGTATGTCTCCACGTCGGAGCTCTTCGCGACATCCTGCTCCTGCCTGTAACCCTCGTACTGGCCGCGAACGATGTCGCGCGAAGTGAGCTGCCGCATCGACTCGAAGACCTGTGCCTTCTCCGACTGCACCGCACCGTAGTTTCTGGTCGCAGGCGGCTCCATCGCCAGCAGCGCAACGATCTGGAAGAGGTGGTTCTCAATCACGTCCCGCAGGCAGCCCGCGGTCTCATAAAACGCGCCGCGCTTCTTCACGCCGAAGTCTTCCGCCATCGTGATCTGGACGCTCTCCACGTAATTGCGGTTCAGGATCGGCTCCAGAAAAGAGTTGGCGAACCGGAAGTAGAGAATATTCATGATCGCCTCCTTCCCCAGGAAGTGATCGATGCGGAAGATCGAGTCCTCCGGAAACACCGAATGCGCCACACGGTTCAGCTCTTTCGCCGTTGCCAGATCGTGTCCGAACGGTTTTTCTACAATCACCCGCGCATCCTTCGCCAGCCCCGCGGCCCCAAGATTCTGGATCACCGTCTCAAACATCGACGGAGGAATCGCAAGGTAGTGTGCAGGACGCTTCGCCTTGCCCAGCGCTTGCTTGATCTTCGCAAACGTCGCGGGATCCTTGTAGTCGCCGCTCACATATGTCAGTCGCGACAGCAGCGTCTTCAGCGCGGCCTTGTTATCCACGCCGCCGTTCCGCTCGATGCTTTCGGTCACGCGCCTGTGCAGCCGCTCCAGGCTCCAGTTCGGAAATGCCACGCCCACGACGGGAACTGTAAGCTCTTCCCGTTTCACCATGGCGTAAAGCGCCGGAAAAATCTGTTTGTATGCGAGGTCGCCGGTAACACCAAACGCCACCAGCGCGTCCGATCGTGCAGGAGCCATCAGGCCTTCCCTTTCTCTTGCGGCGTTTTCTCTACGTGGCCGCCGAACTGGTAACGAAGCGCGGAGAGCAGCTTGTCCGCGAACTCGTCCTGCCCGCGCGAACTGAAGCGCTCATACAATGCAGCACTCAGCACCGGAACCGGTACGCTCTCGTCGATGGCCGCACGAATCGTCCAGCGCCCCTCGCCCGAATCCGACACGTGACCGCTGAATTTCTCCAGGTCGGGGCTGTCGATCAGCGCGCGTGCCGCCAAATCCAGCAGCCACGAAGCCACGACGCTTCCCCGCCGCCACACCTCGGTGATGTCCGCCAGGTTCAGGTCGTATTGGTAGTATTCGGGAGAACGCAGCGGAGTAGTCTCCGCATCGACTTCGCTCTTATGCTTGCCGGCGTTGGCGTTGCGCAGGATATTGAGACCCTCCGCGTAGGCCGCCATCATGCCATACTCGATGCCGTTGTGCACCATCTTCACCATGTGGCCCGCGCCACTGGGGCCGCAATGCAGATAGCCCTGTTCAGCCGTTCCACCCATCTTCTCGCGGCCAGGAGTGCGCGAAATGCCGTCGATGCCCGGAGCCAGACTCGCAAAGATCGGATCCAGATGCTTCACGACTCCATCCTCGCCGCCAATCATCAGACAGTAGCCTCGATCCGCTCCCCACACGCCGCCGCTCGTCCCGGCGTCGACATAGTGGATGCCCTTCGTCTTCAACTCCTCCGCCCTTCGAATGTCGTCGTGATAATACGAGTTGCCGCCATCGATCAGGATGTCATCCGGCTCCAACAGCGGAACCAGCTTATCGAGCGTCTGATCGACCACGCCCGCAGGCACCATCAGCCAGATCGCACGAGGCTTCTGCATCGCCTTCACAAACTCCTCGAGCGACCCCGACCCAGTCGCGCCCTGTTTCACCGATGCCTCCACGGCCTGTGCTGACATGTCATACACCACGCAATGGTGGTCCGCCCGTTGCAGGCGCAGCACCATGCTCGCACCCATCCTGCCCAGCCCAATCATTCCCAGTTCCATAAGTGTCCCTCTCGAATTATCTTGGATGCGCCCCAGCCGCATTCGATTGAGCGAGTCCCGGTTAATTCATCGATAGTCCTGGTATGAACGAGACTTACGCCGGCTTACCCACCATGTGGATGGCAGTCTCCTTGCCAGACGCATACTCCCGGGGCCACCACATCGTGAACCGCGTGCCTTCGCCCGGCGTGGATTCCACCCCAATGCTGCCCCCATGCTTGGCCAGAATATGCTTCACCGTCCACAACCCCATCCCATTCCCGCGAGAGCCCTTGCTGCTGGTCCCGAACTGAAACAGCGTCGACATGACCACTGGATCGATTCCGCACCCCTGGTCGGCGATGACGACCTCCACGCGCGACGGCCGGCCCGTAATCGTCACGGCGACCAGCCCCCTGGTGCCCGCGGTCGCCTCGCAGGCATTACGCACCAGGTTCAGCAGCACCTGGCGAACCTCGCCCGGAAACGCCTCCACCGTGGCATCGCCGGTACTCACCGTATCCAGCACAACCCCCTGCTTCTTGATCAGCGGAGCCAGCAGAAATCTCACCGACTCCACCACGCTCGAAAGGTTCACCAACTCCGGTTCCGCGCCCTGGCGGAAGAACGAAAGTGTGGAGCGCGAAAGCTCGATCACGCGAGTCGCCTCGTCCGCGGCATTCATGGTCAGAGAGGTAATTTCGGGAGTCACTCCCTCAGAGGTCCGGATCAGGTACAGCGCGTTCTGAATCGTCTCCAACGGACTATTGATCTCGTGGGCCAGCACCGTCGACATCCGGCTCCAGTCCTCCAGCTTCTGAGCGGCCAGAAGGCTGTCCTTCATCTGCCCCTTTTCATATTCGGTGTTGGCAAGCCGGTCAGCATAGTCATTCACACCATAAGCAATATCCCGAGACCGCCGGATCAGCATGATCGCAACGTATGCCGAGAGCGCCGCCGTGATGACATTCGCAGCCGCGTCCACCCAGAAGAGAGGCACCCACGTAGTCACCACCTCCATCAGGTGCGTCGATCCGCAGGCCACGATGAAAAGCGCGAAGCCTATCAGGAAGTAAGCCCAGTCGCGCGCGATGACGCGGCCCGTCCTCCGCACCAGTAGCAGCAACGTGACACAGATCGTGACATAGCTCAGAAATGTGATCGAATTCGCGACAACCATCGTCCATATGAGCCGCGGTGCAGCAGCCCAGCAAACCGCGTGCGGCATCAGCGAAACGTGATCAAACATCGATTCGAGCACCTTCCGAGCGGTTGTGGAGAACGGTTGCAAATAAATATAAGGCCCGCCAACCGCGAAGTCTACTGGACGTCCAACATTCGCCATCCGAGCCGTCCGGATTTCTTGGGCAATCCATGCAAGCGGAAAAGGGCCCGGAGTCTTCCCCGGGCCCCTTTTGAGACTATCGATCCCTAGTCCTTGTAGGGATCGAATTCATTGGCTCCTGCCATCGCCACGCCCAGCGGAGTGAGCGTGTGCAACACCCGGATAGTATCTCCGTGTGCCGCCAGAACCTCCGGCAGCCGCTTGTAGCAGTCGGGCGATTCATCCAGACCTCCGCCACGTAGTACAACGTTTGCCCGCGTCAGCCAGCCTTCCATCATCTCCGGCTACTTAGGATTCCACATTGGTTCTGACAGACTATGCCAGCTATTCGGACCGCCCTTGAACGCGATATGGCTATCTAGTGCTGCCTGCAAATCTGTCGTGCCATCGTTCCAGTCGCTTCTGGTCTCGGGATCCCAGTTCGAAATAGGGAATACGGCGGCCAGCGCCCTCAAGAACCCCAGGATGAACATTACCACCTCATTGAACGATCCCGTAAACCGATCAGCCTTGTAAATGACTCCTTGATCGATGGCTCCCTGCCCGGTATTGTCTCGGGTCATCTTGAACGCATTCGAACCCCAGCCAGGGTGGGCAAATTCAGACGCCCAAGTGTAGTGGGATCCATAGTAGCCTGGCGCGATTTCTTCAAACATAGTTGCAAATTTGAGCTTTCTTCGTTTGCCAGATGCCATGTTTGGCAATTTTTCGCTCTCTTCAGGATGCCGCCGAAGGTAGAGAATTTGCACCAGAGTTTCGGTCAGCGAGCGATTGAGCGAAAGACTTTCCGCGTAGTAGCCGAGTTCGGCCAACTGAAAGCTCGCGCTCAAAGTATAGACGGACTTATAAGTCCAAAGCCATACAGCAGATTGAACCTTGCCAGCGACGGTCGTTGGATCAGGTGTCTTTGCGGTACCGTACAAGGCGGAAATCAATGAACTGATTCCAGCATCGATCCAAGGGAAAAGGCCCGGCATCTCGGCGTGGGTTCGAAGAGCCACTTCCAGTTGCTGACTCCTGATATCTTGAAAATTCAGCCTTCTCATGCTGAGCCCCCAAAGCTCGGATCGGACGGGCCGACCATCCCGAGAATCAGATCCCGTAGTTCGGACTGAGTGCCTGATGATAACTGCTTCTTCAACGCCTCCACATCCGCCATTCTCCCATTCGCCTTTCTGATGATGGTTTCGAATAGACACGCCATGACCTGGAAGGACACGACGAAAACAAACTTGCAGTCGGCCTCGAATTCAGATGTCACCTTTAGACCAAGGCGCGGCCAACGAGGACCGTGGATTAGATTGCGCATGTCTTGGAGAATGCGCAACATTTCGATGCCGGGGTTAGCTTGGAACCTCCTCCCCCTCTCAACCTTCTCCGTGATCGAGTCCTTCGGATAGAGATTTGAAGAGATGAGTGGAAAATCTTGCAGGGCAGCAGTGAATAGCTCGGCATCCACGGCGTTTGATGGCAGCCAATCTAGCTCTGTCGCGATACCAACGTAATCCTGAAAGAATGCCCCAAGCACCTTATCTAGAAATGATGCATTCTTCTTGGCTTTCCAACCCTTGAATTCGCGTGAACACTCGACCTCTTCTTTTGCCAACAGGCAGATGAGGGCTAGGAGCGCTTCAATCGCGGAGGCGGTCATAAGGCACGCTGAAAAGAAGGCGCCAGCCCCTCGGCACTTATCGGCTTCCTGCGAATACACGAGGGACACGCGATAAAGTTCCATCGAGGTCTCTCCCATGAAAGCCTCGAAGAGCTTTGTCGCAAGTTCGGGAGTGAGGTGGACTCCTAGCAATTCGCCCACGGCCTGTGTGAGCTTCTCGCCTTCCGCTCGAGACCGTTCGATATCGAGCATTGTTTCCTCCGTGAATCCTATCGAAAAATAAGAGCCCGGGCTGTCGCCCGGGCTCGATGTGCTGCTGAGGTAATGAAGGCCTATGCCTTGTCCTCGGCTGCAATCTTAGCCTGGGCTACCGTCCAATCCGCCGCGCCAACTTTGAAGCGCGCGAACCGTCGCACCGAAATATTCTCGCCGAGCTTCCCGACCTTGGTCGCGATAATCTGCTTGATCGTCTGCGACTGGTCCTTGATGAACGGCTGGTCCAACAGGCAGAACTCTTCGTAGAACTTGCCCAGCTTACCCTCGAGCATCTTCTCCACAATGTTCGCCGGCTTGCCCGACGCAATCGCCTGCGAGCGATAGATATCCTTCTCCCGCTCCAGATCCGCCTCGGTCACTTCCTCGCGGCTGACAAAGCGCGGATCGGTCGCGGCGATATGCATCGCCACATCGCGCAGCAGTTCCTGGAAATCATCCGTGCGCGCCACAAAATCCGACTCGCAGTTCAGCTCGACCAGCACGCCGATCTTGCCGCCGGCGTGGATGTACGTGCCCACCGCGCCCTCGTTGGTGGTGCGGCTGGCCTTCTTCGCGGCCGACGCCATACCACGCTTGCGCAGCACCACGAACGCGGCCTCCATCTCGCCCTTCGCCTCCTGCAGCGCCTTCAGGCAATCGCCCATCGGCGCGCCCGACTTCTCGCGGAGTTCCTTTACCTGCTTGGCGTCAATCTTCACTGCTGTCTCCGTAGTCATTGGTCTGTTCCTTTTCCTGATTGCCTTGAAAGTTGCCCTTTGAAGCGCATCTTACGCGCTCTCTGTTTCGTTCCGATGTCTCACACGCAGAAAGAGCGTGGAGCGGATTCTCCGGTCTCCACGCTCTCGTGTTGAGAAATATGGAGTGCTACGCTCCGGTCGCGGCGTGGGCCGGTTCGGGCTCCGCCTCTTCCTCTGTCGCCGCTGCCGGTGCCTTGCGGATATTGCCGCCAAGCACCGCTTCGAGATCGACATTCTCGTCGTCCGCAACGTCCTCGGTCGACGCAGCCGCGATCCCCGCGGACTCGTGAATCCCTTCCGTCCCAGCTTCGCCCGCTTCTCCCACAAACTCTGGAGCGACCTCAGCCTGCTGCACATCCGCAACCTCGGTCGCGAACGCCTTCTCCGAAACCATCTGCACGCCCTCTGCAGCCGAGTCCGCGATCTTCGTTGTGAACAGCCGAATCGCCCGCAGCGCGTCGTCATTGCCCGGGATGACGTAATCGACCACCGTCGGATCGCAGTTCGTATCCACAACCGCAACCACCGGAATGCCCAGCTTGCGCGCTTCCGCCACCGCGATGGCCTCGTTATTCGAGTCCACGATGAACAGCGCATCCGGCAGCCGCTTCATGCTCTTGATACCCGCGAGGTTGGTCGAAAGATGCTTCCGCTCACGTTCCAGTTTGATAACTTCCTTCTTGGTCAGAAGCTCGTACCGGCCGTCGGTCGACATATCGTCCAGTTCCTGCAGGCGCTTCACCGACTTCTGCACCGTGACCCAGTTCGTCAGCAACCCGCCCAGCCAGCGGCTGTTGATGTAGGGCATGCCGCAGCGGTTCGCCTCTTCGGCAATCGCATCCTGAGCCTGACGCTTGGTCCCGACAAACAGCACCAGCTTGCCCGAGGAGGTTAGCTCGGTAACAAACTTCGAAGCCTCTTTGAACATCTTCAGCGTCTTCTGCAGATCGATGATGTAAATCCCATTGCGCTCGCCGAAGATATACTCCTTCATCTTCGGATTCCAGCGCTTCGTCTGATGTCCGAAATGGACACCAGCTTCGAGCAGTTCCTTCATGGTGATATTTGCCAATGTGTCTCCTTT
>WNGR01022828.1_pt1 | contig 16764 bp, 12 predicted proteins | sample 5407581 | NCBI WGS metagenome assembly WNGR01 (sample SAMN13153383, study PRJNA577476) | soil metagenome | isolation source: 80 cm soil or saprolite under Garry oak tree replicate 2 | place: USA:California | collected 2016-06-15 | reverse complement strand
CTACTGATGCGAGCCAACTGGCGGAGTGGTTCCACCAAAGCGCTGTGCGCGGGAGTTTGCCGCTCTATTTGCAGGCCTTCGAGCACACATGTGGCGTCATGCAAACGGAGGAGGGACTGGAGCGTGTTGCTTACGAGATGCTCGAAGACATGAAAAACGACGGCGTCGTTTACGTGGAAACCCGATTTGCTCCTCTGCTGCACACGCGCAAGGGGCTGCATACGGAGAATGTCATGCGCGCGGTGAGCCGTGGGCTGGAGAGAGGCAAGAAAGACTTCGCCGTCGAATGCGGTTTGATTCTTTGCGCTTTGAGGAACATGTCCCCGGAGCTAACGCAAGAGGTTGCTGAGTTAGCTATCGATTTTCGACCACACGGAGTAGTCGGCTTCGATCTTGCAGGTGAAGAGGGTGGATACCCGCCCAAGAAGCATGTGGATGCGTTTCATTACATACAACGAGAAAACTTCAATATCACCATCCACGCGGGCGAGGCCTTCGGCAAAGAATCCATCTGGCAGGCCGTCCAGTGGTGCGGAGCTCATCGGATAGGTCACGCAACAAGGCTTATCGAAGACATGAAGGTCGAAGATGGAAACGTCGTCAGCATGGGTACGCTCTCCCGATACATTCTCGACAAGCGAATCCCGCTTGAGATCTGCCTCACGAGCAATATTCATACCGGAGCGGTGAAAACACTACAAGACCATCCCTTCGGTATCCTTTACCGCCAGCGGTTTCGGGTGACTTTGAATACGGACAACCGGCTTATGAGCAACATCACACTTACAGACGAATATCGGACGGCTGCCGACGTGTTCGGGCTCAATGTCGCAGACCTCGAACGAATCACGACGAACGCGATGAAGAGCGCGTTTATTCCTTACGAGCAGCGCGTCGCATTGATCGCCAATGTCCTGAAGCCGGGGTTTGCACAGTCGTCTAGTTAAGCGCTTACCTTATCCCCTTCGGGACGGAGAAAAGCTCTGTACCCGAGATCATCCGGCCACCCCTTCCGCTCTAAATTCGGCAGATCTCAGTTTTTGAATCACAGCGCGGCATAGCCGCAACCAAAATCTGAGTCGCGAATTGCGCGAATTACGCGAATGGGCCACACAGAATTCCTGTCGTTACCAACGGCATTAATGACGTGCGGCCCATTCGCGTAACTCGCGTAAATTCGCGGCTTCGGTCTGGTTGCGGCTTTTGCAGCACTCTTTTACATCTTTTAACGCCGGCGCAGCATCCAACCGTGTCTAAATTCGTAGAAGAGAATTCTTCAGGAGGAGATATTAATGAAACGGATTCTAAGTTCAGTTGTGATGTCGTTTACGCTTGCCGCCGTGCTTCTGGCTCAACGAGGTCCGGGTGGTCCGCCATTTGGTGGAGGCCAACGGCCTGACCCGGCCGCATCTCTCAAATCTGCGCTCAATCTGACCGATGCGCAGGTGGAGGCGGTCCAGGCGTTAATACAGACGGAGCGGGATCGAGCGAAAGCCATCAGAACCGAAATCCAACAGAAGCGCCAGGTCTTGGATACCTTGTTGAACGCTGCTTCGCCCAATCCGCTCGATGTCGGAAACGCGGCGATCGCCCTTCGTGCTTCAGAGAGCAAGTTTTCGGCAGAACGCGATTGGTTCATCAGCGAGCTCAAGAAATTGTTGACTGGGGATCAGCAACAGAAATTGGATACGATTCTCGCAGCGGGCGGCGGAAGAGGACTTCCAATTCCTGGCCTCGGAGGGCCCGGCCTGCGAGGAGGCCGCCCCTAGCCTCTCCAGCGCGAGTCATTCGGGACGGAGGAAAAATTCTTGGATTTCAGAATTTTCCCTCCGTTCCGAATGACCTGGTCTTCGACTCTTCCTTCAAATCTTTTCCATTGACATATCAGCAGGCTTCCGATACACAGTCGCGACAGGAGGAATAGCGATGAAGCATTTCTTCGGCCGGTTGGCCGTAGGTTTAGGTGTGTTCTTGGCGGCCGCGCCGGTTGTAGCGCACCACGCGATATCTGCGAAGTTTGATGAGAACAAGCCGGTGACGCTGAAGGGGCTTGTCAGCAAGGTCGATTGGTTAAATCCTCACGTTCACATATTTATTGACGTACAAAACGGAAACACAAGCTCGAACTGGGCCATTGAACTGGAGAGTCCTGTTGACCTTCAAAAAGGTGGCTGGAACCGGGATTCATTGAAACCTGGGGATGCGATTACGGTGCAAGGCATTTCGGCCAAGGATGGAAGCCGGCAGGCGTGGGCCCGGTCGGTTGTCATGACAAGTACCGGCAAGAAGGTGCTTGACGCGCCCAGTGGAACGCAGGCCTCGACGTCGCGCGGTGCGGCTCGTCCGACTCCGCGCTGGCCGGATGGCCAGCCGCGACTCGGTCCCCCAATTGGAGAAACCGGGTATTGGGCAAAGCCGAGCGCCAATGGGCTCGTCGAGAATGCGGCCAGAATCCCAATGGATCCGTACGGTCTTTTGCGAAACATTGCAGACGTGGACAAGGTCGCTCCGTTTCAGCGCTGGGCCCGGGACCTGTACGAATTGCGTCAACGCAATCATCTGAAAGATGACCCGATGTTCTTATATTGCATGCCTCCCGGTGGACCTCGCCAGTTCCAGCTTCCCTATGGGATGCAATTTGTTGAGGACCATGATCGCAAGCGCATCTTTGTCTTCGTCGGCAGCGGCAATCACAACTATCGAATTATCTATACGGATGGCCGCGCCCAAGAGGGCCAGCTTCGGGGTGATGCCGACAATCCGCTGTATTACGGCCGTGCGGTTGCTAAATGGGAAAAAGATACGCTGGTCGTCGATACGAAAGGTTTCAATGAAAAGTTTTGGTTTACCAACGGCGGCCTTCCGCATACCGAGCAGCTTCATCTCATGGAGCGCCTCACGCGGACCGATTTCAACACGTTGAAGTACGAAGTGACGATCGACGATCCGGGCGCCTACACAAGAACCTGGTCTACCGGTTGGAACCTGCAATGGGTTCCTGGAGAAGAGCTACCGATCTACTATTGCCAGGACAACCGACCGTAGAATATGCGACAAGGACTCTGGAATTATTTTTGTTGACGTCAGCGGGGATGCCCGTGACACTAAGTTCAATTATTCAGTTGAGGAGGAGGATTTTCGATGAGACTGCGCGCAGCTTGCTTTCTGGGCCTCGCTCTGGGTGTGATTCTTTCAGCAGTGCCGGTAATGGCGCACCATTCCTTTGCGGCCGAGTTTGATGCAAACAAGGCTGTGACCATGAAGGGATTTGTGACGAAAGTCGAATGGACGAATCCCCACGTGTGGTTCTACATCAACGTCAAGAATGAGGACGGCTCGACGACGAATTGGGGTTTCGAAATGGGTCCCCCGCATGGACTCCAGTCTCGAGGATGGACCCGCACGACGATGAAGCTTGGCGACGAAGTGCAGGTTAACGGCACTCTGGCCAAGAACGGAAGCAATCGCGGTAACGCCAGGACGGTGACCATGGTCAGCACGGGCCAGAAGCTCGGCGCCGCATCCAGCGAAGCCCAGACTCCGTAGAATTCTGCGTCCTCCGTTGAGCGCCGGTGCAGATTCGGTTATGGAGGTAAGGACATGCGAAAGGGTCTCATCGTTGTTACGCTTGCAGGATTCGTGCTGGCGCTTTTAACCCTACCAGGAGCCCCCACGTTTTCTCAGGGTCAGGGCCCACGGGGCCAGGGTCGAGGCCAACAGGCTCAAGGCCGAGGTCAGGCAGCGCCTGCTGCCCAGCCCGCCCCGCGTTGGCCGGATGGCAGGCCGAACCTGGGTCCGCTTCCAGGCGAGGCAGGAGTTTGGTTGCCAGGCAATGCAGCGTTTGCGGATCCTGACGACCCCGCCCGCGGCCGCGGTGGCTTTGGGAATGCACCCGTGCCGGGAGCCCCTAAAAAACCGAAGCTGAGTGAGGTTCCCTTCCAGCCCTGGGCGAGGGCGCTCTTCGACTATCGCCGGGAAAACCAGTTTGAACCCCATACGCGTTGCAAGCCTTCGGGTGGTGCGCGGGAGTTTTTCACACCCTATGGCGTTGAGTTTAACGACATACCGGAACTCAAACGCATTTTCATTATGGATATCGGCGGCCCCCATACGTATCGGATCATCTATATGGATGGACGCCAGCATCCAAAGAATCTGGAACCGAGCTATTACGGAGACTCAATCGGCCGTTGGGAAGGCGATACGCTGGTCGTCGATACGATCGGTTTCAACGAACGGTTTTGGATGGACCGCGAGGGATCACCGCACACCGAGAAACTTCACTTCACGGAACGATTCACGCGCATGGATATGAACAACCTGAAGTACGAAATCACGGTCGATGATCCCGGCGCATATACGGCGACCTGGAGCACTGGTTTTGTCCTCCGCTGGAGTCCAGGCCAGGAACTATTTGAATATGTCTGCCAGGACAACAACCATGCGCCTGAACTCATGGTTGGCGCCCAAAAATCTGTGGATCGGAGCAGCGTAATTATTCCGTAACGTGCTGGAGGTAAGATGCGTCTGAAAGCCGCCTGTTTGTTCTGCCTTTTGGTTGGCTTGTCCATAACCGTTGCCGGCTTGGCCCAGGAAGGTCATCCCTTAGTTGGTACGTGGTACGGCGATTGGGGACCAACGCCAACCCATCGAAATCAAATATCGAGGCGGATGGAAAGGACCAGTCCGGAAACCCGGTTCACTTCGTCGCCGACGGCAAGCTGGATAACATCGGTTCGTACCACCGCACGCTGACAGGCACATGGAATCACGGCGCCGTGAAGGGTGATTTCAAGATTACAAGAGACTAGAAAACCATCGAAGTTGGCTCGAAGCGAATTCCTCTCCTTGGCAAAGGAGGGGTGCACGCGCCATCAAGAAAAATTCCCGTTCCAATCAAAGGCGCGGACGGGGTGGTTCGTTCAAACTCCAAATCAATTTCTCTTGAACGAACCACCCCGTCCGCGCCTGTAAGGTGGCTTCGCGACATTTTCTTAAGGGCGCAGCCACCCCTCCTTTGCCAAGCTTTGCCAAGGAGGGGTGTTCGCTTCACCCGCTGCGAAACACTTCACAGTTTGATTTTGTCCACCGTATTCTGAAACCAATGGCTGATCTGCTCAGCGCGGTCCTGGGGCTTTCATTCGCGTCGGGTCTGAATGCATACGCAACTGTGCTTGGGTTGGGTGTGATGCACCGCTTGGGTGTGTTTCATCTGCCGCTCGGGCTCGAGGTGATCGCCACCACTCCGGTTATTACTGCAGCGGCGGTGCTCTACATCGTTGAATTTGTTGCCGACAAAATACCATTCATCGATACGTTGTGGGATGGCATTCATACCGTGATCCGTCCCGCGGCAGGAGCTCTGCTGGCGTACGGCGTTGTTGGAAATGTCGATCCCCAGTGGCAGGTTGTTGCGGCGCTCATTGGCGGCAGTATTGCTTTAACCGCTCACACGGCCAAAGCGTCCACGCGTGCTGCCGTCAATGTAAGTCCTGAACCGTTCAGCAATTGGGCCTTGAGTTTGATCGAGGACGGCCTCGCATTTCTTCTTGTCTGGTTAACAGGCTCGCATCCATTGATCGCGCTCGCGATCGTATTGATGCTGGGGATGGCGGCAATCTACATTGTCTGGAAGCTTTCTCACTTTATCCGGCGTGTTTTCCGCCGGGCCCTGTGAGTGTGGCTACCAAATAAACGGAATGAGACCTTTTACGCTTTGCCGGTAGCGCTCATACTCTGTTCCGAACTGTTCGGCCATGGCGTTTTCTTCCAAACGGGCTTTGTAGCCCCAAGCCGTCACGATCAGAACGAACGCGAGGAGTCCGCTCCATTCTCCAAAAGCAATGGCGGTGCCCAGTGTAGCGAGCATGAAGCCTGAATAGATCGGGTGCCGCACGATTCCGTACGGGCCGCTACGAATGAGCTGATGGTCTTCCTTCAGGTGGATCAGCGGGCTCCAGTTCCGGCCAATGGAGAACCGGGCCCAGACGGAGAACGCGAGTCCTGCAACGGTGATCGCCAGTCCAATATAGGCCGTAGCCGGAGTCATCGGCACGAACCGCGACGCCAGGGGTGGACGTCTGAATCCATGACTGAACAGGAGCCACCAGGCGATCCACACGACCCACACTGCGACCCGGGACTGGCCTTCGGACAACGAGTGAATCGTACGTTTAGACGCGAGGGCAGTGATTGCCCATAACAGGAATACCGCCATCCAGAGAAGCATAATCAATTGGCTAATCTGAGATATCAACCTCATCCTTTACGTTCAGGTCTCCGGAAAACAGAATGAGCCGAACGCGGGCTAAAGCCCGCGACTACATGCTTGCCTGCACGTTATCACAAGCTTGTCGTCGCGGGCTTTAGCCCGCGTTCGGCTTGCGTTACACGAGGTGTCCGTTCCAGGGTTTGACCGAATCACCTTGAACCTATTCTCTTCAGAAGGAGCCGTTCCGTGAGCGAGCGTCGCCGTGGCGAAAATTGAGACGCTGCGGCGTACAAATAAGGTCGGAACTGGTGGACAGCGTAACGGTAATAGCCACTCTCATGGATCTGCTTTAAGGTCGTACGATAGTGAACGAGAAGGATTTCTGCCATAACCGAGCCGGTCTTATTCACTGCGAGGCGCATAGAGGCTGAAAGCCACCGGGTTCTTTGAGGCAGATCGGCGATGGCGGACATTGCCATTAGCGAAGAGACCTCAAACACGGTCCGATTCTGTTCCCGAGCTTCTTGTTTCATACCCGTCCAGACGCTACCAAGACTTTCAAGCGTTGGAAGATTTTTTGGCGGAATCTTTGACAGGTCGCGCCGCACACGGCCCCACTCCTGTCGCAGCGTTGCCACATCGAGAGGAGGCGTGTTGAGGGCTGATGCCAACCGGGCCGCCGAACGTTCTAGTCCGTCAAGCATCTGATCGACATTGCTGAAATCGGACCCACGGTCGAGCAACCCCTCCTCCTTCAGGCAGTCTGCAATTTCGCGGATCAAGTATCTCCCGGCGCCGGATGCATCCGCGAGTGCGGCCAGCACCCAGACCGGAGAGGCTCGAAAAGCCAAAATTCCGATAAGCTCAATGCCATTCCCCGCTGTCCGCCGCAGCAGGAAGTCTTCGGTCAACTTGTCCTCGGTGGGATAGACGCCGCCCACTTGCCCGACCTGTTCGATCAGAAATCTAAGCGTCGCCTCCACAAGATTTTGATAAAGCTGGCTGCGCCGGATCGTCCGCGGGATCGTCACTTCTCCAATCTCACGGAGAAGCCCACCGGCAAGCGCCGTCGCCGACCTCAACACTCTCTCCGGCAGCGAAAGCAGATATGGAGTCAGATGTTCCGCCGTCCACTTCGACATGTCCGTAATTGTGACTCAAGGAGGGCTTCCAAGCTAGATGGAGCCCTGTTCTCCGGAACGGGCTTTTCCTTTGACCTGACTGCGACATGCCGCTCAAAACAAGCCCATACGCCCACTAGTTTTCCTTGGATGGCCGCGCCGTCTCGCAGTAGAGTGAGAGCCATGTTTTCCTCGTCAAACCGCCGGGATTTTCTTGAGATGTTCGTGGGCGGCGCGGCCGGTCTATCGTTGTCTAAAATAGCGCGGGGACAGCAACATTCCTCTTCGATCACAGCCAACCGGATCAGCGACAACCTGGTGGAGGTCACCGGGGCCGGAGGGAACGTCATGGTCGTCGCAGGACCCGACGGTCTGGTGATGGTCAATGGCGGTCTTCCGGAACTGTCGGCCGATCTGCTGAAGGTCGTTTCCAATCAGTCTAAGGCGCGGCGCGTCCAGGCCATTTTCAATACGGATTGGCATTTGGAACACACGGGCTCAAACGAGATACTCGGAAAGGCCGGCGCAAAGATAATCGCGCACGAGAATACGAAGCTCTGGCTCGGTGCGGAGGTCTTCGTCGAATGGGAGAACCGGACTTATAAGGCCCGGCCGCGGGAAGCGCTTCCGAACGAAACGTTCTACACCACCGGGAAGATGATCTTTGGCAACGAGCAGATCGAGTATGGGCACATGCCGCAAGCCCACACCGACGGTGATATCTACGTCTTCTTCCCTCGGTCCAACGTGCTGATGGCCGGTGATGTGGTTTCTGTTGGAAAGTACCCGATCCTGGATTACACCACCGGCGGGTGGATCGGCGGACTCGTGGACGCTACAAAAACTCTTCTCAAGTTGGCGAATGCAGAAACGCGCATCGTTCCCGGAACCGGGCCGCTACAGACCCGCGCCGACCTGGAAGCCCAGTCGGAGATGTTGGCCACGATGAAGGACCGCCTCGTCAAGCTGATGAGGCAGGGAATGGGTCCCAAAGATATGATTGCCGCCGCGCCGACGAACGAGTTCGACGCGAAGTGGGGCAATCCGGAACTGTTCATATCGAATGCCTATCGGGGCATGTGGGGGCACGTCCGAGAATTGGGCGGGATTGTGTAGTTCTTTAGGAGGAGAGTTTAGTCAGGAGAGTAATGATGCGTCACGTGTTCGTGGCTGTTGCGTTTGCGCTCGCAATTCTCTCGACTGGTATCGCTAAGCTCGGCGCCACAAGCCCACAGCAACAAGTTTCTTCCTCGGCCCCGTCTTCTCCGCAGAGGGCGCTGCTCGATCAGTACTGCGTCACTTGCCACAACCAGCGGTCGAAAACCGCGAATGTGATGTTCGACGCGCTGGACGTCGCTCATCTGTCCCAGAACGCCGACATTTGGGAAAAAGCGGTACGCAAGCTCCGTGCTGGCATGATGCCTCCACCGGGCGCGCGCCAGCCGGCCAAGACTGCCGTGGATTCCTTCGTTTCATGGCTGGAGAACTCGCTGGACCAGGCCGCAGCGGCCGATCCGAATCCGGGACGTGTGGCGCTGCATCGGCTTAATCGCGTCGAATATGCCAACGCGATCGAGGATCTTGTCGCATTGCGCGTGGATGCCAGCGCGCTGCTTCCCAAAGATGACGAAGCAAATGGCTTCGACAACGTCGCCAATGTTCTGAAAGTGTCCCCTTCGTTTCTCGACCAATACATATCGGCCGCGCGGCTGGTGAGCAATCAGGCGATTGGCAACGCCACACCGAAGACCACCAGCACGGTCCTCGGTGCGCCGCGGAGCAACAACCAGGGTGTGCATGTCGAGGGTTTGCCTCTGGGTACGCGCGGGGGATTCGTGGCCGAGCATTTGTTTCCAGCCGACGGCGAATACAAGTTCAATATCGCGGGTCTTGCGGGCGGGGGCTACGTGCGCGGCCTCGAGTATCCGCATACGCTCATCGTGACCATCGATGGCGCCAGGGTCTTCCAAGAGAATGTTGGGGGCGAGGAGGACATGAAGGCCATTGACCAGAAGCAAGCCCCGGCGGTAGCCGCGATCAACGCGCGTTTCCAGAACATCCTTGTCAACGTAAAAGGAGGACCGCACAACGTTGGTGTCACTTTTATCGCCAGGACTTTCGCAGAATCCGACAATCTCCTGTACTCGTATAGCCCGGGTGGAGGTGTGGACCGCATTCCGAGTGTGAGAAGCGTCGAAGTTCTCGGTCCGTATAATCCAGTTGGTGTTACGGAGACACCCAGCCGCCATAAGATTTTTGTGTGCAGCCCCACCAGGGAAAGCGAAGAATTACCGTGCGCCACTCAAATCCTCTCCATGCTTGCGCGCCGGGCGTTTCGCCGTCCCGTCAGCGATCGAGATCTCGTGGCTCCGCTCGCGTTCTATAAGTCCGCGAGGGAGACCGGCGATTTCGATGCGGGAATTCGGAGCGCGCTGACGGCAATTCTGTCGAGCCCGAAATTTCTTTACCGCGCGGAAGCCGCTCCGGAAAATGCCGCGCCAGGTTCTATATATCGAATCAGGGATCTCGATCTGGCGTCCCGGCTCTCCTTCTTCTTATGGAGCCGAATGCCTGACGATGAACTTCTCGACGTTGCCGCAAAAGGAAAGCTCTCTGATCCTAAAGTTCTCGAAACTCAGGTGCGGCGGCTGCTGGCCGACCCAAGATCGAAATCACTGGTCACCAATTTTGCTTTCCAGTGGCTGAAGGTGCGCAGTATCGATGGCATCGATCCCGATGCGTTTCAGTTTCCCAACTTTGACGAAAGCCTGCGCGAAGCCTTCAAGCGTGAGATGGAAATGTTCGTTGAAAGCATTCTGCGCGAGGACCGGAGCGTGCTGGATCTGGTGACGGCGAACTATACGTTCGTCAACGAGCGGCTGGCGCTGCACTATGGGATTCCGGATGTGCGTGGCGAACGGTTCCGCCGCGTGACGCTCGAAGACTCCAATCGCTGGGGACTGCTCGGCAAAGGCAGCGTTTTGATGGTGACGTCCTATCCCAATCGCACTGGACCGGTGCTTCGCGGCGCGTGGATTCTGGAAAACATCGCGGGGACGCCGCCGTCGCCGCCACCGCCGAATGTCGAAGGATTCAAGGAAAACAAGGCGGGGGAGAAGGCCAAATCCGTGCGCGAGATCATGGAGCAGCATCGCGCCAATCCTTCTTGCAACGCATGCCACGGCGTGATGGATCCACTCGGCTTCGCGCTCGAGAACTTCGATGCCATCGGCGCGTGGCGCACCAAGGACCGGGATGCGGGAACTCCAATCGATGCGTCCGGCAAACTGGTCGATGGAACCCCAGTGACCGGGGCGAACGACCTGCGCCAGGCACTGATGAGGCGTCCTGAGCAGTTTGTTGAAACGATAAAGAATGATGCCGAAGGCCACCAAAGTTGGCGCGGACGGGGTGGTCAGTCCTCGAAAACTGTTTGGAAATGACCACCCCGTCTGCGCCTCAAAAGGGCTTCGCCGCATTTTCTTGATGGCGCAGCCGCCCCTCCTGTTCCAGGATGCTCAGCCCGGCCGGAGAGGGTAAAAGGAGATTTCGAGGACATGTTCATCACTAAAAAGCATCTTTCACGCCGCACGTTTCTTCGCGGCGCCGGCGTCGCGGTCGGTCTCCCTTTGCTGGATGCAATGATTCCGGCGTGGACGGCACTGGCGCAAACCGCGGCCCGGCGGACACCCCACATGGGATTCATTTATTTCCCCCATGGCGCGATCATGACTCAGTGGACGCCCGCGAAGGATGGCAGCGACTTCGAGCTCACGCCGATTCTCAAGCCGCTGTCGCCGTTCAAGAAACAGTTGACCGTCGTCAGCGGACTGGCAAACAAGCCCGCCGTCAGCCCAGCCGTGCATGCGATCACACCCGGGACGTGGCTGAGCTGCGTTCACCCGCGCGAGAGCCAGGATCCTTATGGCGGCGTGACCGCAGACCAAATTGCGGCGAAGCACATCGGCCAGGACACGCCACTTCCCTCGCTTGAGGTTGCCACCGAAGGCGGTGGTGGCGGCGCATGTGATCGAAACTTCGGTTGCAGCTACGCGGGCACAATCTCGTTTCGCACACCCTCCACACCGCTGCCAATGGAGTACAACCCGCGCAAACTTTTCGAGCGTCTCTTCGGTCAGGGCGACACTCCGCAGGAGCGGAAGGCGCTCTCGAAACAATATGCGAGTATCCTCGACCTGGTCGCCGAGGAGGCTTCCGATCTTCAGCGCAAGCTGGACCCGCAAGACCGTGCGATGCTGGGCGACTATCTGGAGACCGTTCGCGAAATCGAGCGGCGCGTCCAGAAGATGGAAGAACGGGACCTGTCCAGGCTGGACTTGCCCAACGTTCCGGTAGGTACTCCCCCATTCGACGAACGCCTCAATCTGATGTTGGACATGGTGGCGCTGGCGTACCAGGCCAACCTGACGCGGATCTTCTCAATGATGATGACCGCCGAGGCCAGCAACCAGACCTACAATCACATCGGAATTTCCGATGCGTTCCATCCGGTCTCGCATCACCAGAACGATCCCAAGCGGATGGAGACGCTCGTCAAAATCCAGACGTATCATACCGAAGTGTTTGCGAAATTCCTGGCCAAGCTCCAGAAGATGCCCGACGGCGACGGCACGATGTTGGATCACTCGATCATTGTCTATGGCAGCAACATGAGCAACAGCAACGCTCATAATCATGACCCATTGCCGACAGCGGTTGTCGGCGGCTGGAACCGGCTCAAGGGAGGACAGCATCTGCGGTATCCCGACCAGACACCGCTTGCGAATCTGCTCCTGACTGTACTCGACAGGGCCGGCGTTCCTGTGGACACGTTCGGCGACAGCACCAGTAAGTTTGCGGAGGTCTAAAGATGCTGAACATAGTCCTGACCATGTTGCTCGCGGCAGTGCCGCTGGTGGAGGCGGTGAAATCGGGAGACCGAGCGGCCGCGATCAAAATGCTCGAGCAACGGGTGGATGTGAATGCGCCGGAGGCCGATGGCACGACGGCGCTCCACTGGGCTGTCCAGCAGGATGATCTCGATCTGGTAGACCGCCTCATCAATGCCGGCGCAAATGTGAAGGCGAAGAACGACTATGGCGCCACTCCAATGTCAGAAGCCGCTCTTGCCGGTAATGTGAAAGTCATGGACAGGTTGTTAGTAGCCGGCGCGGACGTCGAGTCGCCGAACGCTGACGGCCAGACGGCGCTGATGATCGTGGCCCGCACGAGCAATGTCGAAGCAGCCAGACTCTTACTGAAACATGGCGCGAATGTGAACGCAGTAGAAAAATGGCGGGAGCAGACGGCTTTGATGTGGGCGGCCGCCGAAAACCAGCCGGCGATGGTGAAAGAGCTGGTGGCGCACGGCGCAAACGTGAACGCCCGGTCGAACGTCAACAACTTCCAAAGACAGGTGACCGCCGAGCCACGAGCGATTTACCGGCCGGCGGGTGGATTGACAGCGCTGCTTTATTCGGCGCGGGAAGGCTGCCTGGATTGCACCAGGAGCCTGGCGGAAGGCGGAGCCGACTTGAACATGGCGGATCCGGACTCCGTCAGCCCCTTGCTCCTCGCGATTCTCAACGGTCACTTCGATGTCGCGGCGTACCTGATTGGGAAGGGCGCCAACCCGAACAAGTGGGACTGGTGGGGCCAGAGCCCGCTGTATGCGGCTGTGGACTTGAACACGATTCCTCACGGAGGCAGGCCGGATCGCCCGTCGCTGGATGAAACGACCAGTTTGCAGGTGATCGAAATGCTCCTCGACGCTGGAGCGTTTCCCAACCTGCAATTGAAACTCCTGCCACCGTACCGAAACGTCGGCGCAGACCGCGGCGTGGACGGGATGCTCACCATCGGCACCACGCCGCTCCTGCGCGCAGCCAAGGGCCTGGATGCCCCAGCGATTCGCCTGTTATTGAGAAAGGGCGCCAATCCGAATCTTCCGAATTCGAGGGGCTTCACTCCAGTGATGGCTGCAGCGGGACTGGGTTCCGTTGACGCCGACACTCGCGGCTGGTTCACGACAGAGGATGTGCAGAAGAGATCGATCGAATCCCTCGATCTCCTTCTGAACGCCGGCGCAGAAATCAATGCGACCGACGGAGTGCGTGGCCAGACGCCGCTCCACGGCGCGGCGTTCTGGGGATGGAACGACGTCGTTCAGTTCCTCGTCGATCATGGCGCCAAGCTGGACGCCAGGGACTCCCGTGGAATGACACCCGTGGAATCCGCATTGGGTAAAGCCGGTGGCAACAGTCGTGGCGGACAACGCATCGACGTCCACGAGGACACCGCGGCGTTGCTTCGTAAATTGATGGCTGCGGCAGGAGCCAAGTAAAAACTCGTTGGGATGTCCCATGTACGGGTCCCATGTCAAACGGCCCAACGACGGGCTGACCCAATGATCCGACTCCACGCCAAACCGGATATCTTTCCCCGCAATATGGGTACACTTATTCTTTCTTTCTGCTTCCTTTTTGCTGCCGTCACCGCGCTGGCCCAGGCGCCAGCCACGCCGCCACCGGAAGGCGAGCCGCGAATTACGCCAATGACGCGAATGGCGCCCCAAGAATCTTCGTATACGCCATTCGCGTCATTGGCGTAATTCGCGGCTCACCATCCCAGTGACCCAACCTGGCAAGCGAAGCGGCACTAGTTCGGTAGCGCAAACACGTGAATCGCATTGTTGCGTTGTGGATTGATTCCGTTGACTCCGGCCCGAGGGAAAATATTCGCAGTAAGGGCGCCCAGACCTGTCACTACCGCGACGTACTGTTTTCCATTCACCCGATACGTAATCGTGCTGTTTTGAATTGGGCCTCCGAGAGTGGTTTCCCAGAGGATCTTTCCGTTATCCGCATCGAAAGCCCGGAATTTCTGATTGAGGTCTCCCCAGAAAACCAGGTCTCCGGCCGTTGCCAATGTTGCGCCGTTACCGGGGACGGAGCCTTCATAAAAGCGCTGAATCTCTCCGGTGGCCACATTCACCTTGGCGATTCCACCATATTTTTCGGGATCGGACCCGGGACGGCGAACGCCGGTCCGGCGTTCAGGTTGGCTGCCATCCGCGCCGCGGACTCCTCGACCTCCACCGGCTGCGGCAGCGGCCTCGGCTCCGGCGGGCGCCGGCACAGCACGAGTCATATCGAGGCAGTCATCCACATATCCAGTCCTGCCGTCAATGCTGGAGATCAGGAAATTCGGATCGTCATAGGGAAAGGGATTGGCCCACAGAAACTGACCCGTCGCGCGGTCGAGCGCAAATATTCCTCCGCCTTCTCCTACATTGACCACGACGTCTCTTTCCTGGCCCCGAGGAATATCCGGATTGATCCATTTCAGAAATTTGGCGTCGGGGCTGACCTTCGTTCGTAGAAGAATTCTCTCGTTCGTATAGTCTTGATCCCAGTCGTCCCCCGGCAAATGCTGGTAATACCAGCTGAGCTTGCCGGTGTCCACGTTAAGAGCGAGGGTTGAATTACTGTAGAGATCGGCCGGAGCAGTTTTCGGAATGGCTTCGATGTTGCCGCCGTGCCTTGCTGCACGCGTGTTTGGCGTGGGATTGGCGACTCCCCAGTAGATCATTTTGCGCACTGGATCGAAGGATCCGCCCAATCCCCAGGTCGATGCAGTACGCGTCGCTTCGGGCGCGCCTCCCCAACTGGCGTCCCCGGTGGGATCATCCGACCCGGCCGCGGTGTAGAACCGCCACACTTCCTTTCCGGTCCGGGCGTCGTGCGCTGCGATGTAGCAATTGGCTCGGGCACCGTTGCACGTGCGTCCCGAAAGGACCTTATCCCCGAAAACGATAGTTCCGGAAGTGAGTCCTCCAGTGGACATGGTTTCCCATCGCATTTTGCCGGTGCCGGCATCTAAGGCCACGATGAAATTGTCGGGCGCCGCAAATATGATCAGGTCTTCGAAGATACCGAGCGTCTTACTTCTTGAGGCGCCGCCTGTGGGCCTCATGTATTCCCAAATGAGGTTGCCGTTTGTGGCATCGAGCGCCTGGACGGCAGTTCGTGTCATACCATCAACCTGCACCGGAACGGCGACGTACATCACGCCACCGTGCACGATGGGTATGATCTCGATCGAACCCGCCGCTAAGGGTTTAGTCCATGCCTGTGTGATCCGGCCCACGTTTTGCTTGTTGATCTGATTCAGCGGACTGTAGCGTTGGGCGTCATAGGTTCGGCTGTACATCAGCCAATCGTCCGGACTCGGGTTCAAGAGCATTGCCTGCGTCACGGGCGCAAAATTCCGGACCTGCGCGACGGCCGCTGTCGCGATCGCTGCAAGAGCGATCGATGTCACGAAGAATCGAGGCTTCTTCATGCTTTTTCTCCTCGCTGGGGTTAGGTTCACTCAGAAAATGCCTCAGGCAGTCTGCCACAGGATCCGAGTATCCTCCTAATCGGCTTTTGTCAGGGGTGTAATCACAATTAAGACTAAGGAATCCGCAGAGCCGCGGAGCGGCGTCAAGACTGTAGACAGGGGCGCAAGCCCGTGGACAGCGATGCGCCTCTGACATTTTTTCGATTGACAGAGCGAAAAGTTGAATGATTCTTGAAGCAATCGATGCGATTGCGATTGACCAAGAATTCGGAAAACTGTCCAAAACTCCAGAGTCCGCCGGAAGACGGCGGATTCGCTGACCGGACCCCTGACCTTAGGAGGCTGTTATGAAAAAGGTAATCGTCTTTGTGTCCTTTGTGTCGGTGTGTTTTCTCTCCATCTTTCTGTTTCCGCAACAATCCCGAACACACGAGCTGAAGCTCGTTCCCGAAAACGTGCATTGGGGCTACTATGACGCGAAGGTCAAACCCGTCCTGCGGATCAACCCGGGCGATACCGTGCGCGTCGAAACGATGGTTGCGCGCGGCATCGATCGACTGAAACTGGCGGGAGTGCCGGATGAACAAATTCCGGAATCGTTGAAAGCCGTCGAGCGCGTCGTTACGGATCGAGGTCCGGGAGCGCATCCGATGACCGGACCGATATATGTGGAAGGCGCCCAGCCGGGCGACTCGCTGGAAGTGAAGATTCTCGGCATCGAGTATTTACACCCGTATGGAGTTTCCGGTTTCATTCCGGGCAGCGGCACGCTTCCGGACGATTTTCCGTACGCGCGCTTCAAGCTGCTCCGCTACAACCTCAAGGAGGGAACGGCGGAGTTCCGCCCCGGCGTGACTTTGAAGCTCACGCCGTTCTTCGGATCCATTGGCGTTGCGCCGCCGCAAATTTTAGGCCGGATCTCGAGTGGACCTCCGGGCCCGCACACAGGCAATCTCGACAACAAAGAGCTCGTCGTGGGCACGAGCCTCTTCATGCCCGTGCATGTGCCGGGCGCTCTGCTGTCGATTGGTGATGGACACGGCATGCAAGGGGACGGTGAAGTGTCGCTGACCGCGCTGGAGACGTCAC
>WNGR01005078.1_pt1 | contig 16764 bp, 18 predicted proteins | sample 5407581 | NCBI WGS metagenome assembly WNGR01 (sample SAMN13153383, study PRJNA577476) | soil metagenome | isolation source: 80 cm soil or saprolite under Garry oak tree replicate 2 | place: USA:California | collected 2016-06-15 | reverse complement strand
CGGGCCGGCCGGCAAGGCGTCACCCCAGATCACCTCGGCCAGTTCGTCCACCGTCACGACCTCGCCGGCACGCAGCAGCAGGGCCGCCAGCAGCATCCGGTGCTTGGCGGACCGGATCGCCACCGGCCGGCCCCCGTTCACGACCTCGAGCGGGCCGAGCAAGCCGAACTCCACTGCTCTCCCTCGCTTCTCTGCCTGCATGTGCGGTTTCTGTAGTTTCGCCGTTGTGTCTCGATCTAGGCAACGCCGGGCCGGCGCCATACGGGGCGATGAGGGCGGGATGAAACCGAAATGAGGGCGGTACCTGCCAGCATGCGGACGTGGGCGGCAACAGAAGGAGGAATATGCGCAGCCAGCATCGGGGTCCTGCGGCGCCGAGCCGCAGGGTGTTCCTGGGCGGTGCCGCTGCCGTCGGCGCTGCGGCCGCCTTGCCCGTGTGGCCGGCGGCCGCGAGGAGCGCACCCGATGACCGGCATCGCGGCGGGTTCTGCGTGTCCCTGTCGGTGAGCCCGGTCACCGAGACCGTGCTGGGGTTGCTAGCGCTCACCGACGGCAACCGGACGGCCGGTACCGTCACAGAGGCGCAGCGGCTGTTCGACCGGCACGGGGCGACCGAGGTCTTCGCCCGCGTGGCCACCTTGGCGCACGCCAGGGCGGGGGATGCCGAGTACGGTTCCGCGCGCGCGATCGGGCGGGCGCGGCTGGCCCGGGACCTCGGCATGCCGCTGAACCCGGAGCTGGGCCTGTGGGACGTCTATGGCGACATCCGCCGCCAGCCTCCGCCCGATTTCAGCGACTACCCGTCTATCCGGCTGCCGGGACCCTGGACCACGCTCACCCTCGGGCAGATGGAGCGTGCGCTGCGGCAGCACATGTGGCCCTACGTGGGGCGGCTGCTGGCAGCGGCCGCCCAGGGGGTCCGCGGCGTGGACCAGGCGGCGAGGTTCAGCACGCACCTGGCCAGCATCGCCGTGCAGGATGCCACGTTCCCCGTCGCGTTCTGGGAGGCGATGAATCGCGCCGGATACCAGGCCAGTTCGGCACGTCGCTGTACCGTTCCTGTTGAGCTAGTAGGAGCTAGCCGACAGCCCCGGACGGTCCTGGGCTGCCTGGTCACCCGTCATGATCCTGTGAGGCCGACCGGTCTTGGTGCCGGGTGGCGGCCGGGGGCCTCGTGGGGTGGCGGGCTTCCTCGGTGCGGGACCGGCTGCCGGTCTGGTCCTGGGTCGCGCCTGGGCTGGCCGTGCCGCCTCCTCCGGGGCGGGCTGGTTCCCTGCCGCGCGTCTCCTGGCCCGGTGGCCGAGGCCGCGTCGCCCGGTCACCAGCGCTGCCGCGTGGTGCCCGGTCGCCTTCGGGTGATCCTCCCGCAGCGGCCCGAGCCAGTGCTCGGCCCCCCACCGGGAGGTGTAAGCCGGATCAACGACGATCACGTGCAAGCCCGCGTTGGCGGTCATCTGCACGAGCCTGTCACGGAACCTCCCGGTCGGGATGCCGGATACTAGCCGCCGGAACCCTCGTCCCCGCCGACCGCGCGAGGGCCGGCTGCCGTGCCGCTCGCGTCCCTGCTGGCGGGCCTCGGCGAAGTCCAGGTCCTCGATCACGACCGCCCGCGCGCCGTACTCTCTCGCTGTGGCGATGAGGCCGCTGATCGCGGCCCGCAGCCGCCCGTCCCGGGCAGTGGCGGCCAGCCCGGCCAGCTCGAGCGGGACAGTGTCCGGGGTGCCGATGACGTTGCCGTCGGCCGCGACGACCGCGACCGCGAGATGCCCGGCGTTGACGTCGACCGCCACCACCGGGTGCCGTCGCAGCCCGTCCAGGGACGGGGCGGGCGCGAGGGCGGTCTTCCAGGACGCGTCGAGGTACCAGCGGCCGGATGCCGGGTCGTGGCTGATGTCATAGCGGACCGCACCGGTGGCCGCCTGGGCGGCGACCTCGTCCCCGCGGTAGGAGAACCCGGCCGGGCACGATAGCCGGTAGCGGCCGTGCGGCCGGTTCGCCAGGTGCGCGAGCGGGGCGGGCAGCCTCAGCTCCAGCCAGCCCTCATCCGGGTGCCAGCGGATCGTCTCGTTCCCCCGCGCCTTGTCTTTCTCCCCGTCTGCGGTCAGGAACAGCCGCGCAGACTCCCACTCCGCCCGCCACCGCGCCTCGTCCAGCCCTGCGGCGGCGAGGTTCCCGCGCTTGCGCAGCAGCGCCTTCCCGCCCCGCACCACCGATGCCGTCCCCGCCTCCAGCCGCCGGTCCGCCCGGGCCAGCCGGGCCTTCAGCGACTGCAGCCGGACGACCTTGGCGTGCCGCTCGGCCGGGGTGGCGTATCCGCGGGTCCGCCCGGACTTCCCGCCCGTCGGGACCGCCAGCCGGGCCTCGATCCTCCGGACTCGGGCCTGCAGGCTTGCCCGCTCGGCGCGCAGATTCTGGCCGGCCAACCGCACCTGGTCCTCGCTGGTCCGGGTGATCGCCCCCGCCCACCGCGACGACGACTCCGCCGTCAGCGCCCGCTTCCGCACCGCACGCGACGCCGCCCGGCCCCGCGCGTCCCGCCGGCCCTCCGCGCACCGAGCGGCCAGGTCACGGCCCGCCAGCGACCCCAGATGAGAACCAGCCGCCCGCAGCACCGCCTCATCCTGTCCCGATACCCGCAGCCGGGCCCGGACCCGCGCCCCCGCCGGGACAGCGGCCACGAACGGGGCCGCGACCGGGCGCAGCCCGCTCACCCGCCACCGTCCCGGCACCCGCCCGGTCAGGTTCACATGACCAGTCTGCTATCCAGAACGCGTCATTGCCGTCTAGGACACGCCGAATAGGGCAACCGTTCTCACCCCACCAACGGCGATCCCGGTGACCGCGCCGCGGTCTTCCTCGCCATCGCCGGCGCGCTTCAGCAGCGCTTCGGGAGGCAACTGTTCGTCGCGGAGTTCGGCTACCCGTCCGGACTGATGGAGCCGCCGTTCGCGTGGAACACCACTCAGGCCGGATACCCGCAGACCCCTGACGGCCAGTTCCGCTATCTGCGCGATCTGGTGGCCGCCTCGGTCGCAAGCCAGGCGGTCGGCGGCATCAGGCCCTGGGGACCGGACTACTGCCTCGCGTCCGGCGGCTGGGCGCCGATGAGCCTGTTCACCGAGGACGGGCGCGCCAAACCCGGCCTGGCCGCCATCCAGGAGGGCCTACGTTCATCGCGGACCGTCCACGCCGGCACCGGGCCCAGCATTCCGAAGAACATGCGCAATAACGCACGGTAACCGCTTGCGAGGGGAGTTGTGATGCGACTTCGACGAAGACATGGACCGGCTCACGGCAGACCGGATTGCCGCAGCCGACGCGTTCCTGCTTGGGCGCAGGACCTACGAGCTGTTCGCGGAGCACTGGTCGCGGGTCACTGACCCCGGCGACTCGCGTGCCACCCGGCTGAACGGTCTGCCCAAGTACGTCCGCAAATGGTCCCGGGACAGTGCCGGATGCGCCCGAGAGCTGGGTGCAGCGGTCATGGGCCACCGTGCACCCGTGGGGATCGGGACGCGTTTACCCCAACTTCCCGACCCGGACCCTGACCGACCCGGCCGAGGCCTACCACGGCGGCAACCACGCCCGCCTGCTCCTGGCGAAACGCACCCACGACCCGCAGCGCCTGCTGCACTTTCACCAGTCGCTCTGAGCAATCCCACCGGACGGAGGCCACCTGATGGCACGGATCGTTTTGTCCATGGCCTTGTCGCTGGACAGGTTCATCACCGGCCCGGACGACGGAATGGACCACGGACTCGGCGCCGGCGATGAGCCGGCGCCACCGGGCCCGTTTATCCCTTCGACCCGGGGAGGTGCCCGATGGGCGAGGTGATCGCACACCTGGCGATGGCCTGGTGCCGGTGACACTCGGCGACGGGATCCCGTGGCTGGCCGGTACCCGCGGCCCGGTGCGCCTGTCCGGCCCCGAGGTGGTCGAGGACCGCGGCGTCACCCACCTGCGCTACGTCGTCCGCAGGCCGTCCGGCGTTCCGGAAGGACCGGATCAACCATGAGCAAGACGATGCTGTACATGTCGGTGTCCCTCGACGGGTTCATCGCCGGGCCCGGCGAGGGACCGGGAAACGGGCTCGGTGACGGCGGGCACCGCCTGCACGAGTGGTTCCTGACCGGCGCCGGCGCCAGTCATCAGGGAGCCGCCGGCCATCTGGCGGGCGTGAACCGCGCGGTCATGGACGAGCTCATGGCCACCGGGCCGGTGATCGCCGGCCGGCGGACCTTCGAACTCGCCGGCGGCTGGGCCGGCGACCACCACGACGGCGTACCGGTCACGTCCGGCGTCCCTCGTTGGTCGGAGTGACTACCGTGAACCCCGTCGCCGCGACCGCGGCGGGAACTCGTTGCCCAGAATGCGCGAAGTGTCAGCAGCGCGTAACAAGGCCGATATCCCTTCGAAACGGCTGATGCCGACCATGACGAGCGTGGAGACGTCGATCGACGCGGCCGGCACTGGGCATGTGCTGACTCACTGCCCGTACTGCTCGCTGCAGTGCGGCGTGGCGATGCGGCCGGCCGGCCTGCGGCCACCGTCGATGGAGCCGTCGGACTTTCCCACCAACCGCGGCGGCCTATGCTCGAAGGGCTGGAGCGCGGCCGAACTGCTCGGCCACCCCGACAGGCTCACCGCACCTCTGGTCCGCGCCGACCCCGCCGACCGCCGTAGCCCGCTGCGCGCTGCGTCGTGGGCCGAAGTGCTCGACCGGATCCTCACGGCGATCCGGCGTAGCCAGGATGCCTACGGCCACGACAGCGTCGGCTGTTTCGGCGGCGGTGGGCTCACCAACGAGAAGGGCTACCAGCTCGGCAAGTTTGCCCGGATCGCGCTGCACACGTCGAACATCGACTACAACGGGCGGTTCTGCATGTCCTCGGCGGCGACCGCCGGCACCCGGGCGTTCGGCGTCGACCGCGGTCTGCCGTTCCCGCTCGCCGACATCGCCGGGGCGCAGGCCATCCTGCTGGTCGGCAGCAACCCGGCTGACACCATGCCGCCGGCGATGCAGTATTTCGACGCCGGCCGCGCCGCGGGCGCCACGCATATCGTCGTCGACCCGCGCCGCTCGGCCACGGCGCGCGGCAGCGCGCTGCACCTGCAGCCCACACCAGGCACCGACCTGGCCATCGCGAACGGCATGTTGCACATCGCGCTCCGCGAGGGATTCGTCGATGTGGACTATATCGCCGCCCGTACCACCGGATTCGAGGCGGTCCGCGACGCCGCAGGCGCCTACTGGCCGGACCGGGTCGAGCGGATGACGGGCGTGGGGGTGGCGCAGTTGCGCGAGGCCGTCCGGCTGCTCGGCACCGCAAGGTCCGCGATGGTCATCACGGCCCGCGGGGCGGAACAGCACAGCAACGGCACAGACACGGCGCAGGCGTATATCAACCTGGCGCTGGCGCTCGGGTTGCCCGGCAAGCCGTTTTCCGGCTACGGGACGGTGACCGGCCAGGGCAACGGGCAGGGCGGCCGCGAGCACGGCCAGAAGTGCGACCAGCTCCCGGGGTACCGGCGCATCGATGACCCGGCCGATCGAGCGCACGTCGCCGCGGTGTGGGGCATCGACCCCGACGAGTTGCCCGGTCCGGGGAGTTCCGCGATGGAGATGCTCGACCGGCTGGGCACGCTCGGCGGGGTACGGGTGCTGCTCGTCCTGGCCTCGAACATCGTCGTCTCCGCCCCGGACCGGAACCGGGTGCTGCAGCGGCTGCGGGCACTGGACTTCCTCGTGGTCGCCGACATCTTCCTGTCCGAGACGGCAGCCGAGGCCGACGTGGTGCTGCCGACCGCACAGTGGGCCGAGGAGGAGGGCACGATGACCAACCTGGAGGGCCGGGTGCTGCGCCGCAAACAGGTGCTGCCGCCGCCTGAGGGGGTTGTCGACGACCTGACCCTGCTCGCGACGCTGGCCGACCGGCTGGGACGCGGAAAGTACTTCTCGCACGACCCGCGGCTGGTCTTCGATGAGCTGCGCCGGGCCAGCGCGGGCGGGATCGCCGATTACGCCGGCATCACGTACGAGCGGATCGAGGCGGAGCAGGGCGTCTTCTGGCCGTGCCCGGCTGAGGACCACCCGGGTACGCCGCGGCTGTTCATGGAGGCGTTCGCTACGCCGGACGGGCGCGCCCGCTTCATCCGCGTGGACCACCGCGACCCCGCCGAGGTGCCGGACGCCGACTACCCGTACGTGCTCACGACCGGCCGCATCATGCAGCAGTATCAGAGCGGCAACCAGACCCGGCGGTCCCGCTCGCTTCAACTCACCGCGGGCGAGCCGCGGGTGGAGCTCCATCCGGACCTGGCCCGGCGGCACGGCATCGGGGCCAGCGACCTGGTCGAGTTGCGCACGCGGCGGGGCCGGGCGGTGTTCCGCGCGCACGTGACCGACACGATCCGCCCCGACACGGTGTTCGCGCCGTTCCACTGGGGCGGCCCGGCGAGCGCCAACGCGCTGACCGACCCGGCCCTCGATCGCCACTCGAAGATGCCGGCCTTCAAGGTCTGCGCTGTCTCGGTCGAGCGTGTCGGCGGCCCGGATGATGGCGCCCCCGCTGCTCTCCCGGCAGTTAACCCGCTGAGAAGGGACGGCTGAGATGGAATCCAGCCCGCGTTTTTTGCAGGGAGTATTCGCCTTCGAGGGAAAGGGGATCGAGTCGCCGGTCCCGCTGGCCCCCGAGCTGAGCTACACGGTCGCCGCCGGAACCACCGCCCAGACGGTGTACTTCCGCGGCGGCAACACCACCGACGAGCTGATCTGCATCCTGCTGGTCCGTGACGGCAAGCCGATGCGGTACTTCCCGATCGGCGCGAAGAACCACGTGCACGTGCCGCTGCGCGTGGTGGAGGACCTCGACGGCGGCACCGTCATCGAGCTGTTCCTCGCCGCACCCGAAGGGGTCGCCGGCGCGGTCGTGGTCGACCTCGGCCTCGTGGAGGTGTGAGCCCCGTGGCCGAACGACTCGTGGTCATCGGCAACGGCATGGCCGGCGCTCGTACCGTCGAGGAGATCCTGGAGCGCGGCGGTCCGGACCGCTACGCCATCACGATGTTCGGCGAGGAACCGTACGGCAACTACAACCGGATCCTGCTGTCCAGCGTGCTTTCCGGCGGCGAGGAGGAGGCCGGCATCTTCCTCAACAGCCTGTCCTGGTATGCCGACAACGGCATCGAGCTGCGAGCCAGCATCCGCGTCGACCGGATCGACCGCTTCGCCAAAGTGGTCCACGCCGACGACGGCTCGGTCACTCCCTTCGACAAGCTGGTCATCGCCACCGGCAGTCGGCCGTTCGTGCCGCCCATCGACGGCATGTACAACCCGGGGCGAGGCTTCCACCAGGGCGTCTTCACGTTCCGGACGATCGATGACACCCGCCGGTTGATCCGGTACGCGCGCGATCACGAGCGTGCCGTGGTCATCGGTGGCGGCCTGCTGGGCCTGGAGGCCGCCCGCGGGCTGCAGGGCCACGGCGTGCGCGTCACGCTCGTGCACGCCGCCGGCCATCTCATGAACGCCCAGCTCGACGCGCAGGGCGGCGCGGTGCTCAAGCGCAGCGTGGAAAGACTCGGCATCGCCGTCGAGCTGGACGCGAGGACCAAAGCCGTCTTGGGCAAGGACGAGGTCACCGGCGTGCGGTTCGCCGACGGCCGGACCATCCCGTGCGACATGGTGGTGGTCGCCGCGGGCATCCGGCCCCGCACCGAACTGGCCCAGGTGAGCGGGCTGCCGGTGGAACGGGCCATCGTCGTGGACGACCAGCTGCGCGTACTCGACGAGCCCGACATTTACGCCGTCGGGGAGTGCGTGCAGCACCGCGGGCAGACCTACGGCCTGGTCGCCCCGCTGTGGGAACAGGCGAAGGTACTCGCCGACCACGTGACCGGGACGAACCGGAAGGCGGCCTACCACGGCTCACGGACGGCCACGAAGCTCAAGGTGGCCGGGGTCGACGTCGCGGCGATGGGCGTCACCGCACCCGAGCGCGAGGACGACGAGTTCGTCGTGTTCTCCGAGCCGGGCCGCGGCGTCTACAAGAGCGTCATCATCCGCGACGACCGGCTCATCGGCGCGACCTTGCTCGGCGACGTCAGCAAGGTCGGCTTCCTGATGCAGGCATTCGACCGGGGGCTGCCGCTGCCGGAGGAACGGGTCCGGCTGCTCTTCGACCTGGGCGGCCCGCCCGCGCAGATGTCCGCCGCCGAGCTGGACGACACAGCGCAGGTCTGCAACTGCAACGGGGTCAGTAAGTCCGTGCTCGTTTCAGCCGTCCGCGGCGGCATCAAAACAGTCACCGGCGTGATGGACGCGACGCGGGCCGGCAAGGGCTGCGGCTCCTGCAAGCCGCTCGTCGCGCAGATCGTCGAGTGGGCCGCCGGCGGCGCGGCCGAACAGGACCCGTCAGCGAACTGGTACGTGCCAAGCGTACCCATGGACAAGCCGGAGCTGATGGCCGCGATCCGCGCGCGGCAGCTCAAGAGCGTATCTGCCGTCTTCGACGCGCTCGCCGGCGGCCGGGAGGACGCCAAGAGCAAGATGGGCCTCGTCTCATTGCTGCGGATGATGTGGGGCGACAAGTACGTTGACGAGCGCGACGCACGGTTCATCAACGACCGGGTCCACGCGAACATCCAGAAGGACGGGACGTTCTCCGTCGTGCCGCAGATGAAGGGCGGCTGCACCACACCAGCGCAGCTGCGCCGCATCGCCGACGTGGCCGACAAGTACGCGGTTCCGCTGGTGAAGCTCACCGGCGGCCAGCGCATCGACCTGCTCGGCATCCGCAAGGAGGAGCTGCCGAAGGTCTGGGCCGATCTGGGGATGCCCTCCGGGTACGCATACGGCAAGAGCTTCCGGACGGTGAAGACCTGTGTCGGCAGCGACTATTGCCGCTTCGGCGTCGGGGACTCCACCGCGCTGGGGATCGCCATCGAGACCCGGTTCCAGGGCCTGGAGAGCCCGGCCAAGATGAAGCTCGCCGTCACCGGCTGTCCGCGCAACTGCGCCGAGGCGTACGTGAAGGACCTGGGCGTCGTGGCGGTCGAGGGCGGCCGGTGGGAGATCTACGTCGGCGGCGCCGCCGGCGCCCACGTGCGCAAGGGCGACCTGCTGGCCACCGTGGACACTCCCGGCGAGGTCGTTACCCTCACCGGCCGTTTCTTTCAGTACTACCGGGAGAACGCCAACTGGCTGGAACGGACGTACGCGTTCGTGCCCCGCGTCGGGATCGAGCGGATCCGCGCGATCATCCTCGACGACAGCGACGGCATCGCGGCAGCGCTCGACGCCCGGATGCAGGAGTCGGTGAACGAATACCGCGACCCGTGGCAGGAAGGCAGCGAACCGGCCACCCCCGGCCAGTTCCGCAGCGCGCTGCCACTGCTCCCGCTGCCACTAGTCCCGGTCCGCGAGCCATGACCGCGGAAATGACCGAGTACCGGCTCGGCCCGGCCGATGAGCTGCCCGTCGGGGAGGGCCGGGCGTACGCGGCAGGCGGCGACATGGTGGCCGTCTTCCGGCTGCGCGGCGGCGGCCTCCACGCGGTGTCCGCGGTATGCCCGCACGCGGGCGGGCCGATCGCGGACGGCCTGGCCGACGACACGGTCGTCGTATGCCCCCTGCACCATCACGTCTACGAGCTGGCGACCGGCTGCTCGCGGACTGGGCAGGCCTCGTTGCGGGTGTACCCGGTCCGTATCGATGAGGGGGATCTGGTGATTGGCGTGCCCATCGACGCGCCTGCCTCGGCATGACCGCCCGCCAGGAGGAGCAATCATGACCACGACGACCGGCACGGGGGACGGGCTGCCGCCGGCCCTCGAATACAGCCGGCACGGCCGCACCAGCCGCTGGATCAACGACTGGCGCCCGGAGGAGCCGGTGTTCTGGGCCGCCATCGGATCGGCGGTGGCGCGCCGTAACCTCAGCTTCTCCATCTTCTCCGAGCACATCGGGTTCTCGGTGTGGACGACGTGGTCGGCTCTCGTGCTCTTCCTCGGCCCGAAATACGGCATCGACCCGGCCGGGAAATTCGTGCTGACCGCCGTGTCGGCACTCGTCGGCTCGGTGCTGCGGCTGCCCTACACGTTCGCGGTCGTGAAGTTCGGCGGGCGCAACTGGACGGCCTTCAGCGCGGCGCTGTTGCTCGTGCCGTGCGTCCTGCGGCGATCGTGCTCGAACCGGCCGTCTCGTACAGCACATTGCTCATCGTCGCGGCAATCGCCGGCGTCGGCGGCGGCAACTTTGCCTCCTCAATGGCGAACATCAACGCGTACTACCCCGAGCGGTGCAAGGGACGGGCACTGGGCCTCAACGCGGGCGGCGGGAACATCGGCGTGGCCGCCGTGCAACTGGTCGCGCTGCTCGTGCTCGCCACGGCGGGGGCGAGCCACCCCGGCTGGTGCCCGGGATCTACATCCCGCTGATCGTGCTCGCCGCGCTGGGTTCCTGGCGGTACATGGACAACCTGTCGTCGGCCCGCAACCACAAGCGGGCCATCCGGGACGTCAGCAAAGACCCGCACACATGGGTTATATCGACCCGGGCGTCGGCGACGATGTCCAGCCGCTCCAGCAGCCGGGCCCGGAATGCCGGGCCGTCGGAGGTACCCTCCGCCTCGGCCACCGCGGCCGCTATCTCCGCGGCGATCGCCGCGGCCTCCGGGGCAGCCGGATCTAGCCCGGCGTCCAGCGCCGCTTCGGCTTTCGGCAAGATGACCGCAGCCGCACGGGCGATCGCGGCGTGCGGCGACTCGCCGCCCGATGGCCAGCGGGCCACCTGCTCGGCCATGTCCCGGACCCGGCGCCGGAAATCCGGATCGCGGGTCAGCTCAGCCAGTTCAACCCACGCCTGCACCTGGGCGGCGGACGGTTCGGCTGGGAGATCGGGTACCGCCGATCGCATCCCGGCCTCGAACTCCGGGTCGGCCGCCGACCGGGTGAAAACGTTGTCGAGGAAATCATCGATGATACGGCGGCGCTCCTCGGCGGAGAGCCGTGCCAGCTGGTGCATCAGTGCCACCTCCTCAGGCTGTGAGCCGCGGGCGGCCACCGCCCGCAGCACGGCGTGCCGCAACCGCAGCGTGCGGATCTGTGCCTCAAGGGCCTCCGCGTGGGCTGCGGCAACGTCGGCGAGGTCTACCTCGCGAGTCAGGATCTTCTTGATGACCGGCAGCTCAAGGCCGATCTCCCGCAAAGTCCGCACCAGCTCCAGACGGGCCAGCGCCTCGATGCCGTACAGCCGGTATCCGGCGGCAGTGCGGCCGCTGGGAGACAGCAGCCCTTGATCGGAGTACCAGCGGACGGTCCGGACCGTCACGCCCGCGCACCGGGCCAGTTCCCCGGTCGTGAAGCGCCCGGCCAGATCACCGTTCATGGAACCAGCCTGGACCGTTACGTAACGGCACAGTCAACCACGTCGGCAACTTCCCCTCACGTCGACGGGTGAACCTGCGAGAATCCGCACCCTTGCCCGGTGGAGGACTGCTACGCAGGCCTGGCCTGGCTGGCCGCACACGCGGGCGAGTTGGGTGCCGACGGCCAGGCCGCCGTCGTCAGCGGGCCTGCTGCAAGTAGACGTCCAGATGGCGGATCTTGCCGGAGTTGAATGCGAAGACGGTCATCGAGTTGACCACGTTGACGTTGCCGCCGCGGAAGTGCCGCTCCTCGATCTCGAAATAGACGAGAGCGTCTGACTCGGAGATCCGCCGTACCGTGGTCTGGAACGAGTCCGTTGCCGAAGCCCACTGGGTCAGCATCTCGGTGTACTGCTGCCAGTCCTGCACTTCGAGGAAGGTGCCGATTCTCTCGAATTCGCCCACTGCCACGAACTCGGCCAGCGGGGCCCAGTCAGCTGGCGCCTTGACGCCTGGCACCAGGCGTTTCATGGTGTGCTCGTAGTCGAGGACCTTGCGGGTCAGCGGGCCGGCGTTCCCGGCGCCCGGACCCGTGGTGACCACCGAGTGGTGCGCGTCTACCATGACGTGTCGCTCCCGTCACTCGTGAGCAGCGGGGCGGGGACCGCGGGGAAGGATGTGGGGAAGGTCCTCGGTCGTGAGGATCCCGGGGCGCGCCGCGCACACATAGGGGATGGCGTTGACCGGCCCGTTGGCGTTGTACGCGGGCACGAACCCGGCCAGGTCATCGAGCGGTACGGGGAACGGCATGCTCAGGTCGAACGGCGCGTCCCCGTGGATGCGGATCCGCCAGCCGGTGGGCTGCAAGCCCCAGTCGGGCTCTACGTCCATCGCGACGAAGCCGTACTGGGTGAAGCGGATCCGGTCGACGCCGCCACTGCGACCGCAGATGATGATCCGCTGCGCGGCGGCGGTGCCTGCCTTGATCTCGCCGGCGACGATCGTCATGTCCTGCCTGGCCGCCGCCACGCCGCCCTCAGCGGTCCATTCGTCGATCTCGAAGCCGGCGATGTCCGCCAGCACGCTGAGCGGAGGCTGGTACTCGCCGAACAGATGGTTCTTCCGCCGGCCGGGATCGAACTCCGACAGCTGCTTCCCGAATCGCATCTGCTCCATCACCATGTGCGCGGAAGGGCGGCGGGAGAGATCGCCGAACTCCTCGATCTCGATCTCCTCGACGCGCCGCTGCACGGACAGCAACGCCAGCGGGAGGGTTTCCGTGATGAACCCCGGGTCACTGCCGCTGACCCACACCGACGCGTTGCCCTTCTGGCCGGCCTCCAGCACGCGGGCCCGGTTCGCGTCGCTCAGCCGAACCCCCCTGGCGAACAGATCGGTGCAGGTGGTGACGATGTTCGTACCCGAGCCCAGCAGCGCCACGACGTCCTCGACAAGCTCGTGGTTTCCGCCGAGCCCATGGCCGTCGTCAGCGAACCAGGAGCTGTCTCGCTCACCCCTGCGAAGGCCCGCATCATCGGCGCCGCCGCCGGCCTGTTCGCCACCCGCGGCGTCGGCGGGACGTCGCTGCAGATGATCGCCGACGCCATCGGCGTGACGAAGGCGGCCGTCTACCATCAGTTCAAGACCAAGGAAGAGATCGTCATCGTCGCGGCCGAAGCCGAGCTCGCGAGGCTGTCAGCGGTGATGGACGCCGCCGAGGCCGAGGCCGGCCCCGCATGCGCATGCGAGGCGCTGCTGACCCGGATCATCGACCTCGCCGTCGAGCGCCGTCGCATGGAGAGCACTCTGGTCGGCGATCCCGTCCTGGTCCGGTTCTTCGCGCACCACGAACCATTCCGGCAGGTGATGGACCGCCTCTACCGTCTCCTCATGGGAGACGGCGCCGGACCCGAGGCGCGCATGTCCGCGGTGATGCTCACGGCCGCCATCGGCGGCGCCGTCATGCACCCGCTCGCCGCAGACCTCGACGATGACACGCTCCGATCCCAGCTCCTGCACCTCGCACGACGATTCCTCACCGATCGGCTACCTTCCCCGGCAGGATAGCCGATCGGCTAGAACCGTCGGCCCCCGGCTGCCCGGGGTTGCCTGGCGGTTCCGCCGGTGCAGGCGGGCGCAGCAGCCGGAGGATCATTTCCACCGTGCGCTCGATGGGACGGTGTCGCGCCGTGACCGCGGACAGCAGGATGCGAGCCAGGATGGCGCCGAGGAGCATGTCGAAGACGTCGTCCGGGTCCACGGCGGGGTCGATGCTCCCCGGCGGCGCGGCGCGCAGGATGTCCGAGAATTGCGGCCGCGCCGACACGCGCAGGTACAGCTCGGGCGAACGGGGGCGGTTCGATGCCTGGTGGTGCGCGAGGAGGCCGGCCGCGGCCGCGCGTGCCGCGGGCGCGCTGAAGGCCGCCATATAGGCGCGGATGAACCGGCGCAGATCGCGGCGGAGGTCCCCCGTCGGCTGGACGCTCAGCGGGCTGATGCCGGGGAACGTCGCCTCCTCGATCAGTTCGATCCGTGACGGCCAGCGACGGTAGATGGCGGAGGCGTGCAGGCCGGAGCGCTCGGCGACGGCCTGGATCGTCGTCGCGTCGAAGCCGCGCTCGATGAGCAGTTCGCGCGTCGCCGCGAGGGCGCGTCCGCTGATGCTCCCCGTTAATTTTAGGACGACGTCTTCTATAACTCCCGTGGCGGCGTTACAGTGCCATGACGGGATGGGCCCCGTGCTCGCGAAGAGGAGAAGCGGATGCGCGCCGGCGGCGGCCCGTCGATGGCCCACTGGGAGCCACTTCACCGTTCCGGAAAGGGTCATGACGGATGAGTGCGATCGACGATCTTCGCGCCACGGTCGAGATGCTGGCGGCAAGGGTCCAGGCTCTTGCGGACCAGGTCGAGATCATGCAGCTTGTCGCCCAGTACGGGCCCGCCGTCGACAGTGGCTCGGGGGACGCCGCGGCCGCGCTGTGGACCGACGAGGGCACCTTCGACGCCGTTCCCCACCTGCGGATGAGGGGCCGGGACGACATCGCCGCCATGGTTGGTGGCGACGGCCACCAGAGCCTGATCCGCAACGGTTGCGGCCACGTCCTGACCGTGCCGCACGTCGTAGTCGACGGCGACCAGGCGACCGGCCGCAGCTACGCACTCCACATCCGCTGGGACGCCGACGCCGGCCGGTTCTGGGTGGCCCGCGTCTCCGCGAACACCTGGCGCTGGGTACGCACCACGCAGGGCTGGCGCATCGCCGAGCGGATCAACGCCAACCTCGACGGCACCGCCGAACACCGCGAGATGCTTGCTCCCGCCGCCCGGACCCCGGCGTGACTGGTGCCGGCCCAGCGGGCACTGGTGCCGGCCCAGCGGGCGAGGAAGGCCGTACTCATCGGGAGGACAATTGAAGATCGGATTCGTCGGGCCCGGCCGGATGGGCCGGCCGATGCTCGACCGTCTGGTGGCGGCCGGTCATGACGTCACCGTCCTGGTGCGACGTCCGGAGGCCCGGGCGGCCGCTGAGGCCGACGGGCTGAGGAGTGCCGGCACGGTAGCGGCGACGGTGCGCGACGCCGACACGGTATTCGTCGTGGTGCTGACCGACGAGCAGGTGCGGTCGCTGTGCCTGGGGCCGGACGGTGCCATCGCGGCCATGAAAGCGGGGGCAACGCTCGTCCAGCACACGACCTCCGATCCCGCGACCGCGCAACTGCTCGCCGAGGCGGGTGCGGGCCGCGGGATCAGGGTGCTCGATGCCGCGCTCTCGGGTGGCCCGCACGACATCGCCGCGGGCAGGCTCACGCTCTGGGTGGGCGGAGATCAAGCTGTGCTGGAGGAGACGCGTCCAGTCCTCGAGGCATACGCGTCGCCGATCATGTTCGTGGGGCCGGCCGGTAATGGCCAGCGGGTCAAGCTCGTGAACAACGCGCTGTTCGTGGCGCAGGTGGGTCTGGCGATCGACGCGGTGCGCCTGGCGGGCTCGCTGGGGATCGAGGAGAAGGCGATCCTGGCCGCCGTGCAGCACGGCAGCGGCGCCAGTCGCGCCCTGAGCATCGTCGCCGGCGGCGGGTCGGTCGACGCGGTTGCCGGCCGTCTGGCGGACTTGATGCTCAAGGACGTCACCGTGGTACGCGAGGTCGCGCGGAGTGCGGGCGCGGACCTCGGGATCATCGGGACGGTCCTGTCGTCGGACGCGGTCGACAAGAAGGTCCTGCACCGGGCCAGTGCTCGTGGGGCATAAAACATCGTGCTGGCGGCGCGGCGCGGTCAGGATCAAGGAGGAGACGTGACCAGCAACGACACCGCCTTTGCCGGCCGGTACGGGCCGTGGGCCGGCCCTAGTAGCGGGCGCTTCGGAGGGGGTAGGTACGGCGTACGCGCGAGCCATGGCGGAGCGCGGCCTCAACGTGGTCCTGCTGGCCAGGCGCCAGGCGGCGCTGGAGGAGGTGGCATCGTCGATCCGTGCCGCCACTGGCGTCGAGACCCGGGCCGTGGCTGTCGACCTCGCGGCGCACGATGCCATGGCCAAGATCCTCGATGCGACGTCGGGCCTGGACGTGGGGATGCCATATACTGAAGTTTTCTCAGCGAGGGTGAGCCGGTCGTCCGGGCCGTGAGGTGGCATCCGGGTAGGCACGCGGGCATACCGCTGGTTCCCCAGCAGACGCGCAGCCCCGGTGGAAGAGGTCTCGCTGAGGATGGTCTTCTCCGGGGATGCTCCACGTGATCTCCTATCGCGTCGGACTTGATGGTCCCGCCCGGTTGGCGTTGTTTGTGTCCAGGCTGCTGCGCGAGCGGCGCCGGCAGATCGGCACCTGGAGCGGGACCGGGGCGCTGTCCTGCCGACGGCAGGCGATGTTTGCCCTGGCCTGGTTCCGGGACCGGCCCGGATGTGGTCTGGGCTGCGTCAAGAACATCCGTGTTCAGATTTCGGTGGCTGCTTGGCCGTGTTCGGCTGTATTCAGCTGTCCCCTGTCCGGGATGGATCTTGGGGCGCTGCTGGTAGCCGAACCTGGACGGTGAGGCCGCCGTCCTGTCGGGGTGTGGCCTGGACGTCGCCGGCATGGGTGTGAGCGACGGATCGCACGATGGACAGTCCCAGGCCGGCCCCGCGGCGTGGTGACGACGCCGTGGCGGAGTCGGCGAGGCGTTCGGTGGCGCGCAGGCGCCGGAAGGGTTCGAACAAGCCTGGTACTTCGTAGGGTGGGACGGGTGGTCCGGTGTTGTCGACGGTGAGGAGTGCCCGGTCACCGGCGGTGCCGGTGATCAAGGTGATCTCCCCATCGGCGGGCAGGTTGTAGCGGATGGCGTTGTCGACCAGGTTCTGGGCGAGCCGCTCCAGCAGTACCGGGTCGCCGGTGACCGGGGCGGGCCGCAGGTCGGCATGGATCT
>WNGR01005060.1_pt1 | contig 16777 bp, 20 predicted proteins | sample 5407581 | NCBI WGS metagenome assembly WNGR01 (sample SAMN13153383, study PRJNA577476) | soil metagenome | isolation source: 80 cm soil or saprolite under Garry oak tree replicate 2 | place: USA:California | collected 2016-06-15 | reverse complement strand
TGCTTGCTGGTCATCACTCTGTGAGGAGATTGTAGAGGATTTGGACATGGCCTGTGGACATGGCAACTTGCTAACTTTAGGGTGTTGTACCAGCTGGCACCAGCTGGCCCCAGCCAGTCCAAGGTGGGTCAAGCAACCCGTCAAAACACTGATGTTGGAGACTGCTGCAAAGGATATCAAGGAGGGTAGCCAGAGAAGTTTTGGAACTGTCAGAATATGATTTCGAGATACGTCACCTTCCTGGGAGATTAAATGGAAGAGCTGACACATTATCAAGACGACCAGGGTACAATCAAGGAGAAGATGACAACAAGGACATAGTCATACTACCTGATTGTGTCTTTGCAAGAGCAGGTGGAGTAGAACGTGCCCCACCAATGCGAAGAATCATCACACAAGAAGAAATGGAACCCGCAAATCTGGTATACCAACAGGACGAAAGTCTGTTAAAACTGTGGATCAATGCCCATCGATTGAAAAGGGTAGAAGGGATATGGTACAAGGACGGACGATGTGTAGTGACGGGTAATGTGGAACATAAATGACTCTTCATACAGGCCCATCACGACACGCCAGTATATGGACATCCAGGGATCAACAAGACATATCAGCTGACAAGCCAAAGCTACTGGTGGCCAAACATGCGACAAGAGGTGATGGAGTATGTAAAAGGATGCACCGAATGTCAAAGGAACAAGGTCAACACACAACCAATCAAAGCCCCACTATTGCCAATATTTCCCACATGTGAAGCTATGCCATTCGAAACAGTCACACTCAACTTTATCACTAAACTACCAATCTCACAGGGATATGATTCGATACTCACCATGACCGACCACAACTGTACAAAAGCCGCAGTATTCATCCCATGTAAAGAGAGCATAACAGCCGAAGAGACCACGGGATTAATCATCCAACACATATTTCCTCGATTCGGACTTCCGCTAAAGTTCATCAGCGACAGGGACCCAAGATTCGCCTCCAAATTCATCAGAGGACTATGCAAAGGTATGGGAATGGTGCAAACATATCAACAGCATACCATCCTTGAACAGATGGACAATCGGAATGCACCAATCAATGGCTAGAGCAGTATCTAAGGTTCTGGGTCAATGAACATCAAGATAACTGGCATGCATACCTACCTCTTGCAGAATTCGCGCATAACAATTGGCCCAATGAGACCACGGGAGAGTCCCCTTTCTTCACCTTATACGGGTTTAACCCACAAGCTGATTGGATGGATAAGCCATCTCCAATACCACAGGTGGTGTTGAGGCTAGATCAGTTCAAAAGGGCAAGACAGCACGCACAAGAATTGATGATCAAAGTGCAGCAGTCATGGGTCAAGCACAAAGATATGCCCAAATGTTACGTGTCAGCTCAAAGACACTTACTCATAGGTTGTGACTACACAAGTAAGCGGTAATTAGTCATGGACTTACGCATCAGTCAGCCAGAGTATCACATGTACGATAGTATGACTCGACCCTAGGATAGCGGTACTTGGTTTCAGGTTCAAGAGGTGCTTTAAAGCCCTCTTTATGTAGTACTTAAGATGTAGTCGTTGAAGACCAAGACTCCAGCTTGGTCTTCTTGAATTGCCACTAGCATTCCTCTTCCACTCTGTGAGATCTAAGGGCTCTCTCCCTTTCTCTACTTGTGCATCAGAAGTGACCATTGTCTCGTGTCCAAGTGTCATCGGACCTTGTGACCACTGTATCATGTGACCATCCGAAGTCCGTGTATACTTGTCATCGCTAAGTCGTATTGTGTGTTAACCCAAAGTCTAAGTCAAGGCTGACGTTCAGTGGCAACATAACATTAAGACCAAGCTGTATCCATTGTGGTGCGCTTTACAACTCGAGAACGTTGGGCCTTCACGCCTTACTCAATAGATGAAAGGGGAGAACGAAACGTTCCTCTAATTTACCTCAAAACAGCTAGGTGGAGAACGGTTAGAGGGAGCACCAGATACTTCGTCAATATCCCTACAAGACCAAGTCAATACTACCCAGTTGAGTTCAATCACATCTACGTGTGCTGGTGCGAAATCACTTGGAACGCACCCGAAGCAGTGTGGAACGTGGTCCAACCAGCAGGACCTGATTACCATTGTGACATATTTGAAGACGAAGTACAGACATCCAGAAACGTAGGAGCAATAGACGGACAACTTCCCCCAACGCCAAGGACTCCTGCCCCCTCTACAGACAGTCGAGAAGAGGAACAAGGAAGTGAACACTCGGAAGATACCATCGAGTCAGGACAACCTGGGAATACTACCAAAGAGGAAGGCCTTGCTGATCTAGCTGAGTCTATTCATATCAATCCACCAGAAATGGCCACTATGACCGAAGAACCAAGGACAGAGGAACTCATCGACGACAATACCAGACATCGAATCAGACGTGTCGTTAACACCGTAGACAATGAAGCGGCTTTACGAAGAGCCATGGGACCCGATAGAGCAGATCCACCAAGTGGAGGACCAGAACAACTACCAGAACTCCCCCCTATTCGACTTCCCCAAGACGATCGACCCAACAGAAGAGTCCCAGGAGGAGGATTCCCCGGAGGAGGAGGATACCCAGGTGGAGGTTGGGGACCACCAGGAGGTGGTTGGGGACCACCAGGAGGTGGTTGGGGACCACCAGGAGGTGGTTGGGGACCACCAGGAGGTGGTTGGGGACCACCACCATTACCAATGCCACAGGCCCATCAAGGCAAACTGGTAGGAGAACCACCTACAATCTACGACGGTGATAGGAAGAAGACGACACTCTTCATCAACGAATGGGAGTTATACTGGGCGGTCAATAATGACAATACCCTCATGATCAACCCATACCGACAAGCTATGTTTTTCCTCACATATATAAAAGGGACCCGAGTTAACAATTGTGTTATGGCAGTCAATCGGTGGCTAGCCCGACAAATCCAAGGAGGAATTAACAACGGCGACGAATGACTTTGGAATGAAGTAGCCACCTCCTTCACGCGACGCTTTGTGGATAACCTGGCAAAGGAAAACGCGCAATCGATACTCCGAGCAGGAGTCAAGATGAAAGGAGAAGACATCGACACCTATATTGTCGAAATAGAAGAACTCATTCGATTAGCTGAGTACCGATTTGACGTACCACAAACTATCGAAGTATTCACCAACAGGTTGCCCACGGGGCTATATCAAAAGATCCTAGAGCTCGACAGACCCATTACCTATGAGCAATGGAAACAAGTGGCTATCAATCGCCAACAAGACTATATCCACATGAAAGCACAATTGAAAGCACACTGTGGCAGCGTAACTACCTCTCACCTGAGGGGATGGATACCCCAACGTATGCTGACCGATCCAAATGCGATGGACACGTCAGCAGGAAGAACAAGGGGACGCGTCACAGGAAGCGAAGAAATAAACCCTGCAACTATGCCCCACAGAGGGTATATTCCACGAGGAGGTTACATGCAAAGGGGACAAGGAGGAATAAGAACGAGAGACTTACGTGAAGTTGAGTGCTATACCTGCCACAAGAAAGGACATCTGAGTCGCAACTGCCCTCAGCATACATGGAACAAACCCAGTAACAATGAATCGTGCAATTGGACCCCATGTTCTAGTCAAGGATGAGAAGCAGTGGTCGACGACAGAAGCGTATGCGATGAGGAACCAGTAATCGCGCGATCAAGTACGCAAACGCCCCAGCAGCAAGCCGATTCATGGCTTCAAGGAATGGCTATGGCAGGAGAAGATGTACAAGAACTTGTAATGAGAGACCTCGTTGGGAGAGAGGGTTTTCAAAGCGCCTGAACCCATCGGCCTGGGTGAGGGCAGTTCATAAGTTCAATTCTGTAATAGTGACTACGTGATTTCGATCCATGCATATCCCCATCTCTATCAGAACTAGTAACGCAATGGCCAACATAAAAGCACTTGTGGACTCTGGAGCAACCGACTGCTTCATGAGCGAAAGGTTTATACAACGAATGAAGCTTGGAAAAAGACCTTTACAAAGACCACGAAAAATATGGAACATTGACAATACAGCAAATCAAGCTGGGAATATCACACATTACATTACCCTTGACATACAAACCGGGGGAATCCGGAAGACAATACAATTCCTCATCACGAACATAGGAAACGAAGACATCATACTAGGATACCCCTGGATGGCCGCATTCGAACCTCAGTTCACGTGGAAGAGTGGGGTCATCCATGAGAAAGAATTACCCATCATCCTCCAGTCAGTAAACCCTTCTATCCCAGGGAAGGACCCAATAATCGCACGAATAAAAGGCAACAGCCAACTAAGGGCTACAACCTCCACTGAGCTTGCAATTAAAGCGCAACAGTATACAAAAAAAGTGGAAGTCCCGACGGAATACCAACAATTCACCAAAGTATTCAGCGAACAAGAATCAAAACGGTTCCCACCAAAACGAGCCTGGGATCACGCGATCAAGTTCAAAAAGGACGCACCAGAAGCAATAGACTGCAAGGTCTACCCCATGAACCGAATCGAGGATGAAGCGGTGCAAAAATTCCTTCACGATGAACTTGAGAAAGGCTATATTCATGAGTCGAAGTCCCCATATGCATCATCATTCTTCTTTGTCTGCAAAAAGGACAGTAAAATGCGACCGGTACAAGACTACCGAAAGATCAACGCTATCACCATTCGAAACCAATACCCCCTTCCCTTGATCGCAGATCTTATCCACGATCTCAGCAATGCACACATCTATATGAAGCTCGATGTTCGATGGGGGTACAACAATGTACGCATTCGCAAGGGAGACAAGAAGAAAGCAGCGTTCAAAACCAGATATGGACTTTTCGAACCCACGGTCATGTATTTCGGACTCACCAATTCGCCAGCGACCTTCCAAACCATGATGAACTACATCTACCGTGACGTCATCCTCAAACATGAACCCCTTGGCACAACTATTTGAATCTACATGGACGATATTGGGATCGCAACCCGGACAAACTTAGATGATCACCGGCACGTGGTCCACGACGTCCTTAAGGTCGCCCAACTTCATGACCTCTACTTCAAACCGGAGAAGTGCCTCTTCCATTCATCTTCCATGGATTACCTGGGGGTAATCCTTGAAAAGGGGGTGACACGAATGGACCCCGCAAAAATTGCAGGTGCTGACATGTGGCCCATACCCAAAAACGCAACAGAAGTACGAAAGGTGCTCGGATTTTTCAACTTCTATTGCCCCTTCATCAAGGACTTCGCATTCATCGCACAACCATTACACAAGCTCACGTGGAAAGACCAAGAATGGCGATGGGGAACAGAAGAACAGAACGCCTTTGACATGCTAAAGAAACGCGTCACAACAGAACCCGTGTTGGCGCACGCCAAATTAGACGATCAATTCGAACTGGAGGTAGATGCCTCAGGTTACGCAGTAGGAGCAGTACTTCTACAGTGAAAAGAGGATGGTAAAAAGCATCCCATAGGCTACTACTCGGCAACGCTCAACGAAGCGCAACGGAACTACGACATCTACGACCTCGAACTTCTGGCCATTGTCATGGCACTCAAGAACTGGAGACCCTTGCTAGCAGGATCTCCTCACAAGATCATCATATATTCCGACCACCTTAACCTACAATATTGGAGACTGCCACAACGGATATCAAGGAGAGTGGCACGAGAGGTACTAGAACTGTCGGAATACGACTTTGAGATATGTCACCTCCCTGGTAGATTGAACGGAAGAGCTGACGCGCTGTCTAGACGCCCAGGGTATGATCAAGGGGAAGACGATAACAAAAATGTAGTCGTACTCCCAGATCGCGTCTTCATAAGAGCGGGTACTATGCAATGTGCCCCTCCCATGCGAAGGATCATAGCTCAAGAAGAAATGGAGGCAGTGAATCCGATATACGCCCAGAACGAGGAACTGCTCAAGCCATGGATCAACGCCCATCATCTAAAGAAAGTCAAAGGAGTATGGTATAAAGAAGGACACCGTGTAGTAATAGGAAGAATGGAGCACAAGCGGACCTTCATACAAGCCCACCACGACACGCCGGTATATGGACACCCTGGGATCAACAAGACACACCAGTTGGTGAGCTGAAGGTACTGGTGGCCGAACATGCAACAAGACGTAAAGGACTACATACGAGGGTGCGCAGAGTGCCAACGAAATAAAGTCAATACATGACCCACCAGAGCTCTGCTGTCACCCATATTCCCTAGGCCCGAAGCTATGCCATTCGAAACTGTCACTCTGGACTTTATCACTAAGTTACTGATCTCACAGGGATATGATTCAATACTCACCATAACCGATCACGATTGTACCAAAGCGGCAGTGTTCATCCCCTGCAAAGAAAGTATGACTGCTGAAGAAACTGCGGGATTAATAATCCAACACATCTTTCCCCGATTTGGACTCCCGCTGAAGTTCATTAGCGACAGAGACCCAAGATTTGCCTTGAAGTTCATAAGGGGCCTTTGCAAAGGAACGGGAACAACACAAAACATCTCAACAGCATATCATCCCTGAACGGACGGGCAGTCAGAATGTACGAACCAGTGGCTGGAACAATACTTATGGTTCTGGGTTAATGAGCGGCAAGATAACTGGCACGCTTATCTACCACTAGCAGAATTCGCTCACAACAACTGGCCAAATGAGACTACCAGAGAGTCCCCTTTCTTTGTGCTGTACGGATTCAATCCACAAGCTGATTGGATGGATAAGCCATCTCCAATACCACAGGTGGTGCTGAGACTAGATCAGTTCAAACAAGCTAGGCAGCGCGCCCAAGAATTGATGATCAAGGCACAAAGGTCATGGGTCAAACACAGAGATACGCCCAAATATCAAGAAGGAGATCTCATATGGCTTGAAGGACATCACCTGCGAACAAACCAACCAACCCCTAAGCTTGCGCCCAAGCAACATGGCCCCTTTCAAGTCGTCCAGGTGATGTCCCCTGTCAACTATCGATTAAAACTTCCCACGCAGTGGAGTATTCATGACGTGTTTCATATCGATCTTCTCACACCCTACCGAGAAACCGACATCCACAGATCAAACTATTCGAGACTGGCTCCAGACCTCGTCGATAATGAAGAAGAATATGAGGTCGAGAAGATTCTGGACACTCGGCAATTCGGCAGAGGACGCAAAAGGCAATATCTTATCAAATGGAAGGGGTACCCAGACTCAGATAACGAATGGGTCGATCACAAGAACATACACGCCCCTGAAGCGATAAGGGAGTTTAAAAATTCAAGAACCGCTCTCGATGAGCATATAAGCAGAGGAACGACAGGCAAGTACCCCATCATCCCTCTCTCAACTCCCACAACGACTACCCATTCCTCTCCTATGTCTAATGACACCAACGCCTACTACCTTGGCTCACCGGAGCGGATTTTCGGAGCCGAACTCGACTCCCAACTCATCACCTACGACAAGGCACAAGAACTTTGTGCCAAGAAATACATCCGACCCCAAGTCACCGACGAAAACAAGCTTGCCGCTCCCCTCACAGAGGAAGAGCTGGCTCGAGTACGAGAGGTCTTCCCAGACCTCCAGACGGCGGGAGTGCCCCCGCGTCCACTATCACCCCTACTGCGAGAAATGTCAGACCCTAGTGGGATGGGAGCCACACCGACTCACCAAGCCAACACCCAAGCACTTGATAACGAGCTTTGGGAAGCTGAAGGAGTATTGCGAATCCCTCCCTGTGTGGAGGGAGCTACAGCCACAATCGCCGAAGAAGATCAGTATACAGTGGAGGGAGGAGCAGTTCACTTGGGCCATACACAAGAGAAACGCTGCGAAAGCAGCCTGGGAAGCACTGCGCCGCCAAGTACGCCAGCGACGAGAGGACCCTGGAGCCACACCACCAGTGTCAGGGACTGGTACCCAGATGAGCACCCATTCGTAAAGAACTATTGTGACTCTGACGACCCGAACGAGACTCCCTACACCCTCACCACCAGTGGGTACCCGCTGTACAAGAGGACATACATGCCCATGGCGCTGCAAAGGCAAGACCCCATCGGGTTTAAACCCAACCGAGGGATTCATTATATTGATTACCCCATCCGTTTACCCTCTGAGTCGACCACGCAACAGGCTCACTACACGCAGGCCATCATGGCCCCCAATCCTCTGGTAATTGCGCTCCGCAATGATTCTGACAAGGTGTTTAGTAAACCCTTGTATGCCTCGCTGGTTTACCGCTTCGACGGTAAACCCACCTACACAACCGGGGAGCTCGATTACCTCAGGGCGGATGCACAGGGACGAGAGCTCACGGACCAACTAATCAACCGCAAAGGCGACTTGTCACTCACGGCGGAGGTTCATCGGTTCCGCATGATCACGGCCGAGTTGGAACGGATGGAGGTCGTCTTAGTAGAGAATGAAGAAGCATGGGGACAGTTGGCAGCAGCTAAGTTGGGAACTATTCGACGACTGGAGATGGCTGATGCGGTCAAGAGGATCGATGCAAACAACCAAGGGTTCGTCAATGATGCTCTTCACGTCAACGAGGAGATCTTGCGTGGGCGCAAAGGCTGAAAAGAGGGTGATGTTATGTGTCAGCTCAAAGACACTTACTCATAGGTTGTGACTACACAAGTAAGCAGTAATTAGTCACGGACTTACGCATCAGTCAGCCAGAGTATCACATGTACGATAGTATGACTCGACCCTAGGATAGCGGTACTTGGTTTCAGGTTCAAGAGGCGCTTTAAAGCCCTCTTTATGTAGTACTTAAGATGTAGTCGTTGAAGACCAAGACTCCAGCTTGGTCTTCTTGAATCGCCACTAGCATTCCTCTTCCACTCTGTGAGATCTAAGGGCTCTCTCCCTTTCTCTACTTGTGCATCAGAAGCGACCATTGTCTTGTGTCCAAGTGTCATCGGACCTTGTGACCACTGTATCACGTGACCATCCGAAGTCCGTGTATACTTGTCATCGCTAAGTCATATCGCGCGTCAACCCAAAGTCTAAGTCAAGGCTGACGTTCAGTGGCAATGTAACACCAAATATCAAGAAGGCGACCTCATATGGTTAGAAGGACGCCACCTACATACAAATCAACCCGCTGCCAAGCTTGTGCCCAAAAGACATGGCCCCTTTCCTATCGCTCAGGTGATGTCCCCCGTCAACTATCGATTGAAACTTCCCATGCAGTGGAGCATTCATGACGTATTCCATATCGATCTTCTCACACCTTACCAAGAAACCGATCTCCACGGATCAAATTATTCCAGACCAGCCCCAGACCTGGTCGATAACAAGGAAGAATACGAGGTCAAGAAGATTCTAGCCTCTTGGCAATTCGGCAGAGGACACAAGAAGCAGTATCTTATCAAATGGAAGGGATACCCTGACTCAGATAACGAGTGGGTGGATAAGAAGGATGTACACGCACCAGAGGCAATAAGGGAGTTTGAAAATCGAAACTCTGCCAGAAGGACATATATAAATGGGGGACGTATGGGCGAGTACCACATTCCCTCCTTGACTCCCTCTACCTCTCTCACACGCAAACTCATCTCCTACATGACAGATGTCAACAACTACTACCTCGGGTTGCCCAAATGTATCTTTGGGGTTGAACTTGAGTTGGGACTCATCACACTCCATGAGGTGCGGGAACTCTGCGCCAAGAAATACATACGACCTCACGTCACCGATGAGAACCTTCTCGTCGCTCCCCTCACCAAAGAAGAGCTGGGAGCAGTCCTACTCAAGTTTCCAGACATTGGCAAGAAACTGATGCCCGCGCATTCATTATCACCCATGGTGTGATGACTGTCAGACCCTGATGGGATGGGAGCAACCCCCACCCACCAGGCTGACGTACACACGATTGACGCCAACATTTGGGGACCTAAAGATGGCCACCCAGGAGAAATCCCACTACCAGTCCCTTTTCGGGAACCCAAGTCGAACACAGCAAGTGGTGATGAAGGTATGCTCAATGTGGAGAGACGAGCAGTTCACAAGAGCCGTCGCCAAGAGAAGTGCAAAGATGGCAGCATGGGAAGCACTGCGCCAGTCAGTACACCAGCAATGCATGGCCTGTGGAGCCACACCACCAGTCACATGAGTGAGGGGGATCTCTACCCAGCTGAGCACCCATTCATACGCATCCTGAAAGACTCTGATGACCCAGAAGAAACCCCGTATGCAGCCACGACTACAGGGTACCCTTTGTATAAAGGGAGTTACTGCACCACTAGCAACACAGCCCTGCCGGGGTTCAGATGCAATGAGGGGGACCACTTCATCACATTCCCCATCAAAGGGCCTGACGGCGACGTCAGGCAGGTGGAGTATGTACAAGTCATACTCCACCCAAACCCCATCGTCATTGGGCTGGCTGCGGGATGACAGTGACAAGGTGTTCACGCAACCCTTGTACACCACGCCCATCTTCCACTACGGCGGGAAGCCCATCTACATGGCGCAGAGTCTGGAGATGCTCAAGATGGAGGCCAAAGGAAAGGAACAAACGGTTTGTATGATCCATTGCCTCCACAACCCTTCACTGACTGCGGAAGTTCACCGCTTCTGCATGATGTCTCAAGAGCTGGGATGCCTTGAAGAGGCCATAGCTGAGAGCAAAGACCAATGGAGCAAGTTGGCAGTAATGCAGTGCAAGATGATTTGGAGGCTGGAGATGGCAGACGCATTGGCAAGGATCAAAGATGCCGACGACGGACTTGTGGACGATGTTTTACGGTCGGTAGGAGAGAACGTCCAACGTGGGCGTTGTACCTGAAAAGGGGGTGATGTTACGTTTCTGTTCAAAGACACTTACCTAATGGTTATGACTACATGGGTAAGTGGTACTTAGTCATGGACTCCTCATCAGTCAGCGATCAGTCAGCACAAGTATCACATGTAAGATAGGATGACTCAATCCTAGGATAGTGGTAGTAGGGTTCAGGTTTAGGAGGCACTTTAAAGCCCTCCATCTTGTCATACTTAAGATGTCGTTGTGGAAGACCTAGCTCTCCAGCTTGGTCTTCTTGAATCACCATGAGCACTCCTCTTCTACTCTGCAAGAACTAAGGGCTTCATCCCTTTCTCTAAGGTAGAGGACACCAGGAATGGGCATCCCTTATATAAGCTGAGGACCCCTTCTCCTCACTGTCCTAATTCCTCTTTCACATCCTTGAAACTCATAAATCTATCATGTGAGAATTAAAGTACATAACTGTAGCTACAATTGGAACAGAATAATTTTCCAGAATTCTCAAAATTGAGGGAGAAATTTGCCCTCAAAGTTTTTCATCAACAAATGAATGTTTTCTTTCTTTTTGAGCTAATATGCACATTTTGTGAAAATGAGCAGCGAGATTGGTCCAGCTTACATAAGCGATCACGTGACCTAAACACGTGTGTGGGGTAGACCAGAGGAGGGCAAATGGACTGGGGACTGACTGTATATGAAGGGTTGTGCAGGCCTCCATGCAACACAAGATGTCGTATATAGGGCCAGCCCAACTGCAAGTGTGTCAGTCGGATTCCTAAGGCCGTGCACAAGTGTGGTGAGTTTGGGAATGGAAACAGTGGGCTGCACAAGCCCTGCTGGGTTAAGTGGTTGGGTACATTGGAAGCAGTCGTGCATGCTTCCATGTGCCATGTAATTTCGTAGGAGTGGTCAGCGCAGTCAGACACATTTTCTGCTTGAGTTTCTAAGGCCGCGCACGAGTGCGGAATGCTGGGGGGTACTGCCCAAATGACCCAGGTCTGCCTCAGGTTCAGGGAGTATGAGGTGTTGCTACCAGTTGCGCAGGTTTCCGCGCAGTGCGTAACCTCATACAGATGTCCACCGGGTTTGGGGACGCGTCTCTCATTAATAGCTAAGGCCGTGCACAGATGCGGCATGCTTAGTAATGCAACAGGTGAGCCACTCCAGCTCGATGGTATTTGGCAGCGCAAGGGGTCGCGCACGCTTCCGTGCCATGCGAGACTTTGTAAAATGGTCCTTCTCTGTTTGGAGTAAATAATTCTAGAGTTGCTAAAAATGCATGCAAGTGTGGAATGCTGGAGGATGCAGGGAATGGGCTGGACTGAGCCCCACTGAGATCTGAGGCCAGGGAACTCTTCTCTGTATTTCTGAGTCTGAGGCTGTGAATACAGGAAATATATATGAAGGAGAAGATCTAGTATGGTGCCAACACTGGCCAGATACCAGGGGACAGCCGAGCGAGGGTCAAAAACTGCAAAAATGCAGCATAGGAAAGTCCCAAGTTGGTCGGAAGTGGAATCACAGCGTGGGAAAGTGCAAGCCACCAGAGTAAGTAACAAGTTGTGAATAGTGCAAAAAGAACATTTTACCTGGCCAGCCACATGCTGGTCTCATTAGCTGTGTGGGAAAATAAAAAGTAGGGCTTGATACTCTCATAATGACATTTTTTACTTCCCCCTTCCCAATTTTACAATTTCAAGTCGTATTTTTGATAGACCTTGAGATTGGTCCTGCTTACATAATACAAACCCTAGGGTTTAATGCTTACTTAAGGGATGCCTGTTCCTGGTGTCTTCTACCTTACTTGTGACCATTGTCTCGCGTCCAAGTGTCATCAGACCTTGTGACCATTGTATCACGTGACTATTCGAAGTCCATGTATACCTGTCATCGCTAAGTTGTATCGCGCACCATCTCATGAACCTAAGTCAAGGTTGACATTCAGTGGTAACGTAACACCCATGATGGCCATGTGTGTATTCTGCCAAATAGCTTGCATTGGCCTATGATGGCCATTTGTATATTCTACTGACAAGCTTGTATTGGCCCAATTCAACCTATTATATATGTGACAATATACATGTCTGGGCCCATTGGGGGAGCTTGTGTTACTGCTGATGATATTATGATGGCCAAGAGCAGGTAGGACAGCTGCCAAGCAAAAGCTTTGTATGGGCCCATGATGTGCATGCATGCATTCTACCAATGAGCTTGTATTGTTACACTCACAATGGCCACAGTCTACTTAAACTATAGTTATGGCATAAGATCATAGCTCTTTCCATCATACATGGTATTTAGAGTCTTCTGGCTGTCATGAAGCTGCACAATTTCTTGCCAAAGCATCTTGAGGACCCTCTCATGCATCTTGCATCTTGATTTCAGATCCTCAATCATCTTATCTTGCCCCTCACATCTACTTTTCAGGGCCTGGACCTCTTTTTCTAGGTCTCTGATGACACTATCATTGTCTTTGCCTCGAACTGACAGTATGTGTGATGAGCATAAAACCAGATGTAAGCTTCAGTGGATGCACATGATGTTGCCAGCTCATTGCCTTTCTCCCTGGTCTCATTGGTGTTCTCTTCTTGGGGCAAAGGCTTGTCCTTTCTGGACACTTTTTTGGACTATTCCCCCTTGTCTCTGACATTTGGCCCATCTTCCTTTAGTGGGTTTGTGCACTTAGCCATCTTACCCTTGGCTTTATCTTGTAGCCTAGCTGCCATTGGACCACAGGTATTTGGAACATTGTGTAGAACCTGCAGGAAAAATAGATCTTTGGGCTAGCTTTATGTTTCAATCCAATAACTTACGTTTCCATCATCTTGTCTCTTGGACATAGTGCTGGTGATTGCTTTAGTATGGTCATCAGCAGCATTCTGTTTTTCTGCCAATCTTGTGACAATTTCTTTAGCAGCAATTTTATTTCTCAGTGTATCTGCAGGATAAAATATAGGACTCACTCCAAACACCACCACTGGCAGCACACCACTGCTTCTTCCCACTGCTAGGAATAGTGACTATTGAATGGTCCACCTCTGTTGAATTGTCTTAAGGTTCAGGTGCCATAGATTTCAGAATGGGAGCTGCTGATGGGATACTTATTGTTACATTGCCTACCATCACTGAACTTTCTTGAGGTTTAGGTGCCATACATTCTCCACAGGAAGCTGCTGATGTAAGTAGAGACCCATGGACATCAGAGAACAGTACCACACCATTTTGGCCAGGTAAATGTATGTCTAGCAGTGGGAGGTCTTTGGGTAAAGCATAATAGATGCTACTTAACACCTTTGGATTATCCTCAGAGACAGAGCTCAAGTTCAGGGAGGTTTCAGAGTCTTTGAACATCAAAGCAAGGCTCAATAGCAGTGGGTGAACATGGGGAGTGTTACAATTCTGGACACATTCCCTTTTCTTTCCATCATCTTCCATCATGCTTCCACATGTGCCACCCCCATGACTCATCCATATGATGAACTGCTTACTGAGCTATGATGTACCTGCTTACTGATCATTCCATATGACATTATTATGATGTCACTATGATGCATGCTAACTCTGGACTATTACCACATGTATGATATGATGACTGATTCCTAGGATAGTTGTACTAGGATTGCATCATGTGTTTGTCTTGGACAAACACTGGCTCTTACTATATAAACTGTAGTCTACTTAGCTTGTACAGTAGACTTGACTTCTCTTACAATCACAGCATAGTCTCCTTGAAACCTGAAACAGACAGTCACTCTTTGCCCTCCCTAAGAGTGCGATAGAGGGCCTTTGTTTTGCCTCTTGCCTTGCAGACAACGTATCGTTCTGCATGTCTGGATGGAATCCCCACTATATCTGGTTGAGCCTAGCTCCCATGATCTTGTTCATCCTCGATCTGAAGCCCTGACAAGGCTTCACTCTCTTGGAATGACTTAATGCATGTCACATAATAATGCTGGCTGTGGTGTTATAGGGAGGTGTGGGACTTCTTGTATTTGCATTGACAAAATAGTTTATAGATTCTCTCTAGAAACATCTGAGCTTAGCTTATAGAAGCAGATGGAAAGCACACTAGGATACCAAGCATGCTCTCAATAAATTCTTCCACTTTACTTCATCTTAGTGTAAGTATGTGTGATAGGCTTCTAGCTCATTTTTGAATAAATTCTTCCACTTTACTTCATCTCAGTGTATGTATGTGTGATAGGCTTCTAGCTCATTTTTGAGCATAGCTGCATGGTGGTGAAGAGTTTGTTCATCTTTGGTTAGACTGAGCATGGATGTTGACATGGAATGGAGCTGATAGTAGATCTAGGGAGAAGCAGTACAGAGCACCTATGCAGTTCTGTAATCATGGCCCATGCAGATATATTGTCAAGCATCCTGTCAGAGCATATGTGTTCTATTGGCAACTAGTGTGGGTACATAATACACACCATTACAGTGTTTCTCCTGGCAGAACCTGATTGGGCAGCTATGAGATTATTGGCATCACCTGGTTAGGCTGCTGCAAGTTTATCAGCAGCACCTGACTGGGCCATTCCAAATATATTGGTAGTAACTGATTGGGCCACTGTGAGCTTATGCCATTAGCTGATTAGGCTGCTGCAAGCTTATTGGCAGCACCTGATTGGGCCATTGGGTTACCACAAGTTTATTGGCATCACCCAATTAGGCCAATGTGAGTTTATTGGCAGCACCTGATTGGGCCAATGATGACAGCCACACAACAATGATGATGACAATGATGATGGTGGCAACAGCAGTGACAGTGTCAATAACAACAATGGTGATGCAACAATGGCAACAACAACAAGGAGGTGGCAAGGGTGGTGATGACATCAATGATGATGACAGCTAGGCTATGGTGACATGACAACAATGGCAACAACAACAACAAGGAGGTGGCAACAGTGGTGATGGTGGTAGTGGCAGTGATGACAGTGATGTGATGACAACATTGTATCATGCTTTTGGGATATCTTGTAGTTTACATCTCCAATCACTTAATTGATCTGGTAGACATGGCATGGAGCTTCCTGTTTTTGGTGTGCCTCCTGTTGACTTGTCCCCATACCATTCTCCTGATGCTTTTGGGTTTAGTTACCTAATTGGACTGGAAGTGACTGGATGTGGCTTGTGTTACTTGGATGAACTTGATTGCCCTGGTGGACTTAGAATCACTTGACATTTAATTAGCCAAGGTGTGAAATACAGTTCTGGATTTTTACTTGGTCAACTTTTTTCACTTAAATTTACTTGGTTTCCAAATCAAGTAGCCAAAGTAAAATCCAGGAACATGTTTGATTGCTGATGGCCACTGATGACCAAACTGGACATGGTCATTCAAGTTTCTAGAGCTGTCCTTGGTCATGCAGCCCCCTTTGCCAACATCTTGGTTGCTGCTCACAAAGAGGACACTAATCCCCACCCACGCTGAGCTGTGTGAACAGGTTGCACATGTTTGTTGCATAATCTAGTAGGACAATGTGCCTGTAGGCATCATATGTCAAGACAATTGTCTATAGGATATTTTCCTGGCCAAGCATGTAGTGGAGCTAGCCAATGTATCCATCTTCCTGTTCTTTGTGTTATGTTCCCACTGGATGTCTACCATGACTTGCAATCAATCTTTGCATACACTTCTCTGGATTGACCCCTTGCAGCTTGATGATATGCACACAAGGCAAACAATGACAAAGCAACTATGATATAAGTGTTGAGCAAGATACAGCACAACCAGTGACTTGTGTGTCGAATGATCAGTACATGCCACAACACTAAGACATAGGATTGGGGTGTTGTAATGCCACAGCCGGCGTTATCGTGCGACGTGCGCGATGTCGGGGTTTCGTGCGTGAAGTCGTATCAGGACTTCAGTTCGGTGATGAATAAGATCGTGGGAGCAGGGCTCAACCAGATATAGCAGGGATCTCTACCAGGGACGCAGAACGTATGTTGTCTGCCGGCGAGGAGCAAAACTATAAGGCCCTCTCTCGCACCCTTAGG
>WNGR01003640.1_pt1 | contig 16777 bp, 13 predicted proteins | sample 5407581 | NCBI WGS metagenome assembly WNGR01 (sample SAMN13153383, study PRJNA577476) | soil metagenome | isolation source: 80 cm soil or saprolite under Garry oak tree replicate 2 | place: USA:California | collected 2016-06-15 | reverse complement strand
CCCTTGAAGACGAGCTCGATGTCGTCCCAGTGGTTGAAGGCGTCCTCGATCTCGGTAGCGCTTTCGGGATCGGCAATCCGCATCGCGGACATCATGGCGTCGGAGAACACCACGCCCCAGCCGAACGTATCGTAGGGCTTGTTGCGCTCGACGACCGTGATGACGTGCTCTGGATGCCGACGCTTCATCAGCAGGCCCAGATAGAGACCGGCCGGGCCGCCGCCGATACAGACTATGCGCATGATCCCTCGCTTTCGCGCGTCGCGCCGTGTGCTGAGCTTTCACCCAAATTATTTTAAGCCTAAAGTATTTCGTCGGCGCGTGCCTTGTCAAGATGGGTTCTGCAAAGACCGCAGGCGGCGACCTCCGCTCCCAGCCTCGATCTTCAGACACAATGCAAATTGGACACACCGCGGAGCCGATTCCGAGCCCCTCAGGCTCGGTCTTGAATTTACTTTTGGCACGAACTATCTTGCCAGCGTCCGTGAGAGCTGCGCCAGCTTTCAACAAGCCACGAAGCCCGGGAGATTCGATTGGCACTCGCGAAGGAGTCCACGCCTGTTTCAGCCAAGAATGGGGCGGATCAGGAGGCCGAGTACAGGGCTCAAACGCGGGTCTGGCTCCGTCTGCTCGCCTGCACGACCCTGATCGAAGGCGAGCTGCGGCGCCGGTTTCGCGAGGAGTTCGATTTCACGATGCCCCGCTTCGACGTTCTCGCTCAGCTCGACCGCGAACCGAGCGGGCTTGTGCTGGGAGAGCTGCCGAAGCGCCTGATGGTCTCGGCCGGGAACCTCACGCCGATCGTGGATCGCCTGGTCGAGGATGGATACATCACCCGCACGCCGTCGAACCTCGACCGCCGCGTGCAGATTGTCTGCATGACGGTCGAAGGCCGCAAGACCTTCAGGCGAATGGCCAAGAGCCACGGCGCCTGGCTTGCCGAGCTGCTGGCGGATTTCCCGGCGGACCGGTTCGACGGATTGATCGGCGAGCTCGACGAACTCAAGAGCGCCGTCAGGGACGCGCTGCAAAAACCCTGAGCGGACCGACGATCAGCGTCGCAACGTCACGCCGGCCGCCTCGCGATCCCATGTATCCGTGGTTACGCCGGCGTCACGCAGCACGCCCTTCTTGATCTTGCCGTTCTCCGTCAGCGGCATCTGGCTGAGAATGCGCACATAGCGCGGGATGGCGAAATAGGCGATCTGCCCTTCGCAATGCCTGACGATGTCGACGGGCTCCAGCGATTGGCCCGGCTCCAGCAGGATCGCAGCCGCGACCTCGTCCTCTCCCAACTCCGACGGCAGCGGGTAGATCGCGCAGGCGGCGACCGCGGGATGGGACTGGATGGTCTGCTCGACCTCCCATGAGGATACGTTCTCGCCACGCCTGCGGATGGAATCCTTCATGCGATCGATGAAGCGATAGTGTCCGTCAGGATCCCGAACGACCCGATCGCCCGAGTGGAACCACAGATTTCGCCAGGCCTCGACCGTCTTTTCCGGCATGCCGAAATAGCCGGTGGCGAAAGCAAAGGGTTCTCCGGCGCGAAGCAGGAGCTCCCCGGCCTGTCCGTCAGGAAGCGCAGAATCATTTTCGTCGACGATCTGCGCCTCTATCCCGTCGGCCAGATAGCCCATCGTGCCCGGACGATCGGACGGAATCCCGCCTGCAAACACGAAATTGGTCTCGGTCGATCCGTAGCCGTCGACCAGCGGCACGCCAAACCGCTCGAGGAACGGACCGTGGATTTGCGGCGGCACGCCGCCGCCAAGCGCAACGCGAAGGCGATGCGACGAATCGTTCGCAGTCTTCGGCTGCGCCAGAAGCATCGACGCCATTGCGCCGAGCAGATAGCCGACCGTTGCATTGTGCCGTTGCGCGGCGGCCCAAAAGCCGGAGGCGGAGAATTTCGGCTCCAGCACGTAGGTGCATCCGTTCAGGACCGCCTGATAGAACGCATTCAGCGCGTTGGTGTGGAACAGGGGCAGTGTCGTGAACAGCACATCCCCCTCGCGGACGCCGAGCGCCCGCGCCGAATAGATGCCCCACCAGAACAGTTGCGCCTGCGGACAGCACACGCCCTTTGCAGGCCCGGTGGTGCCCGATGTGTAGAGGATCGCAACGGTGTCGCCGGGACGCACGGCACCCGCCGGGGCCGCGGCTCCGAGGGCCGGCAAAGGTAACGCGGAAAGCCTGGCATCGACTGCCCCGGCGGCAGCTCCGATGATCCAGGTCCGAGGCGGCAGCTCGACACCCGCCTCGACACTCTCGATCGCCACAACGAACTGAGCCTCGACGACAAGGAGCGCAGGACGCGAGTTGCGGAAGATGTGGGAGAGCTGGAAGCCGCGCAGCGCGGTGTTGATCGGGACTGCGATGGCCCCGAGCCACGCACAGCCGAGATAGACCTGCAAGAACTCCGGGCGGTTCGAACACATCAGCGCGACCCGATCGCCCGGCTTGATCCCCGCATCGACGAGCGCCTGGGCCGACGCGGCCGCGATCGCCGCGGTCTGCGCAAAGGTCCAGCGCGTCTCACCCGCGACCAGCAGGATGCGCTCACCGTAACGTTCCGCCTGCCGCGTGAGGATGGTGGAAAGAATCCGGTCCGACGGCGGAAACGACGCCACCGCGCGCGCCCAGGCCGGCGTCACGTTCTCCTGGCCGACCGCTTCGCTGGTGTTCGCCTGCGCGTCGTTCTCCGTCACGATCATGCTCCTGCCTCAGGGCAACAGCTTGTATTTGCCGTCCTCGATCTGGACCATGATGCGCGAACGATCGTCCACGCCATGCCGATCCGACGGCGTATAGGTGTAGACGCCCTGCGTCCCGACGACCTCCATGGTCGTGAACAGCGCCTGACGAAGCGCGGTACGGAATTCCGGCGAGCCGGGCTTGGCGCCGGTCGCCATCGCGCGCTTGGCGGCATCGGCGAATACCAGCCAGCCGTCGAAGGAATAGGATGAGAATGAATCCGTCGGCGCCTCGCCGTTCGCCTTCTCGAAGGCCGTACGGAAATCCAGCGCAACCTTCTGGATCGGATTGCTGGCCGGAAGCTGCTCCGCCGCGGTCACCGGTCCGGTCGGGCAGATGATGCCGTTGGCGGCCTTGCCGGCAAGACGGAGGAAATCGGCGCTGATCAGCCCGTGATTGCCGTACAGCGGCCCTTTATACCCGCGCTCGGACAAGGCGATGACCGGCAGCGCGCCGGGCGTCCCGGTGCCGCCGAGCATGATGGCGTCGGGACGTGCGGCGAGTGCGCGCAGCACCTGGGCGGTCACCGAGGAATCCGATCTCGCGTAGCGCTCGTTGGCGATGACCTTGATGTCGGCCGTCTTCGCGCTTTGCTCGAGCGAGCTGTACATCAGGTCGCCGAACGCATCGGAGAAGCCGATGAAGGCGACGGTCTTCAGCCCACGCGCCTTCATGTGGTCGACGATGCCTTGCACCAGAAGCGGCGTCGGTTGCGGTGTCTGGACGACCCAGGGGCCGCCATCGCCTGATGGCACCGGCGCGATCGGGGACACCGCGATCATCGGAATCTTCATCTCGATGGCCGCAGTCGCCATCGCGAGCGTCTGGGGTGCGCCGGACGTGCCGATGAGGACATCGACCTTCTCCTGCTCGACCAGCTTGCGGGCGTTGCGCGCCGACGCCGTCGGATCGGAGCCGTCATCGAGCTGGATGACCCGAATCTTCTCGCCGCCGATCTCGCCGATATAGGCCTGGCCCGCTGCGATCCCCTTCGCGTTCGGAATTCCAATCGACGATACCGGCCCACTGAGGCCGGTGACGAATCCGACGAGGATATCGGCCTGCGCAATGTGCGGGACGACAAGAAGCAATGCAGTGGAGGCCAGCAAGCTCTTGATCAAGTTCATGGCACCTGTCTTTCGTGGTGATTTCTTGTTCTGATTGGCAAGCGCCATGCCTTCGCCTCAGGTCGACGAAACCAGCGCGATGACGCGAAGCGGACTGCCGGAGCCGTTCTGGATCTTCAGCGGCGAGGCCACGATGATGGCCCCGGTGGCCGGAAGCTGATCCAGGTTGCACAGGCATTGCAGGCCGTAGCGGCCCGCGCCGTGCAGAAAGTGATGCGCCGGATAGGGCGGCTCGAAATGCCCGGCCTGCCCCGCATCCGTGCCGATGGTCTCGTTGCCGAACCCGATGACGCCGCGCTCCTCCACCAGCCACTTCATCACGGCCGGGTTCGGACCCGGCGTGTGCGCGCCGTCGTCGCCGAGATTGGCGTAGTCGCGCCAACCCTTCTTCGACCAGTCGGTCCGCAGCAGCACCCAGTTCCGCTCGGGGATCCGGCCGTGCTTTGCTTCCCAGGCTTCGACGAGTGGGACCGTGAGCAGGAAATCGGGATCCTGGGCCGCCTGCGCAGAGCAGTCGATGACACAGGCCGGCGCGATCATGTCCTTGGCTGGCATCGTGTCGACGGCATTGTTCGGCAGGTTCTTGCCGGTGAACCAGTGAATCGGTGCGTCGAAATGCGTGCCGGTATGTTCGCCGAACGTGAGGTTGTTCCAGTACCAGGCCGGGCCGCGACCGTCGTATCGCGAGATTTCCTGGATGCGGACCGGCGCCGCCTGGCCGAACTCCGGCGGCAGCACGATGACCGGAAAGTCCGGACTGAGCGTAAAGGTCAGATCGACGACGCGCACCGCGCCGGAAGAAATCGCACCCGCCAGCTCCAGGAGATTGTTGCTTTGCATTGTCACGTCCTGCGGCTTGGTTGAAATCTCGATGTCACCTGTCGAGCTCGCGTTCGAGCGCTTTCGGATTGGCCGCGAGACGTTGCCGGATCTCTTCGGCGACATCTCCGACATACATCTCCTCGAGCCCGCCTCTCAGCCCCGACACGATCGCCTGCGCGATGGCGCGCGGCGCGACCTTCGGCGGCGGCACGGTCTGGAACCATTCGGTGTCGACGGGCCCGGCGAACAGATTCATCACCCTGACGCCGCCGGGCCTCAGCTCCGCGCGCAGGCAGTGCGAGAGCGACAGGCACGCCGCTTGCGAGGCCGAGTAGGCGCCAAAGGCGGGCCAGTTCGCCAGCGCATAGACCGAGAGGATGTTGACCCATGCGACGCTGTTATTGATGCCATCGGCACCACGCATCCGCATCGCGGGTCCAAAAGCCTGCGCGAGGTTGATGAAGCCGAGATAGGCCTGATCGATCTCGTCCCGCGCGATGCTCGTGCCCCTGCGGTCGAGCAGGCCGCCCGGCCGCACATACTCCGTCGTATTGATAAGGATATCGACCTTGCCGCCGATGTCGGCTGCGAGATCGGCCGCGGATTTTTCGTCGGCCGCGTCAAGGGTCACGATCTCGATCCCGTCCTGACCGCGCAGTAGATTCTCGCCCGCGAACGGCCGCCATGGTTCGGCAACGCCGACGAATACCGTCTTGGCGCCTGCGGCCTTCAAGGCGGAGACGGCTTCCTGGCCGATCACGCTGCGACCGTTGGTTACGAGCACACGCCGGAATTTTGGATCGGCCGTCAATTCCCGCCACTGCTTGTCGTCTGCCATGTTGGGCGTCTCCCCCTCGGGATGGGCAAAAGCCACCGCCTGACCGCTCTTGTCGAGCTGAAAAGACATGCGGACGGGCGCACCCTCCGTGCAGTCGGCGTGGAGGTGCGTCACAATCGTCGGACCGACGTCCATCTTCACGAGGCCAATGCGCCAAGGCGCCCGCTCGCGGAAATAGACGTCGCTCGGCACGCGTGCCGTCGTCTCGCAAAGAAGCGTGCCCCGGCGGGGCGCATCGACGAATGCAAGGCTGGCCGACAGACAAGACGGGCAGGCCTCTCGCGCCGGATAAGCAAAGGCGCCGCAAGCCTCACAGCGTTGCAGCATGAAGCGGCCTTCGGCGGCTGCCCGCGTGAACCCATGCGACGTCCTGCTGCGCGCTCGCGGCGGTGATGCAGGAAGCCGCGTCCGCAGCAGCGGGTTCTTGCGCCGGGGCGGCTTGATCGGCTCTATCATCGCGAAGGCCCTGCAAAGATCGCGGCGCCCGATGCGAGACCGCGGTCAAAGTTGATCATACCGAAGCCCGAAGCCAAGGCGAGACTCGCATTCCTGACCTGGGTCGGGCCCGCAGTCCCCAGAACCTGCCGCAGCCCTTCGACGAGACCGAGATAGGCGCCGGCGGCGCCGGCCTGCCCAACCGAGAGTTGCCCGCCCGAGGTATTGTGCGGAAAGTCGCCGTCGATGGTGAGATCGTGCTGGCGCACGAACTCGGCCCCCTCCCCCTTGTTGCAGAAGCCGAGATCCTCGAACTGCATCATCGTGATGACGGGGTAGTCGTCGTAGGTCTGCACGACGTTGAGATCGTCAGGCTTCACGCCGGCCATCGCGTAGAGCTCGCCGATGTCCATCGCCCAACCGCCGCGCACCTGCATCGGATCGTCGGCAAAGGCATTGTGCCGTTCGATCGTCGAAAGAAGTCGCGCCGCAGGCAGCCGCAGCGACGCTGCGGTCTCGTCCCGCATCACGAGAAAAGCTTCCGCACCGGCACAGGGCATCACGCAATCGAAGAGATGGATGGGATCCGAGATCGGCCGTGCGGCCAGATATTGCTCCATCGTCAACGGCGTCTTCATCAGCGCATGCGGGTTGCGCAAGGCATTGGCGCGCTGGGCGACGGCGATCCTGCCGACATCCTCTCGCGTGACACCGAACGTCCGCATGTAGTTGCGTGCAATCAGCGCGAAGCTCGCATTGGCGCCGCCCGCACCGTAGGGGTAGACGGCATCCTGGTTGAAGCGCGAGAAGTTCTCCAGCGTCAGCCTGAACGAATCGACATGATTGGTATCGCCGGCGACGCAGGCCACGATGTCAGCGTCATGGGCCTGAACCGCGCGCGCCGCCTTTCGTAACCCGGCGATAGCGCTGGCGCCACCGAGCGGAATCGTATCCAGCCATCGCACGCAGAGCCCGAAATGCTGCGTCAGCCCGATGCCGCTGTCGGTGCCCATGGTGAAGCTGGAGACGCACAGACCGTCGATGTCGGAGACCTTGATGCCGGCCTGTGCGACGATCGCGCTGAGCGCACGGCCGATCCACCACTGCGCGCTTTCGATGGAGTAGCGCACATAGGGAATCGTGACGGGAGCCGCAATCACGACGCCATCATACGGTGTGCGTAAGGTATTGGTCACCGACCGCCCGCCTCGTTCATCCGCCTCAGACCACCGTCAGTTTCACGGCAATATTGCCACGGGTTGCGTTCGAATAGGGACAACGCTCGTGCGCGCCGGCGACGATCTCTTCGGCCACTGATTTCTCGACACCGGGCAGATTGACCTTCAGTTCAACAGCGAGCGCATATCCGACGGGAACCGGCCCCATCGCAACCATTGCGGTCACGGATGGCTCGGCGGATGGCGCAACCTTCCGGGTGCGCGCGACGAGCTTGACCGCACCGAGAAAGCACGCGGCGTAGCCGGCCGCAAAGAGCTGCTCGGGATTGGTGCCTTCGCCGCCGGGGCCGCCCAGCGATTTCGGCAAGGACAGCGACACCGACAGCAGACCGTCGACGCTGGCGGCCTTGCCATCCCGACCTCCGGTCGCCGTCACCTCGGTCTCGTACAGGATCTTTTCGGGAGTCATCATGACTTGTTCTCCAAGAATAGTTTTCTCCAAGAATAGTTCTCCAAAACTAGCGGCTGCTACGGGCAAGCAGCGCGCGGAAATCGCTGCGCGCCTGGGCGCTGGCCCGCTTGAAGCTTGGCCCGCGGCTGGGCTCGGTGCCGTTGAGCTGCCGGAGCTGCACCCACATCTCGGCACTCTTCAGAGCCACGGCCGCACAGTTGACCACCGGCGCGTGCCCGACCTTCAGGCCATGCTCCCTCCCGATCAGGAGGCCTGGCAGCACACCGGCGGGGATCACGACATCGGCGCCGCGCTCGACCAGCGGACGTGCGCAGGCGACAAAATCCTCGATCATGCGGGCTTGCGCGGCATGGTCTCCGGCGAACGCATCGGCGAAATCCTCCGGCTTGCAGCCAAGACCGGTCACGTGGACCACGCGATCGCGCAGGCCGTAACGCTCGGCCTGCTCGTAGTGCCAGACCTCGAAGACGGGATCGAGCGTCACAAGGCCTAATCGCCGGCCGAGCTGCGAGGCCGCCAGCAACGTCGCCTCACCGGTCCCGATCACTGGAACGTCGAGCGCCGAGCGCAGCTCGTAGAGTCCGGGATCCTGGAAATGCCCCATGACAAAGGCGTCGAATCCGCCCTCCTCGGCCGCGATGCCGTTATCGATCGCCTGGACGGCGCAGCGCAATTCCGCAAGCCGTCCGAACTCCCGGTCCGGCGGCGCAATGCCCTCGACATGAACCGTCGTGCCGGGCGCAGCGATGTTGTTGAGGTATTCCGACAGCCGCGCCATGTAGGGCGCGTTGACGCTCGCATCAACGAAGCTCTGCCAGAAGATGCGCATCGTCCTTCTCCTCAAGTGGTGATCGGAGGATCGGTCGTCGGCTGCCGATGAATATATTTCAACCATAAACTAATTCACGCGTCAAATGCGCGCGGCGGCGCCAACGACGGGCACCGTCACGGCCAGGCAAGCAGGGCCTTTTCGTCCGGTCGAGCGGCAAGGAAACGCCGGACTCTGACGAAATTGTATGCAACGACATTTTTTTCTGACAGCGCCGTGACACGTGTTGACGGCCCCACCGATAATACTTTAGGCTTTAAGTAATTCCTCGCCGGTCAAGGACCGGTGGCCATGACAATGACGTTGCAGGGCACCGATTTTGAGAGACTCGATCGTGTGGACAGTCGCCGTGCTCGAACAGCCGGCAGCAGCAGCAGCATCGCCGGTCGCGCATCGCGACCGCGTCAACGACCTTCCATCACTTCAGGAAAGGCCCGGCCGCATTGGCCGACGGGCCCGTTGTTCGAGCGGCAAGCAACGCCATGGCTGCTGACGCCCGGCCGAGCAAACTCACTTCGGTCGCGCCCGGGTTTTGGCGCCGCAGCAATGCTTTCAATCGGTTCGTTCGTCGCTCGGGCTCCCCGCGCGGCGGCTTCGAGGCATTCCTATCCAGCACCAACGGAGGAGAACGCAAATGCGCAAGACTGTGAGCCTACTCGCACTTGTCGCCGGGGTCTTCGCAGCCCCGGCTGCGCAGGCCGACATCACCATCGGCTTCGTCACATCGCTTAGCGGCAACGGTTCGTCGATCGGAATCCCGTATGGGCGCGGCATCAACGCCGCCTATGAATACAAGAAGACCATCAACGGCGAGACCATTCGCCTGATCCAGCTCGACGACGGCTCCGACCCGTCGGCCGCGACCCGCAACGCGCGTAAGCTCGTCGAAGAAGAGAAGGTGGACCTCCTGATCGGCACTGCGACGGCACCGTCAACCATCGCCATGGCGGCGGTGGCGAGCGAGCTGAAAGTGCCGATGATCGCGGTCTCGCCGATCGGCAAGCTTCCGGAATCGCCCGAGCAGTGGGTGGTGTCGGTGCCGCAGCCGGCTTCCCTTCTCGTCAAGATCGTCGCCGACCGCATGAAGCGCGATGGCATGAAGAACATCGGCTATATCGGCTTCACCGACGCGTGGGGCGACCTCGTCTACAGCGGCGCCAAGGCGGCCGAAGCCGCTGGTGACATCAAGATACAGACCAATGAGCGATATGCCCGCACCGACACCTCGGTCACCGCGCAAATCCTGAAGGTGCTTGCCGCCCGGCCGGACGCCGTGCTGGACGGCGGCTCGGGCACGCAAGGCGCGCTGCCCCTCCTCTCCCTCGCCGAGCGGGGCTTCAAGGGAAACACCTACGGCACGGTGGCGCTGGTCAATCCTGACTTCATCAACGTCGGCGGCAAGGCGGCCGACGGCATTCAGGTCTCAGCCGGCCCTGTGATCGTCGCCGAGCAGCTTCCCGATGAGCACTTCGCCAAGAAGATCGCGCTGGACTTCCGCGCGGTCTACCAGAAGACCCATAATATCCCGACCACCGACGGCTTCTCCGCCTATTCCTTCGACGCCTGGCTGATCTTCGCCAACGCTGCGGAGCGCGCACTAAAGACCGCAAAGCCCGGAACGGCGGAATTCCACACCGCGCTGCGGGACGCTATCCTCAGCACCAAGGAGCTACCAGGCGTGCATGCCGTCTACAACTTCAAGCCCGGTGCGGTGACCGGCGTCGATGAGCGCTCGCTCGTCGTGGTGCGCCTGACCGGCGGCGCCTGGAAGTACGCGCCGTAGTCGGAAGGCGGCAGGCAGTCAGAACGGGGGAACGGCGTCTCAATGACGAGCGACATCGCAGCCATCCTTGGGATCGACGGGATCGCCACCGGCGCAGTCTATGCGCTGGTGGCGATCGGAACCGTCCTCATCTTCACGGTGACACGGGTCATCTTCATTCCCTTTGGCGACATCGCCGCATTCACCGCGCTGACGCTGGCTGCCCTCGATGCGAAGCGCTTTCCGGGCACGGGGGCGCTGGTCGTCATCCTGGCCTGCCTTGCGACCATCATCGAGATCATCTCGCTCGTGCGCGCCCGCGAGCTTCGGCTGCTTCCGCGCGCGCTGTTCTTCTATCTCGCACTTCCGTTGGCCGTGGTCGGCCTCGCCTGGCTGGCGATGCGCGCCGAGCCGCCGCTCGGCGTCAGGCTCGTGCTTGCGCTGATGCTGATCACGCCGATCGCCCCACTTCTGGATCGGATCGTGTTCCGCCCCATCGCGGACGGAACGGTGCTGTTGCTCCTGACGGTCTCCGTCGCGCTGCATTTCGCACTGGTCGGCCTGGGGCTGCTGTTCTTCGGACCTGAGGGTGTCAGAACCGAACCGCTGACGTCGTTCTCGACCGAGTTCGCCGGCGTCCTGGTCTCGGGCCAGACCATGCTGATCGTGATCGCAGCCCTCGTCTTCAGCGGCCTCCTCTATCTGTTCTTCGACTTCACGCTGGTCGGAAAATCGCTGCGCGCCACGGCCGTGAACCGGACCGGTTCCCGCCTGATGGGGATACGGCCGGCCCGCGCCGGCACGATCGCCTATCTGCTTGGGTCGCTGATGGCAGGCGTATCCGGAATCCTGATCGCGCCGGTCAACACCGTGTTCTACGACTCCGGCTTTCTGATCGGCCTCAAGGCCTTTGTCGGCGCCATCGTCGGCGGCATGACCAGCTATCCCGGTGCGGCGATCGGCGCCGTCGGCGTCGGCATCCTCGAAAGCTTCGCATCCTTCGAGAGCAGCGCACTGAAGGACGTCATTGTGTTCTCGCTTCTGATCCCGATCCTGATCTGGCGATCCCTCGCCTCGCTGCATTCCGAGGAGGAGATCGAGGAATGACGCGCCTTCACGTTCAGCTTGCTGCGGTCGCTGCGGTGGTGTGCATCGCGCTCGCGCCTCTTGTCCTAAGCCCCTTCAGCATCACGCTGATGAATTATATCGGCATCTATTCGCTGGTCGCCATTGGGCTTGCGCTCCTCACCGGCGTCGGCGGCATCGTGTCGTTCGGGCAGGCGGCGTTCGTCGGCATCGCGGCCTATGCCACCGCCTGGGTGTCCGCGCTGAACGGATACTCCCCGTGGCTCGGCCTCGTGTTCGGCGTGGCGCTGACCTGCTGCGTTGCGGCCATCCTCGGCGTCGTCACCTTGCGGCTTCAGGGCCATTTCCTGTCGCTCAGCACCGTCGCCTGGGGACTCGCCATCGGCTTCCTGTTCGGCAATGTCGAGGGGCTCGGCCGCTTCAACGGCATCTCGTCGATCCCGCCGATCAGCATCGGATCGTTCGCGCTGGTCTCGAGCTCGCAGATCTATTTCCTGATCTGGGGCATCGTCGCCGCCGTCCTCCTGCTCGGATACAATTTGCTGGACTCGCGGCTCGGTCGCGCCATGCGCGCGTTGCGCGGCGGCAATACGCTGGTCGAGAGCCTCGGCATCAACGCCTTCCAGATCAAGCTCGTGACCTTCGTGATCGCGGCTTTCCTCGCCTCGCTCTCCGGGTGGCTCTACGCCCATATGAGCCGCTTCATCAGCCCTGGCCCGTTCGACGCCGGCATGGGCATCGAATATCTGATGATGTCGATGGTCGGCGGCGCCGGCAGCCTTCTCGGCGGTGTCGTTGGTGCCGCCGTCGTCACCCTGATCAAGAACAGCGTGCAGGATTATCTGCCGCTGATCGCCAAGGGCGCCTCCGGGCAGCTCGAGATCGTCGCCTTTTCCGCATTGTTCATCCTGTTCCTGCAATGGGCGCGGCAGGGCATCGTGCCCTTCGTTGCGCGCTATCTGCCGAAAACCAAGCGCGAGCGGCCGCAACCGGCGCCGCCCCTGCCCCGTCGCGCACAACCGACGCCGGGCGAGCTTCTTCTGAAGGTCGATGGCGCCGAGCGCCGGTTCGGCGGCCTGGTTGCGGTCAACAATGTCAGCTTCGAGGTACGGTCCGGCGAAATTCTCGCCGTCATAGGTCCGAACGGCGCCGGCAAGAGCACGATGTTCAACTGCCTGACCGGCGCGCTCCGGGTCAACAAGGGCGAGATCGTCTTCGCAGGCCGACCGATCACGCGCGATGCGCAGTCGCGCATCGCCAAGGCCGGGATCGCGCGCACCTTCCAGCATGTGAAGCTGAGGCCGCGCATGAGCCTGCTGGAAAACGTGATGCTCGGCACTTACGCCCGCACGCGCGCCGGCCTGTTCGCCGGTGCCTTCCGCCTCAACCAGCGCGAGGAAGCCAGCGCCCGGCATGAGGCGCTGATGCAGCTCGAGCGCGTCGGGCTCGGCGAAAAACCGTTCGAGCTCGCAGGCAATCTGCCGCTCGGCAATCAGCGCATCCTCGAGATCGCGCGCGCGCTGGCCGCCGATCCCGCCCTGCTCGTCCTCGACGAGCCGGCCGCGGGTCTTCGCCGCCAGGAGAAGCTCAGGCTTGCGGAGCTGCTCCGCTCGCTGCGCGCGGACCATCTGACCATCCTGATCGTCGAGCATGACATGGAGTTCGTGATGTCGCTGGTCGACCGCATCGTGGTGCTGGATTTCGGATCCAAGCTCTGCGAAGGCGCTCCAGCCGCGATCCGCAGCGACGAGCGGGTTCAAGAAGCCTATCTTGGAGGCGTCGCGTGAGCGAGATGTTTTCCATGACCGACGTGACCGTCTGCTACGACAATGTCGAAGCGGTCCGTAACGTGTCGCTGTCGGTCGAAGAAGGCCAGATCGTCACCGTCATCGGCCCGAACGGCGCCGGCAAGACCACGCTTCTGATGGCCGCCATCGGACTGCTCACATCGCGAGGCCGCATGGTGTTTCAAGGCAATGACATCGGGAGGATTTCGGTCGAAGACCGCGTCGAGCGCAGGCTGTGCCTGGTCCCGGAGAAACGCGAGCTGTTCTCCGACATGTCGGTCGCCGACAACCTTCTGCTTGGCTCCTACAGCCTGCGCGACCGCTCGGGCGTCCAGAAGACACTTGATGAGGTCTATGATCGCTTCCCCCGGCTGAAGGAGCGGCAGCGCCAGGCCGCCGGCACTCTCTCCGGCGGCGAGCGCCAGATGCTCGCGCTCGGGCGCGCGCTGATGGCCAAGCCGAAACTTCTCATGCTCGATGAGCCGAGCCTTGGCCTCGCACCGCTGATCGTGCGCGAGATCTTCCGCACCATCGCGTCGTTGCGCGACTTGGGAGTCTCCATCCTGTTGGTCGAGCAGAACGCCCGCGCCGCGCTGGAGACGGCCGACTACGGCTATGTCCTCGAGACCGGCGAGGTCGTGCAGTCCGGCCCCGCCAAGGACCTCATCCACGATCCCAGGCTGATCACGGCCTATCTCGGCGGCCACTAGAGCCGAATGAAATCAGGTTCGGCCTGAGGCACTTGCGAGCCGCCCAACAAAAAGTCGAAAACAACCCCATGCACAGTAGCCGGTAACAGCGATATCAATGGCTTGATGGCCGGCGCGATGTCTGCTGATTTTTCGAAATCGTTTGACGCGTCGGGCAAAACAGTGGCAGGATGCCATCATCGCAGTGCGCGCTCTGGTCGGTAGCTTCGGCCAAAATTGAACGGGGTGAGGGCTTGCCCGATGTCCGCCATGCCCCGATACCGACCAAGTTTTGCATGGCAGAAGTAATTTCTGCGACGGGCCACGTAGTAAGCGCGACGACTATTTCGAAGGATTGGCGGCCCCCTCGGACAAACGCCCCCGGTGATTCGGTTGGCGCACCGCGACCTTTCATGAGAAATTTCGATTCCCAACGATCGTTGCGGCGGGGAACCTGATGCGGAAGGCCGTTCTCTTCTCAATTGTCCTCTCTCTCGCGAACATTCTCCACGCGGGCGGAGCAACCGCCCAAATTCAACTGGCCTGTTTCGACAAGAGCAGTCTCCCAGAGGCCGGACTCGCGGCATGTGATGCAATGCTCAAATCGGGCAAGTACAAGGGGCGCAACATCGGAAAACTGGAAGGCTGGCGATCTACGCACCTTGCTGCAATGGGCAGGTGGGAAGAAGCCTTGATCGCACGCAATCGCGAGATTGAAATCGACATATCTACCGGCATCACCTACGCCATGCGTGGTGCAATCTACATGGCTTTGCATAAGCCAGACCAAGCCAATTCCGATTTCGACAGGGCCAAGCGAGTTAGTCCGCAGGAAGCCAAAGTCTATTACGAGATTGCACTGGCATGGTGGACTGAGGGAGATCTATCGAAGGCCATCGCCGAATACAGCCGAGCCATCTCACTGGACCCCAAGATTGCCTTGTACGTCCAATCGAGAGGCAACGTCTACTTTCAGATGAGAAACCTGGAGTCGGCTCTATCTGACTTCGAAACAGCTATTCGACTCAGTCCGGAACTCTCGACTGCCTATATTTATCGAGCTGAAGTTTTCAGAGCGAAGGGCGACTTCGATGCCGCGATTGCAGACCTGACCAAGGCCATCAAGATCGAGCCCAACATTGCCGCCAGCTATGCCATGCGAGGCCTCGCGTACGAAGGCAGCGGCAATTATTCCTCAGCGCGCGCCGATTTTCAGCGCGCGATTTCGATGCCGGCGACCGTGGGGGTAAAGAACAAGCAGCGCAATTTCACCTATAGTTCCGACTGGGCTCAGGAATTCGCCAGAACACATTTGGCGTTGCTCAAAGACGCACCCAGTCAGGCCGCCCGACCCGCACCTCCCCCCAGTCCGGAGCTACATGCAGCCGAAGCTCCTCCCGCCAAAAGAGACCAGGCGCCCAATGTAAAGCTGAGGAAACTTGCGCTGGTCATCGGAAACAGCGCCTATCTTTACGCGCCCAAACTGCCGAATCCGTTCAACGATGCCGCTGAAATCAGCAAATCACTCCGTTCAATACAATTTCAGGTCACAGAGGCTCACGACCTCGATTCAGCAAATTTGAAGCGCGCGCTGACTGAATTCATGCTTCAGGCGAGCGGCTACGATATCGCGATCCTGTACTACGCCGGTCATGGCATGCAGATTGACAGCAAGAATTATATCGTCCCCGTCGACGCCGACTTTTCAAAGCCTGAGGTCGCTCTACGGGACATACCCGATCTCGATTTCATACTGACTGGCCTGAACGACAAGATCCGCACCAACATCATTGTGCTGGACGCCTGCCGGGACGATCCCCTGAAAGGGATGCGCGCAGCCGCCGATAGCACACGTTCCATTCGGGTAAGGGGCGGATTGAGTGCGCCAAACGGCCTGGAGGGGGGATCAACCGCTGGCGCGGGTACGCTGCTGGCTTTTGCCACAGCTCCCGGACAGACTGCCAGTGACGGCGAAGGCGCGAATAGCCCGTTTTCAGCAGCCATGAGCCGCCATCTTGCGACGCCCGGCCTCGAAATCCAGCAATTGCTGACACGCGTACGCGCTGAGGTGGTCGCTGTTACAAAATCCAAACAGGTGCCTTGGTCCAACTCCTCCCTCCTGGGAGACGTCTACCTGGCCGGCAATTGACGATGATGCACCAGTAGGCGGGACAACTCGCCGAGAAGCTGAAGCGTGCGACCAGGCGTTAAGTAGCCGGCCGAACCGTCCTCGTCAGCATCGAATGCTTGTTGCCGCCCGCGAATGGTGGGAACTCGACGAAGTCCTTACGCATGCGCTTGATCACGTCCGAGCTCAGCGCGTGCGCGAGAGCTTCCGGGCTGTCGAATACCAGCTTGTTGCGCTGCATATGCTCGACGCGCTGCGACGGAAGCCGGTCGACCCAATCGATACGCGTGTAGATCTCGACCTGGCGGACATCTGGAAAGGTCCGCATGATCGCCGGGTGGTGCTCCAGATAACGCAGATTCCAGGCATTTATGTCTTCGACCGGCCCGGGATAGTGCACGAGGTAGCTGCACGCAGTGGTCGTGCCCGCTGGATGCGCGGCGACGTCGACGGGAAGGCCGCGGATCATTACCGCTTATGAGCGTTTCCCGCACAAGCGCGCGCGTGCCTCAAGCCAGGAACGGAAAATGTCCAAAACCGTTTGTCGGGCTGAATCGTTCGGATGCATGCGTTAGTTGCTTGCGACAAGGACGGAGCCGAGGATACATTGGGCGCGTAGTCGCGGAGCATGGATCCAAGTGCCCGCACGGGCAGCTCGACGCACCGACTTTCTGATCGTGCTTGCCGATGCGGCCGACCCGGCCACCGCTCAGTGACGAAAATTTGCACTCCTGCGTGCAGGCGGATGCGGGTTGCCGACGCCGCCGGTCTTGAAGTGGACGAGCGGAGCAACGGCTGTAGTCAGTCCATAGGAGGCTTGAGATGAGTGTCCTGTCTCCAGTCAACGAGAATCTCCTGAGCCAGCGC
>WNGR01003811.1_pt1 | contig 16783 bp, 15 predicted proteins | sample 5407581 | NCBI WGS metagenome assembly WNGR01 (sample SAMN13153383, study PRJNA577476) | soil metagenome | isolation source: 80 cm soil or saprolite under Garry oak tree replicate 2 | place: USA:California | collected 2016-06-15 | reverse complement strand
AGCCGGGGCAGTACCCACCCAGGTCACCTCCTCCACCGGGACTGGTCGCTGCTGCTGGCGCTACTCGTCGTCCCCGGAGGGCAGGCTTCTAGGATCTGAATTCGATTCTACTGCCCGGCTACGACATTTCCCGGGATAACCACGCCAATCCCCGAAATAGGTACGCCCGGTTCAAATGGGGTTTGTGTGAATTGAGGAAACCGGTGAATGTGATGTGGTAACCCATTCCAGTGCAGTGTGGCGCGCACCTGACGGATTCCCGCTGCGGGTTCTCGCCCGCAGGGCCCGGCCCGGCGCGGGGTCAGTATTCGTTCTTAAACGCGAAGTAGGAGCCGCGAATGGTTCCGGCCAGCTTCGACTTCTGCCTCGCGAACTTGAACCGCGAGGCGAGCTCCGCGGGGACTTCCATCCCTTCGGAGAGCTTGAACCCGACCGCCCGCTTCCCGGGGGCGTCGACGGTGTACATCACGTTGACCGACAGGCCGCTCTGGTAGAAGACGTAGGCGATCCGGATGTTCTCGACCTGGAAGGCCGTGGCCTCCAGCGGGCGAGACGAGATGACGATGTCGCGTTCTTCCCTGAGGATCCGGTGCACCCAGTCGATGGCCGTCCCGGCGTCGCCGGCAGGCTCCACCGTGAAGACGTGGTCGTACTTGTTCTTGAAGTAGCGGGCCTCGTTCGCCCGCAGGCCAGCGAGCGCGGCCGCGACCGGCGACGACTCCAGGCCGACGGTCGAGACGGTGCTGAAATCCACGGCATAGGGCATGACGCACTCCCGAACGCATACGGCGGTTTACGCCGGCCCGAGGATACCCGGCCGTGCAGCCTGCTGAGCAGGACCTGGGTACCGCCGGGCCCTGGCAGGAGCGGAGACCGGGGCTAGCCAACGCGGCCTTGTCGTCGCGATGGTGAGAAAATCGGCTGGTGCAGATCGGGATACTGGGATCTTTCGAGGTTCGCACGGACGACGGCGCCGTGGCCGACGTGCCGGGTGCCCGGTTGCGTGCACTGTTGATCGCCCTCGCCCTCGAACCGGGGCGCGTCGTGTCGAAGACGACGCTCATCGATTGGATCTGGGGTGAGCAGCTGCCTGCCGACACGGCGAATGCCTTGCAGCGCTTGGTGTCCCGGCTGCGCAAGGCGCTGCCGGAGGGGTCGATCGAGGGTCAGCCGGGCGGCTACCGGTTGACGGTGGAACCCGACGCCGTCGATGCCGTCCGGTTCGAACGCCTCGTCGCTCAGGCTCGCGACGCGGAGGGTTCACGGCGGGTACGGCTGTTGCGCGAAGCCCTCGCCTTGTGGCGTGGTGCGGCCATGGCCGATGTCGGCCACCAGGACAGCGAAGCGCTGGACGCCGCGGTCACCCGGCTCGAACGGCTGCGATTGGCCGCGCTGGAGGATCGGTTCGATGCCGAGATAGGTCTCGGCCAGGCGGGCGAGCTGATCGCGGAGCTGACCGATCTGGTGGCCGCCCATCCGGTGCGGGAACGGCTGGTCGCCGCTCTGATGCGCGCCCTCGCCGCGGCCGGACGCGACACCGAGGCGCTGCTCGCGTACGAGCGCACCAGGGAAACCGTGGCCGACCTGCTGGGCGCCGACCCCTCGCCGGAGTTGTCCGCCTTGCACGTCGCGCTGCTGCGGGGCGAGCTGGGACGGCGGGGGGAGATCCGGAAGACCAACGTACGGGCCGAGCTGACGAGTTTCGTCGGCCGGGAAGCCGATGTGGCAGCGGTCCGCGAGCTGATCGCAGAGCGCCGGCTGACCACCTTGATCGGGCCGGGCGGCTCGGGTAAGACCAGGCTGGCCACGGAGACCGCGCGCACGCTGCTCGGCGACCTGCCGGACGGGGTCTGGCTGGTGGAGCTCGCCCCCATCGGCGCCGATGGTGACGTGGTCCAGGCGACGCTGGCCGGGCTCGGGCTCCGGGATGCCCTGCTCGGCGCGGCACCGAGCGCGGATCCGGTGGACGGGCTGATCGCTGCGATCCGCGAGCGGGAAGCGCTGCTGATCCTGGACAACTGTGAGCACGTGATCGAGTCGGCGGCGGCGTTCGCCGATCGGGTGCTCGGGGAGTGCCGGCGGCTGCGGATCCTGGCGACCAGCCGGGAACCGCTCGGCATCACCGGTGAGGCGCTCTGGCAGACCGAACCGCTGGCCCTGCCCGACGTCAGCCCCGGCGAGATCGCATCCTCGCCCGCCGTCCGGCTGCTGCGTGACCGGGCCGGCGCCGTACGCAAGGATCTCGGCGGCGATGCCCGTACCTTGTCGGCGATGGCGCGCATCTGCCGGGCGCTGGATGGGATGCCGCTGGCGATCGAACTGGCCGCGGCCCGGTTGCGCACCATGACCGTCGAGCAGCTCGCCAACCGGCTCGATGACCGGTTCCGCCTGCTGACCAGCGGCAGCCGTACCGCACTGCCGCGGCACAAGACACTGCGCGCGGTGGTCGACTGGAGCTGGGATTTGCTCACCGAGGCCGAACGGATGGTGCTGCGCAGGCTGTCGGTGTTCTCGGGCGGGGCGAGCCTGGAGGCGGCCGAACGGGTCTGCGTTGCCCGTACCGGCGAGCCCCGTACCGGCGAGCAGAGCGCGGTCGAGCAGGACGAGGTGCTCGAGTTGCTCACCTCGCTGGCCGAGAAGTCGCTGCTTCGCACCGAGGGCGACGGTGCGCAAGACGGGGCGCAAGACGGAGCGCAAGACGGGGCACAAGACCGGACACAAGACGGAGCGCAAGACGGGGCGCTGCGGTACCGGATGCTCGGCACGATCAAGGAGTACGCCGCCGACCGGCTCACCGAAGCGGGGGAATCGGACCTGGCCCGGCAGGCGCATCTCGGCTACTTCACCGAGCTCGCCGAGTCCGCGGAGCCGCACCTGCGCCGCGCCGAGCAGCTGGCCTGGCTGGCCAGGCTCGAGGCGGATCACGACAACATCAGTGCCGCGATGCGTGGCGCGATCGCGGCCGGACAGGCGCAGGCGGCGATGCGGCTCGCGGCGGCCGCCGGCTGGTACTGGTGGCTCGGCGGGCGCCGGTCCGAAGGCTTCGAGTTGATGGTCGCGGCCACCAATACCCCCGGCGAGGTGACCGATGAGGTCCGGGCCATGGTGTACGCGCTGGTGGTGAACTTCGTGACCTCCGGGCGGGGCGATGGCCACGAGGCCGCGGAGTGGATCCACCAGGCGTACCGGTTCAGCCAGCGCAGCCGGCCCGGCAACCCGCTGCTGGGATTGGTTATCCCGCTGGAACGCATGCTGCAGGCGCCGGGCGCGTCGGTATCCGCGTGGGAGTCGGTCCTGGACAACGAGGACCCCTGGGTACGCGCCCTGGCCCGGCTGCAACTCGGCAAGCTGCAGAGCATGCTCGGCCAGGGCGGCCGGGCTGCGGAGGCCAATCTGGAGCTGGCGCTCGCCGAGTTCCGGGCGCTCGGCGAACGGTTCGGGATTTCGTTCGCGCTGTCCGAGCTGGCGGAGCAGATCGCCAAGCGCGGCGACTTCGCCGGTGCGTGCGAACTCTACGAACAGGCGGTCGCGGTCGTCAGCGAGGTCGGTGCCACCGAGGATGTCATCCGTATGCGGACCCGCCTGGCGGTGATGTACTGGCTGATGGGCGACCAGGACGCCAGCGCGGCCGCCATGGCCGAGGCCGAACGGAGCGCCGACGGTGTCACCTGGCCGTATGCGCTGGTCGAGCTGGCGCTGGCCAAGGCGGAGCTCGCTCGCTGGGGCGGCAACGCCGAGGAGGCCCGCCATCAACTCGGCGTCGCGACCACCCTCATGGGCGACGACGCGGAGCAGGCGAATATCCGTGCTGGAGTCCACGACGTGCTCGGCTACCTGGCCGACGATCTCAAACAGGCCCGTACCCACCGCGTCGCGGCCTGGCAGGCGGCGTCCGAGGCGGGGCTCGCACCCGTGATCGCCCAGATACTCGTCGGGTTCGCGGACCTGGCCCTTCGCTACGACCAGTACGAGCAGGCGGCGCGGCTGCTCGCGGCCAGCGTCGGCGTACGCGGACGGCCGGATTGCTCCCTCCCGGATGCGGCCAGGATCGAGCAGGCGGCGCGGCGTCACCTCGGCGAAGCACGGTTCGCCGAGGTGACGCAGGAGGGCACGCAGGCGAGCTGGTCTGAGCTGGTCGAGGTCACGCTCGCTTCGTGAAGGTGGCGAGCGACCACAGGTAGCCGACCAGGGCGATCCCGGCGCACCAGGCGACGGCGGTGATCGCCTTGCTCGCGGACGGTTCCCCGGTCAGCAGTCCGCGCAGGGTTTCGATGATCGGGGTGAAGGGCTGATACTCCGCGAACTGCCGTACCCCGGCCACCATCGTCTGGGCCGGCACGATCGCGCTGCTCAGGAACGGCAGCAAGATCAGCGGCACGGCGGCCATACCTGCCGATTCCGCGGTCTTCGCCGCCAATCCCAGGGCGACGGTGATCCAGCTGGTCGCGAAGGAGACCAGCGCGATGAGGCCGATCGCGCCAAGCCATTCGGGGAAACTCGCGTGCGGGCGGAATCCCATCGCGAACGCCACGCCGATGATGGCCGCGATGGCGACCAGGCTGCGGAGTACGGTGGCGACGACTTGGGCGTTCAGCACGGCACTGCGGGAGATATCCATCACCTTGAACCGGTTGATGATCCCCTTGGCCATATCGGAGTTCACGGCCACCGCGGTCGCGCTCAACCCGTAGCAGATCGTCAGGGTGATGATGCCGGGCGTCACGTATTCGACGTATTTGACACCGACGTCGAAAGCGCCGCCGATCACGTAGACGAACATCAGCAGGAGCACGATCGGGAACAGGATCGCGTTGAACACGGTGACCGGGTTCCGGACGGTGTGCTTGAAGTTCCGACGCAGCATGATCGTCGAATCGGTACTCATCGTGCGTTCTCCTTCGTGCTTGCGTGGCCGGTCAGGGCCAGGAAGACGTCATCGAGATCCGGGGTGTGCACGGAGAACTCTTCGACCTCGATAGAGTCTGCATCGAGTTCGTTGAGCAGGGCCCGTACGGATTTCGCCCCGCCATCGCTGGGGACCCGCAGGATCAGGTCGTCCTCGTCGTCGCGGGTGGCGTCGGGCAGGAGCCGCATCGCGGTCTCGATTTCGAAGTCGCCGGCGAACCGGAGCCGGACGTGACTTCCCGGGATCTGGCGCTTGAGCTCGCTGGGAGTCCCCTGGGCGACCAGATGACCCTGGTCGAGCACTGCGATCCGGTCCGCGAGCCGGTCGGCCTCATCGAGGTACTGGGTGGTCAGGAAGATGGTCACGCCGTCGGCCACCAGTTGCCTGATGATCTCCCACATCGTGCGGCGGCTGCGCGGATCCAGTCCGGCCGTCGGCTCGTCCAGGAAGATGATCTCGGGCCTGTCGACCAATGTCATGGCCAGATCGAGCTTCCGGCGCATGCCGCCGGAATAGGTCGATGCCAGCTTCCGGGCCGATTCGGTCAGGTCGAATCGCTCCAGCAGGTCCGTGACCACTCGCTTGGCTTCGCCGGAGCCCAGCCGCTTGAGATCCGCCATTAGCTGGAGGTTCTCCTGGCCGGTCAGCAGTTCGTCCACGGCGGCGAACTGGCCGGTGACCCCGATGGCCGCGCGCACGGCCTTGGTCTCGGTCGCCACGTCGTGCCCGGCGACGCGCGCCGTCCCGCCGTCGGCCTTTATCAACGTGGTCAGCACGTTGACCGTTGTCGTCTTGCCCGCCCCGTTCGGGCCGAGCAGGGAAAAGACCGTGCCCTTTTCGACATCGAGATCGATGCCGTCGAGAACGATCTTGTCCTTATACGCCTTTCGCAGCCCTGAAGCCGCTATCGCTGAATTGCTCATGGGTCCAGATTCAGGGCCCGGACCGCCACCCGCCTGACACGCCCCTGACACGAGCGCTGTCATGGCCGGCCCGCGGTAGGCGGGCCAGCTCCCCTAGGGCACCCGCACCACGGGGGGCGGGCCGCCCCGCGGGCCGAACGTCTCCACCACCGCCGACACCCCGGCGTTGCCCGCCCCCGCCACCACCACCAGCACGGCCTCCGGCGAGGTGAGCACGTGCACCGACCCCGAACCGGAGACAGGCAGCGCGTCCGGGTGATCGGCCGGCAGCCGCCACCGGGTCCGGCTCGACACCGCCTCTTTGCCGGCCGCCACGAGCTCCGGCCAGGACAGGACGGCGCGCTCGTACACGGCCTGCCGCACGTCCGCCTTGGACCACCCGGCCGCGCCGAACAGCCGCGCGTGCTCGGGGCTCAGCACCAGGGCGGCGCTGATCGTTTCGTGGATGAGCGCCCCGGTCCGCGCGATCGTGCCGGCCAGGTCGGCGGCCAGTTGCTCGGGCACCCTGGTGTGCCGCGCCTCGATGTGCACGCACGACCTGATCACCATCGCGGTCACCGCGCTGTCCGCCGCATCCAGGCCGGACTCGGTGTGCAAGGCCGGCCACGGGCTCTGTTCCTCGTTCTCCGCGATGCACGCGGTGTACTTGGCGGGAGTGCCCTGGGTAGCCTGGTCGAGCTCGTGCGGGCGCAGGCCGAACGCGTTGATGGCGCCGAGCCTGATGGCCCGGCCGATCGTCGCGTTGGCCCGGAAGCCCGAGCCGAACACGTTCCCCGTGCTGTTCAGCCCGAGCCGCTCGCGCACCGGCCCGTTCACGATCAGGAATGGCGCGGTCCCGGTGGTGGACTGCCAGATGGCCCGGCCGACGTACCCCTCGGCGAGGAGCGACTCCCACGCGGCCAGGACCACCGGGAAGTACTCGGGCCGGCAGCCGGCCAGCGCCGCGTTGATGGCGGCCAGCCGCACGGTGAGCGCCCGGTTCAGGTGCGGCATGTCCAGCAGCACGTCGTCCGGATCCCGGCCGGCCTGAGCCAGGAACGAGGCCAGGTAGGACTCGGTGACCGGGACGACCGGCAGCCCGTCGGTCCAGCCCTGACCGTCGTAGTACTCCATGGCCTGGCGCAGCCCGGCCGCGTCCTGGGCGAACGACGGATCCACTACTCCACCCCCAGGATCCGCACCAGGTCGGGCAGCAGGCCGCGGGCCCGCTCCCGGACCTGCCCGGCGCCGAGGCTGGCCACCGGGTGCGGGATGCTCACGTACTCGAAGCCGGGGAAGCCGTAGGACCGCGCCATCGCCCCCGCCGTCAGCACGAACGGGTCAGTGCAGATGCTGGCCGCGGGCACCCCGGCCCGCTCCAGCAGGATCCCGTCGGCCAGACTGGCCGCGCTGCACGAGCCTCAATCGCCGATCGCGGCCACCGCGAAGTCGCAGCTGTGCAGGATCCGCTGGATCAGGCTCTCCTCGACCGGGTGGCCGAAGTAGCTCTTCCGGAACAGCTTGAAGTCGCTGATGCCGAACCGGTCTCGCAGCTCGCGGCCGGTCTCGGTCAGCAGCGCCGCCGCGTTCGGCTTGCCGTTCTCCAGCAGCCCCGCGGTCAGCCCGCGCAGGCTCCGCAGCCGGGGAGCGAGGGTGGTATCCACGGCCCGGTCACTGGTACCGGTCGGGTCGAGCAGCTTCTCTCGCATGTCATCTCACCTTTTGGTCCCGAACGGGCGCCGTCCCCGCCCCGGCTTACTTACGAGCCTGGGCCAGCAGCCCGGCCTCGTCAAGGCAGGGTGCCGAGCGGGAAGTCACGGCCGCCCTGGACGGCGCCGTCGGCCGGGAGGCAGGGTCTGCGCAGTGTATTCGGTACGCTCACTCGATGATGAAGGCCGCGGCGGACGCGTCGGAGCGCTTTCTGCTTGTGCTCGTGCTCGTGGTCGCGGCCGCCGGCGTGGCCGCCCCCGCGCCCGGCCGCGCCCTGGCCGCGGGAAACGGCATCGACGCCGCGCTGGCCGTCCTGGTCTTCGCGACCGGGCTGTCCCTGCGCCTCGCCGACCTGGCCGCCGTCCGCCTGGCCTGGCGGCGCATCGCGGTCGTGCTGGGCGTCAGCACCGCGGCCCTGCCCGCCCTGGCCTGGGCGGCCAGTCAGCTGATCGGCGATGAGGTGCTGCGCTCAGGTATGCAGGCCGCCGGGGTCGCTCCCGCCGAGGTGGCCACGGTGGCGCTGTGCGTCATCGCGGGCGGCGACGCGGCGGTGTGCGCCACCCTGCTGGCCGCGTCCACGATCATCACCGTGGTGGCGGCGGGCCCGATCTTGTCGCTGCTGGGGGCGTCGGTCACCGTGTCCTCGGCCGGGCTGCTCGGCAACCTCGCGCTCGTCATCGCGCTGCCGCTGGCCGCGGGCGTGGCGCTGCGCACGGCCTGGTCGCCCGGGCCCGCGGTCGACGACGGCGTCCGCCTCGTCACGGTGCTGGCCCTGCTCCTGCTGCTGTGGCAGGTCGCCAGCCAGATCAGGCTGGACTCCGCCTATATCACGGTGATCATCGCGCTCGTCGTCTACGTGGCCGGCTCCGCGGCACTCGGCTGGGTTCTCGCCCTGCGGGCCCCGGCCGGGCAGGCGACCGCCGTGCTGCTCCCGGTGGCCATGCGCGACTTCGCGGTCGCGGCCGGGATCGCGGCGGCCGCGTTCGGGCCCGCCGCCGCCGCGCCCCTAGGCGCCTACGGCGTCCTCGTCCTCCTAGCCGGCTCCCTAGCCGCCATAATCGCCCGCCGCCGCCGCCGCGTCGGCGGCGTCGGCGGCCTGCGCGGCCCGCCGTGACAGCCCGGGATCCAGCCCGCCCAGCCCGACGTTGATGTCCACCAGGCAGGCCGCGCTGCGCGCCGAGGCCGCCGCCAGCACCGCCCCGGTCACGGCGTCGCCGCGCAGGTTCGGATTGCCCGCCTCGGCCAGCCGGGCGGCCATCAAAGCCACCTCCACGCCGATCCCGGCGATCTCCAGCGGTACCAGGGCCGCGCCCAGCAGCGCCTCCCGCATCCGCTCCCGGCGCTGCCCGTCGTCGCCGGGCTGGCGACCGGCGTCGAGCACGGCCGCGTAGGCCCGGGCGTCCATGTCCGCCAGCTGATCCAGGCGACGGCGTAGCTCGTCGGCCTGGTCCGCGAGGTCGCTGGCCCCGGGCATCCGGGTCGCGGAGAACCGCGCGGCCATGGCGACGAGCCCGGCCGCCATCGCGCCGGTTACCGCCGCCGCGACGCCGCCGCCCGGGGCCGGCGTCCGGGCCGCGACCTGATCGAGGAAGCCTCGTACCGGCTGATCGAGGAGCGACGTCAAGAGAGGCCGACCACCTGGCCGTCGTCGTCGAGGTCGATGCGGGCCGCGGCCGGGTTCTTGCTGAGCCCCGGCATCGTCCGCATGTCGCCGCAGATCGGGTACACGAAGCCGGCGCCGACCGAGGCCCGGACCTCGCGGACGGGCAGGGTCCAGCCGGTCGGCGCGCCCTTGAGCGCGGGGTCGGACGAGATCGACAGGTGCGTCTTGGCGATGCACACCGGCAGGCGGCCGAAGCCGGCCCGCTCGTAGGTGTCGAGCTGCTTGGCGGCCTGGGTGGAATAGCTGACCCCGTCCGCGCCGTAGACCTGCGTGGCCACGGCCGCGATCTTATCCCGCAGGCTGGCCGTGTCGGGGTAGAGGAAGCGGAAGTCCGACGGTTCCTCGGCCGCCTCGCTCACCGCCTCGGCCAGCTCGATGGCGCCCCGGCCGCCGTCGGCGAAGTGCGTGCACACCGCCGCCCGCGCTCCCATGTCCGCGGCGATGTCCCTGATCACCTGGTGCTCGCTGGGATGGTCGGTGGGGAAGGCGTTGATCGCCACCACCGGGGAGACCCCGTGCAGGCGGATGTTCTCGATCTGCTTGCGCAGGTTCGCGGCTCCGGCCAGAACGTCATCCGGGTTCTCCAGGAGCAGGTCCTCGGGCAGCGGCCGGCCGGCCACGATCTTGTACTTGCCGGAGTGCGCCTTGAGCGCGCGGACGGTGACGACGATGACCGCGGCGTCGGGGCGCAGCCCGGAGGTGCGGCACTTGATGTTGAAGAAACGTTCGGCGCCCATGTCCGCGCCGAAGCCGGCCTCGGTGACGAGGTAGTCGCCCGCACCGATGCCGATCAGGTCGGCGATCACCGAGGAGTTCCCGGTGGCGATGTTCCCGAACGGCCCGGCGTGCACGAGCACCGGCGTGTTCTCCAGCGTCTGGAGCAGGTTCGGCTTGATCGCGTCGCGCAGCAGGACCGCCATCGAGCCGGCCCCTTCCAGTTGCTCGGCGGTGACCGGGGTCCCGTCGCCGGTGTAGCCGATCACGATCCGGCCGAGCCGGGCGCGCAGGTCGGCCAGGGATCCCGCCAGCGCCAGGGTCGCCATGACCTCGGAGGCGGCGGTGATGTCGAAGCCGGTCTGCCGCGGCACCCCGTCGGCCCGGCCGCCCAGACCGATGACGATGTTGCGCAGCGCGCGGTCGTTGACGTCGAGCACCCGCCGCCAGGTGATGTTGTGCGGGTCGATGCCGAGCGTGTTGCCCTGGTAGATGTGGTTGTCGAGCATCGCGGCCAGCAGGTTGTGGGCCGCCGTGACCGCGTGCATGTCGCCGGTCAGGTGCAGGTTGAGCGCCTCCATGGGGACGACCTGGCTGTACCCGCCCCCGGCCGCGCCGCCCTTGATGCCGAACGTGGGCCCCATGGACGGCTGCCGGATCGCGACCGTGGCCCGCTTCCCGATGTGCTTGAACCCCTGCCCGAGGCCGACCGTCGTGGTGGTCTTGCCCTCGCCGAGCGGCGTGGGGGTGATCGCGCTCACCACCACGTACCTGGCCGCGGGCTGGCCGGCCAGCTCCGCGATGGCCTCGAGCTTGATCTTCATCACCTCATCGCCGTGCGGCTCGAGCAGGTGCGAGGCGATGCCCATCGCGTCCGCGATGTCCTCGAGCGGCTTCAGCGCCGCGCTGCGGGCGATCTCCAGGTCGCTCGGGAAGACCATGGTGCTCCTTTTCTCGAAACTCAGATTCCAGGCAGGCGGAAGCCGTCGACGCCGATGCCGAGCGACTCGCCCGCGCTGACCAGCGCGCCGAACAGGTACTGGCCCGACGACCGCTCGCAGTGCAGCAGGTACGAGGGCACCCCGCCGCGGTCGTCCCTGACGATGTCGGTGGCCACGCCGGCCACCGCCGACCGCAGCGCCGCCCCGTCGGGGGCCATGTCGTCGTGCAGGTCGGCTCCGCACAGCCGGGCCAGCAGGTCGGCCGTTTCGGGGCCGGTGACCCGGACCAGCGCCCGGCCATGGGTCAGGTCGGTCACGCTGACGAACTCGTCGCCCGCCGCGTCGGCCGCCACCGTGGCCAGCCAGTCGGTCACCGCCGCGGCCGCGCCCGGCGGGGCCAGCACGAGCCACTCACCGGGGCCGGATCCGACGACCAGCCAGCCCTGCTCTCGGTCGGCCCGGCCGAACGGCACCCCCAGAGCCTTGGCCATCGCGCCGTTCCACGGCGCCCGCAGGTGGACCTTTGCCAGCGGAGTGCAGTCGGTAATGGTGAGCGGGGCGTCACTGCAAGACCCGCTCACCTCCCAGCCCGCCTCCACCCGCACCGGGGGAGCCGGGGCGATCGGGCTCCTCGACAGAGGTTCAGACACGCATCCGGCTCCCCTCGGGATCCACGTGAGCGAGGTGCTCGGTCACCCGGGCGCCGATCAGCCGGCCGCCGGGCAGCCGGACCGTGACCAGGGTTCCCGGGGCCGCGAGCGCAGCTGAGACCTGCCCCAGGCAGATCGCGCGGCCGAGGGTGGGCGACATCCGGCTCGACGTGATCCGGCCGGCGATGCGCGCCCCGTCGACGATCTGGCTCGCCTCGGGCGGCACCACCGAGCCGTCCTCCGGCTGCAGCCCGACCAGCTGCATGCCCGGGGCCGCATCGTGCTGCCAGGCCAGCTCGGGCTGGCCGAGGAAGTCGTCCTTGTCGAGCTTGATCGCCCAGTCAAGACCCGCGCTGAAGCCGCGGGTCAGGCCGTCGGTGTCCTGCCCCACGATGAGGTGGCCCTTCTCCAGCCGCAAGATGCGCTGCGCCTCCACCCCGAACGGCTCGATCCCGAGGTCGGCGCCGCGGTCCATCAGCGTCTCCCAGACGTGCAGCCCGTAGCCCGCCGGGACGTGCAGTTCGTACGACAGCTCGCCGGTGAACCCGATCCGCCACAGCACGCACCCGTCCACCCCGGCGATCCGCCCGGTCCGTACCTCCATGTAGCCGAACGCCTCGTTGGCCAGGTCGACACCCTCGGTCACCCGCAGCAGCAGGTCGCGGCACGCAGGCCCGGCCACGTTCATGCTGGCGTAGGCGGTCGTCACCGGGGTGACGTGCACCGCCCAGTCCGGGTGCATGGTCTGCAGCACGTTCTCCAGCCACTCCCACACCGCCGCGGCCCCCGAGGACGTGGTGCTCATCAGGTAGTGGTCCGGGCCCAGGTGGCCGGTGACGCCGTCGTCGAAGACCACGCCGTCCTCGGCGCACATCACGCCGTACCTGACCCGGCCGAGACCGAGCTTGGACCACTTGTTCACGTACACCAGGTTGAGCAGCCGCGGCACGTCGGGACCGCGCAGGTCGAGCTTGCCGATCGGGGTGACGTCGATGATGCCGACCTTGCTCCGCACGTTCCTGACCTCGGCGGCCGGGTCGCCGTAGTGATCGGGCCTGATCCAGGCCCCGGCGATCAGCGGGCGGGCATGGTGCGCCTCGTGCCACGGCTGCATCGGTGAGTACCGAACGGGCTCAAGGGGCCGCCCCGCCAGCGCCCCGAGCGTCACCGGGGCATAAGGCGGCCGCCAGGTGGTCGTGCCGGTGTCCGCGATGCTCCGGCCGGTGGCCTCGGCCGCCGCCGCGATGGCGTTGACCAGCTCGATCTTGCCCTGGGTCGGCCCCATCGTGGCCGTGGTGTAGCGCTTGGCCAGCTCGATCGAGTCGTAGCCTTCCCGCACCGCCGAGAAGATGTCCTTGGACGACACGTCCTCGCAGAAGTCCACGATCCCGTGGGTGCCGGCGCGGAACAGCTCCGGATGGGCGTCGACCGGGAGCTCCGGGATGGCCGTCGGGCCGGCGTCATCCCCGGCCCGTTCGGCCCCATTGAGCCGGGTCGGCACGGCCGCCTGGCGCTCCCGGCGGATCCTGGCCGCCCGGCGGGCCGCCTCCCGGCCCACCGCGGTGGCGTGCGCGATCAGCTCCTCGTGGCTTCCGTCCCCGGCGATGCCGCCCGTGGCCAGCACGTCGTCCGGCAGCCGGCCGGGGAAGAACCTGGCCGCCCGCGGGTCGTAGCCGGGCTGGTCGCCGGCCATGCTGAGCAGGGCGGCCGGCGCGGTCCAGCCGGTCGCGGTCACCAGCAGGTCGCACTCGGTCGTGGTACCGTCCGCGGCCTCCACCGCCCGGACGCCCCAATTCCGGCCAACACCGCGACCGCGGACCCGGACGATGCCCTGGCCGGCCCGTGCGTCGAGCACCCGGCCGACGTCGACCCCGGCCTGGCGCAGGTCCGCGATGGCCGCGTCGCCGTCGGCGTTGGCGGTCAGCACGACCGCCCGCTCGCCCGGCTTGACCGCGTGCAGCCTGATGAGCCGGCGCACCGCGGTCGACAGCATCACCCCGGGCACGTCGTTGCCCGCGAAGACGTAGGGCCGCTCGATCAGCCCGGGCGCGACGACCAGGACCTTCGCGCGCGCCTTGATGAGCTGCTCGGCTCCGCCCTCCAGATCCCCGGGAAGACTACGGAGCACCACCGCGGTCCAGTTGCCGTCGTAACGGCCCGCCACCACCGCGTTGGTGTGCACCTCGATCCCCGGCGTGGCCGCGACCAGGTCCCGCAGCTCCGCCAGCGCGGCCAGGGCGGCGCCGTCTCCCCAGCGCAGGTGGCCGCCGAGCCGGTGCTCCTCCTCGACCAGCATGACCCGCGCGCCGTCCTGCGCGGCCGCCACGGCGGCGGCCATCCCGGCCGGGCCGCCGCCGGCCACCAGCACGTCGGGGTGGGCAAAGCGCTTGTCGACGGCGGTCCGCGGCGTGTCCGGGGACACCTGCCCGGCGTGCACGAACCGCTGCAGCACGCGCTCGTACAGCGGCCACAGCCGCTGCGGCCTGATGAAGGTCTTGTAGTAGAAGCCGGGGCCGAGGAACCGGCCGGCCAGCTGGTTGACCGCCTTGACGTCGAAGCCCAGGGACGGCCAGGTGTTCTGGGAACGCACGTCCATGGCCGGTTCGGCCAGCCGGTGCGCGCCGCGCACGTTCGGTTCGCCGCCGACCTGGAAGAAGCACCCGGGGTCGTGGAAGTTCGCGGTGAGCAGGCCGCGCGGCCGGTGGTACTTATAGCTGCGCGAGAACACCCGGAGCCCGGACGCGGCCAGCGCCGACGCGATCGTGTCCCCGTCGAAGGCCGGCACGGTGCCGCCGTTCCAGCGGAAGGTGAAGGGCCGCTTCCGGTCGATCTCCTCGCCCGGCTGCGGGCCCAACCTCATCGGGCTGGGCCTCATAGAGCCACTCACTGTGCCGCTCATTGGGGCCTGCCCGGCGGGGTCGACTCGTTGGTGTCCGTGTCGCGCTGGAGGACGAAGAACTGGCGGCAGCCCATCCGGTGGTACCAGGTCTCGGTCACCTCGCCGCGCGGGTTGGCCGGGAAGTACAGGTAGTCGCGCCACTGCGGCGGGGTGGCCGACGCCGGGTCAGGCCGTGGCCGCCTCTCGCCGGAATAGTGGAACTCGCCCGCGTCTCTCGGGCCGCACCAGGGACACGGGATGAGGATCACGGCGTGCCGCCTCCAAAGCTAGTGGCCAACGGCGGCCGCCCCCTTCTCGCCCACCAGCGTCCCCGCGCCGAACCGGCCCAGCCCGAACGCCTCGATGATCTCCGGGGCGCGGCCGTCGGCGATGCACCGCGCCATCGCCTCCCCGGAGACCGGGCCCGCCTTGAAGCCGTAGGTGCCCCAGCCGACGTCGACGTAGAAGCCCTCTACCGGCGTGCCGCCCATGATGGGGGAGAAGTCGGGCGTCATGTCGCACAGCCCGCTCCACTGGCGCAGCAGCCGTACCTTCGACAGCGCCGGCATGAGCTCGATGACGTGCGTCGCGAGCCCCTCGGCGAACTCCAGCGTGCCGCGGGTGGAGTAGGAGGCGAACGGGTCGACGCTCGCCCCGAACACGAGCTCACCGCGGTCGGTCTGGCTGACGTAGACATGCAAGGTGCCGGACACGACCACGGCATGAAGGAACGGCCGAACGGGCTCGGTGACGGCGGCCTGCAGCGGGAACGTCTGGATCGGCAGCCGAACCCCCGCCATCGCCGCCACCAGCGTGGACCAGCCGGCGGTCGCGTTGAGCACGACCGGCGTGGCGATGTCCCCCTTGCTCGTGCGCACCCCGCGCACCGTGCCGCCATCGGTGTCGATGCCGGTGACCTCGGTGCCGGAGTGGATGTGCACGCCCTGGGCGGCGGCGGCCCGGGCGTAGCCCCAGACGACCGCGTCGTGCCGGATGATCCCGCCGGGCGGGTGGTACAGCGCGCCCAGGATCGGGTACCGGGTCTCCGCCGAGGTGTCCAGGTACGGCACCAGGCGCTTGATCTCGGCCGGGTCGATGACCTCGGAGTCGATGCCCTGCATCTGGTTGACCTCGGCCCGCCAGCGCATGGTGCGCAGGGACGAGTCGTTGTGGGCCAGCGTGAGGTGCCCGCGCCGGGAGAACATCACGTTGTAGTCCAGGTCGGCGGCGAGCGTCCGGTAGAGCTGCATGGACCGGTCGTAGAAGCGGACGCCCTCGGGGGTCAGGTAGTTCGACCGGAGGATGGCCGTGTTCCGCCCCGAGCCGCCGCTGCCGATGTACCCCTTGTCGAGCACGGCGACGTCGGTGATCCCGTGGTTGACGGCGAGGTAGTAGGCGGCCGCGAGGCCGTGCACGCCACCGCCGATGATGACCACGTCGTAGGTGTCCCGCAGCGGCTGTTCCGGCCAGGCCCGCGGCCACGGGCGGCCGGACAGGCCGTGGCGGAGCAGGGCGAGCGCACCGTATTTGGGGGGTCGGCGGCGCCTGGGGTGGCTCGGGGCGCGGACTGCTGCCACGGCGTTCCTCCCGGGGACCAGCCGGACAAACTCGTGCACGGCCAGCATAGGCTTTCCATGAAACAGAGTCCACTGGCAGTGGACACAAAGATGATCTCCGCGATTAGTGCCCTTGCGGCGGTTCCCAGCCCGTCAGGGTGGCCGGCTCCCAGTGCTCGCCCACCGTGGGCGAGTCGTCACGCCAGGGGCCGAGCTCCGGCTGCGGGAATTTAGCGTGCTTGCGTTTCAGCCAGATGCCGTAAGGCGTTGGTGTAGCGGTCGAAGACGGCCGGCACGCCGTCCTCGTGCATCAGGTGCACGTCTTCCAGCCAGTTGATGTCGGCGCCGGGGGTGGCCGCGACCAGGTCGACGTCCTCCACCAGCGCGCGGTCGAACTGGTAGGGGAAGGTCCGCCCGGTCAGCTCTTCGGTGTCGATGCCGATCTTCGTGGTCAGCCGCCGCTCCGGAAGTTCCTCAGCCACGGCCGGCTCCGTTCCCGCCCGGGAGGTTCTTCTCCAGCAGGGCCTTGATCTCGGCGAGCGCGCGCTCCTCGGTCTGGCCGGGAATGTAGTTCGTGCCGGCCAGCGGCACCCGGGCCATCGCGGCGGCCTCGACGGTCAGCGCGCACAGGTCCTCGGGCTCCAGGCTGTGCACGTTGGTCTTCCCGCAGGCCCGGGCCAGCATCTGGGCTTCGAGCGTGAGCGTGTGCAGGAAGTTGTACACTCGCTCGGCGGCCTCGTCGACCCTGAGCCGCTTGCGCAGCTCCGGGTCCTGCGTGGTGATGCCGACCGGGCACCGGCCGGTGTGGCAGTGGTAGCACCGGCCGGCCGGGACCCCCACCGTGCCCTCGTAGTCGGTGACGC
>WNGR01003637.1_pt1 | contig 16785 bp, 16 predicted proteins | sample 5407581 | NCBI WGS metagenome assembly WNGR01 (sample SAMN13153383, study PRJNA577476) | soil metagenome | isolation source: 80 cm soil or saprolite under Garry oak tree replicate 2 | place: USA:California | collected 2016-06-15 | reverse complement strand
TTGTTTCCTCCAAAGGAGGTGAGGGAGGAAGCAGGGCTAAAGCCGGGTGATCAAGTGCTTTACAAAGCCGACCATGGCCGCATCGAGGTCGTCAAGATTCCAGGCCTACGCGAAGCATTCTCACGGAGAAAGACGGCTAGGATCACGTTCGAAGAATTCGAAAGCATGACAGGCGAAGTCTTAGACAAATAGGACTGAGCATATTAGTACCAGCTCCCATCCCTCATACTAGAAACGTATCGTTTGGCTAACATGTTTGCCCGTGAACCTGTAGGTATCTGTCCCGTCGGCGTCCCGATGTCCTGACCGAAAGGTTGGTATCATCAGAGAAGAGACCCTTACCAAAGGCGGCTTGAACAAAATCGGGCCTCCGCGAGCAACTGATACGGAGTTAGGCGAGACCACGAACCCTTCAAACGCGGCGCTCAAAGTTGAGACCCTTCTGAGGCTCGATGAGTCTCTACGCCAGTCTCTTGCAGCTGTCTACGATGGCCGACTCAACAGCGTAGTCGCATCTCTTGGCGGTATGGGTCCAAGATACTATTTCCGCTTGAACGATCTCGCCGGCAGCCAGCTCGATACTCTGGAGAGTATGCGTAACGGTGGACTCGAGGCCGGATCTCACGAGAGAGTGATAGACGCGGGATATCTTCCAGTCAGAGAATCAACAATCCCCCTGAATGAGAAGCGGGTCCAAGCAGACCGATTCGCAGCAGAAGCGGTGATGCAGGGCGCACATCTCTACGCTAGGGGGGTTAAGAACTGCAAGAAACTGAAGGCCGGAATGTCAGTAACAGTCGTCGACCCAAGCGGGACCCCAGTCGGGTCAGGCATTGCACGCCAGAGCGAGACCAGCATCCTCAGGTACCATCAGGGAATCGCCGTCGAAATTCTCCACAGCCGATTCGTTCTCCCCCATATGCGAGAAACATCCTGGTACGAGGCTGGACTGATCCATCTACAATCGCTCCCCGCAATGGTCACCTGCCAGGTTCTGGATCCGAAGCCCGACGAGGTCATAGTCGACCTCAACTGCGCGCCCGCCGGCAAGATGTCGTACCTCTGCCAGCTGGCGAAGAACAAGGCCAGGGTCATTGGTTTCGACAGAAACGAGGAGAAGATAGAGAAGGCACGCGAGCACTTGGAAAGACTCAGATGCGAGAACTACCAGCTTATCGCCCACGATTCTAGATATGCGCATCTGGATTACAAGTTCAACGCTGACAAGGTCTTGGTTGATCCTCCTTGCACTGGACTGGGAGTGATGCCAAAGCTATCCATCGAAACGACCAAGAGGGATATCGAGAATCTCTCATCCTACCAGAAACAGTTCATGACCACAGCAGCGGCTCTAGTCAAAGAGGGTGGGACGGTAGTATACAGCGTCTGCACGGTTACGGGAGAGGAATGCGAAGAGGTCGCCAGGTTCGCGGAAGAAAAGCTAGGACTCATCAAGGTTCCTGCAAACCCGACTGTGGGACGTGCAGGTCTCGATCCGCAGAAACTGACTCAGAGATTCGATCCCGAGCTAGACGGGGCCGGCTATTTTATCGCCCGATTCGTCAAACGATAGCCCGGGCGAAACTTGGCACAAATCGAACCTTTTCTTAGACGGCTAGTCCAAGCTAAGGAAACGATAGTACATTCTGGCCTGAAGGACGCCGTCATCTTCCATCACGATGAGGCTGACGGCCTCTGCTCCGCAGCCCTGACAAAGATCGCGATCGAGAGGCTAGGCGTTGAGACGCGACTCATCTGTCTTGACAAGCTCTACGCGGAAGTTGTGAAAGATGTCGAAGGAGGCTCGCGTCGTCTAGTGGTCTTCTCGGATTTAGGCTCCGGGCACGTTCAATCGCTAGAGAGTCAGAACCGGTCAAAGAGTATCCTCGTCATCTTGGACCATCACGACACATCTGAAAGCAGAGATCCGTTGGTTCACAACCTTAACCCTGAACTCAACGGATTCTTCGGGGAAAAAGACGCGTCTTCGTCAACAGTCGCATACTTGTTCGCCAAGACCGTAGACCCCTCACTCGTTACCTTTGCACCTCTTGCCATCATAGGTTCTACAGAGATACCTGGTGAAGCTCAGGGTCTCAACAAGATTCCCATACAAGACGCCGAGAAGACGGGAGCAGTCAAACGGACTCCGCGGGGAGCTGTCAAGTTTGAAGGAGCTGTGCCTTGGCTCTCTCCGTCACGAGCCTCTTCCATATTGAACGTTCTCGGGTCCGTGGGCTACTATCGTGGCGGCCCACAACTCGGTCTGTCTGCATGCATCAAAGGATTCGAGAAACAGATCTTGGAGACGGCAGAGGGTCTCGAGGAGGAGAGGAAGAATGCGAACCAGCGAATGATGGAAAAGATCCGTAAGGAGGGTCTCTCCCAGATGAAGAATGTCCAATGGTTCCATGCCAGAGACAATTACAGGGGAATGAGCGGTAAGGTTGTGGGAAGCTTCTGTTCCTACCTCAGCTACCAGAGACTCGTCAACCCTGTCAAGTACCTCATAGGGATGATGAACGTACCTCTCGAAGTACCAGGATGGGGCAGACTCCCATCACTACTAGTGAAGGTCTCTGGACGTGCCCCCCAACCACTAGCGAAGATGATTGAAGAAGGCAAGCGGCCACCACTATCCGGGATACTGCCAGACTCCTGCGAGAAGGCAGGTGGATTCGGCGACGGCCACACGGTAGCCGCCTCCGGGATCTTTCCGATCGGCCGTGAGGAAGCTTTCCTGGAAGCGCTGGACGCCCTTGCTACAACGGCCGCCGGTTAGTCCCGGCACGGATTCTCATACGCTGAAGAGTAACAGTCAGACCAATCAGGATTATCCACAAACGCAACATGATCAAAGAACAACAGAAAATCGTTCCTCGAGAGACGAAGGATTCTTTGAAGATGAGTTCGCTTATAGGAGAGGTGGCGACGCTCTGTTCTAGATTTTTATTCTTCTGGTCGCATTCAGGAAGTGCTCCTTTCCATGATGGTTTATCGATCGGAACCGTCGTCTTAAACCAAAAGAAGGTTGTTAGATTCCTCCAGCGTTGAAACCGGGGAGGACGACATGATCTTTGAGAATACGCACCATTTGGAAAACTTCCGTCACTCTATTTGCCATCTGTTTGGTGGTGATCCCGTATTTCTCCGTTCGGGTAGGAACCCACTACGCGTACCTTGGTTGGACAGGAGAAGGTCCGTCATACACGGGCGTGGGACTCAGGGTGGCTGTAGTGAAACCTGTCTTCACGGCCACCGCTTACTCCGGGAGATTGGATGGTTCGCCTTCTTTCTACGAATTTTATGACAAGCACATAGACGATCCCCTCACTCAAAACATAACAACCGACCTGAATCTGCTGAACCGTACTGTAGTTGATGGTTGGGGATGGAGTGAAAATCTCGGTCGATACATCACTTCGTATGTGGGCGATTATGGGCTCGGAACCATAGCCGCTCAGAGTCTTGCAATACTTTCAGATATCGACGTGACAGAAAACGGGCTGCTCAACCAGGACGGCTCCACGAGATTTGACGTCCTAGTACTAGGTTTCACGGAATATGTGACACCCCAGGAGTACTATGACTTCCAACGTTTCGTCGCCTCTGGCGGCCGACTCATCATTATGGATGCCTCAAACTTTGTGGCAGAGGTGAGATATTATCCGCATACCAACCATGTGGCACTCGTGAAAGGCCACGGTTGGGGCTTCGACGGAAGCAAGGTGTGGCGTGATGTCTTCTACAGGTGGCAAGACGCGAATGCTAACTGGGTAGGGAGCAATGAGTGCTGTTCAGGAACCAGTAACCCTTGGCTTTTCTGGCAAGCGCCGAAGTATACTGGGGCCAACGTCACTGGAGACTGTCCAATCAGCGTCGCACTCAGACAGAGATTTGGTCCAGTAGTATTTCGATCCTATACCGGCCACGAAGAGAACAGCGTGAGAAATATGACTGACACGACCATTCTGGCTCGGTGGCTGGGGCCGAATCTTAGCCACCAGAATACCATAGCCGCATACTTGCACCGCTACATCAACGGGACTGTCGTAGACATTGGAGTAATGAGCAGTGATGTAGTGGACCAAGATATCTCAGTTCAGTTCTTCTTGATCAGTTCTATCATGGATGCGACTACACAAAGGTAACTTGGGACGGCCCTGCGACCAGGCGAATAATTATTCCGTCCCCATCCATTGTCATAGATTTGACTGGCGGAAGATTGGTTGCAGAGGTTGCCAGACACTTGATGCTTTTCCGCCAGGTCTTCAATACTTTCGCTCGCCTACAACCTCTTAATGTAAATTTTGACTCAAGGGTGGGAGAGAATTCATATGTCTGGCGACTACGAGTTCGACCCAGATGAGATAGAAAGAGCCTTTGAACAGGCCAATGGTTATTGTGAGTGTTGTGGTAAGGCACTTGCTTGGGAACACAGTCGGAGTAGTCCCGGACGAGGTGCTTGGGAGGCGCATCATGGTAGCCGCTCGTCACCGGTGATTCTGTGTACCGGTGAACCCGAGAACTGTCACTTGAACTGCGGCCACGATGGGAACTTTCAGAATCTGGGTATCACGCCTCGCGTTCACAAAGGCGGGTGACTCCGAGAGTCTACAAGAAGATGAGTGCTACAGATATGGGAACATAGATTAGCAGTCTCCGGCTATCGCGTGAGCCATTGCATTAGCTGACGCATGAAACCAACGGTCGTGGAAAGAACGTGTCGGATATTTTTATACGAATCTGTACAAGATTCTTTAAAGGCACTAACGCTGAGTTGAGGGTTTGAGCCTCGCCGGTTGAAAGACCTCGATTGTCACCTTGACTTTCGAGTGCTCTTGTGCCTTCGGGTGATCCAACGCTTTCGGGCACAGGAGCACGGCGGGGCACCGCGCGGTTATCGTCGTCAACTGACAGAAGCATAATCGTATATGAGTATATTGGGGTTGTAACCAACTACACGTCAATTTCGGCTGTTATTGTGAGCCATTCAGGAAATTGTCCTGCAAGACAGGTGTTAGATGATTGGGAAACACCGCCCAGGCGTGAATTCAGCTAAACTAAATAGCCAGATAGCCCATCTGACAGATTCACAGCAGTTTCGTTCTCGTGTCTGAGCGATAAGCGTACGATGGCTCAATGCCAAAGATGTCGGGTCAGCGGAGCGACTGGCGCGAAAGGCTACACGCCAATCCCTCACGAATGGAACAAGAACTAGCAATAAACCTAGAACATGATGGAATACGTTATCTGACGCAGGTCGAGATACCGATAACAACAGCCGACTTTTTCTTCCCAGTCGAACCTCGACCATTGATCGTATTCGTTGACGGCTGGGTCCACCTCAAAACCAACCAGATGATGAAAGACGAAGAACTTCGAACACTCTTGCGGAAGGGAGGATACAGGATCCTAGAGCTGTACTACGAAAGCTACTCGGACATAAAGAGAGACCAGATGTACAAGGAAATCCTGAACTTTCTCGGAAAAGCACCGTCTCACGGCGTGGATTACTGAGGGTCTCTTCACCAACTAAGCACTACAACGGCACTTTGGTGCAAGGATAGTGCAATCCTTATATCTTTCCGTGGCCCCGGTCTAATGAAAGGCGCACGTTCCAATTGCCCGCAAAACCTTCCGGTTCGTGGTTAGCAGAGTACGTCCAGGAATATGGGGAACATGAGTCCGTAGACAAACAATTCTTGCTTGTTTCCTACAAGTTCCCGGAAAAACCAAACAGGATGTTCTACTATCGTCTCGAGCATCTTCTAACAGTAGTAAGTGGTCGACGCCTCCAAAAGTCTGTGATCATAATCCCGGACCGAGCGCTTTCGCTGATTCAATCCCTTTGCAACGAGTATGGAGGAAAGGTCTTCGCTGCAAAGTATGGAGGAGAACCCGTAGGTGAGTAGACTGAGCAGTACCCAGATGACTCCTACCACTCATATTGCCATGAGTTCAGACATTTCTACGGCCGCAACGTGCGGTTGGAAGTACCGACTTCCGAAAATTTTCGGTGTTCCCACTTCCGGATCATTCGGAGGACTAGTCGGCTGGGCGGTACATGACGTCCTTAGCAAGAGCGGAGGTGCGATCCATGAAACCTGGAAGAAGACAACCAACGGCTCACATCTGAAACCCCTTCAGCTTGCCATAGAACCGGCGAAAGAGGAGATATTCTCGGGGTGGAGAGAGAAATTCGTTGAAGGCGCTCATACCATAGACGAATTCGTTGCACTGGCAGAAACGCGACTGGGAGCCATGCTCGAAGGCCTCGCCGAACTTATGTCCGATCGAGGTCCACCTGACAGATTCCTCACAGAGATTCAAATTACGAATCCTGAGTCTCATCATCAGGGTCGAATCGACGCCCTCGCTGAGTGGGATAATGAGTATGAAACCATCGACTACAAGACCTATGATGACGAAGCGCCCAGAAGTCATGGGTATGAGCATTTCCAGATCGTGGCCAACGGAATGCTTGCAAACTATCGGAATAGACATCCGGAATCCGACTTTACTCATAATCAGCTAGTGATCTTGTACCCAGGTGGACGCCGCTACCCTCGACCAACCGAAAGAGTTCAGGAAATTGTGCGAGAGGCTAGGGCTTACGTCCTTGCTGCGTTGAGCTCTTCATCCACGGAAACTGTTCAGGTACTGAGAGTTCCCAAAGCCTGCTGGGTCTGCCAGCGTCCCGACGAGTGCAATTTCTACAAGGGTCTGGAAAGAATGCATCGAGAAGGAAATCTGCCATCAGATGAAGACGAGCTACGAAGATTGCTCTGGCAACGAAGGTATAGGGTCCTGGATTTCCGGCAGATTTCGCACAGATGGGATTTCATGGTCTCAGAGAAGCCGGTTGAAGAGCTTGAGAGATTGCGTGTTGCTGAGTCAGGTTACCATATCGGTGCGGTCGACAAAGGCACCGGGTGCATCATATTGAGTCGAAGCCAAGGCACCCGGACCTTTCTAAAAGGGGACCCGGTTCAACTGGTAGTTCTTGAACCCGATAGACCGATCCTCGCTTGTATGAACTTCAGAGGATCCATTCAGGCCCCCGTCGTTAATGGGCTTGAAGTTAAGATTACTAGTCACCCTCTATCAGAAGTTACGCGTCTCGCCGCCAATTCTCCACTCATAGCTATGAGGACGGAGGTTGATCTCACCAAGCGAGAGCTTTCGTCTCTAGACTTTATTCAGCGGCGGGCATCACCAATTGTAAAAGAAATCGCCCGAATCTTTTTGGGGGTTTCTGGCTGAGCGCCCCATTCGAACTAGACGAGTTTCAACGTAGGATCCTTCAGGATCGTCTTTCTAGCACAGAGGTTGGAGGCGTACAGGGGCCTCCAGGTACGGGCAAGTCTCTCGGGATGGCCTACGAGACACTAGGAGCCATCGACAAAGGCCAAAGACCCGTAGTTGTCGGAGCCTTCGGGAACAAGACCATCGACACTGTGGCACGTTATACTCGATTCCTACACTTTCAGGGCGGAGGTACTGATGACACTTTCAAGGAACTAGCCTGTCGAATCGGGTACACCCCTGCTGTTTCAGAGGACATCTTGCCTATTCACACGAACGACCCAAAGCGAATCCGCAAAGCAAGCATAGTATTCACAACTCTTCACTCTAGTTGGAAAGCAGGTCCAGCTGTCGTCTCAGCGGAGAGAATCATCCTGGATGAAACAGCCCAGGCTCGACCCGAACAGGGCTTCGTGGTCATGGAACACGCTGTCGCTGGCAGATCCGAACCCGTCCCTATAACCATCGTAGGCGACGATATGCAAGCCAGACCAATAAGTCCAAACGGGATGGAATCCGGAATCCTCTCAAGACTACGCAAGAGTCGTCCTAGAGCAGTTTCGATGCTTCGGATGTCTTACCGGCTGCCCGAGCCAAACGTGGACATGACCTCGGCGGTGTTCTACGAAGGGAAACTCGACTCGCCGCCCGAAGTGCGCAATCGTCGCCTAGAACTCCGTCACCTTCCCAACGGGACTTTCCGACAGATAATCGAACCTACAGAACCTCTTACCTTTGCAGACGTCAGGGGAGGAGAGGAGTTTGGTTTAGCCTACAGTAACGGCCTGCAAGTGAAAGTGACGCGAGAGATCGTCAAGACCCTCCGGCAATCTGGCCTCGATACGACAGATCCTAACAGGCTCCTCGTTCTTGCTCCTCAAAAGGGGCAGGTAATTGAGAATCAACAGGCGCTTTCAACCGACGGTCTCGCTGGAGAGAACGTCACAACCGTAACTAGAAGCTTGGGCCTTGAGGCTGACGTAGTAATTTTTCAAACTGTTCGTTCGAACAAGAGACGATATTTGGGAATGACTGGTGTAAGAGAAGTGCTGAACGTGGCCACGTCAAGATGCAGGATGAAATTGATTCTAGTTGGAGATTGGGCAACCTTCGCAGACGGAATCGGATTCATTGATGGCGTCGGCCTGTTTAGTAGCCGTTCACGGAGAATGGCTAGCTTCATCGAGTCACAAGGATCCATCGTAGAGGTACCTGCGATAGTCTAGCTAGAAGGAGGCGAGGTCAGAAAGCGTGAGCAAGAATTGGCGAGAAACTCTGCTCGATGCATCGCGTAATCTACCTCGGAGCCCAATTCCATTGAGACATGGTCTGCCCTTCATACCAGCCTCGGCAATGGCAGGCCAATATTATTGTGAACTCAAAGTTGACAACTCATTCGTCAAGGGGGATATCCGAACAGAAGCCAAGACTGAGGGAGATGTCCTCCATGAGGAAATCCTCGCAATGCAGAAAACAACGGTCGAGAAAGTCGTGAACAACATCGACGAGAAACCAGTCTATACAGCTTCTTTCCCACTCGCATCGTTGGTAAATGGTGTCGTTCTGGCCGGCAGACCAGACGCCGTAATATTCGTGAAAGGTAGACCATTGTTCGTTGTGGAGCTAAAAACTACCGTCGGTGATCCAGGTATTCTCTATCAAGACCAGGAATTCCAAGCTGGTATTTACGGGCTAATTCTAGAAGGCATGGGATTTGATTGCCGTGAGCTCAACCTTGCAATCGTGCGATGGCGTAGAAATGAACCCGTAACTGACGAACAACGCAAAGAATTTCTTTCTATCGCGATGCTTGCCTTGCCTTCCAAAGAGCCAAAGCTGATCGAAGAACTTTACAGGGGGAAAGCACGTGTTCATCTTGTTTCCTTTAACAAGGAGGCAATCCTCCAACAAGTGGAGTGGGCGAAAGACTACTGGCTGTCGAATAGAGAACCGCTACCCACCAAGAACCCTTGGAAGTGCAAAGCCTGTGAATTCAACAACACTTGCCCCTCCAGTCTGTGGGACTCAAGTCAAGGGTCAAGTTTTTCGTAGCCAGAGGGAGACCTGCGGTGCGAATTTACTATTCACAAGCAATGTGCACCTACTACACTCCTGTAGAGGAGCAAGAGCTCGCGATTATCGGGAAATCTTTCCCTGCGCATGAAATAGTAGATCCTGGTGATTACGAGGACAACTCGGAGAAGGCAGTGAAGGGTATGAACTACTGCCTTGAGCTAGTTGGGTCCTGCGATGCCCTGGTATTCTCTCGTTTACTAGGTAAGGTTACCGCAGGCGTCGGGAAGGAAATTGAGCATGCGCTTTCATTGGGGAAACCAGTGTACGAAATAATTGGAGATACCGCGAGGTTGATTCGTGAATCTCCAGACTACATATCCAGAGAAGAAACTAAGGACCTCTATGTTAGATGGAAGAACCAGAATTTGTAGAACAACATTGCCAAGAACTTAGCTGACGACGAGTTTGGGCTTTCCGGACAGTTCCCATCAGATAGAGACTCTGTGGCTAAACGCTGTGCAGATATCACTAAGGAAAGTATCGTAATGTACAGAATCTCCCAATTCGGGAGCTGGATCGCCCCTAACGAGTTCGCTCTTCTCTCCCTTTAGGTTAGAGTGAGAAACAACGATTACCCCTAGCGCGTCGAGGCCAGCCTTGCCATCTTTGGATCGGGGTAGACCTTTGAACAGTTCGATTGTCTTTCGAACCAGCGCCTTGACGTTATGATGGTCAGTAACTTCGGGGCGAAGAGGAGACTTGAACCGTTCCGCAATGTTCACGACAACCAGTCCTCCAACTATCGTCTTAGGGTCCTTTCGGTGGAGAATGTCATGAAGAGAGTTTAGGTCTCGTTGTCTATTCCGGCGAGTTTTGCCATGCTCAGTCATCACCGTCTTTGCATCTACAGCTAACCAGATTTCCCGCGGTTCTCCTGACGCGATTAGTTCGCCATTCAATAGACTCTGCGTTTGAGTGGCCGGAGGTCCAACAACAAGATCCAAGTTCCATTGGGTCGGCGATCCTTGGTCAATCACATGATTGAGCTGATAGACTATGTTTCCATTTTGCGCAGCCTTTTGAAAGCTTGGACATGTGTCAAGAAGATCGTTGATAACAAGCTTGCATAGCTTGTCTCCGTGTGCGGACGACCTGGGATGATACATCTCGTTTTGGAGATATTCGACGAATTCTTTGTCCGCATGCAACTAGGGTGCGAACGGCAGTCCGTGGCTACATCTTATAGAGATGACGCGGTCGCTCGAATCTCGCTGGATCTACTTGTGTCGTATGACACTTTGTGCCCCACGAAGAGCTTCGTGCTTTCGCCGAACAGCCTCTTTTGAGCGAATTCCGCGAACTTCTGGTCGATTTCATAACCAACGCTATTCCTTCCGCTTTTCATTGAAGCGAGCATAGTCGTCCCAGTTCCTGCGAAAGGATCCAGGACAGTGTCCCCTACGAACGAGTACATTCGAATCAATCTAAGGGCCAATTCCAGTGGAAAGGGCGCGGGGTGATCTCTGCTCGAAGTCCCGGTCAAGGTCCAAATCTGTCTGAACCACTGTTCGTAGAAATTTCTCGGAATGTAGCTGATCCTGCGCTGTTCGGATGTCGGCTTGCGGTAAGGCCCCGGTTTTCGCTGGATTAGGATGAACTCAACGTCATTCTTTACAACGGCATTTGGTTCGTAGGGCTTGCCGAGGATGGTCGAATATGTGTTGGCCTCATACTTCGCGCTCGATATCTTGTACCATAGAATTGGAGTCAGGTTGTCAAAACCAGAATCCCTTGCTAGGACAGTAATATCCGAATGGAGAGGATAGACCACATGTTTTCCCATCGTTCTCCTCGGAAGGCAAACATCTCCTACAACGGAGACAAAGCGGCCGCCCGGGATCAGAACTCTGTAGCATTCTGCGATGACCTTCGAAAGTTCTGCAAGAAACTGACGGTAATCTTGGATCACACCTAACTGTCCTTCCTTGAGATCATATTTCTTCAGCACCCAGTAAGGAGGGGAAGTGACAATTAGCTGGACAGAATCGTTTTCGAGTTCAACCATTCTGCGAGAATCCCCGAGGTAGAGATGATGATGAGTCGGAATCTTGGACTGATTCTCAAAGAGAGTCTTGTTTGCTGATTCATCTCGTGCCATGCCTGGAATTTCCTTCAACGAAAGAGTATCAGTCGCAGGCATGAGCGGCGGTGTCGCGACGCTCAATATAAATGGAAAGATGAGTGAAAGTGAATGCGAAGTCGCTTGCATATCATTCCGAATAGCGGAATCACAATTGCTTCTTGTCAACAGTCTTGGCAGCAGGTTCCTGGACCCAATGGTTCGAGTTTTCCTTGTCCGCATTTCTCGCAGACTAGGACTCTGCCGATGAAGTCGGGGTCTGATCGGTATCGGATCTGGTGCGGGGTGGGTTTCTGGCATGGCCGGCAGAAGGCGTCACGCTCTACGTTCAGCATGATCCTTGGAAGATCGCGTCCAAGTAGAAACGTGGGAGAGGAGTGAAATTATCGACGAAACTATTGCGAAGAGGACCCACGTTTCAACCATGCACTCCAGGGCAAAAACCTAGTAGTAAGTACCAATCTAACGACTCCCGGCAATCAGCCAGCTTTGGCTAGAACAATAATTAGGCATTTGAGGTGAATTTCTGCGAATAGACTTGATGCAGCCTCCCCCAGGTAGGAATCCGAAGTATCCGCTACCTACACTCAAGCAAGTAGCCCAAGGTATGCAGTTCTCTCTTGAAAACGCTGAAGACTTACTCGGAGACGCCGAAGTCCTCTACCGTAACGAGAGATACCCCAGAGCTTTTGCATTGTCAGTCTTAGCAATGGAGGAGTTAGGTAAGATAGTTGTTCTTGCAAGAGTGATTCATGTGCCTGAAACCGACCAAGAAGGTCTGAAGGCTTTTTGGAAGAAATTCAGATCTCACACAACCAAGTTTGGTGACGCGGCGTTTTGGTCCTATGCATCAAGACTCCATCCGGACCTCACAGCCGCATGGTCAGAACTTCCCCATGTGAGGAATCAGATTGAATTGATGAAACAAGTTTCATTCTACGTGGATTTCGCCGATACCGGATTCTTGCTGCCGAAAACACTGCACTCGAACACTAAGCGGTTGAAAGAGATTCTCGATGATGTCAAGAGAAACATCGTATTCCATCGCAGGAACTTACTGTCCCTTGAAGAAACCGAGAAAGCCCTGCAGGGTCTGAAAGATGCATACAAAGAGCTTGGGTACTCGTCAATAAAATACCACGACGAAAAACCATTTCTCCAGGCCATGGAAAGAACCCTAGAAGAGATGAGCCTTGTGGATGAGACCTCGATAACAGACGCCGAGCAACGCAAAGAATTCAGGATTCTTCACTCTGTCTGCAAAATGCTCAAAGGTCGTCTAGAGGAGCTTACCGAATCCAAGATTTACGCGGATCCGAAGCATGTTGCCAAAGGTGAAATCATCGGAAAGTCTAACCCGCGAGATGGTAATAGAGACTAGGATGATAGGAGGCGAGAGTGCCTTGCCTACGACAACAACGCAAGACTGGTCAGTTGCAGGTTTTCTGTTACCGTTTGCGGTTACCAGACCCGTTAGCGTTCAGGACATCTGAATTGCACTTGGTCCTCGTGACACGAAATTCAAGAGGCGGGAGGGAATTAACGAAAGGTAACTTACTCTCTGCACTTGGAAAAGAGAAAATCTGCAGACTGTTCTGTTTGAATCACGACAGTCGCAGACCATGTGTTTGGGGAAGGTTTCAGGAAGGCGGGTTTCAGGAGGCAATCTGGTATCCCTTGATTGCAGATGCTCTTGGTCATCGACCTGATTTTGCCTTGGAATCGCCTTGGGAACGGCTGAGGGTCCATGACGATGCTAAGGCTGGCGAGAGATTCGTGATCGGTAATGCGGACAGGTTGAGTGGTCCATGTTAAAATCTGGTCAGCAGAAGACCCTCTAGAAAATATGGGTATGTTGACGAGTCTCGCGACGCAGAACTGCGTTTCCTATTTCCGGTTCTAGGCTAACAAGCGTCCGGGAGATCTCAGGGCCCGGGCCAAAGATTCTAGACTCCGCTCTGGTCAAAAACTGGGCTCAAGCATGCACAAAACAGACAGTTTGCCCAAGGAAAGTGAGACTTCCTTCGTGAAATTCGTTCGGGAAGGAGGGTAGGGGTATACCCGTTACGAGCGAGAAAAAGCGCGAGTTCCAGAATGCGTGAGGTGTCTACGAGTCCCCGACCACTGTCTGGGCTTGTTCGTGCATGAACTGTAGTAGATAGTAGGGTCCGCCTGCGCCCTTCCCTGTGGCACCGCTGCCCTTCCAGCCGCCGAACGGTTGAGCGCCGGGCCATGCTCCAGTTGTTGCTCCGCCTTTACGGTTCGCGTAGACTACCCCAAACCGTATCTTCTCGAAGAACTGGGCCTGTTCTCGTGGGTCCTTCGTAAACACCCCTGCCGTTAGTCCAAACTCTGTCTTGTTCGCCTTCTCTAACGCCTCATCGAGAGATGAGACCTCGTCAACAGCCACCAGCGGCACAAACAACTCCTCCTTCAACAGACGGTGATCCGGAGGAAGACCATACACCACAGTAGGCGTAACATAGTAGCCCTTCGGAAGCGACATCTTCGGAACGTCCCCACCAACCAGGACCTTCCCATCCTTCTTCGCCTGCTCAACAGCCCTCTGATACTTCCTGAACGCAGTCTCATCAATCACCGGACCCACAAACGTCGACTTTTGCCGCGGATCACCGACCACCGCAACCTTCTCAACCTTCAATTTGAGGATCTTCAAGAAATCCTCCCGCACGCCACGTTCAACATAGACCCTCGACGTCGCGCTGCACTTCTGACCATCATAGCCAAACGCCGACCTAACCACGCCCTCTGCCGCCTTGTCGAGATCCGCTTTCGAAGTCACAATCGCCGGATTCTTACTGCCCATCTCAGCAATGAACGGCTTCGGATACGGCTGCTTCACAACAAAATCCCTGTAGAGCTGCATACCAACATCCCTCGAACCAGTAAACGCAATTCCAGCCACCATCGGATTACTGGCAAATTCAGCCCCGAAAGAGCTCCCGGGACCAGTAACGTAGTTGATGACGCCCGCAGGAATACCAGCCTCGACAAGAGCCTCATACAATTTCAGAGCAGTGAAAGGAGCCTCACTCGTCGGCTTGAAGACCACCGTATTACCCGTAATCAAAGCGCCAGCGATCATCGTCGTCGCTAGCGACAATGGAAAGTTGAACGGCGAAATGACCGGCCAGGCACCGTACGGTCGCAGGACGCTCTTACTGTCCTCACCAGGAACAATGCGCTCCATCGGGGTGACATAGCCCTCATTCTCCTCCATCAAGCGTGCATAGTAGTTGAGGAAATCAACGGCCTCGTTGGCCTCCGCGATTGCCTCGTACCGGTTCTTTGCAACCTCGTACGTCATGAGCGCCGCGAGATGGAACTGGCGTTTCTCTAGCACGTCCGCCGCTTTGCGAATAAGCTGGACACGTTCCTTCCACGGTCTACTACTCCAAGCCGCAAAATGCTCGTTAGCCGCTTCTAGAGCCTTCCGGGCAAACTCCGCGGTCCCCTTCTGGAAATACCCCAATAGAATACTCGAATCTACAGGGCTGTGAACCTCGAACTCGCCACCCGCTAAGACTTGGCGTCCGTCGATGAACATTGGATGATGTTTGCCAAATTCACGCTCAACCTGCTTCAGCGCTTCCTCGTATCGAGGATGAATCGTCTCGTCAGCCAGGAGGGTGACAAAGGTTACTTTCTTAGGCTGAGAAGTCACTTGCAATCCGAACAGTCCATTTCCTAATGCTTCGGTTGGAAGAAGATAAGATTGCGCTTCTTCTTGGCGTGGGCAACCGGCTCCTAGGAGCTTGGCTAAGATCTCAGTAGATGAAGGGAATGAGCCGTTTGACTCTTCTAGAGTATGCTATGTATTGTTCACCGAACTCTTTGATGAGAGCTTTTTCCTCAAGAGGAATACGGTAGGTAGCAAATAAGAGGGGCCCGAGAAGGGTAACGATCTCGCCGGCCCAAGACTGCGCCGCTAGGCCTATGCCTAGATACACTAGAAGGAGACCGGTGTAGCTGGGATGCCTCACGAACCTGTAGGGCCCTCGCTCCACCAACTGATGACCCTCGTAAATTACCACCGCTTGGGAATAGTACCGACCTAGAGTCCGGTGTCCCCAGAACCAGATCACACTGCCGAGAATTGACGTTGACAGTCCTAGATAGTACGTCCAGTCAGGTAGAATTCCGATTCCCGCATAACTAAACAAGACAGAAACCAATACAAAGACCCAAAAAAACAAGGATCCAAATAGCATGGTTGACTTGGCTCCAGATCCGAACCTTGCCTTCGTTGGCAGTGAATGTCGAAGACGAATCAGGATTAGAAGAAAATGCGTGACTAGAAAGATGCCCGCGTATGTGCCGTAGAAGATTAGTTGGCCAAGCTCTGAGAGGAATAGCGACACGGGTTATCCCGTCGAAAAAACGATGGTTATGCGAGATTTAAGGCTGCACGCGACAGCAAGATTGTAGGTTCAACCCGAACCTCTTGTATCGGAATTAGTTTTCTTTTCTTGTTAACTATTCTAGACCCCCCCGGGGGTATGCTGATTTCGCGAGACGCCGCGTAAGATCTAGCCCGCTCTTGGTGGACCGGCGGGATTTGAAACCGCGGCCTTTCGGTCATCCCAGGCAGCGGTTGTTTGAGGACGACGGACTAGCAAACTGTAAGGCTGTAGGTTTCAGAAGGTAGAATTTGCGAATCAGCGGTAAGCTTAGGCTGTCACGGTGGCTCTCGTCCTTCTGAGCCTGCGGACGCCTTTCCTGACAGCTCTTCCAGAGCTCGGATGAGAAGCGCCAGCTTTGCGCATCCAGTCCGGGACGATCACAGCTCTAATCAGTTCCTGCATAGTAATGCCTCGGTCTTTCGCCATCTTTCTTAGCTGGGCGTATATTTCCGGGTCCAGAGACTGCATGAACTTAGTTGCCGTTACTCATCCGCACGCATCCAATACCGTGCTACCCTAGGATATAATCCCGTCGAGTACAGCCGAATCAGATTTCGATTGTCATCATCTATTGTAAGACAAGCTAAGAACGAGATTGCTTTGCGACCGGTAATAGCTCCATCAGCGACCTTACAGGGACCCCTTCGATATTGTCCTTTCCGCTCTTGTTAGCCAGAACGGTCACGCCTACAGGCTTCGCCTTCACACCCTGAAGAGTCTCGATGGCGGCTCTAATCGTTTCTCCCATTCTGAGAATAGTGTCCACAATCAGCACCTTCTTACCCTCGACAGCAGAGAAACTTGGGTTCACCGCCCCGGCAACCTTCTTCTCCCCCAGCCGCTGTGGCCTTACGGAAGCCACGGGTTTCCCCAGTGATCTTGCCACTATGAGACCCA
>WNGR01003634.1_pt1 | contig 16790 bp, 19 predicted proteins | sample 5407581 | NCBI WGS metagenome assembly WNGR01 (sample SAMN13153383, study PRJNA577476) | soil metagenome | isolation source: 80 cm soil or saprolite under Garry oak tree replicate 2 | place: USA:California | collected 2016-06-15 | reverse complement strand
TATCTACTATGTCGAACGCAATTCCAAAAGAGGGGAGATGTCTAGAATTAGCCCGAGCGCCTGCAACAGTTGTACCAACTCCGAGTCGTGCATCAGCATTTCGACAATAATTTTAGATAAGTCTACTCACCACTGAGGAACCGCTGACCGTGGCAACTCCGCGGGCCACGCAAGGCCCTAGAAGCCTCGAATAACATTTTGAACTACTGCGGGAAGGGGGGACTAGCGGCGAGTCGCCAGACAGAGTTCTGTACTAGAGTCCGGTTGAACGGACAGCAACTCAGCTGACTCTCCCTCGTGTTGCTCAGTCGCCCTGATTGGACGGCGGCGGGATTAGGGTTTCAAAGCAACTTCCTCTTTTGGTAGTGACTCAGCCCGGTCAGTGAATTGAGGCTTGGCTGACTCTTGGCTGAATGACTCGGATGGCTGGCTGGCATTCGCCGCCGCCTCGCCTTGGTTTGCCTTGGTTATCCTTAAGCTCCCATCTCCCGCCAGTCATCATGGCCGTTGAAGGGAAGGGATGCCGTTCAGTTTCCCAGCAGATTCCACAAGTAAACCACTCGCGACCTTGGATGTCCACGATCCGAGGCGACACGCGAAAACCTGCATGATACCGCATGCGAAGCCGGTATTAGCGTTTGTGCCAACAGCTTGCTGCGCACGCCGATGTTTCATTATTTCTCTCGACGGATCTTGCGACTGGTCCTACCCCCGAGAAACGCGGAGCAGCAGCTCGCGAAGGACTACCCTGACTACGTATAGTGCAGCCGCCACCGGAACTCACGCAGGGCCAACCATATATGTCGGTCACTCGACGGCAGCCGTGAAGAGAGACGCCGCCTCAATCGCAGGCTCAGGCGCACGCTTCATCGATGCGTGTATTATTGGATGCTCCCTCAAAGCTTAAAGCTCCACCGTTTTCTCCCCCCTACGTTTGCTTCCGCTCGCGGAGACAGCGAAGCGTTGCGCCGAATCCGATTTGGGGCTGAAGGACACCGGTGCGGGTGTCAGTGCCCGGGTTCGTTGTTTCCTCGGATTGTATATCCCGACGTACGACGAAAAGAAATTACGAAGAGTCTCATGCTCCGCAGTCGCGGTTTCGCTATGAGAACTTCCGAGGCAAGCTTGAAACGTGCAGAGCCAAAACGCAACTTTGAATCGCCCACCACGGGCTGATGTGCTGGGCATAACGCCACGACCCGGCAGGCTCTCCTTGGCGGCCCGATACGTGCTACCCAGATGTGCTCCAAAGGCCGCTGTTGGGTTGACGAAATATCTGCGTTCGTGGATGAACCACCCACCACCGAGGGCATGGCAAAATTTTACCATCGGGGTTTCCCGGCCGGTTGCTGAGTATGGGGAACGATAAATGTATCCTGGGAGGCCTCAGGAGGGAGGTTCTCGAATAATGCTTCTCCCGCCTCCGATAGCCGGAGGGTAGCTCGGAGGCGTGACATATTTATTCAGGAGCGTAATAAATATATGTCTGGAGATCTAGCATAAGTGTTCTCACTTTCGCAACACGATATAGATTAAAGTCAAGGGACTCGCATCCTTGTTCTTGACCGGTTCGAACTCGGTTCGAACCCCCATCGACTGGCCTCGCCAGATCGTGTGGGTTAAATTTCAACTTGGTTTGAACAGATTCTAGGGTGCTGCGCAACATACCTACTACATAAGATCGGTATGTCACACACGCGTCGCAAGTCGACAGCGGCAATTCTCAGCGTATCAATTACAGACGCTAAGAAACCTCCAAGTGAAGCCATATTGCATTGAGCGCCGGCACACGGAGCGAGATAGAGACCACAGAAAGACAAATTACTTGGGGATAGTGTAGATCAGAAAGATGACAAAAAGCTACGTACGAGAAGTAGGCGTCAAGCTATCAGATTGTTAGTGCTTAGTGCAGAGAATGCAGTCCCAGGATGTGGAGCGCGTATGCCATAAACAACGGGCCGTACCGAGATTCGCGGGCCTTGCCAAGCGACGAAAATGAAAAAGCTGGTTTCAGAAGGTTGCGGCTGCTCCCGATCCTGCGCCCGGCACCGCGGTCTTCAGGGCTGCAGCTTCGCAAATAGAATTCTCTAATTTGGGACGCCCACCTCTCCTTAGGCACCTGTGTCGAAGATGCCGCTATACATTCCAGTCAGATATGCTTTTCGTTGCCCTGTATCCCACCGCTGCTTCACCCTGCCTTGTTGCTACACCGGAAGTACAGCGTGCATATGGCGTGCTGAATAAAATCCTAGCTGACACCACGTGTTGGTCGGGAGTCAAAATTTCGCTCGAGACGCTTGCAGCGTGCCGCGTCTTTTATCTTCTAACAAGCCGTGCATCATCCTCTCGGCATTCCGGATGGGTGACCAGAAAACGAGATGATTACCGTGTGCTGGCCTCCTCGGTCATCACTGCCCTCACCTGGCGTAGGATGCACGTGATGTCTCAGTGGCGAGATTGGCGCTTGTAATTCACACGCCCACTGCAACGCCTGATGGTTCACGGCAGATCGTGGCGTACGCGGTGTCATTTCCTGTGCGCATAGTACCTGAGCATGCTGAGAAAATCCCGAAGCCTGCCAGGAGCGAGACCCTTGCTTGACACGTGTCCACGCCCTCGACCTTGCACGATTTGGCCGGACGACCAGCGGTTATTACGACGTAGATTAGAGCACCCTCGAACGCAAGATATTTGCTCCGCATGGAACGTCCAAATATCATTCGGAGATTTCCCCATGACGGGCGTTACTTACCCGTAGGCCAGCTATCATGCCGGTCCTCCCGTCCGCCCTGGGCCGAGGCCAACAAACAAGGGTGGGGTAAGAACGAGCAACAGGACGATGGCGGATTGGAGCCCCGCAAGCTTCCAAATACGGTCGCGGATCTCCGGTGTTGAATAGCCTCCGCTGGGCAAAGTGACCGGCGATACCACAGTTCGACTGTGGGTGAGAAACAATTTTGCGATGCAGATTTCTGCTGAGAAAAGGGCAGTCCATTGGACAATATGACGGCGCTTTGTTGAAGAGAGAAACGCTTCAGGGTGGGCGCAGAAGCACCCTCTCGGGATCCGGAGCGAGCTGAGATGTGCGTGCGAATCAACATGAGCCTATTCTCGACAGGGCGCGTTGGGGAGGGGTCAAAGTCACGTACATTACCCCGTCTGTTAACGAGATCAAGTTCCACCGCCATCAATCAACGTGGGGATCATTGGACTATAAGTACAGCAGAACAAGTTGAACCTAGCTTGTGCGCTTCTTCGCGCGTCTGGCAACACCACCCCACAACGGCTCCAAGGACGAGAAGCGACGGGCAATTCACTGGGTTGATACAATTAAGAACAGAGGGCAAACTCTTCCCTAGTTGTCGGTCTCACGGTGACGAAGCATCGTGGGATGCAATCACGGACTTTCCAATACGATGTTGTGGAAGCAACCTGCCCAAACGCGCGACGCAGAACCTCCATAGGCAGAATAGGAATCTGGTAAGATTATGGGGAACAGATCATGCTACAGTGATAGAGACAGGGTGGCGTAGAGCACCCACCCATCTAGGAGTTGCTAAGGTATCAACGACTGGGAAGTCGCATCAGCAGGTACAGGCGCTATTAGGCGCTTGATAGGTGGAACGACCATATTCCTGGCTCTTCGTTGCACATATATGGCGTCGGTTAGGAAAGCCATGCTTTCGGGCACGGACTTTGAGCAATCTAACAACTGACAGGTTCAGGAGATCAGCGTCCGCTATGCGTGAAGCGCTTTTCCTTACGATACGTGCAACCAGATACGCTCGTTGCCGAGACGCCCCATGTCGTGAGCAAACAAGGTCGTACGTGATTTAAATTAATGGTGGAAAAGCCGGGACCATAAGCCCGGCTGGGGCAAAAGCAAGGGATAAGCGCGCGATCCCGAGCTTCGGAGCGTCTCGGCACGTACTTTTCATCGCATGCACTCGCGGAGTGTCGGCGGCCGGTACCGCAAGCGCCTATCTTAGACAGGGTATACAATGCTCAGAACGGGGTGTCCTACTGGAGACATGAACTAAGTTGGCATCTTGGATGCGACAAGCCTATGAGAAAATGCATGGCCACTTTCAGCACCCTTGGGTGCTTAGATATCGGTACTGCGGTGATTGCGCGCACTGTGGATGTTATTTCTCACCGTCACCCTGAGTTATGACAAAAGGCGCGAAACAGCCCGCATATAATAGGCCTTTTGAAGAGACAGTCCAGACCGCTCGGGGGAAGAACAAGCAAATACGACTGATAGTGAGCTCTGACGTCGCAGAGTCTGTATCTGATAGAGACTTACTAGAGGTACTAACATTATCACGTCCCATCAAGAGGACATGTAATACACAAAGTGCGTCATTTGACGGGCGGCTATCGGTACCACGTGGAATGGAAGTGGTACCCAGTTTTGCAGGTGCCACAGACCGGGGGTCGAGGTCCTAGAGGCACAAAACGTAAATATTCAAGGGGTCGACGAAAGGGTTGGAAGAATGGGGTGCTATGATTTGATGTAGCTAGTTCGTGTCCAGGACTCTGTCACGTCTATTGCAATACCCCGTGTGAAAGAGGCGGAGCATCCATCCCTCCCTGCACTGGAGTGACGTGTTCATTGGGCGTATGGGTAGTGTTCCTGTCTCAGGTTATGAGGAAGGAATTATTCTCGCTCCGAGAAATTGTGGGGATACGCACAACCCGTCATCTCGGCGATACGGCCAGCGGCGAAGCAACGAATGTTCGAGTTTGAACAAAAGCTAAATAGAAGCTTAAAAAGGGCAACCCCGAATGTCCTTGGGGCGTAGAACTTGAACTGCAGCATGAAAGGTGAAGACTTTTCCTGCACCTGCATTGGAGCGTATTTCGTAAGAAACAGCAAGGGACGGTGTCAGCGCGTTCATTGGTACTTTCTCAAGTACAAGTTGTGCCTCAGACTGTGAGAAATTTTGTCAGACCCGGAAATGTAAAAGTCATCGACATCCGCCTTGCATCCACCAGCATACCACGATCAGGGCAATTGTCCAACATCCAATATGCAATGCTCAATGCTCAACGTTCAACGTTCAACTTTCAAATGTTCTGCAAGCTCGAACTCATGGTCGGATGCTTTTTTTCTTCTGGTCACACCCGTGGGTATCTATGGTAATACGCCGTCCTGTAAGCGCTATTGGCCCGTTACTCTACTGGTGGCGTGTTTAGGTTCCTTGGCAATACCGTAAGGATGTGTTATCAAATAATTGCGTGCTCATTGCATCCGCTATCTATCGACAATCGAACTAGGTAGCTAGCAAACCGTAAATCCGCGGTTTTTACCAACCTCGAGTGTGGGATCTGTAGGTTCCAGGTTGCCGAAATTCTAACAATGGGTGTCCTTGTGTTCCCGATCGTGGCAGTATCGATGTTGCCTTGGTTCCCCACGGGTTGAACTTTCCAGAGAGATCTTTTTTGGGGGGTGTTCGGACTGGTTTGGGTCTGGCTACATTTGTGGCAGCTGTGCTGGAGTGGCGGACATTTGCGTGCGACAAAAGAATCTGCGGCCGCAATACATTTCCTCCCCGCTATTCCCGCTCGTAACAATAGCATCGTGGGGTAGGCTCGCCTTTCCTCGCCTGATTAGAGGCTAAACGTTCACTGTTCCGCTGTGTCCCTAGTTACCACGTTTCTGGCTCTTATTGATCCCCTTCTCTGACTTCCAAAAAGTGTCCTTCCCTTCCTTGCCAGCACTCAGTATCAGATGCTTATCACAGCGATCATATACCCCGTATTCACTCTCCGCAATCACCAACGCCTATGTCAGGTGGCTGCCGCGGCCGCCTTTCTCTCATCCTGATAAACCCTCGGAACGGACATCCAGGACTCCGAAATTGCCGTTATCCTTTGTTGGTTGAGAGCTACGCGCTTGTGGCTGAATTGCTTGACTCAATCATCCGGGGAGAACCAGCGCCAAGCGACGATCAGAATCATTTCCCCTCCCCGCACCTGGCCGCAACGTCGATACATCGACACGTTGCTGACCTCTACGGCATTCTGTTCTCGCACCCAGCCCACGAGGTGTTCAGCATCATCTCGAAGCAGGATGGAATCCCGGGCTGGTACAAGTCTCTCACCATCGTAACGCGCCATATGATTCACCCCTACAGGACTCATTTCCGCTCCGATGTCCGTGTTGAACTGGGGTGCTCAATCCTTAATCATCCAAAAACGGATAGCACGCCCCGTCCAATAATTTAGCCACCACATTGCTTCCTGTGCGTGCGGTACACTCGGGACGCGGCGTCTATCACCCATTGCTCATTTTTGGGTGGCTCTATGTGGGTGCTGCTGCGGATGACCGGAACGCGCTTGTCATTAACGGGGGGTGTAACACCGGATGGCACCCCGCATCCACATCAACACTCTACGGCTTCTTGTTACTCATCCTTGGTCCACTCTATATAATGATAGAGTGGATCGGGCTGTGCGCTGCGCATGTTGCCAAAACAGGGGCGGCGCACGTATCTTTCAGGTTCCATCATGGCTGTAAGCGCGGACGCTTTGAAGTGAGACTGCTTGACTGCAAATGTGTCTTCATTTTGTCGCACCAGGTAGGGAAGGAAATTGGGGATGTTGTTTATTGTATGCGATGGCGTGGGCAGGAGGACGGTGTTGGTGACCCACTTACAGTACGGCAATTGATTAACATGCCGTTCACTTTCCGTATCCCACGACTTCCCTCATTGAATAGCACCAGCGTCACCCATTGCTATTGAATGTCAGGCCGGGAACCGGCAAATGTGCTGTCCCTGACATCAGAAATTTGGGGTAAAGTCTTGCTGATGACTTCCCACCACTCAGTCGCGATCGCTCTGGCCCACGTACTGCGCTTTTCCTTCATTCACCCACATCAAGCATCAAAGAACGACCCACGCTGCGCGCCTGTCAGTCTTACCGACATTCAGTCGTGGTTGCGGGCGTGGATATTAGTCCTCGTTCTTGATGCCAAGCGGGTTGATACGTAGCGTCATGTGCCAACTACAATGACTTAAGACGTGTGGGAATTCCATTCCAATTACAACAGAAACGTTTCCGCAAGCGTTGCGGAGGTCCTGGAATGTCCGCTGGGGACCGGAAACCAACGCACCGGCTCAATCCGCTCAGGTGATGGCTGAGCGATGTCACGTTCGGTTCAGGCAAGATTTACAATCTTACATGACTGGGAGATTGATATTTGCTTGGACCACATCACTGATGGCCTGCACGACGAATCGCGTAGATACACGCTCACATAGCACAGGCTAACCGTTCCATGTGGCCCACGAAAAAAAAAAAATTTCAAAGAATTAGAACGAAGGGATTTCATACGCACCAGATTTTTTCAGGCACGTAACGTAGCAAAACTGGTGGGCCATAACTTGTACCCAGCGACCGATCAATGAAGGAAACATCCACTGGTACCCGGCGGCGACCATGGATAATAAAATCCTTTTACTAGCACAGCCCATGGCAGCAACCATGCGGCGCAGGAAGTAAACAAAGACCAACCGCAGATGATTGCAAGACGACTAGACAGTGCTCAAAGAGCACAACGAGCGCTGGTTATCAGATAGCCGAGAGTCTGCGGTACCGCTTGTTCCCAAGGATCCAGGCATTTTATCTTCTCGTTACACCATTTAGCCATCTTGCGCACAAACCCGCTTTCATCATGAGCTAAGTTATAACATTCGTGGGAGGTATCATTCCCAGATGAGGCGAACAGGAATAGATCGAGCACGTCGGGTATCGTTCTATTCATCCTTGACATCCTGCGCTGGGCGCACACTGTGTACGATGGCAAGATATATGTGACATTTTCATAAAATGGCGGCCCTATTACGATCGTCCCCAGTCGAGCGCTTGGTACGTGAGAAGTGAGCATGTCTGGCAGTTATGAAGGGGGGGATGTTACGGCTTCATCGCTCGAAAGGTTCGTTGAGGGCTCGCGTGGGAGCGCATGTTAAGAGTTCATGAATACAGTAACACCCCGTGGGAGTGATATATGATTGGCCCGGCAGAGTAGTGATGCAGAAGTGGGGAGCAAACTGGAACTGAAGACGGGCACAGAGGAGGGTGCTTCGCAGCGCGCACCGCTGTCGACGCCCATACGTAGGGGCCGATCAAAACATTCCGGTAGTTTTGGTTCAGTCAGGCTAGTGACGAAAAGACCGGTCCCTGTGTGGGCTTCTCGTCCCAACACGAGGGGTCTATGATAGACTGAAACAAGGATCTGCAAGGCATGTGTGGGAACCATTCGTCAACGTATTGGTCAAAGGACTCGACTAGACGGTGAACAAGGGCGCCGAGACAGACACCCACGGGTAAGTATTATGTGTCAAACACATGAAAGAGTCAAGCGCGGGCCGACTGGTGGTGCTGGTGCAGCGATCATGCATTTATGGAGGAAATAGCCGAATGTCTGATGGGTGGCATGCAGGGTCGCTGTGTTCGTGGGGGCGTGTAACCTTCCTCGAAAGGAAAAGGCGCATGCCCACCTGCGGGTTACAGGGACGTGGAACCCTCCTGTAGCAGGAAATACCCACGGTGGAGCATTGGTGCCCTGGCGCTAGAATCCAAGATGAGCCAGAACGGCGCTGATGGCCCCCTGTGAAAGGACTTTATTTGTCACAAAACTGACTCCGACGAGACACGGTCGTATGTCAAGCTCGGACTGACGTACAGTAAGGTACTCACACCCAAAAAAATTCGCCGACGGGTTGATTTGGGCAGTCTTAAACACCGAGGTCCCCTGAATGAGCGCCGGTCAAAATGATTTTCCTTTGATTCGTAGTGCCAGCCATGTGCTACTGTACTTCTGATGAAGGTCAAAGATCAGGAGAAACGACGGCAAGTTGAGGAAACGACTCGGAACATGTGTTATAGATAGTTCCAAGCAAGCCACGACTTGTCGGTTTTTTCTGTACAGAAACCTGTCAGAAAATGCGACGAGGGTGAGGGCTATCTAGAGAATGATTTGAGGGTGAATTTGAATTTGAAGATCAAGGACGGGACCAGACCAGACCACGGGAGGCCACAACGACCGACATCGTGGGCCGCAAGCTGCCGTCCGTAAGCGCTACTGCCCAGACCATTGTTACTCACGATGTCGACCTTCGGGGGCATACGACATTCTCCATCGACGTTCACATCCTCACCGGCGTCCACTACGCTGTTTCGGCGGCTAGTCTGGGAAGGCACGGTGCCGCTCGAGATACGAGTCGACTCGAAAGAGCTCCCCGCGAACAGCAACCGCGGTCTCGAATGCTATTTCCTCCAAGCACCGCGCGTCTCGTATCTTCCTCTCCTGATTCCGGAGATCAAACGCTTCCTTCAGGATGTAGTGTTCGACGACGAAGCGGCGCGAACGATGAAGGAAGAAGACTGGTGGTTCGAGAGCGAGGATGGTCACCTGCTGAAATGGTCCGTCTCCCTCCCACAGGTATTCAGGTCCTATCATCCTCTCTCAACTGGGACGCGCAGGCACTGGCCCATTGGGCTTATTTACGACAATCACACAACCTTGGCTACTTCGCGTCCAGGGGCATCCGCCTCCAGTCGCCCGCAAGCCGTTCCTTTGCGCCTCACGCTCCATCTGGCCTCGCCGCCCACCGATAGGCTGCTCCTGGCGCCGAGCGCTGAGGCGTGCAAGCAGGCATTCATGGGTCAGCTGAAAGAGGCCGATTTCCTGCGGTGGGGCAACACGAAGCGCATGACCGGTTTGCGTAAGGCAGAACAGGACGGGATGTGGGAGGGCATCAAGGAGCGTGCGTCCATCTTTTTCCCGCCCCACCTCCTGATGCCTCGCTGCCCGAGCGCGGCGCCCGCTGACCCACCCTGCAGATAATTTTGATGACTACTGGCGCGTCGCTTCAAAAGTGACCCCGACCACGTTGCCAGCTCGGCTAGGCTCGCCGCCGGCCGTGCAATTGTCGTCAATGCATACGCGTCCCCCGTCCGCGGACCCACAAGGTGCTCCAGACAAAGACAGCGCGTACAACGTACGCAGCGTTCCAATCAGGCTCTACTTGCCTGAAGGACCCGTCCTGCAGGATCTTGCACCTCCCGTTCTCGAAGATGGTGGGTGGTCCCTCCCCTCTATGATAAGCGCCCAAGCCCGCGATCCGCGGATTTTGCTGCTATTGTAGGCACCTGCTGATGACGACCTCGTGCTACCACAAAGGTACTCCCAATACCCTCGCGGATCTCCTTTCTTTGCACCTGTCACTGCTTTTTCCCGCCCCGGGTCCTGGTGCCGGTCCGACGCTCGCATACGCGCTGCTCCAGGGTGTGGTCACTCCTGCAGAAGCAGAGTTGGCTTGGTTGGGGGCATGTATGTCAGGGGCAGACGGTTGGGTAAACATTTGTATTGGGCTAGGGCGGGATCGGTAGCTGTACTACAATACCAATAGACCGCGGCGAATTGCAGTTTCATTGTTGTCTGTGAGAAGTGCTCACGCGTGATCTATCTTTGTGCAAAAAATTTCCGCTACCGCAGTGCCGTCCATAAATCAGTCGACGTGCGTGTGGATCCGTCCGACTGTCCTCCGTGCCGTCGACATGGCGACATCCTTGCGTGTCAGCTTGATAGCCGGGGTACAGTAATTGCCGAGCGAGCACTAGCTCTTTGTCTCAAACTCGCAGCCGAGATTAGCTCGGACAACTTTTGTTTCGTTAGAAGGTGTTGTTGTGCCACAAGCGGTGCGTCCCGAAGGCAGTGTTACTCAGGGATGCGGGAACACCCTCTTCCTCTCCCCCCCAATCACTACACACTGTCCTCCGTGTGCTGTGGTGTGGGTTCGAGAAGTGGGTTGCCAGGGGGTCCCGCTGCAACAACCACACCCATGCCTTCACTCCGAAAAGGAAATAGTAAACTCAGATAAATACGAATCTCGCGTTCGGAGTGGCGAGACCATCTGTTCGCAAGACAAATCGGGACAATCTAGCGCGCGCGGGCATCTAGACCACCAGAGCTTCGATCGTCCATCCGCGGCCGCAATGCACGAGGACCGAATGACACGGCAGAAACACTACGTGACGAACCCACACATCCTCGGGGAACAGACCCAAGATCTGGGGGCTTCTCTAAACATATCTTTATGCACACAAAACTTACATTACATGGACGAAGCCTGTCGCGCATCTATTGTGCTATATAAGTGATCAGATCTAAAATAGAGCAGATGTTACAATACATCGGTGGAGCACTCGGAAACAGTTGAAGAAGGAAAGGAAGAAAGACACAATGATGATGCGGAGTTAGAGCGATAACAAGTGGGGGCGAGATATCTTGGGGAGTGATGAGGAGACTCGGTGCGCCGCCTAGGAGCGCGCACATGGTGGCAGTAGAGAACGGCATGTATCGACAGCTAAGTAGTTCCGTCCGGGCGTGCCCTGTCAACAACACCTATGTCTGGACGGAGAAGTACAAGGCGCTCAGGCGCGGGACGCGGCGATCTGCTGGAGCTGCACGACCGACGTCCATGTAGAACGGAGCAGGGTGCGCTCGCGTTCGCTCGAGTTCTGTCCGACGACGTCGTTTCCGAGGCCTAGACTCATGGCGAGCTTCGTAGCCATCTGCGCGTCGTCGTGAGCAACCAAGATACCCACCACAGATGAGCCGGCACATTTGTGCGCGACACAAGACGTAACGTACCTGGCTGTATTCAGTGGGGCCAGCCACGCGCCCGGCTTTATATTCACCCCAAGCGAGGACAATGACGGCATGCAGAATCTCAATGTACGGGACATGAGAGCTGTCGTGGAGGAGGCTCTGCGGGAATAGGCTCAGTCAAGTCTCCTTTTCGAGCGGAGGGGGTAAAAGCACACCTTTGCGGTATCCGCATAGGCGGTCGACACGGCGGTGGCACCACGAGTAAGCACATCCGATGATTGGGAATACCTGGCGGCAAGAGAGGCTATGCTGTTGGCCAACAATGGGGACAGTGTGCCATTGAACACGCGACGGGAGACGTCGTCATATTGGAGGAAGGGGAAATTGCGGGCGAAGCACTCAAAGAATACCTGGACGAGGTGCACGAGTATTGTTGGATGGGGCATGTTCACTTGGCGTGAGTCGAATAGAGGCAACACTTGGCTGACTACGCGATCTCTCTGTGCGCTCGATGTGTCTGCGATAGCGTAAGAAGCGTAGTCACCGCGAGGGCTGCCGTTGCCAAGCTGAGGTAAGGAAGATGTGTATGAGTGTTGTCTGTGCGCAGCATGAGAGTCAGGTGGCTTGGGTCATACGGAGGGACGAATACAAACCCACCTCTCGTAATGGGGTCTCGCGGATTCCATGAGCGGAGATGAGAACCACTGATCTGGATTTGATTGTGGTGACGAAGAGAGGCTGTACGAGGGCGAACTCGATGCATAGCGTGATGGATGTCCACTATCAGACGACGCCTGCGTGCCCGAGTACCAACCAGAGGCGTCGACGGAGTCGCCCCGTGTAGGGCTGACAGCAGAGGGCTCGATGCTCTGAGACGATGAACGCCGGCTGTGCGCCGGACTGGGACCAGCGCTTGCCCCGGTGACTATGCGGCTTCGCTCGGCAAAGTAGCGCTCCCGGTCACGGAACTGACAAGGCGTGTTGCCGGCCTCGCAGGCCTCGCAACGGGGCTGGGACTTGACCTGTACGCACTTGATTTTTTTGAGACGACTGTTCGGGGCAGTGGATCGGTATCCGAGGAGTTCCATAACGCGACATACGACCAAGAACGCACCAATTGTCGCAAGAAGTCACGAGGCGGGGACGCTTCTTGTGTGTCTGAGAAAGCTGCGGTGCTTCGAGTACGAAACGTAGACCGTCCATTAGGATAGGTTAGTTGGATGGGGTGCAGGGATGGGTGAGCGGATGTGTATCGAAGAGTGGCATGACAGAGCATATTTAAGCGGCTTCGTAACGGGAGTCAAAGGAAGAGGCTCTCACCTCTTGGGGACGGCAGATTGGCGATGAATGTTCAGACTAGGAAATTGAGATTTGAAATGACCAAAGATCGTGGAGATTCCAAGCGGTTCGAGCTGGTCCAGAAAATCTGTCGAGTGCCTTAAGACAAGATCCGAACTCACCGGCTCAGTACCGACCCTGTGCAATTGGTTTGCGCGTTTCTGCTCGGATGAGTCAGTCATTGCTAAGATGTAAGGCGTCAAGGGTAAATATCTAATATCTGGATTCAAAAAAATTAAAAAAAGGGAAAATATCATACCCACCTGTCTCCTTTCTCGGTGCGACCCCCGCCAGATCACTTGGGCCTCTGCCGGCAGCAGAAAGCTCTCGCGACCCGTGATTTTCTCATGTTCGATACTTTGCTTTGTCTTTTGCTCCGCGGGTACACCAAACCTGTCACCCACTCCTCTTTTGCCGTCTCCATCCCGTGCCTCTGTCCCGTAACGAGTGTCAGCCAAGTTGGGCGCACCCGAGACGCCATCGAGACGAGATGACCGTCACTCGCACAACAGCTAGTTGGCACGGGCGGTGGCGACGGCGTCTACGGGGGTGATGCCCGTTTCTCCCCTGTCCGGCCATTTCAGTTTTACGCCCCTGCGCGCACAGCCCTCCTAGAAATTCCGAATAGATTATACGTTCTAGTTTCGTTAATCCCTTCTCAAACAAGACAAAACAAAATAATAGCCCCCTTCCAAGGTTACAATAATAACGATAATATCTCTTCCGCGTGACCCGTCCCCCGACAGCCTCCCGGCATATCACCTTGTGAAGCCCCTCCCCATATTCCCCACCCCATCCGTCTTTAACATACATAGTCGCACGCAGATCTGTCCAGCGCTCGACATACGTACCAGGCGCCCACCTCTCCCGGGAGTTGGGTCCGTCCTCAGTGATCTGGGATGCGCGCATGACCATCCGACACACGTATCGGCGCATTCAATCCTGCATTGCCTTAGGAGAGTGAAAGCGCATTCGGGGCTCACAATAGCACCACAGATATAGCCCACAACGCGCTTCCAGACTGGTTAGGTTATCCGATGACCCCGAACGTAGTTGCACTGACGCCTTCTCAAAAGCATTCTCGTGGATCGCCTCCGCGGTGCAACGGAGCGCATGCACATCCCGTCGTTATCTGCCTTGATACTTACTACGCGATGGGATACCGTCGCGAACCCCGTCTGCCGACGTGGTGGAAATTTACAAATTGTTGCCTTTGCAATCGTATTGGGCACAAGCATAACGCGATGCGCCGACAAGCGGCGGCCACATGCTATGGCCAGAGTACTCGCATGCCCCGCGAGATTTGCAATAAACCCGATATACCTCAGTACTGTGTACGTTACCAGCTGCGACGTTCGCATGTACGATTATTGGCGCTTGCTCCCACGTCCGCTCGCGGGGCATCATCATATCGCGCCTTAGGGTATGGGGTTTCGGCTCATCGCGCCGTCAATACCACCGAAGGGATCCTTCGTGAACTTTGTCGGCGGAACTCAAGAAAATCGGGTTCCCAGATTCAGGGTTGTGGGGAGCCGCCTAGGTGACTGTCGTGATTGGAAGGCTCGTGCAATGTTGTTTTGCAGACCACTAAAACAAGAACAGGGTAACTACAGAGTGTCAGCGGTCCGGCAAGTCAGCCTCGTCGTCGTCGTCGCTATTATCGACGTCAGAATCAAAAAGTACATGGCCATTGGCCTGTAGGCCTTCACTCGCAGGTAGGAGTGGTTCGAGCTGCATCACGACACATCAGAGAACTATTTTCACGGTGCGGTGACATGGTACACGTACCGCTGTCCCACCATCAGAGTCGGATGGTGTTGGGCGGTAATCATCGCGTAGTGCAATGCTTCCAGGTCCAAGCTCCGCTTCGTCCTCGGGATCAAGAGGGCGCCCGTGGGGGTCGAGAGGTACGTCGGACTCGAGCCTTTTACGATACTTGTGGTGCGTGAAGAGCGCGATGCCTGCAATAGATTAGGGCGTCAAGCGAGGAGAGGGGCTTCAGTTCCAGGGATTTGGCTTACCACACACAGTCACAGCAACACCCGTAATGTTCAGGGGTGTCAACTCATCGCCGAATATCAAGGCTGACACGCTGATGGTCGCAACTTCTTTTGCAATTCCCGCAATTGACATGGGCACAGCACCGACGCGCTGGATTATACTGGACACGGACACGACGATAATTCAGAGGCAGTCCGACGGAGATACAGATGAGAGTAGAGGCACACACTAGTACTCGCTGAGGACCATGCTGAATGCGATAATCCCTGGGAGAATGAGAAGTCCAATAGTCCGCAATGTAGCGCCGGTTCCATCAAAGAAGCGAGAGCCCCATAATTCACTCCAGCTTTCGATAGAGACGCTGACGATAGCGATAGTAAGACCCATAATAGGTGTTAACCAAAAGATAGTCGCGACCGGGTGGTTCATTCCGGAGCGCTTGTTGCGCATTAGCAATTGAGTAAGGGACCAACGCAGGCCCCCGAGCGCGCTTGCCGACAGCACGAGAATGAAACCACCAAGTACGAAATGTGTTTCGGTCGCCACCATCAAAAGTACCCCCATAGAAATAATGAGAATGACACCGATAAGCCGGATGGAAAAAGTTTCTAGGTGGAAGAGGAACGCAAAAGCCAAGACAAACACGAGCGAGGAAGACTTGCACATAGCTGTCAAGGGGCTTGTCAGCGCAACTGATGAGGATATCATGTGCTAGTGGCGGATGATGAAACGCTCACTGTAGAACGAGAGGGTGATGGTCTTGAGAGAAAGGTTCGACAGACCGATATCAAGACCGGTGCTGACTGCCGTTGGGACTGCTTTCTTTCTGTGGGCAATAGAGACGGAGGTGAGCACACGGATTCCGATCTGAAACATTCTCATATGTCGTAACGATTGAGGGGTGCTAAATGAGTACCCCACTGGATTCGTCCCGATGGGATTACGGGACAAGAAAGGAACAAATACTCACGCATAGTCTTCCCTTGATGGATCGTGTTCTGGACGGAACCTGCTGGGCCAGCCAAACCGCAGGATGGAAGCCAACACGGCCTGGACGAACATGTGGAGCATCGTCACGAGGAGCGGGAGTGGAAATCCGAAATGTTCAGGAGCGAACATCCATTTGTTGTACAAAGATAGTATGAGTGCGAAAGTAAACCTGCATGATGAGATGGAAGGATTCAAGTCGGATCACAGTTGGAATATGCTTGACGTACCACGATGCGATGAAGAGCGCGTTGATGAACGCATCGCGAAGCCAAAGGCGTTTTTTCTCTTCGATTGTCGCGAAGTGCACGTTCTCTGGGATGGGGTATAGATGGTCATTGTCTCTTTGTGGCCCTTCCGCGGTCGAGCCTACGGTCAGTGGGATTTCGTGGACATGCTCACTGCAGGTGACTGGCATGCCGGCTCCGGTTCGAAAGGAACACCGACTCTGGGTTACTGTCCTGGGCTTTCTCGGGCCGTGGCGAATTCATCCGGCACTTGCCGACCTGTGTAACTTAGAATGACTGACTATGTACTTGTTTAGAAACGACAATAGTCCTGGTATCTTCATTGTTCCTCTCCAGAACACCCTCGAGCGATCCGACTGGCTATGAAACAGACTGGTTGGTCGACTTTATTTCCCGGTTCACTGCTTCGAGAACGGCTGTAACTCAGGCGCGGCTACAGCGCTCTCAATCGATACGGAAAGGTGGTGTACGAGACCATAGAACATAGAAGCAATTGTTTATCTGGCATCCAGGCCGAGGCGAAGCTGTGGAAGTTGATGCAGCCCCTCCTACCCGAAAGCTTAAAGTCTGCTAAAGGAAGGTCCATTTTTATC
>WNGR01005355.1_pt1 | contig 16792 bp, 14 predicted proteins | sample 5407581 | NCBI WGS metagenome assembly WNGR01 (sample SAMN13153383, study PRJNA577476) | soil metagenome | isolation source: 80 cm soil or saprolite under Garry oak tree replicate 2 | place: USA:California | collected 2016-06-15 | reverse complement strand
GCTCGGCTTTGTCGCCCGCGGCGACCACGTACACCGACTTCAGTCCCTGCAGTTCCTGCACCGCCTGTTGCGGGATGCGGATCGCGCTGGGACTTTCGAACGCAGCGACGCTGACCCGTACGAACAGGCCCGGCCGCAAAAGGCGATCGGGATTGGGCACCGAGATGCGTACTTGCAGCGTTCCGCTCTTCTGGTCGATCGCGGCGTCGACGAAATCGAGCCGCCCGGTCAGCGCGTAATCGGTGCCGTCCGCGAGGCGAATGCGAAATGGCGTGGTTTGATCGGGCCGCCGCACCGCCTTCTGCAGCTGCAGCAGCCGGTCCTCGCTGATAGTCAAATACACCCACATGGGATCGCTGGAATACAGGGTGTTGAGCAGCGTTTGCTGCGCGGTAATCAACGCACCGGGCTTGACCTGCGAACTGCTCATGAAGCCGTCACGCGGCGCCCGGATGGTAGCGAATTCCAAGTTCAACTCTACGTTGCGCAGCAGTGCTCTTTGAGCTTCTACCAGCGCGGCGCTGGCGCGCTCCTGTGCGACGGCAGTGTCATAGTCCTGCTGGCTGACCGCCTTTTGGGCGATCAGGCGCGAGTTGCGAGCCAGATTTTGTTGGCCATTGACCAGGTTTGCCTGAGCTTGGGCCAGACCCGCTTTGGCCTGCGCGAGTTGAGACTCGAAGGGTCGCTGGTCGACAACGTAGAGCACGTCGCCTTTCCTGACTCGCGCGCCATCAGCGAAGAGCTGGCGCTCAAGCAAACCCGTGACCTGGGCGCGGATCTCGATCGTGTTGGGCGCCTGCGTCTGCGCCACGTACTCGTTGTAGACGGCGACCGGACCGGTTTTCACTTCCATCACGGACACCTCGGGCGGCGGCGGCGATTGCGGTCCCGCCGCACTATTGCAGCCGCTCACGGCAACGGCGGCAAAGCCGACTGCAAGCGCGCAACGCGCTAGCTGATAAACGTCGAGGATGCGAATGAACATAGGGCGCTCGATTCTCTTGGTTGAACAAAGTACAACTGACGCAGATACCCAGTAATTGATCCCCATGAATCAAATGCACGATCGATCGGGCGGCGCTTCAACGTGCGAGGCAGATCGTAGGTGACCTGATAAGGAGCGTCTTGCACAAGGCTGGGCTCCTTTCACAAAGCTGCGACCTCATCCAACGCGCCAGTAGTGATCGATCAGCAGCGCGGCGAAGAGGCAGGACAGATAGACGATCGAATAGCGAAAGGTGCGCCGCGCCAGCCCGTCGCTGTAGTTGGCACAAAGCTTGACTGCGTACGCAAGGAACACGCCGTTCAGCACGAGCGCCGATACCAGATAGATCGTGCCGCTCATGCCGCTCGCAAAGGGCATCAAGCTCGTCGCCGAGAGGATCAGCGTGTAGAGCAGAACGTGAATGCGCGTGAAGCGGTCGCCGTGCGTGACCGGCAGCATCGGCACGCCGGCGCGCGCGTAGTCGTGCCTGCGGTACAGCGCCAGCGCCCAGAAGTGCGGCGGCGTCCAGGCGAAGATGATCAGGAAAAGCAACAAGGCATCCGCTGAAATCTCGCCGGTTACTGCGCACCAGCCGAGAACCGGTGGCATCGCCCCCGACGCGCCGCCGATGACGATGTTCTGCGGCGTGCGCGGCTTGAGAATGATCGTATAGATGATGGCGTAGCCGAGAAATGTGGCAAGCGTGAGCCACATCGTCAGCGGATTGGTCAGGCTGTCCAGCACGAGCAACCCGGCGCCACCCACGACCGCAACGAAGACCGACGCTTGCAACGTAGTCACGTCCCCTTTGGGGAGGGGACGTGCGCGGGTACGCGCCATCATCGCGTCGAGCTTTTGCTCGATGAGGCAGTTCAGAGCAGCGGCCGAAGTGGCTACCAGCGCGATGCCGGTGGCGCCGAACAGCAGCGGCCCGGGCGGCGGCAAGCCCGGCGTGGCCAGAAACATGCCGATAACGGCGGTGAATACGATGAGCGCGACGACGCGCGGCTTGCCCAGCCGGATCAGTTGCTCGAAGTTGAGCGGTGACGGTCGGTACGTAGTTGCACCCATTCGACCCAGATTACGGACTGTGACGTCTGGAGTCTTCAAAAAAACCGAAACGCTTTGATAAAGCTGCAGGAGGCGCTTCGCAATCCCCTTCAATTGCATACAGAAATTTGAAAGACGCCGGCACCACCGATTGCGTAGATTCAGCGCCGGGCTCCGTAACCATGACAAGAAAACTCGCGAAAACGATTTCGGCCGCATCGCTGACGCTTCCAGGCATGGCCATCGCCGGCGGCGAGGCGAAGTTCGGGCTGCAAACACCGCAGACCATCGTCGCGCATCAGATATACGACTTGCACTTGGTCATCCTCTGGATCTGCATCCTGATCGCGGTCGTGGTGTTCGGGTTCATGTTTTACGCCATCGTCCGGCATCGTCGGTCGGTGGGTCATCGAGCCAAGCAGTTCCGCGAGAACACGCTCGTGCAAATCATGTGGACGGTCATTCCTGTCCTGATCGTTGTCGGCCTGGCCTTTCCGGCCACCCGGACCGTGATCGCGATGAAGGACACATCGAGCGCGGACATCACCATCAAGATCACCGGTTATCAGTGGAAGTGGCGCTACGATTATCTCGGCGAAAACGTCTTCTTCTACAGCCAGCTGTCGACGCCTCGGGATCAAATAGAGAATCGGGAGCAGAAGAACGAAAACTACCTTCTCGAGGTGGACAACCCGCTGGTGGTTCCGGTGGGCAAGAAGGTGCGCATTCTCCTCACCGCGAACGACGTGATCCACTCCTGGTGGATGCCCGCGTTCGGGGTCAAGCAGGATGCGATACCGGGGTTCGTGCGCGACTCGTGGTTCAAGGTCGACACGCCCGGCGTCTACCGCGGCCAGTGCGCCGAGCTTTGCGGCAAGGACCACGGTTTCATGCCCGTCGTCGTCGAGGCGATCCCCGAGGACAAATACAAGCTGTGGCTGGCCGAACAGCAGGTGAAAAACGCGGCGGCCGCCGCGGCAGCGAGCTCCGGGCGCGTTCCCCGCACTCACCCACGGGCCTGTTACGACCGGGTCGATTGCGGGTCATGTCGACATCGTCCTCAACGGCAGCAAGAAGAACCCCGCCATGGCGGCCTGGAAGGGTCAGCTGTCCGACCTGGAGATAGCCGCCGTGATTACCTACGAACGCAACGCCTTGGGCAACGCGCTGGGCGACATGGCGCAGCCCAGGGATATCGCAATGGCCCGCAAGTGACGCGGCACACGAACTCAAGGACCCCGCCGGAAACGCGAAGCTAGGAGAACAAAGTGCAAACGCCGCTCACACTCTCCGGCGACACCGAGCGCCTGGGCCAACCCGCGGGCATTCGGCGCTGGCTCACCACGACGAATCACAAGGATATCGGCACGCTTTACCTGTGCTTCAGCTTCACGATGTTCATCGTCGGCGGCCTGATGGCGCTGATCATTCGCGCGGAGCTGTTCCAGCCGGGCCTGCAGTTCGTGCACCCGGAGTTCTTCAACCAGCTCACCACGATGCACGGCTTGATCATGGTGTTCGGAGCGTTCATGCCGGCGTTCGTGGGCTTCGCGAACTGGCAGATCCCGATGATGATCGGGGCATCCGATATGGCGTTCCCGCGGCTCAACAATTTCAGCTTCTGGCTGCTGCCGCCTGCCGCGATCCTGCTGGTTGCCTCGTTCTTTGCCCCGGGCGGCGCCACCGGTACCGGGTGGACGCTTTATCCGCCGCTATCGGTGCAGATGGGGCCCGGCATGGACGTGGCGATCTTCGCCATCCATCTCCTCGGCGTGTCCTCGATTATCGGCTCCATCAATATCGTCACGACGATCCTCAACATGCGCGCCCCGGGCATGACGCTGATGAAAATGCCGTTATTCGTGTGGACCTGGCTGGTCACCGGGTATCTGCTGATCGTCGTGATGCCCGTACTCGCTGGGGCGGTGACGATGCTCTTGACCGACCGCCACTTCGATACGCACTTCTTCAACGCGGCCGGCGGAGGCGATCCGGCCCTGTTCCAGCACATCTTCTGGTTCTTCGGCCACCCTGAGGTCTACATCCTGATCCTGCCGGCGTTCGGCATCGTCTCCGAGATCATCCCGACGTTCGCCCGCAAACCGTTGTTCGGCTATCGCTCGATGGTGTTCGCAACGTGCGCGATCGGCATCGTAGCGTGCTCCGTGTGGGCGCACCACATGTTCACTGTCGGGATGCCGGTTGCCGGCCAGTTGTTCTTCATGTACGCGAGCCTCCTTGTCGCCGTGCCGACCGGCGTCAAGGTCTTCAACTGGGTTGCAACGATGTGGGAGGGCGCGCTCAGCTTCGAGACGCCGATGTTGTTCGCGGTCGGCTTCCTCTTCGTCTTTATCGTTGGCGGCTTTACCGGTGTCATTCTCGCGATCGCGCCCGTCGACGTCCAGTTGCAGGACACCTATTACGTCGTGGCGCATTTTCACTACGTGATGGTGGCTGGCTCGCTGTTCGGGCTGTTCGCCGGGACGTACTACTGGCTTCCGAAGTGGACCGGACACATGTACGACGAGAGGCTTGGGCGCGCGCACTTCTGGCTTTCGATGATCTTCTTCAACCTCACGTTCTTCGTCATGCACTTTCTCGGCCTCGCGGGAATGCCGCGCCGCATTCCGGACTACCCGCTGCAGTTCGCGGATTTCAACATGATCGCCAGCATCGGCGCATTCGGCTTCGGCCTGACCCAGTTGCTGTTTTTGTACACGGTGATGAAGTGCATTCGCGGGGGCGAGAAGGCCCCCGCAAGGGTTTGGGAGGGCGCGACCGGGCTGGAGTGGACGCTGCCGTCGCCGCCGCCGCACCATACTTTCGCAACGCCGCCGGTCATCAAATGACCGATGCGACTTGACGGCATCGGGTCGGAACGACCATGAACCAAGCGAACCGGCAGAGTCCGTTCATGACGACAACGCCCGACCGCCTGGAGACGGACAAGGCGAATCGTGCGCTGAGGCTGAAGTTCATCCTCGTCGTCGCCATCATGTTCGCATTCGGCTACCTGCTGGTGCCGTTCTACGAGCAGATCTGCAAGGCGATCGGTCTGCGGGACATCGACAGGCCGGATGAAGTCAAAGCCGCGCAGATGGACACGACTCGGACCGTGCGCATCGAACTTGATGCCAATGTCAACAAACTGCCGCTGAAATTCCGGTCCGAGACGCCGATAGTGAATATTCATCCGGGCGAACTGATGAACGTCGTCTACGAAGTCGAGAATACATCCGACCGACCGATGACCGGGCAGGCGATTCCGAGCTATGGACCGCAGCTGGCTGGTGCGTATTTCAGGAAGATCGAGTGCTTCTGTTTTACAAAGCAATCATTCGGTCCGCGCGAAAGGCGGCGAATGCCGGTGGTCTTTTGGCTGGATCCTGGGCTGCCAAAGGAAATCGTCACGGTCACGCTTTCATACACCTTCTTCGAAGTCGAAGGAAACAAAAGCTAGGAAACAGATGCGAACCCAATCCCGAGACGCTGCACCGCAGACGAGGAGCAAAGCATGAGCGCAACGCAAGGCGCCGTGAGCGCCTATTACCTGCCAAAGCCGTCGCGCTGGCCGGTCACGGGCGCTTGCGCGCTGCTATTGAGCGCCGCCGGCGCCGCAACGTGGATCAACCACGGCTCCGCCGGGCCCTACCTTATCGCTGCGGGGACGGCCTTGCTTGTCTACATGCTGTTTGGTTGGTTCGGCACCGTGATTCGGGAGAGCGAGGCGGGCCTGTACGACAAGCAGGTCGATGTCTCGTATCGCTGGGCCATGGGCTGGTTCATCTTCTCCGAGACGATGTTCTTCGCGGCGTTCTTCGGCGCGCTGTTCTACATGCGATGGCACGCGGTGCCGGACCTGGCATCGGGCGACACCGGAGGGCTATGGCCGGGCTTCAAGGGAAACTGGCCGGCAAGCGGGCCGGCTATCGAGGGCACGTTGACGCCCATGCGCGCCACCGGCGTCCCGCTGATCAATACGCTGATCCTGCTCGCCTCGGGTGCGACGCTTTTCTGGGCGCATTTGGGGCTTAAGAAGGGCGCTCGCGGTCAGCTCAAGCTGGGTCTTGTCCTGACCGTCGGCCTGGGCATCGTGTTCCTCTACCTGCAGGCATCCGAACACTATCACGCCTATACCGCGATGAACCTCAAGCTCGGCAGCGGAGCTTACGGCGCCACGTTTTTCATGCTTACGGGTTTTCACGGGCTGCACGTCTTCATCGGGGCCACGGTATTGATCGTGATCCTCGCCCGCAGTCTTCGGGGTGACTTCACGCCGGGCGACCAGTTCGCGTTCCAGGCCGCAACCTGGTATTGGCAGTTCGTGGATGTGATCTGGCTGCTGATGTTCGTGCTGGTGTATTGGCTCTGAGCATCGAGATCTCAAGCGCCCGCAGATGCGCTACGCGCCACTTATCGCATGCCAGGAATGCGACCTCCTGCAACACGAGACACGTTTACAGGCTGGTGCGGCAGCGCACTGCAATCGTTGTGGCACCGAGCTCTACCGCCAGCGCGCGGACAGCCTTGACCGCTCGCTCGCCTGCGCGCTTGCCGCTGGCGTCTTTTTTGTCGTCGCCAACACTTTTCCCATAGTTCGACTGCAAATCCAGACAGAACAGACCCAGTCAACGCTGTTTGGCGCCGTGCACGCCCTTGCTGCCCAAGGAATGTGGTTCGTCGCCGGCCTGGTCTTTGTCACCACGATTCTCGTCCCTGCCGCACAGATTGCAGCGATATCGTACCTCTTGTTGCCGCTGCGACTGGGAAAAGCCCCTCGAGGTCTGGAATTCGCATTTCGCTTCCTGCAGTCCGCAGCGCCCTGGGGCATGATCGACGTATTCATGCTGGGTGTGCTCGTGTCGCTGGTCAAGCTGTCACACATGGCCGGCGTCGTTCCGGGCATAGCGCTGTGGTCGTTAACAGGCTTGATGTTCCTGCTGGCCGCCGCCACCGTCGCATTTGATCCGCGCGCGTTCTGGATCAGCGTGGAGGCGCGACGATGAATCACGGCGTGGCCGCGGCGAGCGTGGGATTGTGGGCCTGCAACTTGTGCAAACTGGTCTCGAAGTCCCCGTTGCAAGGTTCGATGGGGCACTGTCCGCGGTGCGGCGCCCGCATACATGCGCGCAAACCTCACGCTGTTGCTCGCACGTGGGCTTTGCTCATTACCGCCGCAATGCTTTACATACCGGCGAATGTCCTGCCCGTGATGGAGACCAGCTCGCTGTTTGGCTTTCAGAAGGACACCATACTGAGCGGGGTTGTTTATTTGTGGATCTCCGGATCGCAGCCTCTGTCACTGCTGGTTTTTGTCGCCAGCATTACCGTTCCGCTTTTGAAACTCACCTCCCTGGCGTTTCTCCTGGCGTCGGTGCAGTTTCGTTCCGCGTGGCGCCCCGATCAACGAATACGTCTCTATCGCACCGTGGATTTTATCGGGCGCTGGTCCATGCTCGACATTTATGTCGGGGCGATTCTGGTTGCATTGGTCCACTTTCAGGGTCTGGCCACCATCGTAGCCGGCCCCGGAGCGACCGCCTTCGGTGCGGTCGTTGTGCTCACGATGTTCGCCGCGAGTTCATTCGATCCACGCCTGATCTGGGACCCTGCGGGGAATATTCGTGCCGGATAACCCTCAGCGACCCGATTTGCCCGAGATCCCTCGAGCTGTGCCCGCCCAGGGTTCGCGCTGGCCTCCACAACTGATCTGGTTGATCCCGCTGGCAGCGGTGGTGATCGGGGGTTGGCTCGCTGTAACCACTATTCTGGAGCAAGGTCCAACGATCACGATCACCTTCAAAACCGGCGAAGGAATCGTGCCCGGCAAGACAAAAATAAAATACAAGGACGTCGACGTTGGCATTGTCAAGACCGTTGTGGTAGCTGAAGACCTGAAGACAGTCATTGTCAGCGCCGAGCTTGCCAAGGCCGCCGAAAAACATCTCGTCGACGACACCCGCTTCTGGGTCGTGCATGCCCGTATCTCGGGCAGCGGCGTGTCCGGCTTGGCCACGTTGCTCTCGGGTTCTTACATCGCCGTGGATGTCGGCCATGCTGCGGCCAAGCGCCGCAGCTTCGCCGGCCTTGAGATTCCACCGTCGATCGTCGCGGATGTCCCCGGACGGCAATTCACACTACACGCACAAAACCTCGGTTCCCTGGCGATCGGCTCACCGGTGTACTTTCGTCGCCTGCAAGTCGGCCAGGTCGCAGCATATGATCTCGATGCGGACGGCAGCGGCATAAGCCTCAAGATCTTCATCAACTCTCCGTTTGACCGGTACGTAAACTCCGTTACGCGATTCTGGCATGCCAGTGGGATCGACCTGTCGCTCGACGCGGGCGGAGTTCGAGTAACCACCGAGTCGTTGGTATCTCTCCTGATCGGCGGGCTTGCATTTGAAACCCCGGCTCAACCCGCATCGACTGCGCCGGCGCCGCCCGACACCGAATTCATTTTATTTCCCACCCGGGAAGAGGCAGCCAGAAACCCGGATCGGCTGGTCGAGAATTACATACTCGTGTTCAGGGAATCGGTGCGCGGACTCGCGGTCGGCGCGCCGGTGGACTTCCGCGGCATCGTGATCGGCGAGGTTGCATCGATCAACGTCGACTACGATCCCGTAAAGGCGGACATCGTTATACCGGTTGAGATCCGGCTGTATCCCGATCGACTGAGTTCCCGTTACCGCGGGAGGCCGGCCCAATCCCGCAATTCGAGGGACCTGCTGGACAAGATGGTTGAAAGAGGGTTCCGGGCTCAGTTGCGAACAGGAAATCTCCTGACCGGCCAAATTTACATCGCACTCGACCTGTTCCCAGGAGCGGCGAAAGCAAAGTTGGACTGGACCAAGCGCCCGCTCGAGTTGCCCACCGTGCCCGGCAGCCTCCAGGAACTGCAGACGAGCATGGCATCCATCGCCAGAAAGCTTGACAGGGTTCCGTTCGATACCCTGGGGGCAAATCTGGATGAGACGCTGCGAAACGCGGGCAGTCTCCTGAAGAGAATCGACACCGAAGTCGCGCCTGAGCTGCATGCCACGTTGGAGAACGCGCGCCGCACGTTGTCGTCCGCCGAGCGCGTGCTGTCCCCCGACACGGCGTTGCAAGTGGATGCGCGCGAGGCAATGCGCGAGATTGCCAGGGCGGCTCAGGCGTTCCGGATACTGGCCGACTATCTCGAGCGTCATCCCGAGGCGCTGCTCAGCGGCAAGAAGGAGGACCCGAAATGAAGTTTCATCCGGCGTTTGTCGCGACGCTGCTTGCAGTCCCGGTGCTTTTCGGCTGCGGCACCTCGCCCAAAGCGACTTTCTACAGCCTGACTTCGAGCAACCCGCTCGACACCTCGCAAGCCGCAGCCCCGTACAGGATTGCGATTGGCCCGGTGATGGTTCCGGAACTCGTCGACCGGCCGCAGATGGTACTGCGTATCGGCGCCAATAAAGTGATGATTGCCGAGTACGCGCGCTGGGCGGAACCGCTGAAAAGCGAAATCCCGCGTGTAATCGCCGCCAATCTGACGTTCCTGATCGGCGGCGCACAAGTGTCCACCTATCCGCAAAACACGAACGCGGACGCCGACTGTCAGGTATTCATCGACCTCCAGCGCTTCGATTCGACACTCGGCGACGCGGCGACGCTCGATGTGTCGTGGACGGTGCGACTCGCCGGGAGCGGCAAGCTCAGGGGCGGGCGATCCGCCGTGCGGGAAGCCGCTGGCGTCGATGGATATGACGCGCTGGTCGCCGCACACGCCCGCGCTCTGGCGTCGGTCAGTCGCGATATCGCGCAGGCGATTGACTCCCTGCGCACGGCCCGTTAATTGTCTAGAGAAACTTTCAGATCACATCGAGCGTCAGCGCAAGTCCGCTATGGCAGGGAAAAAATGATGATCGCCGATGTGCCGCTTCCCCCAAAAAACCCGGAAACCACGCCGGAAGTCGTTGCAACGTACTGCTTGCCGTTGACCTCGTAGCTGATTACGCCGCCGCCGATCGAACCACCGGTATTGAAACGGTAGAGCGTCCTGCCGTTGCTCGCGTCCATCGCGAGAAAGTCGTTGTTGAGATCGCCCGTGAAAAGCATGCCGCCCGAGGTCACGGTTATCCCGGCCACCAGCGGGGTCGGCCACTGCCGGCGCCAGCGCATGGTGCCCGTAGCGGCGTTGATCGCCTGCAGCCAGCCTCTTGCCTGCTCGCGCGGATCCGGGGTGACTGCGCCGCCGTAGTAGTGAGCGTTCTCGGCGAATTGCGGCGCGGTGTCCGATTTGGTGAACGTGCCGCACCAGTCCACGGCTGCGACGTAGAGCGTGTTGCTCGGCGGGCTGTAAGCGGGACCATTCCATTCCATCCCGCCGAGCAGACCCGGGCACCCGTGAGCGCCTGCGACCGTCGGCTCTTTATCGAAATCGGTGCGCGTCGTGATCGCCAGCTCATAGAGCAGCTCGTGGCTGTCGCGGTCCAGCATGCGCAGCAGGCCATCCTTGCCTGAAACCGTGAGGAGGTCGCGCGGCTTGCCTTTGACCGTCGCGCTGAAGATCGGGCTCACCTGGCTCAGATCGCGGTCGTTGGCGTCGCCCGGACCGAATTGCCGGTACCAGAGCAGCTTGCCGGTTTTGACGTCCAGCGCCACCGCCGAGTTGGTGTACAGGTTCGAGCCGGGCCGCACGTCCGGGTAGAAGTCGGGAGACGGATTGCCGACCGGGACATAGAGCACGCCCTTCCTTGCGTCCAGCGCGAGCGGCGTCCACACGCTTCCGCCGCCGTGCTCCCGCGCCTTGGGATCCTTCCAGGTTTCCGCGCCCGGCTCATCGGCATCCGGAATGAGATTGAAGCGCCACACCTGCTCGCCGGTTGCGAGCTTGAAAGCGCCGATCCAGTTCTTCGCGCCCCAGTCCGCGCCGGCCGGGCCGTAGATCACCAGATCCTCATAAATCAGCGGCGGCATGCTGAGATACTGACTGGACTTTGCATCGGCAATCTTCTGGCTCCATAGCAGCGTGCCCTTGTCCATATCGACCGCGATCAGATAGCCGTCGGCGGTGCCGCGCACGACGCGCCCGTTCTTTAGCGCCACACCGCGGTTGGTCGGCGACAGCACGGCACCCTTCTGCTCCCAGTTGTAGGTCCAGCGCTCGCGGCAGTTTGCAGCGTCGATTGCCACAATCGCAGTGTTAATCGTCAGATACATCACGCCCTTGTAGACCAGCGGGTTGGTCTGCGTGGGGCCCGCGTTGTTCGAGCGATAGATGCAAGCGGCACGCAAGCGTCCAGCGTTCCGTGGAGTGATCTGGCGCGAATCGACGAAGCGCTGCCCGGTGTAGTCCTTGCTCGCATAGAGCCAGTTCTTATTGTCTTGCGCCGCGTGCAGCAGCTCGTCCTGCGTCGGCCCCTGGGCAAGTTGCGCGTTTGCGGCCGGCGCGCCCGCGACGGCTGCACTTGCGACGGCTGCGCTTGCGCGCCCCAGCGTTTCGAGATAGGCAATCACGTTCGCGCGGTCGGTCGCGTTCGGCAACGCTACCGACATGGACGTTCCCGGAACCGCGCTGGTCGACGAGGTGAGGAACGCGTCCAGCGTCTTCTCATCCCAGGTGAGCCCGGCCTGCGCCATCGCGGGCGAGTAGTTGAAACCGGCGAGACGCCCTGCCCTTCTGCCGACGACAGCGGCCAATGACGGTCCGAATCCGTTTTTCCCGACCTCGGTCGTGTGGCACGATGCGCATTGATTTGCGAACACTGTCTTCCCTGCGGCGGCGTCGCCTTCGGCCCGCGCCCGCCCGCAGAAAACCGAACCTGTAACCAGCATGAGCGTTACCAGAACGGCGCGGGTGCGAAAATCGGAGCGCACAGGCAGAGCCTTTGTCGGATAGCTGGTCAATGAAGGAACTTGCGTCGCGTTTGATGATGTCTTGGGCAGATCAGTCATGGATGCTCCCGGAAGGAAGAGGGTTTTGCTACAAGCGATATCGGGTTGCTCACGGAGTGCACCGGCCGGCCCCTATCGGGTGCATTTTCAGCGCGTCTGAACTTGGGGTATGTTTCGCTTGGCTTGCTTTTCGTAATTGGTGCTTTCCGCGCGACGTCTCTGCCCTTGGCCAGCGGGCTGCTCGCCTTCACTTGCTGACTCACGAAACGCCCGGGGGTCGTCCCGAGGTGCTTTCGAAACAGCGTCGTCAGGTGGCTCTGGCACGCGCAGCCGACCTCGAGCGCGATTTCGGCTAGCGTCAACTCCCCGCGCACCAGTAGTCTCATTGCTCGTCTGATACGGCAGCGGATGACGTACTGATGCGGCGTCATTCCGGTGCCCAGCTTGAAGCGGCGGCCGAAGGTGAACGGATCCAGGCCGAGGGGCGCGGCCATTTCATCCCATTTGAGCTTGGAGTCCAGGTTGTCGTGGACGAACCGGATGGCGCATCGCAACGCATCAGGAGGCAGTTTCTGATTGCGCTCCGGAGCTTTCTGGCGAAGTTCATCCGTCTCTTGTCGGAGGCAGGCCCTAATCGTTTGTGCCAGCTCTTCGGCGCGGTCGTCGCCCCAATCATCGTCCGCAGAGGACTCGACAAGATAGACACGCATCATGCCTAGCGCGCGCTCCACTCTGCTTAGCGTCATTTCTTCGCACTCCCCTTCCGACGAGCCACCTCGTCCGCAATGTCACGGTAAGGCGCCGACTGCAGCCTCACCCGAGCTGCGGTTAATCCTCATCGTTCCCTTAAAGTGAACGCGAGCCTATTAGACGATGGTGTCGGTCGATACCTTGGTATCAGATGTGCGCGACGAGAGGCGCTCGCCGGAGCGAGAGAGAGGAGAACGAAAGGAGAACGAGAGAAGAGCGAGAGAAGAACGACCTGTCGGTGGATTGTTACTGTCTCGGGGCAAGAGGGAGGCTGAGCCTCGCGGCCATCCTCACCAAGTCCGCAAGAGAGCCGGCCTTCATCTTTCGCATCACCTTGCCTCGGTGTGTCTTCACGGTGATCTCGCTTGTGCCCAGCTCGGCACCGACCTGTTTGTTCAAAAAGCCGGAGACAACCAATGCCATGACCTCGCGCTCGCGACGGGTGAGTGAGGCGTAACCTTTGCGGAGCGCCTGTATTTCCGCCTCCTGGCCAAGTGCAGCGCGGCTGCATTCGATGGCGTGCCGGATGGCGTTCACCAATACGTCGTCCCCGAATGGTTTTGTCAGGAATTCCACCGCACCCGCCTTCATGGCCTGGACCGTCATCGGCACGTCGCCGTTGCCGGTGATGAAGATGATCGGCATGTCGGTCCGATCGACGGCGACGCGTTTCTGGAGATCGAGCCCATTGAGTTCGGGAAGTGTCACGTCAAGTACCAGGCAGCTCGGCGCATTGACTCGTGGACGGGCCAGGAACTCCTGCGCGGACGCGAATGTCTCTGCCTGCCAACCCGCGCATCGGACCAGCAATTCCAGCGATTCGCGCACCGAAACATCGTCGTCGACGACGAAAACAATCGGCGTGGCGCTCGAGAACGATGCCGGACTCGATTCGCCGCTTGGTTCGCTCGATGAAGTCATGTCTGTCCGCTCGCAGACCGCTCAACTCACCCGAAGCGCCGCATTGACTGCGTCAAACAGGGCCTTCTCGCTGAATGGCTTGAACAGGCACTCTACGGCGCCATCCTCGAGGGCACGGGGACGAACGGTCTCGTCTCCGTGGGAAGTGATGAACACGATTGGAATCCTTTGCCGGCGAAGCGCCAGCTCCCGCTGGAGATCGGGCCCGGTCATGCCGGGCATGACGATATCAAGGATCAGACAGCGGGTCTGGCCGACGCAATTCGACGCGAGGAACTCTTCCGCCGATGAAAATGCCCGGACCACGAAGCCGAACGCCCTGAGCAAGTCGGGTAGCGACTCTCGCACGGACTCGTCGTCATCGACCACCGTTACGAGCGCCCGTACGGCCATCACGAATTCCTCATGACGTTCTCCGCGTCCCTCGGGGCTGACGTCTGATTGGCGCCGACTCTGTGGGAGGTCGCCACAGGCGCAGACGCTCGAGGAATGGAAAAGGAAAACGTGGCCCCCGGCCCATCATTCAGTTCGGCCCATAGGCGGCCACGATGGCTCTCGATAATGGAGCGACTGACGGACAGGCCGATCCCCATACCGTCGTCCTTTGTCGTGTAGAACGCATCAAAGAGCCGGTCCGCGCTTTGCGGGTGGAAGCCCACCCCCACATCCTGCACGCTCAGGCGCACGCGATCGCCTTCGTCTCGTTCGGTCCTGATCACCAGCTGCCTTGGACGATCATCAACGCCCCTCATGGCTTCTAGGGCGTTCATGAGCAGGTTCAGCACGACCTGCTGAAGCTGGACGCAATCGCCTGCGACAGGCGGGAGGTCGTCGGCAAGGTCCATCCGTACCGTGACTCGTTCTCTCTGAATTTCATTACTCGACAGCGCAATCAATTCTCGTGTGGCCTTGTTCAAATCCACCGATTCGGTTACGGTGCCCTTCTTGGCAAAAAGCGCATGCAATCGCGCGATCACGTCAGACGCACGATTGCCATCACGGATCGTGCGCCGTGCGGTTTCGCGCGCGCCGTCGATGTTTGGAGGGTCGTCGGCCAGCATCCGCAGGCAGGTACTGGCGTTCGTGATGATACCCGAGAGCGGCTGGTTGACCTCGTGCGCAATCGACGCCGTCAAGGCTCCAAGGGTCGCGACCCGGGCAACGTGTGCGAGCTCCGATCGGACCTTGCCGAGTGCGTCCTCCGAGAGCCGGCGTTCCGTCACGTCCTGAACCGCGCCGATGTACTCGAGTTGACCGGCTTGGTTCCTGGCCGCGCGGCAGATGAAGTGCAGGTGTTTGACGGAGCGGTCCGGCATCAGCAGCCGGCGCTCGAAATCCAAATCGAGGCCGAGTCGAGCCTGCTCTATATGCTCCCTGAGCTCCGGGAGGTCTTCGGGATGAGTTCGGGCGCCTATCAACTCGAACGTCACGGGCACGCCCGGGTCGATCCCATAGATTCGATACGTCTCCTCCGAAAAAATGATCTCGCCGGTCGTCAGGTTCCACAAAAAGCTGCCGGTCGAACTGAGACGCTGGGCGTCGGCGAGAAATTCCTCGCTCCGCTTCAGCGCGGCTTCGCTCCGCTTACGATCCTCGATGTCGGTTTGCAAAGCGTACCAGTGGATGATGCGGCCTTCGGTGTCCCGCAGGGGGAGAGCGCGTACATGGAACCAGCGGTATACGCCATCGGCACGGCGGCAGCGGTACTCCATGTCGAACGGATACCCGGTTTCGATCGAACGCAACCGCGCAGCCTTCACGCGAGGGAGGTCATCCGGATGCATAGCGCCGTTGGTTTCCCAAGCCTTAAATTCCTCGAGCGTCTTGCCAAAATATTCCAGGGCTTGGCGGTTGACGAGCTCGACTTCACCTGCCGCTGACATAACCTGGATGAGGCCCGGAATGCGATCCACGATCAAACGAAAATGGAGCTCGCTCTCACGCAGGGCTTCCTCAACGTGTTTCCGGTCGTCAACATCGGTAAGCATGTTGCACCAGCGGACGATACGTCCCTCGGGGTCCCGCAAGGGTTGACCGCGGGCGTGGATCCAGCGGTATACGCCGTCTGCCCGTCGGGCACGGTGTTCCACATCATACGGCTGCCCGGTTTCGACCGAGTGCCGCCACAGACTGACCACACGCTCACGATCATCCGGATGGATAAGTGAGGACCAGTTTGGCAATTGCTCAAGCGACTGCCCGAAAAACTCCAGCATCTGCCGGTTGACGAATTCAGGTGCGCCTGTCGCAGCCCTTGTAGATACGAGGCCGGGGATGTTATCGACGATCAAACGAAAATGGAGCTCGCCCTCGCGTAGAGCTTCCTCAGCCACCTTCCGGTCTTCGATATCCGTATTCGTACCGTACCATCTGACGATCTTTCCAGATGCGCCGCGTGAAGGCTTGGCATGGAAGAGGAACCACCGATATTTTCCGTCGAAGCGGCGCATGCGCGCTTGGACCTCACCCGGCTCGCCGGAGGCCAGAATCGATCGCCAGTAATCGAGCAACCCAGGCAGGTCCTCAGGGCAGATCGCAGCATTCCACCCCCAGCCACAGGCTTCCTCGAGACTCAGGCCCGTGTAATCGCACCAGTCTTGATTGAGGAAATCGACATACCCGTCAGGTAGCGAAGTCCATACCAGTCCGGGGAGCGAATTGACCACACATCGGAACTCGTCCTGCAATGGTGCGTACCTCTTGCGAGCGATCCGCGAACATTCAGCGTGCGGCACTCGGGGGCGGACGTCCATCATACTTTCGTATCGGTCCGGGGCCGCCGTGGAGCGTCCGCAGGGAAGAAAGGCTACGCCGTCAAGAGGGACGGTGCAACCGTGTAGAGGATTACGCAGCTGAAATATAAGGTCGCGCCCGTTGAAGCTCGACCACGCCGGCTGCGGAACTCCAACTTCTCTGCCCCGCTCGCGAGTCCTGAACCCCGCGAAGTCCGCCCCAACTTGAAATCACAAATTGTGATTTCAAGTTCTCGAACTCCCGGGCGTTAATCAAGACCTCCACTCCGCCTTCATAGAGGGAAATCGGCAGTCCTGGGACGATCTGGGATTCCCTGGGATGGGTCTTGGCGGAGAGGGTGGGATTCGAACCCACGATACGCTTGCGCGTATTCCGGTTTTCGAGACCGGCACGTTCAACCGCTCCGTCACCTCTCCGGTCGGGTGGGATTTTACCAGCGCGGAGGCTCAACGCGCCGGTTCGATG
>WNGR01004306.1_pt1 | contig 16803 bp, 12 predicted proteins | sample 5407581 | NCBI WGS metagenome assembly WNGR01 (sample SAMN13153383, study PRJNA577476) | soil metagenome | isolation source: 80 cm soil or saprolite under Garry oak tree replicate 2 | place: USA:California | collected 2016-06-15 | reverse complement strand
CACTGCCGCGCGCGTGCTGTATTCAGCTTTAAAGGCCGGGCGCGAGGCCTTTGAAACGTATCCCGGCGCGCAGGTATCGCTTGTAACGCGAGCTATGAGGGAGACGGTGGAGGCCGAGCCGCGCGCACGGCTGGACTACGCGGAGGTGCGCGACCCCGGTAGTTTTCTGCTGCTAGAAACGCTCCGCGCTCCCGCGCTGCTGGTCATCGCGGCGAAAGTAGGCCCGGCGCGTTTGATTGATAATTTTTTAGTGCGCGCAGATGGCAGTTGGGATACAGGTATTCTAGCCTCTGGCTCCTGACTCCCACGAAAGAAAGGAACCTACGATGCAGGAGAAAATGACGGTACCGGCGATTCGTGCGCGAAAAGGGGGACCTAAACTGAAGATGGTCACCGCCTACGATGCTCCATCAGCACGCATTGCCGATAGGGCTGGAGCAGATATGATCCTGGTCGGTGATACGTTGGCACAGGTTGTCTTAGGCTATGAGGATACCCTACCGGCTACAGTGGATGTGATGATTCATCATACGGCTGCCGTTGCGCGTACGAAACCCAGGGCGCTGATCGTAGGCGATATGCCCTGGCTCAGCTACCACATCTCAGTTGAGGAGAGCGTGCGCAACGCGGGTCGTTTAATACGCGAAGGGCGCGCTGAATGTGTGAAATTAGAGGGCGGCCGCAAGCGCCTGCCAGCAGTGGAGGCCATCATTGCAGCCGAAATTCCGGTCATGGGACACCTGGGACTGACCCCTCAATCCATTCACGCGATGGGCGGCTACCGTGTGCAGGGCAAGCAAGTCGAAGCGGCGCGTGGCTTGCTGGAAGATGCGCGGGCGCTGACTGAGGCAGGCATCTTCGCGCTGGTACTGGAGGGCGTACCGGATGTACTGGCGCAGATGGTGACGGAATCCATCCCCATCCCGACTATCGGTATCGGCGCGGGACGCTACTGCGATGGGCAACGCTGCAACACTTTTTCGAGGATGTACAATCAGGCGCATTTCCCGCCGAAGCCGAGACCTATCATATGGACGAAGAGACTACTCATAAACTCCGTGATTCCATCAGAAACGAGGAATAAGGGTAATGGCAACCGTCTATTACGATACCGATGCGAACCTGGAATTGATGCAGGGGAAAAAGATTGCCGTGATCGGCTACGGAAACCAGGGACAGGCGCACGCGTTGAATTTGCGAGACAATGGCTGCAACGTTCTTATCGGCTCGCGACTGAAAAGCAAGAACCGCGAACGGGCGATAGCCGAGGGCTTCCAGGTCATGACACCCTCAGAGGCTGCCGAGAAGGCCGATGTGATTATGCTGCTGGCGCCTGATCAAGATCACCGCGAGATATTCGAACGCGACATTCGACCGGGGCTGGCTCCCGGCAAGCTGCTGCTTACCGGGCATGGGTTGGATGGTGGCGCCTAAGGGACCCGGCCGCATGCTGCGCAGCCTGTTTACTCAGGGTCTCTGCCTGCCCGCGCTCTGGGCAGTTTTCCAGGATGCAACGGGCCAGGCGGAAGCGCTGGTACTATCCTATACCCGCGCCATTGGCTGCACACGCGCGGGAGCCCTGCGCACGACCGTTGGCGAAGAGACCGAGACGGATTTGTTCGGCGAACAGTCGGTGCTGTGCGGCGGACTCGCCGCCCTGATTCGTAGCGCCTTTGAGATATTAGTCGAGGCGGGCTATCAACCGGAAGTAGCCTATATCGAGTGTGCGTATGAGGTCAAGGCGGTTGTAGACCTGATGGACCAGGGGGGTATGGCGTTCATGCACAAAGCTATCAGTGATACTGCCGAATGGGGCGACTATATTACGGGGCCGCGCCTGATCAACCAGAACGTGCGCGATGAGATGCGCAAAGTCCTCAAAGATATCCAGGATGGCACCTTCGCGACGCGCTGGATACTGGAAAATATGGCGGGCCGTCCCAGCTTTCAGGCGATGCGGCAGGCCAACGCCAACCATATGATCGAGCAGGTGGGCCGCGAGGTGCGCGCCATGATGCCCTGGTTGAACGCACCGGAGAAGAAGCTGGAGATTTCTGAGCTAAAAAAATGAACGAACGGTAGTGTGAGTTCCTACGAGAAGGAGAATTCTTCGATATGATGCAAATAGCGCAACCTGCTCTGGTTGGCACATCTCTCCCCCGCCAGGATGGTCCTGACAAAGTGACCGGGCGTGCACGCTATGCAGGAGATCAGACGTTGCCAGGCATGCTGTATGCGCGCCTGGTCACAAGCCCGTATGCCCATGCACTTATCCTGAACATCGATACCTCGGCTGCTCTGTCCGTGCCAGGAGTCGTGGCGGTTTTCACTTCCGAAATGCTGGGGATGGCCGAGGCGGATGCGCTCTCCCGCTCGCAATCTCCACTGGCAGAGCAGGAAGCATTGTGGTGCGGGCACCCTGTTGCAATCGTGGTCGGCGAGACGGAGGCTAGCGCCAGGGATGGAGCCGACGCGGTGGAAGTCGACTATGATCCGCTGCCGATGGTCATTGATCCTGAGACCGCTATCCGGCCAGATTCGCCCCTGGTCCGCTCTCGCCGTGAGAATGAAGCTGTCGCCGGAGGAGGCGCCCACACCACCTTCTCTCAAGAAGCAGCACCGGTCGAGGAAGAGCAACATTCGCAGAATGTCAGCCAGACACCGCCTCTGAAGATGGGTGATATCGATGCCGGTCTGCGCGAGGCCGAGGTGGTGGTTGAATGCAGCTACCGCACCCACCCGGTCCACCAGTCTTATATGGAGCCACAGTCGGTCACGGTAGCCCCCAGTGCGTCCGGCCATCACCTGGTGATCTGGCCCAGCACGCAGGGGATGTTCAATGTGCGCTCGGCAGTCGCCAGGGCGCTTCAGATGCCGGAGCGGCAGGTTCGTGTCGAGTCGGTGCCGATCGGTGGAGGATTCGGTGGGAAGGAGACTCTGCTTGAGCCGCTGGCAGCAGCAGTGGCATCCCGCCTGCGCAAGCCGGTACAGTTGATCTACACGCGCCAGGAAGATCTGCTGGCCGGGAATCCCGCGCCGCAAACGCTGATCACCATCAAACTCGGCGCGAAGAGGGACGGGACGCTCACCGCTATCCAGGCCAGGATGATTCTTGATGCGGGCGCCTACCCCAATCCCCTTGCCGGCTTTAGTGGCTTCCATTTCTCCGGCGTCTATCGCTGTCCCAACCTGGATATCCGTTGCGACGTGGTGCAGACCAACAAGCCCGGTACCGGCGCCTATCGCGCCCCTGCTGGTCCGCAGGCATACTTCGCACTGGAGTCGACCGTGCAGGAACTCTGCCAGCAGCTTGAGATGGACCCGCTTCAATTCCGCCAGGTCAATGCCCTCAGAGAGGGCGACCCGAATATGATGCGCGGACGCTGGCCCCGTATCGGCCTGCTGGAATGTCTTGAGCAGATCCAACAGCATCCGTTGTGGATGCAGCGCGAGCGGGTCAGGCAGGAAGTGCCGGAGGAACTGAAAGGCTGGAAGATCGGGATAGGCGTGGCAGTCGGGGGCTGGCCAGGTGGAACGGAGCCAGCTGCAGCCCTCTGCCGACTGGAGCAAGACGGCACGTTTACCGTTGTGGTAGGCAGTGTCGATCTTTCCGGCTCAGACGCCTCGCTGGCGTTGATCGCCGCAGAGGAGTTGAGCCTGCCAGCCGAAGCCGTGAACGTGACGCATGATAGCACCGACTCGATGCCCTATAGCGGCCTCTCTGCTGGCAGCAAGACAACCTATACGGTGGGATCAGCGGTGCTGACGGCGGCACGTGACGCGCGTACCCAGGCTTTCACTATTGCGGCTGAAATGCTGGAGGCGTCCGCCGACGATATGGAGTTGCGGGATGGAAAGGTGATGGTCAAAGGGGTGCCTGAGAAGTTTGTTACATTGCAGCAAATCGCCGCGAACTCGATGCGCTTTGGCGCTCCCTACGAGCCGGTCTTGGGTCGTGGCCGCTCGGCCAATCGTGTCTCCTCGCCGATGTTCGCCGCGCACCTGGCAAAGGTAGCCGTTGATCCTGAGACGGGCGAGGTGCGCGTGCTCGACTACATTGCGGCACAGGATGTTGGTCGCGCCATTAACCCGGCAGAGGTGGAGGGACAAATTCACGGCGGGGTAGTGCAGGGCATCGGTTGGGCGCTGTTTGAGGGGATGACGTATGACGAGAGTGGGCAGTTGCTGACTTCGACGCTGATGGACTACGCGCTGCCGCACAGCGAGGATGTGCCGACCATCACTCCGCTGCTGGTAGAGGTGCCGTCTGAGCTTGGCCCGTTCGGTGCCAAAGGGGTGGGCGAGCCGCCCGTGGTGCCGGTGGCCGCGGCCATCGCCAATGCCATCAATGACGCGGTCGGCGTGCGTATGACGCAGATTCCGATGACGCCGGAGCGTATCTTCGCCGCGCTGAGAGGAGAGCAATGATTTAAGCAAGCAGAGCTAGAAGTCGATAGGTAAAGTAGCTATGCAGCATCCATGATTACCGTTACTTTGCCTATTGACGCTTGCTAAGTTCAGTGGTATGGTTATTCCATCCTCAAGCTCATGCAGTATTTCACATAACTGACTACGAGAGGAATAACCATGAGTCCATCGGAACCCTCTTTCGCGCAATACCGGGTTGCAGCGATTCAATATGAGCCGACGCTGGGCGAGAAAGAGAAAAACATCACCGACCTGCTCCGCCTGACGGAAGAGGCCGCTTCGCATGGTGCACGGCTCATTGTTCATCCAGAAATGGCCACTACTGGCTATTGCTGGGTATCGCGTGAAGAAATTGCTCCATTCGTTGAACCTATCCCCGGTCCCTCGACCGATCGCTTTTTAGAACTCGCCGCACGCCACGATTGTTACATCGCTACCAGCCTGCCTGAAGTTGATCCCACAACCAATGTTTACTATAACAGCCTGGCCTTGATTGGCCCATCTGGTTTGATCGGTGTCTACCGTAAGGTTCACTCGTATATCTCCGAACCCCGTTGGGCGCGCGATGGAGACCTGGGCTTTCCTGTATGGGATACGCCCATCGGCCGCTTGGCAGGTATCATCTGCATGGACACGGAATTCTTCGAGGCATCGCGCATTCCTGCCCTGCATGGTGCGGACGTTTTGCTTTTTCCCACGAACTGGCTGGAAGAGAAATGCCCCAGCAATCGTTGGATGGCCCGCGCATTCGAAAATGGAGTCTACTTCATCGGAGCAAATCGCTATGGCTGCGAGCGAGGCGTGCAGTTTAGCGGCGGGAGCTGCGTGCTTGACCCGGATGGTGCAATTTCGGCCTATCTTGACGACGGTGAGGGCATTGTCTACGGTGAAGTTGATCTGCGGCGCACGCGCGATAAACGCTGGGGACCTCTGGTCCAGCAGAGCAATGGCGCATTCCAGGTGGAGCCGGTAGGGAATCGCATCGCTGATCGCCGGCCAGAGGAGTATACAACACTGGTTAATAATACCTATCTATGGGAGCCATTAAAATATCATGGACTCTACGAACTGGGAGAGCTGCCGCCGGGGCAACTCTCATGCGTGGGCATCATTCAGACCGATCTGCAGGCGTTTCATTCAGAAGGACAGACCTCCACGTCGCAGGCATCACCATTAGAATTGCTGGACGGGTTGGTGAGAAGCACATTACATGACTCCGAGCCTGCCCGACCCGATGTGCTGGTCCTGCCTGAATTGATGCTGCCAGGGCCATTTCCCGAAAGGGATGTCTCTTTCGACGCGGTGAACTACATACAATCAGGGGCGATTACGATTCCGGGGCCGGAAACGGACGCGCTGGTTGCACTGGCGACGGAATTTCAGATCACCCTGGTACTGGGCGTGGCGGAACGGGTTGAGGACGCGGGCGCCATCCATGCGAGCCAGGCGTATTATAATACGGTGCTGCTGATTGATCCCGAGGGCATTTACGGGAAGTACCGCAAGCTGCACCTGACCACTAGTGATCGGCGCTGGGCCAGTCCCGGCAATCTGGGGTTGCCAACCTTTGATGCACCCGCCGGTCGTATCGGCCTGGCAACAGGCTACGATGTGCTCTTCCCCGAAACCCTGCGCGTGCTCGCGGGCAAGGGTGCCGACCTGGTGTGCGCGCCAACCTACCTGAGCTTTCCCGACCCGGTGGGCCTCGGCCCATCGCGTATCAAGTACAAAATAACGGTGGCACCCGAAGAATATGATCCAACCCACTCTCTGATCTGGCGCTTGCGAGCCTCAGAGCATCACGTCTACCTGGCGCTGGCAAACTGGAGCGGAGCAGCCGTCGGATTGCGCGCCAACGGATATAGTGGCATTTTCTCGCCTTCCACTTCTACCTATCCCTGGGCCGAAGTTCTCGCGGAAGAGGAGCCAGGCGCATCTTCACTGACAGCTTCGCCACCGGCGCCTTCGCTGACAATGATGACCATCGACACACGCGAACAGCGCACGGGCCGCCGCTCGACGACCAGCATGAAGTATGCGCCTGGCGAAGTTGCAGGCTCGCTTACCGGAGAACTTGCCTACGATATACGCGAAACCATTCCTGGCAACGTGGTACGCAGTAAACCCCTGCTGCGCAAGCGCGTGCCGTTCTGGTACCTTGACCTTGTCAAAACATTCTAGGGCAGGGACAAGCCCAGCCCGTACCCTATACGAAGCGCGACATCGAGCCGTATAGGGTACGGGCGCACCCTTGCGGTCGCCCTGGAAATTCTAAGGAGCGCTCGCCCTGGAAAAAGGAGTGCTCGCCCTGGAAAAAGGAGCGCTCGCCCTGAAAAAAAGGAGAAGTGGAACCCTATGAGATTACAGGACAAAGTAGCGCTTATCACCGGCTCTGCCGGTGGGATGGGCCAGGCCGCCGCGGAGTTATTTGCGCGTGAAGGTGCAAGCATTATCGTTACTGATATCGCCGCAGATGCAGGCGAACAGACCGCGCGGAATATACGCGAGGCCGGCGGCAAAGCCATCTTTGTGCAGGCCAATGTCGCCAACGAAGATGACGTTCAACACCTGGTCAGGGAAAGTATCGATGCTTTCGGACGCATTGACGTGCTCTATAATAATGCAGGCATTATGCCCGCTGATGATAGTGGAGTTACTGATCTGAGCGAGGCGACGTGGGACCGCATTCTGGATGTCAACCTCAAGAGCGCGTTCCTCTGCACCAAGTACGCGGTTCCACACATGATACAGCAAGGCAAGGGCTCCATTATCAACATAGCTTCGTTCGTCGCGCTGATGGGCTGCTCGGTGCCGCAGGATGCTTACACCGCTTCTAAAGGCGGTATGCTCTCGCTCACCAAGTCGTTCGCCATTCAATACGGTCGTCATGGTATACGCTGCAACGCCATCTGTCCAGGGCCAATTGAGACGCCGCTCTTGCGCGGGCTATGGACAAGCGAAGAGGCGCGCAATCTACGCCTCAACCGTATTCCCCTGGGCCGTTTTGGGCAGATAGACGATGTCATTTATATGGCGCTGTACCTGGCCTCTGACGAATCATCCTGGACTACCGGCGCGTGGCTCGTCATCGATGGCGGTATTTCGTCGCATTATTTCTGATCCTTTTTTGTATAAGCTAGATTGACGAGCTGGCGCTAAAGGGTTGTGGGTCGCCAGGACGCCCATCGGTCCACGCGACGAACAACTGCTGCGTGGTGTAGGGGGCGGCTGGTTGGGCCTGAATGTAGTTATCCGTATAGTCGCCAAAGTTCGGGACGCTATCGGCGCTGACGAAACTCCACGCGCTCGGCGCAGTCGTTACTAACACATTGCTCGCAGGCGAGCTGGTGGTAGTAGGACTTACATCTATCGCGGCGAAGACATCTGTCACATCCGTGTTCGCCGAAGCGCGGCCATAGAAGGAGATGCTCAAGTCTCCATCTGCATCGGCGTTGCGTAGCGCAGGCATCATGTGCCACCCACCAGTGCTGGTATTGAGCACCACCGGGCCTGCAGCCTGGACACCCACGAGGGTACCGAGTGTGAAGCTGTACAGCAGGATATCACCTGCCGGATTGAAGCGCCCATCGTTCCACACCATGGTGATCGTCCCCGCTCTATCGCTGACTGCCGGGCGTGGGAAATCGTTCATGGGGAAGCGATTATAGCCCGGGATAAAGGCGGCATCCAGCGAGACGATGCTGACTGCGTTGGAGGCTGCCGGTTTGGTACAGGAGGATGGCTTCAAGGTCAGTGTTGCCAGGCATTTGAAGGGTATGTAGTTCATAATGTTCATGGTCGGTGTATTGCGACAGGCCGGGGAGCCGAATATGTTGGTGGCCCAATTATGCTCATACGCAACGTAGACATCGCCGGTTGCCACGTCCACAGACGGGTACGCGCCTTCGTTCTCACAGAATTGAGGATCATTGGGAGCCACAGTAAAGTATGGGAGAGTCCCTGCACTCTTGGGGAGAGATTGGGAACTGCCATTATTACAGATGGGCGCCATGGCTGTGCCACCGAGAGAACCTATTCCACCACTGGGCGTGCCGATATCGCAAACTGCGAGATCGACCTGTCCCGCGCCATCGAACCTGAAGTCGGAATAGGACATGTAGAGGCGACCTCTCACAGGGTCAATCGATAGGAAATCTTTGTCAAGGAAGCTACAGAACTGCAAACCGTTGAACATCTGGCATTGCGAACTTGTCGCAACAATAACAGGCTGACCGCAGGTTATCAACGTTCCAATGGCGTGACACGCCGCAAGCGCGAGGTCGTTGACGCCAAAGAAGGTTGCACTGGGGAACAGGCTGCTGATGTAGAAGTAGGATTGCCCGCCAGGTTGCCAGGCTTCAACGCTGGGATCCCCAGCGTAGACATGCGACGCGCAGCCGCTATTGGGCAAACCACCCTGATCCTGGAAGGTCTTGCCACCATCGGACGAGAAAGCGAAGCCCGTTAACTCTTCTTTGGACATAGGTGAGGGACAGGGAGCGAAGAATCCGGTTGCATCGTTCCAGGCCTCCACGACGTAAGGCCCGACGCTTCCAATGGAGGTCTCGGCCTGCCCAAAGGCCTGTACTCCCCCTTGAGAGACGTCTTCGGCTGGATTGGCAGCATCGACATTGGAACCATTGGTTGTGTGGCGCATGAGCATGCTGCGCCCTGCCGAACTACTACCACTGAATTGGGGTCCGAAGCACCACATCCTGGCACCTGATGATAGCTCCAACTTTGTCCCAATCTCGTTGCAAATGGGGTGTTTATTTGTCGTGGTAGACGAACTCCCGCCACTGAACTGGGACATCGGACGAGCGAACGCTGCAAGCGGGAAGCTTGCGAATAGGGCAAGAGCCAGGATCACAGCTACTGCCCTCTTACTTGTGAGAAGTCGACTCATTTTACAAAACAACTCCTGAACTTTTTTCTTCCGCGTTGTCTGCCCTGACGTCATGAATCCTTTTGAACTGTCAGCCCCAGCCTACGCAGAAGCACAGCCAATAATAGAGTGCCACCGTGAATCCGAGAGAAACCATTGAAAAGATGCGTACGAAGTGTTTGCGGAATCCTGCTCTCCTGAACCTCGTTATAGCCGATTTCCCCTGCGAAGTGCTGGCAGGATAGGCCACACAGATTCTTTGATCGCCTATACGCTCGTCGTGTATTGCATAAACGCTATGCGGTGGATAGGAGAGCCTTGGCAGAAAGAAAAGGGCGACGGCGATCATTAAGGATAGAACAATGCGTTCTTCAGGTCTGATCTTCAACCAGCGACATCCATGTCATGGACAATCTGGACATAGCATTGACGTAGCAACTGGCACACAGACCTGGTCGGCAGCAACTGGTTAATCAAGCAGAATCCCATATTAATAAACATGGATGAGTTCGAAATTGGTGGATGAAGTGGTACACTATCATAACTGGGCTGGCCGCGTATACTTCAATGTGATTCACCCGTTTCATCATGTGGTGGTTGGAAGTATGGTGAGAGCCGGGGTGCAAAGAGTATAGAGGAGTAACATGTATGGATTTCACCAAACAGTTAAACGATGCAACGAAACTTATTGATCGCTGGCTAGCATATAAAGTCTACACCGGACGCTTACCCGGATTATCTATAGGAGTTGTCTATAAGAATAGCGTGATCTTCAGTAAGGGGTATGGATATGCGAACGCCGAAAAGCAAATCAAGGCGAGTGATACCACGTGCTACCGCATCGCATCTTTTTCGAAGATATTCACGGCGGTCGCGGTTATGCAACTGTTTGAACAGGGGAAGCTCCATCTAGACGATCGCGTGCAGGGCTACCTGCCCTGGTTTACGTCAGAACACGATAGCCATATTACGATACGGCAACTCCTCACGCATACTGCCGGTCTTGATCGCGACGGCGATACCCCTCATTGGACCAGCTTTCAGTTTCCCTCTCTTGCTGCGATACAACAACATGTTGCGGCAGGCGCGATGATCTATAAGCCCGCCGAGCAATGGAAATATTCCAACCTCGGATATACCATTCTGGGAGAAGTGATTAAGGCTGTCTCTGGTGTATCATATGAGGATTACGTGATCGAACATATTGTGAGGCGGCTCGGCTTATTGCATACTGCTCCAACCCTGACAGATAACATTCTACAGAACCTGGCAACGGGTTACAGCAGAGATATTCCCGGCCACGAAAGAGCAGGGTTCCCGCTTATTGAAACGCACGCGATGGCCTCAGCGACCGGGTTCTCCTCGAATGTGCTCGATTTGTGCCGGTTTATGATGGCTCAATTTCAAGGCGATACGAAGCTGCTTGCCGATGAGAGCAAAAGAGAGATGAGGCGTATCCAATGGCTGCGTGAAGGCTTCGACTCGGATTGGTGCCTGGGACTCCAGACGTGGAAAATTAATGATAGGCGCATGTATGGACACGGGGGAAGCTTTCAAGGCTTCAAATCGAGGTTTGGCATCGATGTAGAGCGAGAAATTGGCCTGGTTATCCTGGCCAATGCTATCGACGCTCCTTCATATGACCTGGCTAACAGCGCGTTGCAGATCATTGACTACGTCATCAATCACTTTGATGTAGGGGCGCGATTTATCGCGCCCAATATCGAAAACATTCAAAGATACGAGGGAAGATTTAGAAACATCTGGTCAGATGTTGATATTGTGGCCGTCAACAACAGCCTTATTCTTTACTCCTCAGAGGTTGCAAGTCCGGTGCTTGATTTTCACCAGTTGCGCTATGACAAAGATGACCGGTTCACGATCATCAGCGGGGACACTCTAGGCAATGTGGGGGAGCCTGTAAGGTTTGAGTTTGACGACGAGGGCTCAGCACGCAGGATATTTATTGGTGCCGAGCCCTCCGAGAGAATCGAGTACCTCTAGCGCCTCTATTTCATGCGTACCAGTTTCGCCAGTTGCCCCAGGTATGGAGTAAAAAAGGGTACGTTTTTTCTTTTTCCAAAATTACGATACGAAACCATTGCGTTTTTATATTCTCTCAGGTATACTACAAACATAAACGAAACGAAAACGTATCGTATCAAAATATTGGTTTGACCAACAATTTGAAAGGGGCAACAGCTATGAAAACCGTACATATCGAGAGTACCCAACAAGTCTATAAGCAGCGCTGGCTCGCTCTTGCTGCACTAAGTCTTAGCATCCTGGTTATTAGTCTGGATCTCACTGTTCTGAATGTTGCGCTTCCTACGCTGGTACGTGACCTGGCGGCGACAACCAGTCAACTTCAATGGATGGTTGACGCTTATACGCTGGTTTACGCGGGATTATTATTAACGGCTGGCAGCCTTGGAGACCGTTTCGGGCGCAAACGGGCGCTGATACTGGGTATGCTCGTCTTCGGTGCTGGCTCACTCTGGTCTGCCTACTCGAGTTCAGCCAATATGCTGATCACGGCACGCGCGTTGATGGGTATGGGCGGCGCGTTGATTATGCCCTCAACGCTATCCATTACTGCCAACATTTTCGCAGAAAAGCAGCGCGCATCGGCCATTGGAGTGTTAACCGGCGTTGGTGGAATAGGTATTGTGATTGGCCCACTGCTGGGTGGCTGGCTGCTTGAACATTTCTCGTGGGGCACGATTTTCCTGATTAATGTTCCGGTGATCCTGGTAACGCTGCTGGTGAGTTTCTGGCTTGTTCCAGAGTCGAAAGACCCGCACGCGTCGCGGCTCGATCCTGTCGGCGCGTTGCTTTCCATCGGCGGCTTAATGGCGCTGCTCTACGGTATCATTGAAGTACCGACCTATGGCCTAGGTGATGGTAAAATTCTCGCGGCATTTATCACTGCGCCTATCCTCTTGATTGCTTTTGTGACCTGGGAACTGCGTTCACGCTCTCCCATGCTTGATATGTCGGTGTTTGCTAATCCGCATTTTTCGGCGGCGAGCGCAGCTCTGACTCTAACTTCGTTTGCGCTGGCGGGAACCTTGTTTTTCCTGACGCAATACCTGCAACTGGTGCTCGGCTACACGCCGTTCGAGGCGGGTGCCCGTCTTATTCCCCTGGTACTGGGGTTGATCGTCGCGGCGTCGGTCAGTCCGCGCATTGCACAGGTTTTGGGAGTTCGGATTATCATCGCGGGTGGGCTTGTCGTCGTTGCTGGCGGGATAGCGCTCTTCTCATTACTGAACGCGAGCAGCGGGTATGGACAGGTAGCGTTTATGCTGGTTCTGCTCGGCATAGGCCTGGGTTTAACGATGGTTCCGGCAACCAATGCCATTATGGGTGCGTTGCCCCTGGGCAAGGCAGGTGTTGGCTCTGCGGTTAATGATACCTCACAGGAAGTCGGAAACGCGCTGGGCGTAGCCGTACTGGGCAGCGTGCTGGCGGCCAGTTATCATGCCACCATAGATTCCGCACCAACGCTCGCGACACTGCCAGCATCGTTGAAAGCGCTGGTACATGACTCGATTGGCAGCGCGTCAGTGGTCGCTTCCCACGTGGGCGGGCCAGTTGGACACGCCATTGTCAGTGCCGCGAATACCGCTTTCGTGGATAGCATGAGCCATACGGTGCTGGTGGCTGCCGGGATCACACTCTGCGGCGCGCTGGTCGCGCTGTTCTTCCTGCCATCCAAAGCAAAAGACACCCAGGAAGCGCCAGGCGGGACACAAGCGGAGCCGACAAGCTTGACGGAACCTGAGTGCCTGACTACAATGGAAATATAAAAGGAGGAAGCCACCATTTCATGACTGTACCTGAGCAGGTAAAACGTAAGGCTGGGCGTCCACGCAGCGCCCAGTCACACCAGGCAATTATAAAAGCTACATTTGAGCTACTGGCGGAAGTGGGCTTCGAGGGCATGAGTATCGAAGCTGTAGCAGAACGTGCCGGGGTGGGTAAGACCACCATTTACCGGCGCTGGCCATCGAAGTCTGACCTGGTGATTGACGCGATCGGCGGCCTGCAAGCTGAGATCCCCGTCATCAGTACGGGCAACCTGCGCAATGACTTGATGGCCATGTTCCGCATTGCCTTCCAGCGGGAGGGCCCTTCGTTTTTTGAGAACCTGGTATTCAGTATGATCGGCGAGTTGAAGACCAACCCGGAGATATTCCAGGCGTTCTACTCCCGCATCATTGTTCCTCGCCTTCAACAATTTACCTCGATGATCGAACAAGCCAAAGCGCGCGGCGAATTGCGAGCGGATATTGACCCTCTTACTATGGTTGATCTTCTGGCCGGGCCACTCTTTTTTCGTATGCTTTTCACGAGCTTGATCTCGCCTCTTCCTGAGGATTGGTCAGAACAAATCGTCGATGCTGTTCTGAATGGAGTCTCAGGCACCCCACGAAAACATGATTAAGGAAAGAGAAACGTTGTTACAAGTCACAACATTGTATTGACATGCAACAACGTTTCTGCTATAGTAGCTACTATAAGTTCTACCCACTAGCAGAAAAGCAAACATTCTCAGGAGGCACAAACAGTGACCATCTCTTGCAGACTTCGATTGTTGCTCGCCAAAGTCAATGTTGAACGGGCGCAGCAGGGGAAACCGCAATTAAGTTTGCGTCGTCTTTCGGAAGAAAGTGGTGTATCCTTGAGCGTGCTGGCCGCGTTAAATACGGGGCGCAGTCAGCGCATCGATTACAGCACCATCGATCACCTTCTTCGATACTTTAACTCATATTTCACCGTCACCACGAGTGACTTGCTTACCTGGGAACAGGCGCACGAGAGAGATCCACTGGTTATCATGCATGCAGAGCAATCAAAAGCGGGCAATGCATAAGGAGAAAGAGGAAAGCGAGAATATATATGGCAGTCATGTTAAAATCAAGGCAGGAAATCGCGCAGTTACGCGAGGCAGGACGTATCGTCGCTCAAACCTATGAAGTGCTGCGCCCATCCGTCAAGCCGGGTATTTCTACCGCTGAACTCGACAAAATCGCCGAGGATTTTATTCGCAGCAAAGGTGCCACACCCATCTATAAAGGGTACGGAGCGCGCCCGGCCAGAAGTGGCATGCCTGCTATTCCCGCCTTTCCCGCCACGATTTGTGTTGCCGTCAACGATGTGATCTGTCATGGTATCCCCAGTCCTAAGCAGATTCTACGCGAGGGGGATATCATCGGAGTCGACATCGGTGTGATCTATAAAGGCTGGGTTGGTGATGCATGCGTCACATTTCCCGTCGGGGAGTTGGATAGCGAGTCGCAGCACCTGATGGATGTGGCGAAACGCTGCCTGGAGTTAGGTATCGAACAGGCCCGCGCCGACAATCGTCTTGGTGACATTGGCGCTGCCATCCAGAGCTACGCGGAAGCGCAGGGCTTTTCCACCGTGCGTGAATTTGTTGGACACGGCGTCGGTCATTCGCTGCACGAAGACCCACAGGTACCCCACTATGGCCGCCCACATACCGGCTTGAGACTGCAGCGAGGCATGGTTTTTACAATTGAGCCAATGATTAACGCGGGCGGACATGCGGCTAAAGTGCTGCCTGACCGCTGGACCGTTTGCACCGCCGATGGCTCTCGCTCGGCGCAGTTCGAACATACCATCGCCATCACAGACGGCGCGCCGGAGTTGCTCACGCTCCCATAATCACCAGCCCCGCTGCCCGCCCCGTGCGTAGGGACAAGGGGCGGTGAAGCGGAAGGGCGGGGGCCTTGTGCTCAATACTGTTCAAATAAGAAGAAAGAGGGAAGAATGGCAGGAGAGGGACCCGATCTGACATACTAGGATAAGCAAACGATCCATCAGTCAGAAAGGACCCTCTCATGCCCTACAGACTACGCCATCTCGAGCTCGATGACAAGATGTGTCAACAGGTCAGCTTCACCGTCTTTGAAAAGATCTACCCGCAGGAACTCATCGAGGAACAACTGAGCCTGCACGATGCATGGGAAGAGCGGGAACGAGCGCTCAACATGGTCATCATCATGCATCTCTTGCTCGCAGCCGCTCTGTGGACGCGACTGGCCTTGCCGCGAGTGCTCGAACGCTTGGCTCGCCCCTTGCATGTGCTGGGCCTCCCTCTGAGAGCGATGCAGGTCAAAGGCTCTGCCATCAGTTACCGCCGCGAGCAGTTGGGCTTGGCCCCCGTCCAAGGCCTCTTTGCGCGCTGTTGTCGACCGATGGGTACGCCTGCGACCATCGGGGCCTATCGCTTCGGCAAACGGCTGATGGCGCTGGATGGCACGATGCAGGATGTGCCCGATACCCAGGCCAATGCCGCCGCCTTTGCCCGACCCAGCAACCAATATGGCCAAGGGCCGTTCCCCCAGATCCGGCTGCTGGCCCTGAGCGAATGTGGCAGTCATGCCATCGTCGATGCCACGATCAGCGACCACACGCAGGCTGAGCGGCGCTTAGCCGAGCAGTTGCTGCCCTCGCTTGAACCCGACATGTTCCTCTTGCATGATGCGCAGTTTACCGGCCTGCGCTTCTGGCAGGCCATCCGTGCTCGCCGAGCACACGTGATGGGGCCGCTGCCCAGCCATCATCTGCCCACCTATCTGCGCCAACTCAGCGATGGCAGCTATTTGGCGGTCTACGTTCCTAGCAAGCAGCAGGAGCAAGAAGGCATCAAACCGCTGCTGGTGCGGGTGATCGAATATCACATCACCGATGCCCGCCTGGGCGAACCCGATCAACTCTACCGGCTGGCCACCACCTGGCTCAATCCTCGCACCGCTCCGGCCCTCGAGCTCATCGACTGCTACCATGAACGCTGGGAGGTCGAGGTGGTCCTCGATGAAATCAAAACCCATCAACGCTTGCAGCAACCCGTGCTGCGCTCACGCACGCCTGATGGCGTGCGTCAGGAGGTCTACGCGCTTCTGCTGGCCCATTATGCCGTGCGCGTCCTGATGCATCAAGCCGCCTGCCAGGCTGATGTAGACCCCGATCGTCTCCGTTTTACGGATGCGGTCTTTGTCCTGTGCGAGACCACTCGCGAGTTGGCCCAGGTGTCGGCTGAGCAACGGGAGCCATTGCGGCAAGAAATGCTGACCCGACTCACGGCTCAACTCTTGCCTCCCCGCCGCTTGCGAGCCAACCCTAGTGTCCTCAAAAAGCTCTACCGCAAATACAAGCGCAAGCCACGCAACCAACCCGCTCCTCCTCCTTTCGATCCAGAGGATCGCTTTCTCGATTTTGTCGTTCTTCTTATTTGAACAGTATTGAGCACAAGGCCCCCACGCCTCACCCTTCCACACCTTGTCCCTACGGGACCGGCATACAAGAAATCTTGCGCACGTCTCTAGAACAATGTCCCCTGATACGATGTCCACATCTCGCTGGCAAGCGCTTCCGCGTCGGCGTCGATGCCATAGCGGGCAAAGTAGGTGCAAACACGTTCAATGTCACGCAGCAGCAGAGGGTAGACCTCCGGGTTC
>WNGR01003737.1_pt1 | contig 16805 bp, 16 predicted proteins | sample 5407581 | NCBI WGS metagenome assembly WNGR01 (sample SAMN13153383, study PRJNA577476) | soil metagenome | isolation source: 80 cm soil or saprolite under Garry oak tree replicate 2 | place: USA:California | collected 2016-06-15 | reverse complement strand
TGTGCGCGGTCCTCGGTTTTGCCCAGGGCAGCTTGTGGAGTCGCTCCTTCGTCATCACCCGCTCGTCGATCGAAAGCGGTCCAGGGCCTCCGATGAGCAGCGCCAGCAGCGCGGCGATGTAGAGCAGGTTCACCTCCGCTCCGGGCAGACCGAACTGCGGGCCCTGCGGTGTCATCGCCGTGACGTTCACGAAGTTGAAGCCGTGAGGGAGATGGACCTTGAACATGGCGACAAGCATCTCGAGGATGAGCAGCCCCGTCGCCACCGGGATGAACGCGCCCGCGATGAGCGCGAGCCCCCCTAGCACCTCGACCAGCGCCGCCACCCACGAGAAGAAGCCCGCGGCAGGGACGCCGATCTGCTGGAGCATGGCGACGAACGCGGCGTGCCCGCCGCCCAGCTTTGGCAAGCCGTGGAACAGGAAGGCGATGCCGAGGAGGATGCGCAGCGGCAGCGGCCAGTAGGTCCTAATCTTGTGATCCATATCGTGCCCCCGGCGGTGACGGTGTTCACCGCCACCACTTAGCCACTTAGCGCCGGACGAGGTCGGGTCAAGAGGCGAGCGAGCGGGCGCGAGCCCCCAGGCCCAGCGGGCCATGGCTGCCTCGCGCCGTCGATCGCGCGGTGCCTTTGTGCGCCCACCATCCTCCTCCCGTGCGGCCAAGAGTAGGAGAGCCGGCCCGAGGGCGACGGACCATCGGGTTTCAATCGTCTCCCTCCGAACTAGAACCGCGTGGTTGTCCGAAACGCGCCGGTCGGGTTCCAATCCTGTCTCCCCGACTCAGAAGGCCGCGATTCTGCTCGGGAAACCGACGGAACGCGGCCTTCTTCTTTCCGGATGGTGCGCTGCGCACCACCGGCGCACCAAGATCGGTGACGGTCGGTGCGGAGGATGCGGCGGTTGCGGCCGTGTTCACGCCGCGCCCGCCGGCGCGTCAACCGGGACGTCGTCACGAGATCCGACTGCCGGACGCGCTCCCCGCCTTCCTCGAGGCGTGCGTGAAGCTGCCGCGGACGCCGTCGCGCGCGGCGATCGGCGGCGCGCGCGCGAGCTCGCCGCGAAGGCAGCCGCTGCTCGCCTCGGCGAGTGAGCGCGCTATAACGCGGGGTGTTCCCCACCTCCATCCGAAGGACCCGGTCGGGCCAGGCGCGGGAGCTGGCGCGCAATGCGCTCGAGCTCGGGTCGGTCGCCGAGATCGAGGTGCTGCTGGGCGACCGCGTGACCCCGCCTAGTGTCACCGGCGTACGCTCGATGAAGTGAGTGTCGGTGCGCCGCGGCGCGCGGGCGCTCACCGCAGCGTCAGTGACGCGCCTGCGTCTCGGCTCCCGCACGCGGCCCGGCGGCCGGCCGCACCCATTCACCGGCCTGCCGGTGTGCCTCTACCATCCAGAGCCACTTGTCCGTCCCGCGCGAGATCTCGGTGAAGATGTCCGACGTATCCTGATCCTTCGCTTCGGCCGCAGTCTCGATCGCTTCGCGCGCCGAACGGCCGAAGGAGGCGAGCGCATCTGCCACGGCATGGACGTGCTCCTCCCCGCCGCCGCCGTTCGTCGCCGCGTATTCGTCCAGCGAGCTGCGCTCCGCGACCTGGCGTGCAGTGCCGTCGGCCACGCCTCCGAGCTGCACCGCGCGCTCTGCGATGAGATCGACGTACTCGTCTGCGTCCGCGACGATCTCGTCGAAGAGCTTGTGTAGCGCGATGAACTGGGGCCCCTTCACGTTCCAGTGGGCGACCTTCAGCTGCGTGCGGAGATCGATGGCGTCGGCAAGCCGGACGTTGAGCAGCTCGATCATACGCGTGCGGATGGACGGCGACAGGTCGTTCAGCGTGTCGTACATGGCGGAACCTCCTTGCGCTGCGAGCCATGTTGCTTCTGCGGGGTTGGCCCGCGCGCATGTCACGCATGGGGCCGAGCGCCGTTCTCGGGCGGAGGGGTCGGCGCGGTGTGCGCACAGGCGCTCGTCGTGCGGGGCGCCGCGCGAGAGAGCGCGCAGACGCTCAGGGCGTCGGGACGTGTTGCTCCACGCGCCGCGCCCCAGGTGGGGCCATGAAGTCGGGCGAAACGGGATCCCGGATGCAGCGCTTGAGGATCTCGTCGATCGCGCTCATTCCCGCCTCATCGACGTGCCAACCCTCGACGTCGCCGATCGGATCCATTTGGTGCGGATTCCGAGCGCCCCAGAGCGCGAGTGAGGCCCGTGCGGTTGGCGTAAGGCAGCACGTCCGCCTCGATCTCGCGCTCGAAGAGGTTGCAGGGCGGCTGCACGGCATCGAGCCTGGCCGTCGCGCGGAAGACGTCCATCTGCGCGGGCGAGAAGTTGCTCACGCCGATCGCGCGGATCTTGCCCTCGCGGTGCAGGTCCTCCAGCGTCCGCGCCGTGTCCGCGATCGGCGTCTCGAGGTCGGGCCAGTGCACCTGGTAGAGATCGACGACGTCGGTGCGCAGCCGCCTCAACGAGTCCTCGATCTCCCTGCGGATGCGGGTGGGACGAGAATCGCGAAACACCGCGCCGCCCTTCCACTCGAGTCCCATTTTGGTCGCGATCTGCACCTGGTCACGCAATCCACCCTCCGCGAGCGCCTTCCCGACGATCTCCTCGGAGCGGCCGAAACCGTAGACGGGAGCGGTGTCGATGAGTGTCGATGAGCATCACGCCCCGTTCCACGGCAGAGCGTATCGTCGCGATGGACTGGGTTTCGTCGGTACCGCCCACATCCAGCCGCCGATCGCCCAGGTGCCGAGGCCGATACGCGACGTGTGCAGGCCGGACGTGCCAATTGCAATCTGGTCCATCGTCACTCCTTCGATGAGGCGCTGGTCACGGCGCATGGCCGCCGACGTGAAACGTCGTCGGTGCGAAGCTACTCTTGAGATGCGGGAGGCGACGCGGACCAGGAGGGCGACGGCGACTCGTCTCGCGGAGCGCTGTCGTCCTCCCCGAGGATCGTGGCGACGACGGCGGAGAAGTCGAGATCGCCGGCGCCGTGGGCCAGCGCCTCCTCGAGCCACTCGCGCGCGGCGCGCGCCGCCGGGAGGGTTAGCCCGGTGTCTGCCGCCGCCTCGTCGACGAGCCGCAGGTCCTTGGCCGCGTGGCGGGCAACGGATCGCCCCAAGCCGTCAAGGCGCGGGCGGCTTGGGGCGCGGCGGCTTCGGGCCAAACGCGCGCGCCGTGTCGCGCTGCGGCCGGGTCGTCCTCGACAGCTCGCGCTGTCGCAAGAGCTCCTGCGCCGCCTGCGCCTCGTAGGCTTTGCTCGTGAGCGACGCCATGAACGCGACGAGGTCGTCGATCTCGCTCTCGCGCAGCGCGAGCGGCTGGATGTCCTCATCGAGCCAGGGGTTCTGGAGGCCGTCACCCTTGTTGTAATGGTCGACGACGTCCCAGAGGGTCGCCTGTGACCCGTCGTGGAAGTAGGGTGCCGTGACCAGCACGTTGCGCAGGTCCGGCGTCTTGAACGACGCGATGTCGGCCTCCTTCTTGGTGACGAGGAAGCGGCCGAGCACGCTCATGTCGCTCTGTATCGCGGCGCGATCGATGTCCGAGGCTTTGCCGGAGTCGACGAGCTTCTCGGCCTGCCGCGCGAGGGGGACCACGTGATGCCGGATGATGCCGATGCCGATGTTGTGGAAGTCGTCGTCGGTGAAGCTCGTCAGGTTGGGCTGGCTCTGGCTGGTCGCGTGGCACAGGTTGCAGCGCCCGCGGCCGTTGAAGAGCGTCCAGCCGCGCTTGGCGGCGGCGTCGATCGCGTTCTTGTCGCCGGCGATGAAGTGATCGAATGGCGAATCGAACGAGACTAGCGTGCGCTCGTACGCCGCGATGGCGCGCAGCAAATCCGGGCCGCTGGGCGGGTGCCCGAACACGTCTTGGAACGCTTGCCTGTACTCGGGGACGGCCGCGATCGACGCGACAGCGGCGTCGAGGCTCGGCTGCCCCATCTCGACCGGATTCACGATCGGCAGCGCCGCTTGCTGCTCGAGCGTAGCCACTCGACCGTCCCAGAACTGCGTCTTCTGGTAGAGCGCGTTCAGCACTGTCGGTGCGTTCCGCTGACCGCTGCGCCCCTCCACGCCGACGGAGGCCGGCCGGCCGTCGGTGAAGGCGCGCCTGGGGTCGTGGCAGCTCGCACACGCCACCGTACCGTCTACGGACAGCCTGCTATCGAAGAAGAGCCGCTTGCCCAGCGCGATCTTCTCCGGCGTCTGAGGGTTGTCCGCCGGAATGGCCGCACGCGTCCGGTCGAGCGGTGCCCCGACCTGTTCGAGTGATCGCGGCTCCGCGAGGGGACCCGGTTCGGGGACCGGCGGCGGCGCGGATTGCGAGGGTGATGCGGGGGCTGCAGCGATCAGCGAGAGAATCAGGGGGGCGGAGCGAAGAGCGTGCTGCATCGAGCCTCCGGGCAGCGCACCGCGACCGCTGGAGCGCTGGGACGGAATATGGACTTGTAGGGCGTCGCCGCAACCGCAACCGCAGCACCATTTCGCCGCGCCGCCAGGGCTGACGTTTCGGGAGCCGGACGGCAGCAGCACCGCGTCCCGACCGTGAAGTAGCTTCCGACGTAGCGGCGAGCGGGGTGCTTGCGGGTGGGACCCGCGGGCACGGAGCAGGCCGATCACGCGCTTCCGCGCGCAGTCCTGGTGTTGCGCCGGCGTGGGGCGACCTGAACCTGGGCGCCGCCTCGACGACTTCAGTGGCCTGCACCCAGCGGGGGATTAGGACCAGTTCGCCCGAACACGAAGGCCCCTGGGCCTCGGAATACCGGAGCACCTCGAGGCCTTCGGAATGGTGGGGGCGAGTCCGCGTCCCTCGGGACCAGCTCAAGGGGACCGCTCGGTCCATGGCGGAGGCTCGAGGCTTCCTGGAAGGACGGGAGCGGCGGCCGGGGCCGCGGGCACCGAGTGGTGGGCGCAGCTGGTGAGGCCCAGGAGCAACAGGACGGCTGCAAGGCGGCGCACGATGGTTCTCCTCGTCCTCGGGCTTACGCTCCGCTCTGGATGTACGGCTCGAGATCCGAAGCGCTGATCCCAGCGTCGTCGTGCGCGTCCGGCCCGATCGCAAAGGCGGAAACGGACGCCGCGTCGCTCGGGGGCTGGAACGAACGAGCGCTCAGGCCCGAGTCGTCATGAGCGTCCGGGGCGAGCGCGAGCGGCAGGCGCGAGGCGTCCTGCGCGACGTCTGCGACAGGCGCGTCATCCTGGGCGTCGCCGAAGGCGTCGTCGGCCCGCGCCGCGGAAGCTGCGCCCAGGGCGAAGGTGAGAGCGAAGGCAACGGCGGCTTTCGTGATGCTCTGCATGGTCTACTCCTGGCTGCGGAGCCGGAGCTCATCGCGAGCGGATCTCGCAACACCTCTGGCTCGTCTACGCATGAACCTACGCAGGCGCCGCGCGTGGCGACGCGGCGATCCGACGTGCGGGCGCTCCAAGCGGACGAACCCCCAGCGTGAGCCGACCGGCCGGCATGGCGCCATGATCTGCCGCATCGACCGTTGAGGGAGGCGGACGGCGCCCTGGTCTGCATCCGGCGCGGCTTCGTCTGTCACGACCTGCCATTCGTCGGAGAGTCGTGAAGGCCTGCTGGTCGCAGTCGTTAGCCTAGGGGAACGGAAGAAAGAAGGAGCCGGTCGATGGAATCGCAACCGTCGAAGCTCGTGATAGTGGTGACCCCGGGCGCCAGGACGAAGATGATCCTGGCATGGCTGCGACGCTTGGTCCCGGCGGCGCTGCTCGTCGTGTCGGCTGTCAATGTGATCTCGCCAGTCCCGCAGGACGTCGTCGTCCTCGACGAGGACGAGGTCGCTTCCGGGCCGCTCTCGCTCGCTGACGCCCTGATGCGGCGCCGCGCGGCGAGCGTGAGCGCGTTCACGACGCCGGCTGCCTCGCGCTCGCTCGAGAGCCCCGGCCCGTGAGCTCCAGCGAGCCTGGCCTCGCGCAAACGAGGCTGTTTCTCCGTGGCCAGCCGGCGGCAGGCGAGGTTAAGACCTGGCTCGTGGACGGCTCGTTCGAGACGACCGATCCGAAGCGGAGACGCCTCCTGGGCGTCTCCGTGATGGCGGCCATCGCGCTGCTTCAGCTGGCGACCGAGTACCTCGGAACGCACGACGCCGGCCGCTTCCTCTCCAAGAGCATCGCTCTGCTGATCGGGTTGCCCCTGCTCGTCGCCTGGGCGAGCGCGGTCTTCCGTGGGACGTCCCGGAAGCGCCTCGGCGCGATCGGCCCGCTCTTCGTGGGCGCGGTCACGGCAGGGGTCTTCTTTGCTGTGCTGCTCTGGGCGACGCGGGCTGTGAGCTATTCCATCGCGCCGCTGCAGCTGCACCGAGAACCGTGGGGCAGCGGAGACGTGCTCCGCGTCGGATTCGCCATGGGGCTGACCTACTTTGCCCTCTGGGCGCTGGCGTTCGTTCTCCCCCTCGCCGTGGAGGATGTGCGCGTTCGCGCGTTGGAGGCCGACAAGCTTCGTACCCAGGCCGAGCTCGCCCAGCTCCGCTCGCATCTCGAGCCGCACTTCCTCCTCAACACGCTCAACGCCATCGCGGGGCTGGTGACCGAGGACCCGCGGAAGGCATGCCAGCTGCTCGGCTCGCTCGGCGACCTGCTGCGCGATTCGATGACCCCCGAAGGGGATATGCAGACGCTGGACGAGCAAATCGAGTGGCTGCGCCGGTACGCGCAGATCCTCGAGGCGCGTCACGCCGGACATCTCGCCTTCCACTGGGAGGTTGGAACCGGCACGCGCCGGGCGCTCTTGCCGCGGCTGCTCTTGCAGCCGCTCGTCGAGAACGCGGTGAAGCACGGGGCGCTCATGCGCGCGGGCGGCGGCGAGATCACCGTGAGGACCGAGCTGGCCAACGGGTCGAAGCTCGTCTGCACCATCGAGGACAACGGGCCTGGCGTCCCGGGCGGCGCGACGCGGCATGGAGCGTTCGGGCTCGTCTCCGTGCGCCGTCGCCTGGCGCTGCGGTACTCGGATGCCGCCTCCCTGCGGCTCGAGTCCTCTCCGGGCGGGACGCGCTCCGTCGTCGAGCTGCCGCTCGAGCAAGGGAGCAGGTCATGAGCGAAGCGAATCTCCTCAAGGCGCTGGTGCTCGAGGACGAATGGCCGACCCGAAACTATCTGGTGAAGCTGGTCGAAGGCACCGGCCGCGCGGAGGTGGTCGGCGCCGTCGCCACGCTCGACGAGGCTCGCGAGGCGCTGGCAGGCTCGCCGGTGGATGTCGTGTTCGTGGACATCCAGCTGGCGGCCACCGGGGATTCGCGCACCGGCCTCGATCTGATTCGCTCCATGGCGGGTGAGCCGGCGGCGCCGATGTTCGTGCTCGCGACCGCTTCCTCGCAGCACAGCCTGGAAGCGTTCGACCTCGGCGTCGTCGACTACATCCTCAAGCCGTTCACCGAGGAGCGCGTCGATCAGTGCCTGCGGCGCCTCCTGGAGCAGCGCGCGCCGCGATCTCACGGCGTTCGGCGCGTCGTGGCGCGGCGGAAGAAGAGCCTGGTGTTTCTCGACCCCGAGAAGATCTGGGCGTTCGAGGCCGCGGATCGCCTCACGTTCGTGCACTCGCCGGAGGGGAGGTTCGACATCGATCTGTCCCTGGCCGCGATCGAGGCGTCGTTCGGCCGCACGCTCTTTCGCGTGCACCGGAACTGGCTCGTGAACCTGGCCTACGTCAGGGAACTGGAGCGCGACATCGGAGGCGCGACGGTGACTGTGGGCGCCGACCTCGGCCCCGAAGGGCGAAGCATCAGCGTCCCAGTCTCGCAAGACCGCGCCAAGGCGCTGCGGGACGTGCTGCTGGAGAACGCGACGGGCCTGCGCCGCCCTTGAGGGTGAGCACGCGCGCGGCGGTGGCGAGCGCCGGAGACCGGTGCCCTGAAGGGACCGCGTCGCGGCGGGAGCAGGATCCGGAGAGGCTGCCGCCGAGGCCGTCCTTGAGCTGCCAGCCCTCGTTGGCACCATTCCTCGTCCAAACCAGCCGGCCCCTCGTCGCCGCGGAGTGGGTGCCCGTCGGATCACGGGGAGACCCGTACGTCTCGCTCCTTACTCCATGTCAAGAGGGGACGGGAGAACGATCATCCGGCGTGGTGCAGCAAGCTCCAGGAGGGACGGCGATGACCGCTCGCGCCGCGGCCAACGGGTTCGCCCGCGGCAGTGGGCACCGGCTTCGTACGCGGCATTGGCCTGCGCGTGGTTCGTGCTGTCCGACCGGATCGTCGCTGCCGCGGCGAGTTCTTTCGAGCAGCAGGCGGCTTGGTCGACGATGAAAGACCTTGGCTTCGTCGCGGTGACGACGGCCTTGCTCTACGTCGCGCGCAAGCGCACAGGCGATGAGCGACTCGCCGCCCAGGAGCGCGCGCGGCAGGCGCAGAAGATGGAGACCATCGGGCGGCTGGCGGGCGGCGTCGCGCACGACTTCAACAACCTGCTGACGGTGATCCTGAGCGTCGCGCAGGCCCTCGACGACGACCTCCGAGCGGGAAGGCCCCCCCGCCGCGACGACGTGCTCGAGATCCGGGCGGCGGGCGACCGCGCGTCTGACCTCACGCGCCGGCTGCTCGCCTTCGCGCGCAAGCAGGTCGCGGCGCCCGAGCCGCTCGACCTGAACGCCGTCGTCCGCCAGACCGAGAAGCTCATGCGCCGGCTGCTCGGCGAGGACATCGAGCTGACGCTGGATCTGCAGCTCGGCCTGTGGGGCGTGCGCTGCGGTCCGGGGCAGATCGAGCAGATGATCATGAACCTGGCAGCGAATGCTCGGGACGCGATGCCTCGCGGAGGGACCCTCGCGCTCGAGACCCGCAACGCGCCCGCAGGCGGTCATGAACCCGCGGAACGCTCCAGCGGACGAACGGGCGACTGGGTCCGGCTCGTCGTACGCGACTCGGGCAGGGGCATGGCGCCCGACGTGAAGGCGCGCCTCTCCGAGCCGTTCTTCACGACCAAGGCGGAGGGTCGAGGAACCGGGCTTGGCCTGGCGACGGTCTACAGCATCGTCGAGGAGAGCGGCGGGCACGTCCACGTCGACACCGAGCCGAACCACGGGACGACGTTCGAGCTATGGTTTCCGCGGACCGAACCACCCGGGGGAGCGCCCAGGTTGGACGTCGCGGTTTCGCCGAGCGGCGGCGTGGAGACGGTCCTCGTCGTCGAGGACGACCCGTTCGTGCGAGACGTCGTTGCGCGAGCGCTGCGGCGCGCCGGGTATCGCGTGCTCGTCTCGGAAAGCTGCGCCGAAGCACTCGAGGTCGTCGAGCGCGAAGTTGTCCGGGTCCAGATAGTCGTCAGCGACGTCGTCCTGCCAGGCCGCAACGGGCGTGAGCTCGTCGAGGAGCTACGCAGGCGCAGCGGCGGCGAGCTGCGCGCCCTCTACATCTCCGGATACACGCACGACGTCATCAGCCGTCACGGCGTGCTCGACTCGGGCGTGGCGTTCTTGCCGAAGCCGTTCACGGCGGAGAGGCTTCTCGCGCGCGTGCGTACGCTCCTGGATGCGCGCTGAGGCAGCCTCTCCGAGTGGCGGGAGGTCCGCGCGCCGCGGGTGCGCCGGATCGGCGAGCGGTACCTCGGGTTCGTAACGGGCAGGCTCCCGGCGCTCGTCGACGCAAACCGGCCTCTTGTCGGATCCGGAGCGTGGGACGACGCCTCGGTTCCTATGCTTTCGCCATGAAGCCCAGGAGGCCGACCATGGATGAGATCAATGTCTTCGATGTCAACCCGGTGATGTCGCGCGAGACCCGGACGCTGTTCACGCGATTCCGCGTGCTCTCGGTGGCGGGGCTGCTGTTCGCGATGCTCACCGCGGCGCTGATCGCTGGATGACGTCCCGCGGCTGACGCGGCACTTCAGTACCGAGAGAAGTGAGACCGATGGTTTGCGGTTTGCCAGCAGCCATGTCCGGCGAGGATGGCGGGGGGCGTACCCGAGGTGGCCGGCGGGTACGCCTACACGCTTTGATAGCGGCGTTGTACGCGGCGTCAGCTGCCGCCGCAGGCTCGGTCGAGCAACAGGCGCCGTGGTCGATGCTGCAAGGCTTCGGCGTCCTCGCGGTGACGACGGCCCTTCTGCAGGTCGGAGTGCGTGCCGCGCTGACGCGTGCTCGCGAGGTTCACCAACGTCACTCGCGCTCGACCGACGGCCTAGCAGCATTAGGGCGGGGAAAGCCCGTCGGCACGTCGCTGCCACTCCTCAGCCCAGCGAATCAGGCGGTCTCGCGATGACGCGCCTGCTCCAGGCGGATCGCCACGATCTCGGCGATGACGATCTGGGCCGCCGCGGCGACCGGCACCGCCGCCACGGCCCCCAGAATGCCCATGAACTCCACCAAGAACAGGATGGCGAGGAGGGTCACGAGCGGATTCACGTGCGCGGTGCGGCGGTAGATGAACGGTGCGAGCACGTTTCCCTCCAGCTGCCCGTAGATGACGAAGTAGATCGCCGCTGCCAGCGCAGTCCACACCCCGCCCGAGATGAGCGCGAACAGCGTGATGGCCGCCCCGACCACGAGCGGGCCCGCGTAGGGGACGAGGCTCGAGGTGCCGCTCAGGATGCCAAGTGGAAGGAAGAAGGGCATCCGGACGATGACGAGGAAGACCGTCGTCAGGATCGCGTTGATGGCGCAGATCCCGAGCAGGCCGCCGAGGTAGCCACCCACCGAGCGGTAGATCTTGGCGGCGATGCGCTCGGTGCGTTCGCGGCTGGCTGGGTTCAGCTCCGCGAAGAGCGCCATCACGAGGTCGCGCCCGAACACCAGCATGAAGATGGCGAGGAAGAGGAAGGCGAGGAGCCCAGCGAGCCCGGTGACGACGCCGCCGATCGCGGACAGGAGCGGGTTCACCGCGCCGACGGCGGCTGGCCCGGACTCGCGCAGTTGCTCTTGCACATGCAGCCGGGCGTCGAGGCGCACGAACCACGGTGAGTGCTGCAGCTTCTGCCAGAGGGCCGGCATCTCGGCGACGAGCGCCTTCCCCTGGGACACGATGGGTGGGACGAGGAGGAGCCCCAGCCCGACGAGGAGCGCCGTCACTACGCCCATGACGGCGGCGATGGCCCAGGAGCGCCTCAGGCCTCGGCGCATCAGCGCCTCGACCGGGTGATCCATCGCGACCGCCGCCATCGAGCTGCCGAGCGCCAGCGTCAGCGCGACCTTCGTCTTCAAGAGGAACAAGACCAGGGCCACCACCGACACAACGCCGAAGCAGACGGTGAACACCGTCGTGAGGCTCACCTGGGACTGGCGGGGCTGCGGCTCGGGACTCGGCATGGCCTGAGAGTCTGCCCCGAATCGGATGGAACGTCGCGATCTCCGGGCTGACACGTCTGGATGCGCCTGACCGGAGCGGACCCAACTGCGCCACCCGCCCGCCGGTTGGCGACGGACTATACAGAGGCAAGATCCGGAGGATCGAGATGTGGCCCAGCCCTCACCTGGTGAGCGCTGCATTGGTTGCAGGCGTTCTGCCAGCCCCGTCCATCAGCGCGGACGAGTTCGAGAATCCGCAGGTCATCGAGCTCCGAGCGCCAGGGGGCGAACTGGCCATCCGTGCGCGCCGAGGCACGGCGACGATCCCGGGGCTGGGCGAGGTCGAGCACGTCTATGGCTACGACGTGCAGCGGGGCACCTCGTTCCCTCCCGACGGGCCGAAGCCGACGACCGTGCGGCTGATGCCACCGGTCATCTCGGTCGACCGCGGGAGCGCGCTGCGGATCCTGTACCGCAACGAGCTGCTGACGGCGGACGTCGCGGGGAAGAGTCAGCCGACGGAGTCGAACCTGCACACGCACGGCCTGACCGTCTCGCCCAAGGGCACCGGACTCGAAGGCGCCGGTCGCGATCGCACGTACGGAGATTGCATCTTCGTGCAGGCTTCCACTCGAGGCAGCGGCAGGCCCGAGCGCGCGCACGGCCGCCCGGCGCAGGGTACCGGATCTCCTCCGGGAGATCCGTGCTCGCTGGACCCCGGAGCGACCTTCATGCGCGCCGAGAACGGCGACATCCGCTACAGCTACGTGATTCCGCGCGACCATCCGAGCGGGATGTACTGGTTCCACCCGCACCCCCACGGCCTCTCGGAAGGGCAGGTTTGGAACGGACTCTCCGGCTTGATCTCGATCGGCGACTTCTGGGACTACTCGTACATCAAGTGTCGCCTCACGGCCTCCCCCGATGAGGCAGGATTGGACACTTGCCGGGATCAGGAAGCACAACGCGAGGAGCTCGCGGCCGAGCGCCAGGCGCGTGCGGCACTGAAGGTGAGGTACCTGGCTCTCAAGGACATCCAGGTCTCGAAGCTCGAGGGCCGTCCGGGCGGGGGCAAACCGAGGTTCCGCCTCATCGAGTTCCCTCTGCGGCCCGATCCGGCCGACCGGTCCGCGACCGAGGCCTTCGCCGACCAGACCGATGCGCGAAAGAGTCGCTGCGGCGACCTCGTCGTGAGGGGTGACGGCGAGCTGGCGTATGTCGATGGAGTGACTCTCCCGGGCCAGTGCTGGCACAAGCAGCATCCCGACGAGCGGTGGATCTTCACCGTGTCCGGGCAGGTCCATCCCCGCCTCACGGTCAAACCTGGCCAGGCCGAGGTCTGGCATCTCGCCAACATCGGCGCCGACGTGACCTATCGCCTCCGCCTGGAGACCCTCGAGGAAAAGCCGAGGCGCCTCGCGTTCGAGGTGCGGGCGCGCGATGGAGTCGCGTTCCCGACGGATCCGGCGAGGCGGAGACGGACCGAGATCGTGCTCATGCCCGGCGCCCGCATCGAGGTGCTCATCGAGCGCTGCAGCGAGGGAACGGGCGCGTCGAGCCCGGACGCTTCCCGCGACTGCGTCGACCCCTCGCAGACGGTCCAGGCGCGGCTGCGCACGGCAGGCGTCGCGACCGGCATCGACGCGGACAGCGGCGATCGCTGGCCTCCCGTCGACCTCGCTTCCGTCTTCTTCGAAGCAGCGCCGGGAGCAGCAGGCACGACAGCCCGATCGAGCCCGGCGGCGGCACCGAGACCGCTGAGCTCAGGGCTCGTCGGTCCCGAGACGCCACCGTCCTCTCCAACGCCCCCCGATCGAGCCTCCGCGCCGCAGCCATCCCCGGGGTCGGGCATCTGCGATCACGGTCGATACGAGGCGGGTCCGGCCCAGTTCAGGCCCGATTCAAACCTGGTCCGCCTGATCCGCTTCAACAATCGCGACTTTGGTGAGCAGCGCGGCGAGCTGTTCGGAATCCACGTCGAGAACTTCCAGATGCGGGACCAGGCGGGGACGGCCATCGCCGTGGCCGATCTGCTGGCCGAGGGGCGAGCCGAGCGGCGGGAGAACGAGACGTCCAGGCTCGCGTCGATCTCGCTCGACGATCCCTGCTGGAAGGCGGCCACCGGCGAGCACCCAGATCCGGCGGAGTTCGCGAGGTTCTATCCCACGTTCAAGATGGACCGAAAGCCGGACGTCGTCGCTACCTACGGCGCGCGGGAGTATTGGCTGCTCGTCAATGACAGCGACGAGTGCCACAACTTTCACATCCACCAGACGAAGTTCGTGGTCCTCGACGCGGATTTCGCGGCGGCGGGCACGCGAACGTCTGCGACCCAGTGTCTCGGCGATCGAGGATTCGTTTCGCCCGTCAATAGGAACGTCATGTACGACACCTACCCGCTGCCGCCTCGTGCGCGCGTGCTCGTGATGATGGCGTTCAACGGACCGAAGCTCGGCCGTTTCGTGTTCCACTGCCACATCCTCGAGCACGAGGACAAAGGCATGATGGCCACGATCGGAGTCGTCGACGGCCCGCCGCACTGATCGCGAGGTGCGAGTCAGCGCGGCCCTCGCTCCTCTGGCCTAGGGCATTCCGCCGGGGCTGTATGGATTCGGGGGCGAAAACGGCCCCGAAAACGGTCCCGGGGTCCCGCTGGCAAGCCAGGGCACGACCAGGTTGCAGGGACCGTAGCCGCAGGCTGGGGTCGTCCCGAGCGTTCCACCTGGGACCTGGCCGGGGACGCCGAGGCCGCCGACGCCTGGCTGGAGGCTCAGCGTTCCACCTGGGACCTGCCCGGGGACGCCGACGCCTCCCACCTCCGGCGTGGTGCTCAGCATTCCACCCGGAACCCCGCTCGAAGTGACCTGTGCCCCAGCGTGGCCGGCAAAGGCCAGTGCGGCCACGACGGCGACGGTGCGCACCGCCGCGCGTCGCGCGAGGAAAGGGAAGCCGACCACCGTGGTGATGAGGGCAACTGCGGGGACGAACTCAGTGACGTGCATACTTCCTCCTTGGTTATCGGTGACGACAGCTTCGGCGTACGCGGCCAATACGAGACGCGGGGAGCCGAAGAGACCGGGATCACCGCGACGCGCCCGATTCGGCCGGAGGCGGCCTTGCGCCCACTTGCGCCGAGCCCACCGGTTCCGCGGGCCCGGCACCAGCCTGCGTCCGGTCGAGCGCGCCGGCGATGTCGGCCAGGTCCTGCGCCTCGAGGGTCAGGTTCCCGGCGGCGATCCAGCCGTCCACCTGCTGGGGCGACCGCGCCCCGACGATCGCGCCGCTGACCCCGGGCCAACTCAGCGTCCAGGCGACGGCGACCGCCGCGATCGAGACGCCGTGTCGTGCCGCGATCGGCCACAGGGCGTCGCGAAGCGCCAGGTTGCGGCCGAGACGCGGCTCCTGGAATTCAGGGCTCCGGCGGCGCCAGTCGTCGGGGGCCATTCGCTCCGCGCGCTCGCGGCTGAAGGCGTCGGTCAGGATTCCCGATTGCATCGGGCTGTACACGATGACCCCGGTGCCATGCCTCGCGCTCCACGGGATGACGTCCGCGGCGGCCTGGCGACGGATCAGCGAGAAGGGCGGCTGAAGTGAATCGACATGGCGAACGCGCTCGGCGCGCTCGAGCAGCCCCACGTCGAAGTTCGAGACCCCACCCGCGCGTATCTTCCCCTCCCGGATCAGACGCGACATCTCACCCCACGAGTCTTCCACCGCCGTTCCGAGCGCATCCGGCCAGTGGAACTGATAGAGGTCGATGCGCTCCACGCCGAGCCGGCGGAGTGAAGCCTCGACTTCCTTGCGGATCGAGTCCGGCCGCAGGTTGCGCCGCGGCTCCTCGAAGGGCCGCGCCGGGTCCGGGATCATCCCGCCCTTCGTGAAGACGTAGGGCCGATCGGCGCCCGCGATCCCGCAAAGCGCCCGCCCCACGACCTCCTCGGAATGGCCGAGGCCGTAGATGGCCGCAGTGTCGATCCAGTTGATGCCCCGCGCGACCGCGTGCTGGATGGCCGCGATCGAGTCCGCGTCGTCCTGGCTTCCCCACCCGTAGGCCCAACCGCCACCGCCGATGGCCCACGCGCCGAACCCGACCTGGGTGATGTGAAGACCGCTCGTTCCGAGCGGACGCTCGAGGGGCCTCATCACGCAACCTCCTTCTGCTGCCGCTCCAGCGGCAGGTCCGTCGAATAGGCGTTCACGATCGCCGAGAGATCCAGGCCCGGCGCCTGCGATGCGACCCTGGCGAACAGCTCGCGCGTCAGGGACGTGAGCGGGGAGGTGGAGTCCGACCCGCTGGCACGCCCGTACAGCGAGAGACCCAGGTCGAGGTCCTTGAGCATGTCCCGCATCGCGAACAGCGTCGGCTCATGGACGTTCCTGACGAACCCGGCTTCCCGCACCTTGAATCCGGGCGCGATCCGGGTCAGAGCCCAGAACACCTGCTCCCGGTCGAGGCCGAGCCGGGTCCCGGCCGCCATCAGCTCCGCCGCCGCGGCGCTGACGATCGCCAGCAAGCTGTTGACGATGAGCTTGAGCACGGGCGCGCTTCCCAGGCCGCCCACGTGATGCACTTCTCCCAGCCGCTGCAACACCGGCCGCGCTGCCTCCAGGTCCTCGGCGACTGCTGCGCCGGCCAGGATCACCAGGCTTCCGCTGAGGACGGCCGGAACGCTGCCCATCACCGGCGCCTCGATCAGCCTCGCGCCGTTGAGGGCAGCGGCATGTGCCAGCTCGAGCGCGACGCCCGGGCCGGCGGTGCTCATCTCGATGATGGTCTTGTTCGCCGCTGCCTCGAAGACGCCCTCAGGACCGAAGTAGACCTCGCGCACCGCCTGCGGGCCGGTCACCATGCTGATGACGACGTCAGCCTTCCGGGTGGCATCCGCGGGCGAGTCGGCGACACGCCCGATGTTCAAGGCCTCGGCCTTGGCCTTCGTACGGTCCCAGACCGAGACCTGAAAGCCTCCCGCCTTCAGGCGTTGGGCGATCGCGGCGCCCATCCGCCCGGTCCCGAGTACTGCCACCCTGGTTTCCGCCTGAGGGCCACCGGTTCCTTCATCACCGCCGCTCCGGGTCCTGCTCTCCGGGCCCACGTCGAAGTCGCGTTCGTCGACGAGCGCTGGAAAAGTCGTGCCCGGAGGAGAGTCGCGGCGTGGCACCGGTCGGCGATCCGCGGGGCCTCGTCGCCGCGATCCGGCCGCCCGCCCGATCCAGGGGGCTTTCCCGCTCCGCGGCGCGCACTCTCAGGGCACGAACGGGAGCACACCATGCACACGACGAAAATTGCACTCGCTGCTACGGTGACCGCGCTGACGGCGGTGGTGGTCTATCTCGCGTGCGCGCCATCAGGCCCCATCGTGAGCCAGGAGGTCCGCGCCGGATCGGTCCCAGCTGCGGCCGATACCGGTTTCCGCCCTGGCCCTGACGCGGTGCCTGCGCCGCTCCCGAGCGACGAAACCTTGCCGCCAGAAGGCGGAACGCGCATGCCGGACTCCGAGCCCTTGAGCTACGACGTCCCCGACGCGAAGACCCCACCTCCGGCGGTGCAGTCGCCGCCGGCCGACCAAGCGCAAGTAGCCGA
>WNGR01003630.1_pt1 | contig 16806 bp, 14 predicted proteins | sample 5407581 | NCBI WGS metagenome assembly WNGR01 (sample SAMN13153383, study PRJNA577476) | soil metagenome | isolation source: 80 cm soil or saprolite under Garry oak tree replicate 2 | place: USA:California | collected 2016-06-15 | reverse complement strand
ACGTCGGCGGAGCGGGTGGTCTCGATCAGGGCCATCTCGCCAAAGGCCATGCCGGCGGTGAGCGTTGCCAGCCGCACGCCGTCGGGCAGCGTGACATGCACGGCGCCGCTGCGCAGGAAGAACAGGGCGTCTGCGGGATCGCCAGTGGTGAGGATCTTTGCGCCGGATTGATAGGTCTTGATGGTGCTGATTGCGCCGAGCTCGGTCAGCTCTTCCGCGCTCAGCCCTTCGAGCAGTGGCTGCTCGGCGAGCTCGGTCGTCTCGTGAAAGTCGATCGAACCGCCATGGCGGTAGACGATCTGGTCTTCGGCCCATTCGATCGCGGTGTCGAGCAGATAGAAGTCGCGGACGTTCTTCAGCTCCGCGGTCCATTCCCGCAGCGTGTTCCACTCCTTGGAAGCGCGCCTGACGCCCGAGAGCACCACCGTGACATTCAGCGCGGCGAGCTCCTCGAAAGCTTCCGCCACGAGCCGCGCTCCGGCACGCGTGGTGGAGGTCACGCGGTGAAGATCGAAGATCACGAATTGCGGCCGCGGCCGCCCCGCAAGCCGGCGCGAAACGTAGTCGACCGCCGACAGCGACAGCGTGCCGACCAGCTCGATGACCCGCACCTCCTGCTCGTGCGCGGCCAAAATCTCCCGCTCCTGCTGACGGCGGACGCGGCGCGACGGGCTCTTGCCGATGTCGTAGTCGGCGATGACAGCGTTGCGCGCGTCGTCGCTGCGATTGAGCATGTGCAGGTCGTAATGCGAGGACAGCGCTTCGCAGACCTTGATGCCGCGCACGCTGTTGCCGTGCTTGTCGAGCTTTGGCGAATAACTGCCGAGCCCAAGGCGCGCCGGGAGCGCGGCCAAAATGCCGCCGCCGACACCGCTCTTGGCGGGAATGCCGATCCGGTAGATCCATTCGCCGGCATAGTCGTACATGCCCGATGACGTCATCACCGAGAGCGTGCGCGAGATCGCGTAAGGCGTCATCACCTGCTCGCCGGTAACCGGGTTGACGCCGCGGTTGGCGAGCGTTGCCGCCATTACCGCGACGTCGCGCGCAGTGACCAGCACCGCGCATTGCCGGAAATAGACGTCGAGGACGCCAGCGACATTGTCCGAGATCACCGCATTGGTCTTCAGGAGATAGCCGATGGCGCGGTTACGATCGCCGGTCTGGCTTTCCGAGGTATAGACGGCCTCATCGACAGCGAGATCGCGCCCGGCGAAACGGCTCAGCGCAAGGCGGATCTGCTCGAAGGCATCCGCGCCCTTGCTCTCATGGATCAGTCCGGTGCAGGTGATCGCGCCGGCATTGACCATCGGGTTGAAGGGATGGTTGTCGGCGTTGAGCCGGATCGAGTTGAAGGGATCGCCCGACGGCTCGACGCCGATCGCGCTCTCGACCCGGCCTGCGCCGAGCAGATCCAGCGCCAGCGCGAACACGAACGGTTTTGACATCGACTGGATGGTGAAGGGCACGCGGCTGTCGCCGACCTCGTAGACATGGCCGTCCAGCGTCGCGAGGCTGATGCCGAAATAGGCAGGATCGGCTTTGCCGAGCTCCGGGATGTAGTCGGCCACGGTGCCGGAGGTCTCAGCGGAGAATTCGTTGAGGCAAGTGTTGAGAAACCGCAGCAGTGGCGGCTTCGAGCGGGTCCAGGCGGAGGCGGGCGGCGATTGCGCTGTCATCGCCTCCCTTGTGCAACGCAATCAGGGCACGCGCAACCCGTCGGCATCCGAAGGCCATCCGCCGTGACGCCCGAACGCAAGACGCCGTGCGCCATCGCAATGTCATGTGTTTCAGATTGTCGCGGGCTGCAACCGCAACGGCGCGAGCTCAGCTCGCAACGATCGCGATCGCTTGTCCTTCGGCAACGACATCGTCGAGCTTGACGAGAAGCGATTTGATCGTGCCGGCCGCAGGCGAGGGTACCGGTATCTCCATCTTCATGGCTTCGACCACCACAATTTCATCGCCATCCGCAACGGTTCCTCCAACTTGCACGGGAGTTGCGCAGATGCGTCCCGCGACTTCAGTGACGATCTTTATATCTGGCATGCCAATCGCCTTTTTGTTGTGGTCGCAAAATGCCTGAGGTAGCGTCGTCTGCAAGCGGAATTTAATTCCGCACAGCGGAACAACTGGTAGGGAACATGGGACGACGTTCGGAGCGATTGAGTAGGCAAGGTTCGCTCGCCGGTGATGCCGGTGAAGGTGATGTCATTCAGGTGGTGTCGCGCGCGTTCGACGTGTTGCGATGCTTCGAGGGCCACGAGGCCCGGCTCGGCAATCTCGAAATTTCAAATCGCTGCGGTCTGCCGCGCTCGACGGTGTCGCGGCTCACGCACACGCTGACGCGGATGGGCCAACTGGTCTATTTGCCGCGCGACCAGAAATATCGCATCGGCCCGAGCGCCGTGGCGATGAGCGCCTCGATGATGAAGGGCGCGCAGCTGCGCAGCATGATCCGGCAGCGGCTCCAGGAAATTGCCGAGCAACTGCCCGGCACGGTCGGCTTCGTCGTCCCCGATCGCTTCCATCTGGTCTATCTCCAGTTCGCGCGCTCGGCGACCGCACTCGGCCTGCATGAGGGCACCGGCAGCCGCATCTCGATGGCCTCGACTGCCGCGGGCGCGGCCTACACTGCGGCGCTGCCGCCGGAAGTCGGCGATGCCTTCATTGCGGAGATGGAGCGGGAAGCCCCGGAGGCGGCCAAGATCCTGCGGCCTCGTATCGAAGCCAACCGGCAGTCGCTGCGCGATCATGGCTATGTCGTGGCCTGCGGCCTGTGGAGTCCGCACATCAACGGGCTCGCGGTGCCGATCTGGTCGCCGCAGTACCAGACCTTCGTGGTCATCACGATCGGCCTTCTGTCCGCGATGTATGATGAGCAGCGTCTGCATGCCGAAGTCGCGCCGTTGATGCTCGAGCTCGGCCGCTCGCTTGGCAGCCTGCTCGAAGGCGCTGAAGGCGATGTCTTCAACAATCGCATCTCGCGCAAACCGGTCGCAATGGCCGTGCATAACAATAACAAGCCGATCAATTCGGAGGGAGTGAATGAACTGGAAGCCGGAACTCGACGAGCTCGCCCGGCGCGAAGCCTTCGCGCGGGAGATGGGCGGCGTTGACAAGGTCAAGCGACAGCATGACCAGGGCCGGCTGACTGTTCGGGAGCGCATCGAGAAGCTGATCGACACAGGCAGCTTTCACGAAATCGGTGCCGTCTCCGGCATCGGTGAGTACGATCCAACGGGCGAGCTTAAGCAAGTGACGCCGGCGAACTGCGTGTTCGGCCGCGCGCGCGTCGATGGCCGCACCGTCGTGGTGGTCGGTGACGACTTCACCGTGCGGGGTGGTTCGGCCGATGCGTCGATCTCGGCCAAGCCGCTGATGGCGGAGGAGATGGCGCACGATTTTCGTCTGCCCATCGTCCGCATCATCGAAGGTTCCGGCGGCGGCGGCTCGGTCAAGACTATCGAGACCAAGGGCGCGGCCAATCTGCCCGGCGGCATCGGCGGCACCCGCTGGTATCGCTTCACGATCGAAAACCTGTCGCGCGTGCCCGTGGTCGCACTCGGCCTCGGCTCGGTCGCGGGCCTCGGCGCTGCGCGTCTTGCCGCGAGCCATTACTCCATCATGACCAAGAAGTCCGCGATGTTCGTCGCGGGGCCGCCGGTGGTGAAGGCGCTGGGGCAGGACCTCTCGAAGGAGGAACTCGGCGGCGCCGACATCCAGACCCGCGCCGGCGCGGTCGATCATGCCGTCGACACCGAGGAAGAGGCGTTCGCCTGCGCGCGGCGCTTTCTCTCCTATCTGCCGTCGTCGGTCTACGAGCTGCCGCCGACCTTGCCCTGCACCGACAATCCGGAGCGCACCGAAGAGGCGTTGATGAACGCGGTGCCGCGCAACCGCAAGCTGGTCTACAAGATGCGGCCGATCATCGAATCGGTGGTCGACAAGGGCTCGTTCTTCGAGGTCGCCTCCAATTTCGGCAAGCCGATCATCGTCGGCCTGGCGCGGCTCGAGGGCAGGGCGGTGATGCTGCTTGCCAGCGACAGCTATCACTATGGCGGCTCCTGGACGGCGGATGCCTGCCAGAAGGTGGTGCGCTGGGTCGATTTTGCCGAGACCTTTCATCTGCCGATCGTCTACCTCATGGACTGCCCCGGCTTCATGATCGGCCTCGATGCCGAGAAGGCGGCGACCATCCGCCACGGCGTCCGCGCGATGGCGGCGGTCAACCAGACCACGGTGCCCTGGTGCACCGTGATCCTGCGCAACGCCTTCGGCGTCGCCGGCGTGGTGCACCAGCCGGCCGACCGCTTCTCGATCCGCTACGCCTGGCCGTCGGCCTATTGGGGCTCGCTCCCGCTCGAAGGCGGCATCGAAGCCGCCTACCGCGCCGACATCGACGCGGCCGAGGACAAGGCGGCGAAGCTGAAGGAGATCGAGGAGCGTCTGAACAAGCTGCGCTCGCCGTTCCGCTCGGCCGAAAAATTCTGGGTCGAGGAGATAATCGATCCACGCAAGACGAGGGGGCTGTTGTGCGAATTCGCGCGGCTGGCCGAGCCGCTGCGCAAGCCGGGGCCGCCCGAGAATTTTTCGATCAGGCCGTAGGTTCGGCGCAATCGTGAGCTGTGACGCGAGCGCCGCCACTGGTGGGCATGCCACTGCCGCCGGCTTCAACGGCGGCAGTGATGTGAGTATTGACGATCAACGCTTGGGTAGCGACGCCATCACTTCGCCGGCGTCTCCGTCCTCGAGGCAAGGTGTGACGGTCAACGGGAGCAGGTCGGCCCATTGCGCGAGCCAACGATACATGGCTTTGGGGTCACTCGATTCAGAGATCGCAAATCCCTGTCCGTTCATGCCGTGCCAGCGCCCCAACATCTTGACGCCGTCGGGCGGCGCGCCGCCGGTTTCCAGAAAACGGGCGACGGCTGCATTGAAGGTGCCTTGGGGTACGCTCCAGGTGGTTATGAATTTCATGCCATTCTCCCACAACTAGAATTAGAATTATTGGATGAATGCCGCGGCTGTGCCGCTAGCGCACGATAGCGCCTGCGCATCGAATAACAACGGCGAATGAACGGGTGCGTTAGTTTGATCCAGGGCGCCGTTCTCGGACACGATCGCGATCTTCCGTTCGTGGCGCAAAGCGAACCTGGTTCCATGTCGCAAGCGTTGGAAGCGCCAAAGGCAGGCGTTCGTACTCTGCGAGTTAATCATTTCGATCGCAACGTGTAGCTTATGAAAATTGAAGAGAGCGGCGCACAAATGCAGCCAGTTTCGGCCGCTCTTTAGGCCCATTTCAGCCAAACTGATATTGGTTTCTCATTGCCCGGGGCAGGCCTTCAATTTTGGAGTCCTGCAATGTTCAAGCAAGTTCTTTCTGCGTGTTTCTTCTTTGCCGTCAGCTCCATCGCCTCGGAAGCACGACCCTACCGCATTCAACAAGCTCCCGAATGCAATGTGACCATGCCCTGCGACTTCTCGTATTCGCAAACGCGCCGCGAGCGAGTTTCCAGGAGCTCACTACAAGCGTACCGTTCAATGCGACTGACAGTGACCGACGCCGGTGGCGCCACCGCGGCGGTCAACGCCTCCGACGCTCGCGTCGTCAGCGGTCGACCGGCCGGTTGCCCGTCGTCCTTCTGCGGCTGCGGCGCGGCCGTGCGCGTGTTTGGTCGCGTCGTGCCGGAATTGAATCTCGCGGCCAACTGGCTGCGCTTCCCGCGGACATCGCCGGCGCCGGGAATGGTTGCGGCGCGACGCGGCCACGTCTTCGTCCTGGAGCAGCACCTCGGCGGAGACACTTGGATGGCCTATGACGCCAACTCGGGCGGACATGCCACGAGAATGCATGCACGTTCATTGCGAGGTTATACGGTCGTCAACCCGCGTGGTTCGGTGACCTGAGAAAGACAGCCGATGTCAGTGTCGATGCGTGATTGGTTCGCCGTCGCCTGAACACGCCTTCGGCGGCGGCGAGCCATCAAGTCCCTGAGCGGCTGAACAAGCTGCGTTCGCCATTCCGCTCGGCCGAGAAATTCTGGGTCGAGGAGATCATCGGTTCGTCGCAAGCGCTCCTCGCAATGACGGCGCTTGATCCAGCGAGCCATTTCCCCAACGTCGTCCCGGCCTAGTGCGCAATTGCGCACGGGGGGCCGGGACCCATAACCACAGGAAGTGGTTTGGCGAAGACTCGGGGTCCCGGCAACGTTCAGCCAATTTCTGCAACATCTCTAAACATCCTGCGGCTGTCCGGGCATAAGACGGCTCAGACATTACGGATCAGGATTGGCAGAATGCTATTGAACTCGTTGGCGGCACGTATCGGCGTAGGCGCGGCCTGCCTTGCGCTCGCGAGCATCAACCCGTTGCACGCGGAGCCGGCGCTGGACAATTTGGCAGGCACATGGTCGGGCATCGGCTCGATGAAGCCATCGGACGGCCCGCGTGAGAAGGTTCGCTGCAAAGTGGCGTACAACATCACCAAGCCTGGACGGTCGGTTAGTCTTGACCTGCGCTGCGCGAGCGATGCGTACAAGATGGTCTTGTCCGCCAACATCGATCAGAACGGGACGGAGCTTTCAGGCAACTGGTTCGAGAGCGAATACCGACAGGGCGGCAAGGTTTACGGGACAAATACGGACGGCTTGATCGAGGCCCGGATTGAAGGAAACACCGTGGCTGCGTTGGTAACGATCCAGACCAAGGGCAATCATCAGTCCTTCCTGATGGATGCGCCGGGATCCTGGGTTTCGGAGGTCGCGATCGAATTGAACAGGGAAGCGAAGTAACCGTCGTCCTGGCCTCCGCCGCGACGACACTGCGTTCGCAGAATGGGCATCGCTTCGCTCTAGCCGTCCTGCACGCTGGCATTCAGCGCCTCGTTCATGCTCGCCCCTGTGGTTCCTTCTTGCCGTCATCTGAAGGGCCGACTACATTGACAACCTGGGGTTTATTGAGAGGCCAGCGATGATCTGTCCCTCGTGTTTCGGTGCCGGCAAAATCTCCTGCTTTTCGTGCAACGGCAAAGGCCACGCCAGACCCATTCCAAACAGAAGCGGCGGCCTTGACTTTCCCGTGTGCGGTCCTTGTGGCGGGAGGGGAAAGTTGAACTGCAATACTTGTCATGGCAGCGGCGTGGTGTCGGACCCGGCACCCCCGCCGCCGCCTTCAATCCGGAAAGACCCGTTTGTCGGGGTTTGGGTCAACCCGTCGGGGGGCGCGATGACGGTTGTGAAGACGCTCAGCGGCTACGGGTTAAGCGAGAATGGCCAGATAGTTCCAGCGAACTTCTCCATTTCCGGCAACAAGGTGATCATGCAAATCCACATGAACGGAATGCAACTTCGGTTCGACGGCATCATCAACGGTGATGAAATGAGTGGTCAACTCACCAGCGCGCAGCCAATGAGTTACCGCAGGCAAGACTGATGCTCCGGCGAGCGCACAACCGGCCATTCGGAAAGTATGCCCATAGGATGGGTTGAGCTCTCGCGAAATCTATCCATCGCGACGGAGGATCGATAGGTATCGCTTCGCTCCACCCAACCTGCGCGCTATCTCGCCTTCGCCGGGACGACACTGAGTAGGAGGCGGCGGTCTTCGTCTCACTCGCTGTCTCAGTAGCTCGTCTACGCGCTCTCCGTCTCCCGATGCACGTCGTGCACCACGAGCCCCATGCCTTCGTCCGGCATCTTGATCCAGTCGCGCCGTTTCAGCGTGCGCTTGGTGTCTTCGTAGCCAGAGGTCCAGTGCTCGCGCATCGAGGTGCCTGAGAACTCATGGTCCTTGGCGTCGCCCTCATAGGCCTTCTGCTGGCAGATCAAATGCACGATCGCGATCTCCGGCATGTTGCGCAGGCTCGTCTTGAGGCTGCGATCCGCGTCGGACAATTGGTCGTCCGGAATCTTCGACAGCGCCTTGTAGAGCTGGACCTTGAGATCATCCATCCGCGCAAGACGCTGTCGATGCTGTGCGAGTTTGCGCGGTTGGCTGAGCCGCTGCGCAAGCCGGGGCCGCCGGGGGAATATGAGTATTCGCCCCCAAATTACGGGCGGTCGGAGCGCTCGACGGTCGTGTGACGCTCCCTGAAAAGAGCGCGGAAGCATCTTATCTCATTGAGCTCACGTACGTTTTCCGACGTCAGCTAAGTAACTAGCATTCCTCCTCCCCCAATTCCCATCACCTGCGCAGGGATTCGCCAGCGTCACGAACCTCTTAGCGACATAGCGGGGCCTTGTGTCGTACATCAGCGGTTTTTTCGCGAGAGCGCGCAACACCCCGTAGATCAGCTATCTCGTTGGAAACGCGCGCATTTCGAGATTTGCGATAAGTGCCGTTGTCAATCACTGGGAGGATCACGCCAATGAACCCGTTCGGCTCGGCAGTCGGGCCGGAGATCAGGCGGAGGACAATCTCGTGAATCACCCCCAGCGGCTCGAAATAAGATTTCTTGGCACCTGCATACGTGCCGACGGCGCGATCGGCATCCTAGGAGCGATTGCGCTCGTCGGCATCATTCTGGCGATTTACACTGGAAATTGACGGGACACGAGAACATCCGAGATGGGCTATACGCTCAAGCAATTGATCGAACTGTATCGGACCGATCCAGAGTCGCCGTTCCTACGCCTTCGATATCAGGTCCGCGTGAAGCAGGATCGCCTTCTGTCCCGCATCAGCCAAGAGTATGGCAGCTATCAGCTTCGGAGCATCAAGGCGCGCACGTTGCTCGACTGGCACAAATCGTGGGCATTCGGCGGCAAGATCGCGATTGCATACGAATTGATAGCTCGATTGCGAGCGCTATTTCGGTTCGGCTTCGTGATGTTCGAAGATGCGGAGTGTTATCGCCTCGTCGAAATCTTGAAAGAGACTAGGTTTCGCAGCTTAGGGCCGCGGCTTGTGCAACTCACCGCTGAGCACGTCCGCGCCGTCCGCGCCACTGCCCACAATCATTTCGGTTGGCATTCAATCGCGCTGGCTCAGGCATTGCAGTTCGAGTTACTCCTTAGCCAGAAGGACGTGATCGGCGAATGGGTACCGGTCAGCGAACCTGGAGAAACTGACGTCGTTTGGCGGGACCAGAAGTGGCTTCGCGGCCTGCGCTGGTTAAACATCGATAAGAACCTTGTCCTGCGCCACGCTGCTGGATCGAGCGGGAGGCCCGTCGAAGTTGACCTTAGAACGGCGCCAATGGTTTTGGAGGAGCTCAAGGACTATTCTCAGACAGTGCGATCCTTTCTGAAGAGCAGCCATCCTCTTGTTATAAATGATGTCACAGGAATGCCTTGGTCGACAGCCGAGTATCGGCGGAAGTGGCGGTTGGTTGCGAACAAGGCCGGCGTCCCGGAAATTGTAAAAAACAGAGATAGTGTTCCGCCAGGCATGATTGGAGATGGATCTGATCGTGCTGATATCTCCAAAGGGATCACACTTGCTCGCATCGGCTACAGTGTGCGGAGGATGCGTAGGCGCTGAAGATCGCTAAGCTGTTCGGTCAAACAAATATGCAGGGAGCGAGATTGCCGTTGGTGAGCAAAATTGGACCATCGTCAAGCGTTGCGCAGGAGCGCAAGTTAGTTACGCGCAAATCGTGAAGTACGTCATCGCGATTTTCGCTAAATCCGCAATGATGGCATGCTGCTCCTGTTTTGCCCGACGAGTCAAATCGCTGTCGCGGCCCCGGGGCGACTCCTCTGGAGCGGAATTCTTGAACGATTTCTACTGTGCATGGGGTTGTTTTCGAGTTTTTTGTTTGAGCCCCCCGCGAGCAACTTTCGCCTACGCGCTCTCCGTCTCTCGATGCACGTCGTGCACCACCAGCCCCATGCCTTCCTCCGGCATCTTGATCCAGTCGCGCCGCTTCAGCGTGCGCTTGGTGTCTTCGTAGCCGCTTGTCCAGTGCTCGCGCATCGACGTACCTGAGAACTCATGGTCCTTGGCGTCGCCCTCATAGGCTTTCTGCTGGTAGATCAGATGCAGGATCGCGATCTGCGGCATGTTGCGAAGGCTTGTCTTGAGGCTGCGATCCTCATCGGACAATTGCTCGTCCGGAATCTTTGACAGCGCCTTGTAGAGCTCGACCTTCAGATTGTGGGTCCGGCGATAGACGTCGGTGTTGTGGCGCGTGCGCGAGGAATACATGATGTCCTTGTGGCGGGTCATCACGTCCTGGATCGAGCGCGGCAGCACGCCGCGGGCGCTGAACAGGTCGACCTGGAACACCAGTGAATTCAGTGCATCCTCCTGGTCAAGCAAATGCTGGAGCGGGGCGTTGGAGACGATGCCGCCGTCCCAGAAATGATCGGTGCCGATCCGCACCATCGGCAGCGCCGGCGGCAGCGCGCCGGAGGCCATGATGTGCTCAGGCTAGATCTCGTCATGGGCGTTGTCGAAATAGATGAAGTTGCCGGACAGCACGTTGACCGCGCCGACCGCGAAGCGAACCTTCTTCTCGTTGATGAGGTCGAAATCGACGAGCTCCAGCAGGCTCTCCTTGAGCGGCGCGGTGTCGTAATAGCTCGTTGCGGACCTGGCGCCGACGGGGCTGAACCAGGGATTGACCTGATGCGGGCTGAAGAAGCCCGGCTGGCCCATTGCGGACGTCATCCAGGCGCTGGTGAGGTTGCGCCATTGGCGGAAGACGTCGCCATCGGGCGTATAGTGCCAGATCTTGCGGTTGGTGATGCGCTCCCAGAAGATGCGGAGCTGGTCGAGCCGGTTCTCCGGCTTGTTGCCGGCGATGATGGCGGAGTTGATCGCGCCGATCGAGACGCCGCAGACCCAGTCGGGCTCGATGCCGGCCTCGTGCAGCGCCTGGTAGACGCCGGCCTGGTAGGCGCCAAGCGCGCCGCCGCCTTGCAGCACCAGCGCGACGCGATCGCAGCGCTCGGGGCGCCAGCCCCGTGACGAAGGCGTATGCGTTGACTGTGTCGGTTGCGACGTCTGTGTCGCTTGCGACGTCGGGGCGTCCATGGCCGATATCTCCTGCCGGGCATGATCCGGAAAAGTGCGCAGCGGTTTTCCGAGAAGATCATGCTCCAATAACTGGCCAAACGATTGCGTCCCGCGGTGACGGCGTGATGACAAAGTTGGCGCCGATGCATCGTCTGCATGCACGTCAACCGCAACGGGAATGGTGCCGGGTCGTGCGGCTGACGGAAATCCTTCACATCGCGGTCAATGACGGCGGCTAGCAATTTGGATAAAGTCGGTAGCCGCCGGGCAGGATCACGGACATCACACAGGAGACCAGCGATGCGCAGGGAAGATTTGCTGAGACTTCCGTCCATGCCGGCGGCGGGGCCAAGCTATCCGGCTGGACCCTATCGCTTCGTCAACCGCGAATTCCTCGTCATCACCTACGAGACCGACCCGGACCTGATCCGCGCCGGGTTGCCCGAGCCGCTGGAGCCGATCGACCAGCCGATCGTGCATTACGAATGGATCAGGATGCCTGACTCCTCCGGCTTCGGCAGCTACACCGAGTCCGGTCTCGTCATCCCCGCGCGCCTGCATGGCGAGGAGGTCAACTTCGTCTCGCAGATGTATCTGGACGATGATCCGCCAATCGCAGCCGGCCGAGAGATCTGGGGCTTTCCCAAGAAATACGCCCATCCCAAGCTCGATATCGTCAAGGACACGCTGACGGGTACACTGGAATATGCCGGCCAGCTCGTCGCGATGGGCACCATGGGCTACAAGCACGAGAGCATGGCCGGCAACGGCGATCTCACCCGCGCGACGCTGTCGAAGACGCAAGTGAATCTGAAGATGATCCCCGGCGTCGACGGCCATATCGAGGTCTGCCAGCTCGTCGCCATCAACCTCATCGACATCGTGCCGAAGGGCTCCTGGATCGGGCCCGGCCGGCTGCATCTGGTGCCGCATGTGAATGCGCCGGTCGCGGATTTCCCGGTTCGTCGCTGCATCGGCGCGCATCACTACATCGCCGATCTGACGCTGCCGTTCGGCCGGGTCGTGCATGACTACGTCAAGGAAGCCGCAGCCGCGACGGGGCTGGCCGCGGAGTAGGGCGGCCAGCCATCATCAAACTGTAACACTGGCGTAATTGAGTACCCGCGAGAGATCCGGAGGAGGCTGCCAACAACCCCCGGACATGGGCTGCATTGACGTGGGGGTCAGCATGGCTGAGCCGGCAAAGCTTGTCTGCGCGATATCGGATGCCGCGCCGGCCATTCCGGGCCTCGTCTGGGCGTTCCGGCTCCACACCGACGGCAGCGCGGAAGCCTTGCCGATCGATAAGCCGATCGAGTTCAGCCATGACGGCCGGCTCTGGCTGCATTTCAACCTGACCGATGCCCGCGTGCGGCCGTGGATCACAGAATCCAACCTGCCGCCGCTTGCGCGCGAGCTCCTGCTGTCGAACGACACGTTCCAGCAGCTTCATGTCATCGACCATTGCGTCTATGGCGTGTTCTCCGATCTCGTGCGCGACATCGACAGTGCGACGGAGGAGACCGCATTCCTGCGCTTCGCCATGACCGAGCATCTCCTGGTCAGCGGCCGCCATCAGGCGCTGTGCTCGGCGGACGCGACGCGCCGGGTGCTCGAAGGCGGTTATCGCGTCGACAATGTCGCCCATCTCCTGGAAAAGATCGTCGACGAGGTCGCCGACACGCTGGACCGGATGGCCGACAAGCTCGGGCAGGAGATCGACGGCATCGAGGAACGAATTCTCGCCGATCAGGCCAAGCCGGAGATGCGCCGCACGCTCGGCCGGCTCCGCCGAACCTGCGTGAGGCTGCATCGCCAGTTGACGGGTCTGCGTGTGCTGTTTCACCGCCTCGACCAGAAGAACACCGATCATCTGGCGCCGGGTCTGCGAATTCAGGCCGGCAAGCTCGCGCAGCGGCTGGATGGTCTGGATCACGACATTGTCGAGCTGCGGGAACGCAGCCGCCTGCTCGAGGAGGAGCTTCGCTTCAAGAACGAGGAGGAGAGCAACAAGCACCTCCACACGCTGTCGATCGTGACGACGCTCTTGCTGCCGCCGACGCTGATCACCGGTATCTTCGGCATGAACACCAAGGGCCTGCCGCTCACCGACGTCGAGACCGGGTTTCTCTGGGCGGCGGGTTTGATGGTGAGCTCGATTGGCCTTGCCTATCTCTTCATGCGGCGCACCGGCATCTTCAAAAAATAGCGCATGTCAGCCGGTGTCAGCCGTGAGTGGGACTGCCCAGACATCTGTGTTACGAAGCTCGCTCGTGATAGCGGCGGTGCTTCTTGCGAGCGTCAGCACGAGCGCGCTCGCCGGAGCCAAGGACGAAAGCGTCGCCGATTGGCTGGCTCCAAAATGGTTCAACGAGTGGCATGACGGGCTTGCCAATAAGGGCCTGAACTTCGGCGCGACCTATATCGCCGACAATATCGGCAATGTCTCGGGCGGGGTCGCCCGCGGCGCCATCCATTTCGGTCGTCTCGATGTTTCGGTCGACGCCGATCTCGACAAGCTCGTCGGCTGGACCGGTGGTCGTCTCTATGCCAACGGCTACGTGATCTACGGGCGCGGGCTTACCCGCAACTACATCTACAACCTCGCCACCATCAGCGAGATCGAGGCGCTGCCCGACCAGCGGCTCTACAACGCCTATTTCGAGCAGAGCTTCTTCAACGACAGGCTGAACTTCAGGATCGGCCAGCAGGCGGCGGATGTTGAGTTCTTCGACAGCGAGACCGACGACCTCTTCATCAACGGCACCTTCGGCTGGCCAGCCATCAAGGCTTCCAATCTTCCGGCCGGCGGCCCCGCACCGCCGATCGCGGTGCCCGGCCTTCGCATCAAGGCCGCGCTGACGGACAGGATCACTGCCTTCGGTGCGGTCTTCAACGGCAATCCTGCGGCGCCCGGCGACGGTGACCCCCAGACGCGCGACAATCACGGCCTCGCCTTTCGCGTCAACGATCCGCCCTGGCTCATCGGGCAGGTGCGATTCGACTACGACATCGATATCGGCGGCCGCTCGCTCGCCGGCAACATCACGCCCGGCGGCTGGAAGCATTATGGCGACTTCGACAGCCAGCGCTTTACGGCGGAGGGCCTGTCGATTGCTGATCCCACCGGGTCCGGCATTCCGGCAAAGCTCCGTGGCAACTATGGAATCTTTGCTGTCGTCGAGCAGGTGCTGTATCGCCCGCCGGAGGTGAAGGACAACACCACCTCGGCGTCGATCCCGGGCGTCACGGCCTTCGGCCGCATCGCCTATAGCCCGCCGGACCGCAATTTGATCGATCTTTATCTCGACGGCGGTATCGGCTTTGTCGGCTTTGTCCCCGGACGTCCGCTCGATCGCTTTGGTGCCGCGATCGCCTACATGCGGATTTCGAACACCGCCCGCAACCTCGATCTCGACGCCCAGTTCTTCACTGGCGTCTCAAGCCCGGTGCGCAGCAACGAGACCCTGATCGAGATGATCTATGAGGCGCACATCAAGTCGGGCTGGCTGGTGGCGCCGTATTTCCAGTATGTGTTCCGCCCCTCAGGCGGCATCCCGAATCCGAACGATCCGACCGGGACCTTGCGGATCGGCGACGCCGCGGTGTTCGGGGTGACCACCACGATCAGGTACTGAGCCGGCTCACGCCGGTCCCGTTACGCGCTTGCTCTCGCCAGCGCCGGTTGCGGCTTCGGCTGCCGCGAGAGCCCCAGCACCATCAGCGAAGCGAACACGCAGAGCGCGCCCGCAACGAAGAAGGCGGGCAAATAGCTCTGGAGCAGCGTCCGCGACAGGCCGGCGCCGAAGGCCGCAGTGCCGGCGCCAAGCTGATGGCCGGCAAAGATCCAGCCGAACACCAGGTTGGCGCGCTCGGGCCCAAACTTCTGCGCGGTCAGCCGCACCGTCGGCGGCACAGTGGCGATCCAGTCGAGCCCGTAGAACATCGCAAAGATCGACAGCCCATAGAACGAGAAATCGCTGAAGGGGAGGAAGATCAGCGAGAGCCCACGCAGTCCGTAGTACCAGAACAGCAGATAGCGATTGTCGTAGCGGTCTGACAGCCAGCCCGACATGATGGTGCCGAAGAAGTCGAAGATGCCCATCGCAGCCAGCAGGCTCGCCGCCTGCACCTGCGGGATGCCGAAATCGAGGCACATCGGGATCAGGTGGACCTGGACGAGGCCGTTGGTCGAGGCGCCGCAGACGAAGAAGGTCGCAAACAGGATCCAGAACGCGCGCGACTTCGAGGCATCGCGCAGCGTGCCGAGCGCGACCGCCGTGATCGAGCCGTGGTTCACCGGCGGCGCGGGCAGGGGCTCGGTGCCTTCGTCGCCAAAGGGGCGCAGGCCCAGATCGCTTGGGCGGTCGCGCATCACGAGCAGGACTGCGAGTGCGGAGACACCGAGCATGATGCAGATGAAGCCGAGCGCAAGGCGCCAGCCGAAGCGTTCGGTGAGGCTTGCGAGTAGCGGCAGGAATACGAGCTGGCCAGTGGCGACACTCGCGGTCAAGATGCCGACAACGAGGCCGCGCCGCGCCGCAAACCAGCGCGTGGAGATGGTGGCGCCCAGCACGAGCGCAGTCATGCCGGTGCCGATGCCGATCACCACGCCCCAGAGCGCCACCAGCTGCCAGATCTCGGTCATGCCGAGCGAGGCCACCAGCGCCGAGACGACGATGAGCTGTGCGGTCAGCGTGACGTTGCGCAGGCCGTAGCGGTTCAGAAGAGCGGCTGCGAACGGGGCCATCAGCCCGAACAGGATGAAGCGGATCGAGAGTGCAGACGAGATCTGCGCCGTGCTCCAGCCGAACTCCTTCTGAAGGGGAACGATGAACACGCCGGGGGCGCCGACCGTGCCGGCGCTGATCAGCGCGGCGAAGAAGGTCACGCCGACCATGACCCAGCCGTAGTGGATATTGCGGCGGCCGAGCGCTGCCGCGAGCCAGTTCGAGATCATTGCCCCTCAATCGTGGTTGGCGCGTCTTTGGAGACCCGCGTCATTGTTGCAGTCTGGCACGGAAGCGGGAAGTCGAAAATGCCAGACTTCCCTCATTTTCGGACTTACGGACGTTCAGTGCGCGAGACGCTCCACCGCGATCGCCGTGGCCTCGCCGCCGCCGATGCAGAGCGCGGCCACACCGCGCTTGAGGTTCCGGGCCTCGAGCGCATGCAGCAGCGTCACGATCAGCCGCGCGCCGGTGGCGCCGATGGGATGGCCGAGCGCACAGGCGCCGCCATTGATGTTCAGCTTGTCTCTGGCGATGCCGAGATCGCGCTGCGCCGCCATCGCGACCACGGCGAAGGCCTCGTTGATCTCGAACAGGTCAACATCGCCGGCGCTCCAGCCGACCTTGTCCAAGAGCTTGCGGATCGCCGGGATCGGCGCCGTGGTGAACCATTGCGGCTCCTGGCTGTGGGTGGCGTGGCCCTTGATCACGGCGAGCGCCAGCAGGCTGTTGCGATCGGCGAGCGACCGCTTCGTCAGCACCAGCGCGGCGGCGCCGTCGGCATTGGCGGAGGAGGCCGCAGGCGTGATCGTGCCGTTGGCGCGGAAGGCGGCCTTTAGGCCGGGGATCTTTGCGGGATCGACCTTCAGCGGATGCTCGTCATTGGCGATGATGCGCGGGCCTGCTTTCTCGGTGAGCGTGATTGGCGCGATCTCAGCTTTGAATGCGCCGCCCTCGACGGCTTTGCGCGCGCGGCTGAGCGTTTCCATCGCATAGGCGTCCTGGTCCTTGCGGGTGAACTGATAGGCTTCCGCGGTGGCCTCGCCGAAATCGCCCATGGAGCGGCCGGTCTCGTAGGCGTCCTCCAGGCCGTCCATCATCATGTGGTCGATGA
>WNGR01003629.1_pt1 | contig 16810 bp, 14 predicted proteins | sample 5407581 | NCBI WGS metagenome assembly WNGR01 (sample SAMN13153383, study PRJNA577476) | soil metagenome | isolation source: 80 cm soil or saprolite under Garry oak tree replicate 2 | place: USA:California | collected 2016-06-15 | reverse complement strand
CGCACGCGAGGCGCTGGGACGTTTCCGCGGAAACGTGTGTGCCGCCTTCGAGGACGGACTGCCCCGGCTGCTCCGGGTCGGCCAGCACCGGGGCGTCGACGTGGACCACCACCTGGTAGCGCTCGCCGGGGGCGCCGGGATCGAGCCCGTGATGCAGCGCCGTCTCCGCCAGCAGGGCCAAGGCATCGGCCTGCTGCTGGGCCATCGGGGGCGTTTCCGCGGAAACGTTTCCCAACCCTGTTGACGCCCTGTCCCGCTCCCGGGCCCGCTGGTACAGGCTCTCGCGGGCGGCTGCGAGCGCTTGCAAGACCAGCGCGCCGACTTCGGGCTCGAGCCGCCCCCGGACAACCACCATGCCGTCTTCGTCCTGATACACGCGCAGGGCTCGGCTCGTGTGCCGGTGCTTCGCCTCCCGCGCCTCGGCGCGCCGATCCACACATCGCCAGCCGCGCACGATCCGCTCGACGTGGGCCGCCGTCCCGGCGCGTCCCACCCCCAGCAGGCGCGCTTCGGTCTCCGGCGTGGCCACGCGGGTCAGGGCGCGGACCTTGGCGTAGGACAGCTCGCCGCGGGCCAGCGCCTGGGCCAACAGGGGCAGCGTCCCTAAGGCGCGCGCGACCCGCACCCGTTCCCGGGCCGCGCCCAGATCCAGCCCCACTCGCCAGGAGAGCCAGGCCGCGCAGGAGGAGAAGCCCGTGTTCCAGCCGCCGCGCGCATCGAATTGCCGGATCAGCTCGAGCAGGCGCGCGGTGGCCGCGTCGAGATGGGCGGATAGCTCGGCGATCTCGTCGCCAAGCTGCTCCAGCTCTGTGGCGGGATGCTGAGGAGCAAGGACAGAAGACGAGTGAATGTGCATGGCGAGAGCCCTCCTCTTACTGAGGCGACTCTACACCCTGGTTTTTGCGCCTTCGGGAAGCGTCAGGAACGGCTGATCTCAGGACGAGTGATGATTTTTGCTCCGGTCGCGTCCGACTGTAGACCGGTGAGTCCGTGCGTGCCGCTGGGCCGGCACTGACCGAAGGTTGCCGGCGCATCACCGAGTCACCCCGACGAAGCTGTCAAGCGGAAAGACGCAGGACCGTGACTTTTCGTGTATCCATTCGCGCACAGGGTAAGCGACAGGAGCGGGCTTAGGTCACCGGCGGCGCTATCTCGCTAACGAGCAGGCCGCGCTCCCTGGGCCCGCGGCTCGAGGAGTCGGCCTCGCCAGCTCAGGCCTTGGCGGGCGGGCGAGGCGTCACGTGCCCGCACTTGCCACAGGTGCGGTGGGTCTCGCTCCCGTAGAACTCCTCGTAGGCGCGCGAGACGGGGTCCTCTCGATAGTCCCCGACATGCTTGACGCTCTGGTGGAGCTGGGTGCCGCACTTCTCGCAGTACCAGGTGAAGCGATCCTGCTCCTCCTCGCGCCGCTTGCGCTCGAGGACCAGCACGAAGGAATCGGGGGAGAACCGCGGCGAATGCGGTGTCCCCGCCGGGCAGTAGATGATCTCGCCCTCGCGGACCACCGCCACCTTCTCGTCACCTTCGGGCGTGCGGTAGTGGAGGTTCATGTCGCCCTTGATCATGAACATGACCTCGTCGCTTGGATCGCTGTGGAACTCGCTGCGGTGCTCGCGGCCGCGCGCCACGAAGGCGATGCTGTCGGGCGCCTGCCAGAGGACGGTGTTGGGCCGGGAGGAGTTGCGGATGGTGGTCATGACCTGGCCGAGGTCGACGGCTCGCATCTCATCCATGGACAGCTTCCTCCTGTGGCCCTGGGCGGTTTCCGCGCTTCAGAATCCGCGCCGGTGAGAGAACGTGATCTCCTCGCTGGTGATGAACTCGATCAAGACGGCCTTCCCTTCCGCGTTCATCTTCCGGGCACGCTCGATGGCCGCGGCGATCTCCGCGGGCTTCTCGACGCGCTCGGCCTGCCCGCCCATCGCGCGGCCCATGTCCGCGTAGCTCCCGCCGATGTCTCGCGTGCGGTAGCGGTCGTGGGAGACGACCAGCGCGTGCCGCTCGATCGCCATCGCGGAGTTGTTCAGGACGATGGTGGTGATGGGGATGCCGCAGCGGACGGCCGTCTCGAAATCGAGGCCCGTCATGCCGAAGGCAGCGTCGCCCATGAAATTCACGCAGAACTTGTCGGGCGCCGCGAGCTTGGCGCCCATGATCAGGCCCAGCCCCGTGCCGAGGGCGTGCGACTTGCCCCAGCCCATGTAGCCCCGGGGCGCCGTGGCGCAGTAGAACGGCACGAGCTGGTTTCGTGGGCTGCCGGAATCGTGCGTGACGATCGCGGCGGCCGGATCGATGGCCTGCATGAACTCCCAGATCACGCGATACGGAGTGATGGGGACCTCGTCCGACGTGAGCTTGGGCATCCACTCCTGTAGCCACGCCGCTCGAGCCGCTTGCACCTCGCCCGCCACCGCGCCCGCGCGCTCCCGGCGGGCGCCGAGGACATCGGTGACGGCGTCGATGAACTGGCGCAGGACGAGCTTCGCATCCCCCAGGATCGGATGGTCCGCCGGATAGTTCTTGTTGAGGTCACGCTCGTCGTTGGTGGCATGGATGAGGACCTTGCCGGCCGGAATGTTGGTGGCCATGCCGTGGCGCGTGAAGCTGCACCCGATGCCGAAGACGACGTCCGCCCGCGGCAGGAACTGGAAGACGGGCCCCGACATGACGCCGCCACCTCCCGTCCCGAGCGACAGCGGGTGGTTCTCCGGAAACGCGCTCTTGCCCTCCAGCGTCGTCATCACCGGCGCCTGCAGCAGCTCCGCCAGCTCCAGCAGCTCGTCGCACGCCTGGGCGTAGAGCACGCCCTGGCCCGCGTGGATCACGGGCCGGCGCGCCTCGGCCAGAACGCGGGCGGCCGCGGCGACATCTCTCGGGTTGCCCGCCGGGCACGTCGCCTTCACCGGCCTGTACTGGAGCGCCTCCTCCGGTACCTCCGCCACGGCCACGTCGGCAGGGATCTCGACCATGACCGGGCCCGGGCGGCCCATCCGCAAGAGGTTGAACGCCCGCCGCATGACCTCGGACACCTGCTCCGCCTGGTTCAGCGTCTCGACCCACTTGGTCACAGAGGCGTACGTCCGCGCCGAGCTGAAGAGGGGAAAGACCTGCGCGCGATCCCTCTGGTGCCCGAGCGGCAATATCAGCATCGGCGTGGAATCGGAGAACGCCGTGGCCACTCCGGGAAAGGCGTTCTCCGCGCCGGGGCCGTACTGCATGGCGAACACGCCGAGGCGCCGCCCATCGGTGGTGCGGCTGTAGCCGTCCGCGATGCCGACGCCGACGCGCTCCTGACGGCACAGCACGGGCTGGATCCCCGCGGCCGCCGCCGCGTCGATCACCGGCGTGGTGGGATAGGCGCTCAGAAATTCCACGCCCTCGCGCTTCAGGATCTCCGCGATCGCGTCGACGATCTTCACCGCGGTCACGCGGGACTTGAGGGACTTCCCGTCGCCTCCAGAACCGCCTCGCGCCACTCCCGCTTCAGGGGAAGGATGGGCGGCATGGGCACCATCTCGGGCTCCGCGGTTGGCGGCGCGACGGCGTCCTTGCGATCGGTGGCGGCGCCCTTCTTCATGAACAGATTGTAGATGGCCCACTGGATCCGGCGTCGCGAGCCGCGGATCGGAAAGCGGCGCGCCATGGAGGACGGCGAGTAGAACGTCTCGTAGGCTTCGGTCTGGCCGAGCCGCAGCTGGTCGCCGGTCATGCGGGCCGGCCGATAGACGACATTGGCCTGGTCGTACCTCTCCCAGTCGTACGAGACGATGCGACCCGCCTTCTTCAGCTCGTACCAGGTCAAGGTGCCCGGATAGGGGGTGAGCACCGAGTACGCGCAGGCATCGTAGTCGGCGTCGATATTGAAGCGCGACGTCTCCTTGAACACGGTCGTATCGTCGCCGTCGAAGCCGAACATGAACAGGCCGAAGACCATGATGCCGTAGCCGTGGACCTTCTCCACGAGGGACGCGAAGGTCTCGGGCCGGTTCACGTGCTTGTGCACGCTCGTGAGGGTGGAGCGCGTGATCGATTCGAAGCCGATGCTCAGCATGGTGCAGCCGCTCGCGGCCGCCAGCTCGAGCATGCGGTCGTCCTGGGCGAGCTTCGAGGTGACGCCCGCCTGCCAGGTGATCCCCCGCCCCTTGAGGGCCCGCATGACCTCCTTGGGCCGCTCCGGCGTGCCGAAGAAGTCGGCGTCATTGATCGAGATCATGCGCGAGCCGCAGCTCTCGACCTCGCGAACCACCTCGTCGACCGGGCGGTAGCGGAACTTGAGCCCGTTCATGAGAGGCTCGGCGCAGAACGTGCAGCCCTGGTGACAGCCGCGCGAGGTTTGCACGAACGTGGTGTTCACGTAGCGGTGTCGCTTGAGCAGGTCGTATCGCGGAGCGGCCAGGCCTTCCATCGGGTGGAGGCGGTCCGACTTGTAGGCGCCGCGCATCTGGCCCTGCTCGAGATCGTCGAGAAGCTTGCCCAGCACGAGCTCGACCTCGCCGATCACGACCGCGTCGCAATGCGTGAGCGCCTCCTGCGGCATGAAGCTCGGGTGCACGCCGCCCATCGCCACCGGCACCCCGCGCGCCCGGAAGGCATCGGCGATCTCGTAGCCGCGGTTCACATAGCTGGTCATGGCGGAGATGCCGACGAGGTCCGCCTTCAGGTCGAAGTCGATGGGCTCGATGTTCTCATCGGTGAGCACCACCTCGTAGCGGTCGCGAGGAATCCCCGCGGCCACGGCGAGCAGGCCCGCCAGAGGCGAGTACAGCGCCCGGTTGAGATACAACGGGCGCGTGGTCAGCGAATCGGTCTTCGGATTGATGAGGTGAATGACCCGGTGGCGCATGTGAGGGCTCCTGTCGCTACTTCATGAACCCGTAGAGCTTGCCGGCGTTCTCGCAGACGATCTTCCGGCGGACGTCCGCCGGCAGGTGCCCGAGCTCGCGCTCGATGTACTCCGACGAATCCGGCCAGATGCCATCGGGATGCGGAAAATCCGACGCCCACATGACATTGTCGATCCCGAGCTCGTCGAGGAGCTTCATGCCGACCTTGTCGGACTGGAAGGTGGCCTTGCACTGCCGCCGCCAGTACTCGCTCGGCGCCATGCGCAGGCCGAGATCCTTGAACTGGTCCTCCCACTCGAGGTCCATGCGGTCGAGGATGTAGGGGATCCAGCCGATCCCGCCCTCGCCGAGCACGAGGGTGATCCGCGGATGGCGCTCCAGCACGCCTCCGTAGATCATGCCCATGAGCACCATGGACATGAACATCTGGAACGACGTGATGTGGACGGCGAAGCCCGCCCGGGCCACCCGGAAGTCCATGGGGGCCTCGGTCTTCTCCGGGCCGGGAGCGCTCCACAGGGTCTTGCGGATCGCGTCGGGAATGCGGGTGCCCACCGTGTGGAAGTGCATCGGCAGCCCGCAGTCGTTGATGACCTCCCACAGCGGCTCCCAGTACGGGTCGTAGGTCGGCGGCATGTCGAAGGTGTTGGCCACGTCGAGGCCCCTCACGCCGCCGCGCTTCACGACCTGCTTCACGGTCTCCACGGCCTTGTCGATGGGCCGGCTCGGGATGCAGGCGAGCCCCGCATAGCGATCGGAATGGCGCTCGCAGAACCCCGCCAGCCACTCGTTGTAGATGCGGATCATCTCGACGGCGGCCTCGGGGTCGTTGATCCGCGTGGTGGAGCCCAGGATCCCGTAGAGCACCTCGGCCTGCACGCCGTCGCGGTCCTGGTCCTTCAGGCGGAGCTCCGGGTCGCTCAGACGGTAGATGCCCTTCTTGCCGTCCTCGTAGAGCCCGGTGGAGGCCATGCGGTCGGAGCGGTGGATCTGGCCCGGGACGTACTCGCGGCCGGCCGAGCCCATCCCGCCCGCCAGGCCGAAGAAGCCGCCGTTCTTGCTCACCCACATCTTGCCCTTCGGGCTGTCGGTGATGTAGGGCATGCGATCCCTCAGCGCGGCCGACGCATTGGACGTGAACAGGTCGGGCGGCAGCTGGCAGAGGTCGATGTGGCAGTCGGCGGAGATTCTCTCGTAGCGCATCGTGGCCTCCGGTCTCTTCGCAGCGGTTGCGGGCGTCAGGCGGCCCGGTTCCATCGATGGCGATTCTGCGCTCTCATGTACGGGATGGTCAAGCGTGCTGGTCCGCGTCACTCATCGTGGGGCCGCGCCCGCGAGCGCTTGACCGCCGCCCGCCGCTTCTTCGCGTCCAGCCGGGTCTCCCGGGCACGCCCCGGCGGTCGTGACGTCCGGCGCCGCCTCGGCGGCGTGAGCGCGGCGCGGATCAACGCGGCGACTTTCGCCTGCGCGTCCTCGACGTTGCGCGCCTGAGCGCGCGTGGCCTGGCTCGTCACGAACAGGCGCCCGTCGGCGTCGAGGCGATGCCGTGCCAGCGTCACGAGCCGGCTCCTCGCGCCCGCATCGAGCCCTTCGATCGCGTCGAGATCCACGCGCAGCTCGACCTTCGTCGCGACCTTGTTCACGTTCTGACCGCCCGGACCGGATGCGCGAATCGCGCGCACGGTCATCGCGTGCGCGGGAACGCGGACCGAGTCGGTGACGGCGATCGCGTCCTGGCTCATGCCCTCCCGCTACTTGTCCAGCCACACGTTGTAGAAGCGCGGGAAAGCCATCTTCTCGTTGTAGCCCTTGACGTAGGCCTGCATCGCGCGGAGCCCGAACAGGTCGCCGTAGCGGATCACGGGGACCCGCTCGTAGAAGACCCGGTGGACCTCCTCCCAGAGCGCCATGCGCTTCTTCGGGTCTGGCTCCTTCCGGATCGCGTCCATGCGGCTGGTGATGGCCTCGTCGCAGGTCCAGCCCGGCCAGTCGCAGCGGAGGTAGGGATGCTGGGTCGGGTCCGGCACCAGCGTCATGCCCGTGGTGAAGATCTCGTACATCTTCTCGTTGTTCCGCCGCTGGACGAGGGTCGCCCAGTCCACCACCTGGAGATCGATGGTCATGCCGACCTCTTCGAGCTGCTGCTTGGTGACGAGCGCGACGTTGTACATCCACTCGTACTCCTTGGTGGTGATGAGGCGGACGGGCTCGCCCTTGTACCCGGCCTCCTGCAGGAGCTTCTTGGCCTTGTCCTTGTTCCTCTGGTTGTAGGCGTCGCCGCCGGCCTTCGAGTGCCAGGCTTTCTGCTCCGTGAAGGCCAGCCCGGAGTCGAGCCGGTAGAAGAGCGGGTTCCCCACCGCGGCCCGCATGTTCGGCTCGATGTCGACGGCGGCCTGCACCGCCTGGCGAAGCTTCACGTTGGTCATGAGGCCTTCCTTCTTGTTGAAGACCGCCATGGCCCAGGCGTACGGCCGCACGATGAGGGGCCGGAGCTTCGGGTTGTCCTTGATCCGGTCGTAGGCCACGGCCTGGAGGTCGTCGGCGAAGTCCACCTCGCCCGACTCGAGGCTGGCGACCCGCGTGGCCACGTCCGGCATCGGGATCCACCGGATCTCGTCGACGTAGGCGACCCTTCGCCCGCCGTAGCCGTTGGCCGCCTCGGCCCGCGGCTTGTAGTCGTCGTAGCGGACCATCCGGATGTGGACGTCCGGCTTCCACTCGACGAACTTGAAGGGGCCGGTGCCGATGTACTCGGTGACCTTGGCCGGCGTCGGATACTTCTCGGCGATCTCCTTCGGGTAGACGGCGGCGAAGTTGTTCGCGTTGGCCAGGGAGATCAGGACGATGCCCGACTTCTCCTTGAGCTTGATCTCCACCGTGGACCTGTCGACGGCCCGCACGCCCTCCACCGAGGCCCACATGGCCTTGGCCTGGACGGCGTACCCGCCCCACCGCTTCAGCGAGGCGACCACGTCGTCGCTGGTCATCTCCTTTCCGTTGTGGAACCGGATGCCCTGACGCAGCTTGATCGTGTACGTGAGCCCGTCCGCGCTCACCGCGGGAAGCGCCTCGGCCAGAACGGGAATCGGCTGGTAGTTCTGGTCCAGCGTGTAGAGGCTCTCGTAGATGTGCTGGGTGATGATCTCCACGAAGTTCGCCGTGGTCCAGTGGGAGTCGAGCGTGGGCGGATCCCCGAGCACGGCGACCTTCAGTACCCCTCCCTTCTTGGGAGCCTGCGCCCGGGCCTCGAGCCCCGTCATGGCCACCAGGCCGACGACCAGCAGCAGTGACACACCAGATCGCAATCCGCGGCTCATGGCTCACCCTCCCTCGGGATCAGGCGTTGCAGTTTGCCGTCCTCGCGAGCCTGCTCGCCCTCACACGAGCAGCGCCAGGGGCTCCTCGATGAGGTCGGCGAGGGCGCCGAGGAACTGGGCGCCGCGGGCGCCGTCGAGGGCGCGGTGGTCGCAGGACAGGGTCAGCATCATGGTGGGCTGGACGGCCGGCTGGCCGTTGAGGGCGATCACGCGGTCGGCGATGCGGCCCACGGCGAGGATGGCGGCCTGCGGTGGGTTGACGATCGCGTTGAAGGCATCGACGCCGTACATGCCCAGATTGCTGATCGTGAACCCGCCGCCCTGGATGTCGGCCGGCCGCAGCTTGCCGGCCTGGCCGCGGCTGACCATGTCCTCGCGGCGGGCCGCGATGTCGGCGAGGCTCAGCGTGTCGGCGCGGTGGATGATGGGAACGACGAGGCCGGCGTCGATGGCGACGGCCAGGCCGATGTTGATGTCGGCATTCCGCACGATCGCGCCGTCCTTCCACGAGGCATTCACGCCCGGATGTCGCGACAGGGCCGCCGCCACGAGCTTCACGAGAAGATCCGTGTAGGTGATCCGGGCGCCGGTCTGCTTGCGCGCCCTGTCCCGCCAGGAGACGAGGCGGCTCACGGTGACCTCGCGGACGAGATAGAAGTGGGGCGCGGTGGTCCAGCTCGCCGTCATGCGCTCGGCCATGATGCGCCAGACGGTGCCGACGCCCGGCGCCTCCGCCCGGGCCGCCGCGCTCGGCGTCGCGGCGAAGACGTCCGCGACGAGGATGGCGCCGCCCGGGCCCGAGCCCCGGAGCGCCTGGATGTCCACACCGCGCTCGGTGGCCAGTCGCCGCGCCTTCGGCGACGCAGCGGCGAGCCGCGCCTCGGTCCCGTCACCGGCGGCCGACTCCTTCTGGCGCGCGACGTGGGCGAAGACGTCGGCCTTCTCGATCTTGCCGCCGGCGGGCTTGACCTGGGCGAGATCGACGCCGTGCTCCTGGGCGATCTTGCGGGCGAGGGGCGAGGCCCTGACCGCCGGCGCCGGGACGACGTTGACGCCAGCGGGCGGCAGCCCCGGCGCGACCGACGCCGCCTCCTCGGAGGCGAAGATCAGCGCGATCGTCTGTCCGACGGGGACCACGTCGCCCGCTCGCGCGGTCACCTCTCCGAGAACGCCCGAGACTGGCGCCTCGATCTCGGTGGTGGCCTTGTCGGTCTCGATCTCCACGAGCGGCTCGCCCTTCCGCACCTTGTCGCCGGGGGACTTGAGCCAGTGCAGGACCTTGCCGGTCTCCTGCGCCAGCTCCAGCGCCGGCATGATGACGTTCGTGGGCATCACCGCATCATGCTTTCCCGCAGAGGGCCTTCGCCGCCTCGAGGACCATCTTTTCCGAGGGCACCGTCAGGTCCTCGAGTACCGGCGATAACGGCACCGGGACATCCATGGCCCCGATGCGCTTGACCGGCGCGTCGAGGTGATAGAAGGCCCCCTCGGCGATCACCGACGCGAGCTCGGCGGTCACGCCGTAGCGCTCGTAGCCCTCGTCCACCACGATGGCGCGCGAGGTCTTCTTGACCGAATCGATCAGCGCCTGCTTGTCGAGAGGGGCGGTCGTGCGCGGGTCGATCACCTCGGCGCTGATGCCAATCTTCTCGAGCATGGTGGCGGCGCCGAGGGCGACCTGCACCATGCTGCTGGTGGCCACGATGGTGACGTCCGTGCCCGCCCGCTTGATGTCCGCCACCCCGAAGGGGATGGTGTAGTCCTCGGCCGGCACCGGTCCCTTGATCCGGTACATCATCTTGTCCTCGAAGATGACCACCGGGCTGTCGTCGCGGATGGCCGTCTTCATCAGCCCCTTGGCCTCGTACGGGCTGGAGGGCAGGGCGACCTTGAGGCCCGGGACGTGACTCACCCAGGCCTGGAGCGACTGGGAGTGCTGAGCGGCCGACCGGCGCGTCGCCCCCAGCGTCGTGCGGAAGACGATGGGCACCTTGAGCTTGCCGCCCGACATGTAGTGCACCTTGGCGGCCTGGTTCACCATCTGGTCCATGGTCAGCGTGATGAAGTCGCCGAACATCACGTCGACGATCGGCCGCATGCCGGTCATCGCGGCGCCGACGCCGATGCCGGCATAGCCGGGCTCGGAGATCGGCGTGTCGATGATCCGCTCCGTCCCGAACTCCTGCACCAGCCCCACCAGCGTCTTGAAGGGGTGCCCGGCCTCCGCCACGTCCTCGCCGATGACGAACACCCGCGGGTCGCGCCGCATCTCCTCGGCGATGGCCTCGCGGACTGCCTCGCCGTACGTCAGCTCTCGAACCGCGTCAGGCATAGACGTCCTCGTCCACTTCGCTCACCTCGGGGTATGGCGCGGCCAGCGCGAACTGCACGCCGCTGTCGATCTCCGCCTGCACGTCGGCGCGGATCCGCTCGAAGACGCTCTCGTCGGCGAGACCATGCGCGGTGAGCCGTGAGGCCAACGTGTGGAGCGGATCGTGGCCGGTCATCCACTCGCGCTCTTCCTCCTTCGTGCGGTACTCGCGGTTGACGTCGCCGACGTGGTGGCCGTAGTACCGGTAGGTCTTGCACTCGAGGAAGGCCGGCCCCTCGCCGCGCCTCGCCCGCTCCACCAACCGCTTCATGGTCGCGTTGACGAGCTGGACGTCCTGGCCGTCGACGCTCTCGGCGTGGACCCCGAAGGCGCGGGCGCGCGCCAGGACCTCGCCGGCAATGGTCTCGCCGCAGGGCGTGTACTCGCCGTAGAGGTTGTTCTCGCAGACATAGATGACGGGCAGCTTCCAGAGTGAGGCCATGTTCATCACCTCGTAGAGCACGCCCTGGCCCAGGGCGCCGTCGCCGAAGAAGCACGTCGCGACCTGGCCGGTGCCCCGCATCTTGGCCGAGAGCGCGGCGCCCGTCGCGATGCCGGCGGAGCCCCCCACGATGGCGTTGGCGCCGAGGTTGCCCGTCTCGGGATCGGCGATGTGCATCGAGCCGCCCTTGCCGCGGCAGTAGCCCGGCTCTTTGCCGAGCAGCTCTGCGAACATCCGGTTGACCGACGCCCCCTTGGCCAGGCAGTGGCCGTGGCCGCGATGCGTGCTCGTGATGAAGTCGTCGCGACGCAAGGCCTCGCAGACACCGACCGCCACGCCCTCCTCCCCGACGTAGAGGTGGGCCAGGCCCGGCATCTTCGCGCCCTTGTAGAGCTCGTTCACCTGCTCCTCGAAGGCGCGAATCTTCGCCATCTGGCGGTACATGTGGAGGTTCTGCTCCAGCTCCAGCCGCGGCTCTATCGCCTGGGTCGTCATCATCCTGCTCCTTCTCCGCCGTCACCGGCGAGTGGTCTCATGGCGCCTCCGGCCCGCTATCGTACTCCAAATCGTGGGCCCGCGGCTCGGCCACGGGCGATCACCGTTGACTTCGTGGCCAGTTGTGCCAGATTTGTGTCCTAACCCGACACGGAGGAGCTCGAGCATGATCACGAGGTTTGGGAGCCTGTTCGCGGGCCACGTCGATCTGGACAACGAGGGGCTGGACGGCACGCCGGTGAACGATCGCTGGCTATCCGACGAGTATCTGGCCACGGTGTTTCCGAAGAGCGAGGCCATCGCGAAGCTGATGGATCGGACCGGCTACGACACCTTCTGGCTGGCCGAGCACCACTTCCAGCGCGAGGGGTACGAATGCATCCCGAACGTGCTGATGCTGGCCCTGCACCTCTGCCACATCACCCGGAACATCAGGATCGGCTGCGGCTTCAACATCGCGCCGATGTGGCACCCCATCCGGGTGGCCGAGGACTATGCCACGGTCGACTGGCTGACCAACGGCCGGGTCGTCTTCGGCGTCGGGCGCGGCTATCACTCCCGCGAGGTCGAGAGCTTCGGGGCGCCGATCCTCGACCAGGACGCCAACCGCGAGCTCTTCGAGGAGCAGGTCGACATCATCTTCAAGTCGTTCAACGAGCGCGCCTTCGCCCACCAGGGCAAGCACTACACGATCCCGCCGCCGGTGCCCTACCGGGGCTACGAGGTCCGGGAGCTCACCCTGGTGCCGCGCCCGAAGACGCTGCCCGTCGAGTGCTGGCAGCCAGTGGTCAGCGCCAGCCAGCGGGCGCTCGACTTCATGGCCAAGCACGGCATCAAGGGCCTCATTGGCGGGGGCGCGGCGGCAGGGGGGGCCAGCGACAAGGTGGTCCACGCCTTCCGTGAAGCGCGCGCCCGCGCCGGACGGGAGACCGAGCTGGGCGGCGACCTCTGCATCGGCTACTCGTTCCACATCGCCGACAGCGTCGAGCAGGGGATCAAGGAGGCGACGCCGTTCTTCGAGGAGAACATCAAGATGTTCGCCCCGCTCGGCTTCGTCCCCGGCCTCACCCCGGAGCAGATCGAGGCGGCCGGCGACCCGAAGCGGGCCCGTCAGGCCAACCTGCCGACGTTGCGCCACGCCATCAAGGCGGGCACCTGGCTGGTCGGCCCGCCGGAGCTGATCGCCGAGCAGCTCATGGAGATCCAGCACAAGTACCCCGGCCTGGAGGTGGTCAACGTCGGCCAGCCCGTCGGCACGCCGCAGGCCGTGATTCTCGAGCAGCTCGAGCGCTTCGCGGCGGAGGTCATGCCGGCCTTCAAGAGCAAGTAGCGGGTTCCCCGCGAGAGACGGTAAGATCGGCGTCGTGCGCTACCACTTCTCGGGTATCGCCGGCGCCGGCGTGAATCCGCTGGCGCGGCTGATGCGCGCTCGCGGGCATCAGGTCCAGGGCTCCGACCGCTCCTTCGATCAAGGCAAGAACCGCGACGTCGCCGACGAGCTCTGCGCGCTCGGCATCGAGGTGCGACCCCACGATGGGAGCGCCATCACGCGTGATCTCGATCGCGTCGTCTTCTCGGTCGCCGTCGAAGACGACACGCCGGAGATGCGCAGAGCGCGGGAGCTCGCCCTCGAACGCGTGGCGCGGCCCGCCCTCCTCGCCGAGATCATCAACGGCGGGCATCCGAGCGTCGCCGTCGCGGGCACGAGCGGAAAGAGCACGATCACGGGTATGGTCGCCTGGCTCCTTCGCGAGTCCGGTCTGCCCGCCACGGTGCTCGGCGGCGCCGCGCGCGTCGACGAGCGCGGTGTCGGCTGCTTGATGGCGGGGCCCGACGGAGGCCCGGTGATCGCGGAGGCGTGCGAGTCGGACGGGACGCTCGTCGGCTATCGGCCGACCGTCGGCCTCGCGCACAACATCAGCCGCGATCACGCCGAGGTCGAGGCACTGAGAACGCAGTTCGGCGCCTTCGCGAAGAATTGCCGAAAGCTCCTCGCCAACGCCGCGTGTCCCGAAGCGAGCGCCCTCGCCCGGACGATCGGCGGGGTCACCTACGGGATCGCGGCGGGCGCCGATCTCCCGCTCGAGGTGATCACGCCGGGCCCGGATCGCGCCCGGGGCGCGCTCCACGCGGGGGCGGCGGGTGTCCTCTCGCTCGAGGTTCCTCAGCCGGGCGTACACAATCTCGAGAACGCTGCCGCCGCGGCGCTGGTCGCACTCGAGCTGGGCGTGCCCGCCGCGGCGATCGGGCCCGCCCTGGCCCGCTTTCCGGGGGTGGCCCGGCGATTTCAGGTCATCGGCGCCACGGCCCGCGGCATCCGCGTGGTCGATGACTACGCTCACAACGGGGAGAAGATCCGGGCGGCGCTCACCACGGCGCAGGCGGGCGCCGACCGCGTGATCGCCATCTTCCAGCCGCACGGCTTTGGCCCGGCGCGATTCCTCCGCGCGGAGCTCCGCGCCCTCGTCCCCCGTCTGCTCCGCTCCCAGGATCGCTTCTGCTACGCGGAGATCTTCTACGGCGGCGGGACCGTCGCGCGCGACATCTCGGGCAAGATGCTGGCCGATGATCTTCCACCCGAGCTGGGCTGCGGGTATGCCGAGGATCATGACGCGGTCGTACGCTGGGTCGCGCGCGAGGCACGGAAGGGTGACACGGTGCTGCTCATGGGGGCGCGAGACCCGGACCTTTCCCGCCTGGCCCGGGCGATCTTCCGAGCCCTCGACGAGCCCGCTGCCTGATACCCGCCGCGCCCACGAAGAGTCTGGCAGTCTTCTGATGCCAAACACCTTGACCGTAAAGGATTTTTGAGCTACCCTCCATTAGTGGAATTGGTGCCTCTCTCCCCTGCCGTAGCCAGTCAGAGGCCTCTATGATCCGCAGCATGACCGGGTACGGCCGCGCCGAGATGGCCAGTCCGCGTCTGAGCCTCTCCGTGGAGTGCAAGTCGCTCAACCACCGCCACCTCGACATCGCCCTCAAGCTGCCGCGCGCCCTGTCCGCGCTCGAGCTCGATGCGCGCCGGATCATCCAGGCGGCCGTCCAGGGCGGCAGGATCGAAGTCAGCGTGAGTGTCGCGCCCGTCGAGGGCGCGCCCTCGACCAATCTCGTCGTCAACATGCCGCAGGCTCGGGCGTACGTGGACGTGGCCCGGCGCGTCGGCGACCACTTGAAGATCGGCGGTGCGTTGGCCCTGCAATGGCTTCTCGAGCAGCCCGGCGTCATCTCGCGCGAGGAGCAGACGCCCCTCTCCACGGAGGAAGGCTGGCCCCTCCTTCACGACGGGCTGGCCAAGGCGCTGGCGGAGCTGTGCGGCCGGCGCGAGGCGGAAGGGGCCGCCCTCGACAAGGAGCTCCGGGCCCTCCTCGCCACCATGGGCGAGCACGTCGGCGTGGTCGCCGCGCGCGGTCCCCTCGCCCTCGAGCGCAAGCAGCAGCGCCTTCGCGAGCGAATCCAGGCGCTCCTGGCCGGCACGCCGCTCGACGAAGGGCGCCTGGCCACCGAGGTCGCCATGTGGGCCGAGAAGAGCGACGTCACGGAGGAGCTGGCGCGGCTCCGGTCGCACATGGGCGAGTTCGCGCGGCTGCTCGACGAGGGCGGGGCCGTGGGCCGCACCCTCGACTTCCTCATCCAGGAGATGAACCGCGAGGTCAACACGGTGGGGTCCAAGGCCGATGACCTCGAGCTGTCCCAGGCCGCCATCGCGGCCAAGTCCACGCTCGAGAAGCTTCGCGAGCAGGTGCAGAACATCGAATAGCTGTGGAACTTCGAGCCGAAACGCTGCCGACGAGCCGCAGGCGAGGAGAGCGGTGAGGCGAGTGCTGAGATAGTGATGGAACTCATCAAGCGGCGCGGGGCACTGATCGTGGTGTCAGCTCCCTCGGGAGCGGGCAAGACCACGCTCTGCCACGAGGTGCGCCAGCTCGTGCCCGATCTCTTCTACTCGGTCTCGTACACGACGCGGGCGCCCCGGCCGGGAGAGGTCGACGGCAAGGACTTCCACTTCGTGACGGACGTCGAGTTCCTGGCCATGCGCGACCGGGACGAGTTCGCGGAGTGGGCGGAAGTGCACGGCCACCGCTACGGCACGCCTGCCAAGGCCCTGGAGAGCGCGCTGGAGCGCGGGCTCGACGTGATCCTGGACATCGACACCCACGGCGCGCGGCAGCTGCGCCAGCGGTATCCCGAGGCCGTCTCCATCTTCATCATGGCGCCGTCCATGAAGGAGCTGGAGGCGCGGCTCCGGGAGCGGAAGAGCGACGCGGCCGTCGAGATCGTGCGCCGTCTCAATCGGGCGCGCGAGGAGATCTCGGCGTGGCGCCAGTACGACTACCTCATCATCAACCGGGACGTCAAGGAGGCCGTGGACCAGCTCGCCACCGTGATCCAGGCGGAGCGCTGGCGCACAAGCCGGCTCACCCTGAAGTTCCCAGACGTGGAGGTGCCAGAGTGATGTCATTCCCGTCCTTGGAGCAGTCTCTCGACAAGGTCTCGAACCGCTATCTCCTGGTGGTGCTCGCCGCCAAGCGCGCCCGCCAGCTCAATCGCGGCGCTGTGGCCCAGGTCGACACGAAGCGGAAGAAGCCCACCAGCACCGCCCTCGAGGAAATCGCGCAGGCCAAGGTGGGTTACCGCGTGCGCGAAGCCGAGGAGCCGTCCAAGACCTGAAGGGGCCCATGACTCTCTCGGGCAAGCAGATCGTTCTCGGTGTCACGGGCAGCATCGCCGCCTACAAGGCGGTGCTGCTCCTGCGGGAGCTGACCGCCCGCGGAGCCGAGGTGACAGTGGTGATGTCGGCCAACGCCGAGCATTTCGTGGGCGCCCTCACCTTCCGCACGCTCTCGGGCCGGCCTGTCCTCTCGAGCCTCTTCGATCCGCAGAGCGAGGAGGCCGTCGAGCACGTGGCTCTCGCCGAGCGGGCGGATGCCTTCGTGGTGGCGCCGGCCACGGCCAATCTCCTGGCCAAGGCCGCCCACGGCATCGCCGACGACTTCCTGACCACCCTCCTCCTCGCCACGAGATGCCCGGTGCTGATGGCGCCGGCCATGGACGGCGGCATGTGGGACCACGCGGCCGTGCAGGCCAATGTCGAGACGCTGCGCGAGCGCGGGATCACCGTGCTCGAGCCCGAGGCCGGCGCGCTCGCCTCGGGCCTCTCCGGACGCGGCCGACTGCCCGAGGTGCCCACCCTCGTCGAGGCCGTCGAGCGCGCCCTGACCCCGCAGCGCGATCTGGCCGGCGAGCGCGTCCTCGTCACCTCCGGGCCCACCCGCGAGCCCATCGATCCCGTCCGCTATCTCTCGAACCGCTCCTCCGGCAAGATGGGCCACGCCGTCGCGTC
>WNGR01008603.1_pt1 | contig 16812 bp, 18 predicted proteins | sample 5407581 | NCBI WGS metagenome assembly WNGR01 (sample SAMN13153383, study PRJNA577476) | soil metagenome | isolation source: 80 cm soil or saprolite under Garry oak tree replicate 2 | place: USA:California | collected 2016-06-15 | reverse complement strand
CCCTGGCCCCATCTCCCCGCTTAGGCCCGGCCCGCGGTGGCCCTAGTGCCCGAAATGTCCCTTTAGCTCCTTTTTCCCGCCCCAGAGCAACCGCATTGATGTGACATTGAGGCGGTTATAACCGTCACGGTGTCACATCGTTGCGGTTAACAGCGGGCAGCCGACCTGGCCTCGAGGGAACCGTGAGCATTACGGGACTTCTGGGACGTGAGTTGCGCGCCCGTCCCGAACGGTCCGGGTATCTCGCCCCCGCTCCGCCCTCCCGCCCAGGCGGGCAACCTACCAGCGCGGTTGCCTGCGCTCGTAGCCGGGGACGACGCGGCGCATGTAGCCGGTGTCGTCCCGGTTGCGCAGCCCGCAGCGCAGGTACTGCTCGTGCAGCCGGGCCAGCGCGTCCCGGTCGAGCTCGACCCCGAGCCCGGGCGCGTCCGGGACCCGGATCGCGCCGCCGGCAAAGGAGAACGGCTCGCCCGCCACCACGTCCTCGGTCTTCCACGGCCAGTGGGTGTCGCAGGCGTAGGTCAGGTTCGGGGTGGCCGCGGCCAGGTGGACCATGGCGGCCAGGCTGATCCCCAGGTGCGAGTTGGAGTGCATGGACAGGCCGAGCCCGAACGTCTCGCAGATCCCGGCGAGCAGCCGGGACCGGCGCAGGCCGCCCCAGTAATGGTGGTCGGACAGCACCACCTGGACCGCGCCCGCGGCGATGGCCGGGGGCAGGTGGGCGAAGGCCACCACGCACATGTTGGTGGCCAGCGGCATCGGCGCGAGCCGCGCCACCTGCGCCATGCCGTCGATGCCCGGCGCGGGGTCCTCCAGGTACTCCAGCACGCCGTCGAGGTCCCGGGCGACGGTGACCGAGGTGTCCGGGGTCCACGCGGCGTTCGGGTCCAGCCGCAGCGGATGGCCGGGGAAGGCGGCGCGCAGCGCCCGGATCGCCTCGGCCTCCTGCTCCGGCGGGAACACGCCGCCCTTCAGCTTGAGCGCGGTGAAGCCGTACTGGCCGACCATGCGCCGGGCCTGGGCCACGATGCCGCCGGGGTCGAGCGCTTCGCCCCAGTCGTCCGGTTCGGCGCCCGGGTGCGCGGCCCACTTGTAGAACAGGTAGGCGGAGAACGGCACCTCGTCGCGCACCGCGCCGCCGAGCAGGTCGGCCACCGGCCGCCCGGCGGCCCGGCCCTGGATGTCCAGGCAGGCCACCTCGAACGGGGAGAACACCCGGTCGGTGGCCGAACTGTCCCCGATCAGGCCGGACGCGATCGTCGTCTCGGGCGCCGCGATGGCCTGGATCCGGCGGTAGATCTGCTCGGTGTGGTACGCGTCGGCGCCCACGATGGCGTCGGCCGCGGCGCGCAGCGCGGCCAGGTGCCGCTCGCCGGCGTAGGTCTCACCCAGGCCGGCCAGGCCGTCGTCGGTGCTCACCTCGATCACGGCCCGAAGCGCGAACGGCTCGTGCACGCCGACGGAATTCAGCAGCGGCGGGTCGGCGAACGCGACCGGGGTGACCGTGACCGCCGAGATCCGCAGCGCGCTCATGCTGTCACCATGCCCCATACTGGCACCATCCATGGGCGGCAAGCCTGACCTGTTTACCGAACCACAATGACGGACGGATCGCGTGACGCGCACGGCCACCCCGGTCAACTTCACGCTGGACCTGAACGGCCGGAGCGGCCCCCGGTCCAGCCAGGTGGCGCACGCGCTGATCGACGCCATCGCCCGCGGCCAGGTCCACGACGGCGACCGGCTGCCGTCCACCCGGACCCTGGCCGCCGCGTTCGGCCTGGCCCGGACCGCGGTCGTGGCCGCCTACGAGGAACTCACCGCGGCCGGGTTCCTGGTCGCCCGTCCGGGCGGGTCCACCTATGTCGAGCGCGGTGCGGCCGCGGCCGCGCGGGCCGGCGCGTTCGGCGCCTCACTGCCTCCCCCCGCCCCCGCGGCCCCGCGCCCGGCCCGCCCGATCACCTATGACCTGCGGCCGGGCCTGGCCGACCCCGGCCTGATCTCCGAGCGCGACTGGACCCGGGCCATGCGGCAGGCCGCCTCGCCGACCCTGGAGGCCCACCAGGACCTGCGCGACGAGCTCACCGGCTACCTGCGCCGCGCCCGCGGCCTGGCCGTCGACCCGGAGGACATCTTCCTGTTCCCGAGCGTCAGCAACGCGCTCCGGGCGGTCGCCGTCACCTGCGGGCTAACCGGGCAGCCGGTCGCGTTCGAAGATCCCGGCTACGCCAAGGCCCGGCTCGCCCTGCGCGAGGCGGGCGCCATCATCCGGCCGGTACCCGTCGACGACGACGGCATCATGGCCCAGGACCTGCGGGGGAGCGACCGGGCCTGCTATGTCACGCCGGCCCACCAGTTCCCGCTGGGCGGCCGGATGCCGGTGCACCGGCGGGCCGACCTGCTGGCCTGGGCGACGGCCAGCGGCGCGCTCGTGCTGGAAGACGACTACGACGGCGAGTTCCGCTACGACGTGGCGCCGCTGAACCCGCTGCGCAGCATGCCCGCGGCCGCCGGTCACGTGGTCTACCTGGGCACCAGCTCGAAGATCCTGGCTCGCGGGCTGCGCGTGTCCTGGGCCGTCCTGCCCGGCCGGTTCCGCGCCGCGATGGCCGGCTACCTGGACGCCTCCGGCGAGGAGGTCAGCCAGGTCTCGGCCGCCTTCCTGGCCAGCTTCATCGCCACCGGCGCGCTGACCCGGCATCAGTCCCGGGCCATGCGCACCTACCGGGCCCGGCAGGAGCGGTTCGTCGCCGCTTGCCGTGAGCACATACCGGCCGCCCGGGCGCTCGGCATCGAGGCCGGGCTGCACGTCGCCCTGGTCTTCGACCGGCCGCTGGACGACGAAGCCGCCGCCGCCCGGCTGGCCGACGCCGGGCTGGCCTGCCTCCCGCTCTCCCCGTTCTGCGCGGGCCCGGCCCGCCGGTCCGGGCTTCTGTGCGGGTACTCGCGGCTGCCGGAGACCATGGCCCGGGGCGCGGCCGCCCTGATCGGCCGGGTCACCGCCGACCTGATGGAGATCAGCTGACCGGCTCAGATGACCGGCCGGCCGGAGTGCAGGGCGGCGCGTACCGACGGCGAGACCGGCGTGTCCGCGGGCACCCACGCCGACGTCCGCGGGTGCCCGTAGGCGCTGACGACGGGCAGGATCCCGGTCCACAGCCCGGGCGTGGCCTCGCCGGGCTCGGGCTCGCCCGGCCCCGCGTCTCGGATCTTGACCGTCCACTGGCCCTCGACGATGTCCATCGCCAGCGCGGTCGTGGCCGCGAGCTGCTTCTTGGTGTGCAGCGGCACCTCGGCCGAGCGGCCCGGCGTCAGGCACTCGGAGATCTGGGTCAGCGCGTCGGCCGCCTCGTCCCCGCTGAGCGCGCGCAGCTCACCGTGCACGACGGCGGAGCGGTAGTTCGCGCTGGAGTCGAACAGCGTGTGCGCGTAGACCCAGCCGTCGATATGCATCACGCACAGCGCGGCCGGGGCGCCCGTGGCCACGTACCGCAGCGCGCCCGCGCCCACCGAGCCGTGCATCAGGATCCGGTCGCCCGCCCGGCCGTACAGCATCGGCACCACCCACGGCCTGCCGTCGGCCACCGTGCTCAGCGTCCCGACGTGGTGCCCGGCATCGAGCACCGCGTCCAGTTCCGCGCGCTCGTTCCGGGCCCGTTCCCGGTGCCGGTTGATCTGGTCCCTTCGTAGCGTCATGCTCATCACCCTGCTCTAACCGGGCCAGCGGGCGCCAGACCGGTATCGGCCCGGCCTGCCGGCCAGAATCACGGGGTGCCTGCCGCGCTGGACCTGCTACGGGCGAGCGGCGCCGACCAAGGTGGACTGGTACCAGCCGGACAGGGGAATCTTCTGCACGTCCTGTCCGGTCTGCGGGGCATCGATGATGTCGCCACCGCCCACATAGATGGCCACGTGTCCAATTCCGTCAAAGTACAGCAGGTCGCCGGGCTCGAGCGCCGAGGTGGAGATGTGCGGGAGCGCGGCCCACTGCGCGTAGGTGGTGCGCGGGATGCTCACGCCGGCCGCCGCCCAGGCGGCCTGGGCCAGCCCGGAGCAGTCGAAGCTGCTCGGTCCGGTCGCGCCCCACTGGTACGGCTTGCCCAGCTGGGCGTAGGCGAAGGCCACGGCCTTGCCGCCCTGGGTCGAGGTGGTCCCGGTGTAGGTGGCCGAGGTCGTGCCCGTGCCGCCCGCGCCGATCGAGTTGGTCTGCACGGTCTGCTGCTGCGGCGCGGTCAGGCTGGCCAGCGTGGCCTTCTGCGTGTCGATGAGCTTGCCGAGGGAGGACTTGTGGTCGGACAGCTGCCGCTTCAGGCCGTCGATCCCGGTCTCGGTCCGCGACATCTCCTGCTCCACCCCGGCCAGCTGGCTGGCGTCGGTGAGCAGCTGCTTCGTCTGCGCGCTCCGGTTCCCCGACAGCTCCATCAGCAGCGACCCCTGCTGCAGCAGCACCGACGGATCCCCCGAGGTCAGCACCCCGGCCATCGAGGTCGCTCCGGTGTCCTCGAACGCCGCCGCCGCGGTCGCGACCATATTCTCCTGCGCCGCCTGGAACTGGGCGTTGGCGTTCTTCAGCCGCACCTGCACCTGGCCCAGCTTGGTCTGCGCGGCGGACAGCTGCTGGCTGGCCTGGTCGAGCTGCTCACTCACCTTGTCGAACTGGGTAGTGAGCTGGTTGATCTTGGCCTGGACCTGGCTGACGCTCGGCTGCGGCGCCGCCCCGGCGCCCGTGGCGAAGACCGCGAGCCCGCCCGCCATGACCAGCCCCGCGCTCAAGGCGACGCCGCGACGAATCCCCGACACCCCCGCAAGCATTCGGCTCACGTACTAGTCACGCTCCTTTACTCACGGCTTGCGTCTTCCCGCTGGTCCCAGGCACCGAACGGCCACACGGTGAGTCACGTTAGCGATCACGCATCGGGGGTCACAACCGCTTCTCGCAGATATCACGGAATTATTACGGCTGCTCACGCGGGCCGACACTGACCGCTGAGCCTCCGCTCCAGCGGTGCTGCTGCGGCGTTCCAGCGCGCCGTGACAGCATGGAACTACCCGACCGGATGGATGGATTGGCCATGCCGCAGTACCCGCGGGCGCACGCGCTGAGCTCGATGGCCGTGGTGCTGGACGTCACCGCGCCCGCCACGCTCATCCTCACCGCGCACGAGATCGTCCGGATAGACCGCATGGCGCGGGGAGCGGACGGCGCCGCCACCGCCGAACGCCACGGCGATCTGCTCCGCCCCGGCACGAACACCATCCAGCTCGACCCGGGCAGCTACCACTTCTGCATACGGGGAGCCGCCCGGCTGCACGTCCTCGATCCGGACAGCGTGACCGTGAGCATGGCGAAATCTGCCACGTCCATCGCCCCGCCTTCGGGCGGCGGTACCCCGGACCACGTTCCGGCGCTGACCGTCAGCTACGGCGATTAAGACCTCGGCTACTCACCCGGCCTTCGGTAGGGCAGGATCGCGGCATGGACGCCGCCCGCACGACCGATGGTGATCTCGGCTATATCGAGTCGTTCAGCCCCGGGCGGGGCTTCGTGCCGGCGCGGGCCTCGCAGGCCACGGGGAGCCAGCGGCTCAGCCTGAACGGGATGTGGAAGTTCCGCTACTGCGAGAGCCTGCGTGACCTGACCCCGGGCTTCGAGGGCACCGACTTCGACGACAGCCGGTTCGACGACATCGCGGTGCCGTCCTGCTGGCAGCTGGCCGGCGTTCCCGGCCCGCCCCGGTACGGTGCGCCCGCGTACACCAACGTGACGTACCCCTTCCCGCTCGACCCGCCCCGGGTGCCGACCGCAACCCGACGGGGGAGTACCGAAGGCGCTTCACGCTGCCGCCAGGCTGGGATTCCGGCGGGTCGACCCTGGTCCGCTTCGACGGGGTCGACTCGTGCTTCGCCGTGTTCGTCAACGGCACGGCCGTGGGCCACAGCATGGGCAGCAGGCTAGTCAGGGAGTTCGATATAACCAGGCTCGTTAGGCCTGAAAACAATGTGATCGCGGTCAGGGTGCATCAGTGGTCAGCCGGGTTCCGCGGCGTGACCCTGATCAGCGAGCCGGCCGGGACGGTCAGGGACTTCTTCGTGCACGCCGACTACGACGCCGGCCAAGGCGCGGGGATCCTCAGGGTCGAGGCCAGCGGCCCGGCCACGCTGTCGGTACCGGAACTGGGCATCACGGACGCCGAGGCCGGCCCCGGAAACAGCACCGAGCACAGGGTCGCGGCCGAGCCCTGGTCGGACGAGCACCCCCGGCTGTACGACGCGGTGCTGACCAGCCCGGGCGGGGACATCGGCTTCCGGGTCGGGTTCCGCCGCATCGAGGTCAGCGACGGGCAGATCCGGCTCAACGGGCACACCATCGCGTTCCGCGGCGTGAACCGGCACGAGTGGCATCCCGAAACGGGCCGCAGCCTGGACGAGGCCACCATGCGGGCCGACGTCGTGCTGATGAAGCAGCACAACGTCAACGCGGTGCGGACCAGCCACTACCCGCCGGACCCGCGGTTCCTGGACCTGTGCGACGAGTACGGCCTGCTGGTGATCGACGAGTGTGACCTGGAGACCCACGGTTTCGCGCTCGCGGGCTGGCGTAACAACCCCAGCGACGATCCCCGCTGGCGGCCGGCCTGCCTGGACCGCATCGAGCGCACCGTCGAGCGGGACAAGAACCATCCCAGCGTGATCATGTGGTCGCTGGGCAACGAGGCCGGGACCGGCCGCAACCTGGAGCAGATGGCGCAGTGGATCCGGGACCGCGACCCGGGCCGGCTGATCCACTACGAGGGCGAACCCAACGCCTTCTACACCGATGTCTACAGCCGGATGTACGCGGACTACGGCGAACTCGACGCGATCGGCCGCCGCCAGGAGCCCGTCACCGCGAACCCCGAGCACGACGAGCACCGCCGCCGGCTGCCCATGATGCTCTGCGAGTACGGCCACGCCATGGGCAACGGCCCGGGCGGACTGGCCGACTACGCCGCGCTGTTCGACCGGCACCCCCGCCTGCACGGCGGGTTCATCTGGGAGTGGATCGACCACGGGATCGCCCAGGCCACGCCGGCCGGCGAACCGTACTTCGCCTACGGCGGCGACTTCGGCGAGACCGTGCACGACGGCAACTTCGTCATCGACGGCCTGGTCTTCCCCGACCGGACCCCGTCGCCCGGGCTGCTCGAGGCCAAGGCGGTCTTCGCCCCGGTCGGGATCACGATCGACCCAGCCGCCCGGAGCATCTCGGTCAAGAACCGGCAGCACGCCGCGGGCCTGCACGCCCACCGGTTCGGCTGGACGATCGAGGACGGCGGGGGACCGGTCGCGGCCGGCGATCTGGAGATGCCGAACGTGCCGCCGGGACACGTCACCACCGTCGGCTTCCCGCAGGCGCTGACCGACGCCACGACGTCAGCCCCGGACGACGAGCGCTGGCTGGCCGTCACCGCGTCCCTGGCCGCGGACACCCCGTGGGCCGCGGCCGGCCACGAGATCGCGTTCGCCCAGGCCCTGCTGGCCCAGCCGTTGACGGGGCCCGCGGCCGCTCGGGCCACCCCGGCCGCGCGGGTCGCCCCGGCCGCCGCCGGGCTGCTCACGCTGGGCGCCGCGGTCCTCGACCGGGACACCGGCGAGCTTCGCCGCCTGGGACCGTTCGGTGTTCACTCGGCCGCCCTCGACTTCTGGCGGGCCCCGACCGACAACGACGCGCGGGTGGCCGGCGCGTGGCGTCAGGCGGGGCTGGACCGGCTGGAGGGCAAGATCCTCTCCGTCCAGCCCGGCGCGGACGCGCTATGCACCCGGCTGAGGATCGCGCCCGCGGGCGCCGACTTCGCCATGCTGGCCACGCTCACCTGGACGGCGGACGGCCGGCTGGCCGTCCACGTCGCACCCGACGGCAGCTGGCCCTGCCCGCTGCCCAAGATCGGGCTGCGGCTCGTGCTCGACGCGGTCGTCGAGGAGGTGAGCTGGTTCGGCCGCGGCCCGGGCGAGGCCTACCGGGACACGTACCACGCCACCCGGGTCGGGCGGTTCACCGCGCCGGCGGACGCGCTCGCCACCCGGTACGTTCGGCCTCAGGAGAACGGCAACCGGATGCAGGCCAGGAACCTGACCCTGACCGGCGCCGCGGGCCATGCTCTCACCGTGACCGGCAACCCGCACGTCGACTTCACCGTCCGGCGCTGGTCGCCCGAGCTGCTCACCGCCGCCCGGCACCTACCCGACCTGGTCCCGGACGGCCGAACCCACGTGCACCTCGACGCTGCCCACCACGGCATCGGCAGCGCGTCCTGCGGCCCGCCGCTGCCGCCCGGCCACCGCCTCGCGGCGCACACGGTCGCCTACGCCCTCGGGTTCTCGACCTGACCCAGCAGCGCCGTCAGCTGGTGCAGGTCCGTGATCGGGATATCGGCGCCGACGCCCCTGAGCCCCGCGACCACGGCGCCGGCCGCCCGTCCGGCCGCGACTCCGGCCTCGGCGTCCTCCACCACCAGGCACCGCCGCGGGTCGGCGCCGAGCTTGCGGGCGGCCAGCAGGTAGCCCTCGGGGTCGGGCTTGCCGTGACGCACGTCGTCGATGGTGACCAGCAGCGCGGGCGTGATCCGGGCCGCGGCCAGCCTGATCTGGGCGAGCCGTACGTCGGCGCTGGTCACCACCGCCCAGGGCAGGCCCAGCCGGTCCAGCTCGGCGAGCAGCCCGTGCGCGCCCGGGGCCGCGGTCACGTCGGCGACGTCGACGTACTCCAGCTCCAGCTGGCGCTGGGCCGCGGCCGCGGCCTCGTCCTCGGACAGGTCCGGCCGGAGCCGGCGGATGTTACCCAGCGCGGGCAACCCGTGCGCGACCAGCGGCCCGCGGCCGGGGTCCGGCCGGTACTCCGCCGCCCAGGTCCGCCAGGAGCGCTCGACCGCCCCGTCCGAGTCGACCAGCGTGCCGTCCATGTCGAGCAGGACCGCCTGCACGCGGCTCAGGTCCATCATGCACACCACCGTATGACCTTGGAATACCCGGGCGGCCTCGCCGGTTCAGGTAGATGCAAACGCATATATCGGAGGCAGGCACCATGCAGTTCGGGATCTTCTCGGTCAGTGACATCACCCGCGACCCGGTGTCGGGCGACACGCCCAGCGAGGCCGAACGGATCGATGCGATCACCCAGATCGCGCAGAAGACCGAAGAGGTCGGGCTGGACGTGTTCGCGATCGGCGAGCACCACAATCCGCCGTTCTTCTCGTCCTCGCCGACCACGCTGCTGGCCTACATCGCGGCTACCACCAAGCGGCTCATCGTGACCACGGCGACCACGCTGATCACCACCAACGACCCGGTGCGCATCGCGGAGGAGTACGCGATGCTGCAGCACCTGAGCAAGGGCCGGATGGACCTGATGCTCGGCCGCGGCAACACCGGCCCGGTATACCCGTGGTTCGGCCAGGACATCAGGCAGGGCCTGCCGCTGGCGCTGGAGAACTACAACCTGCTGCACCGGCTGTGGCGCGAGGACGTGGTCGACGCCGACGGTAAGTTCCGCACCCCGCTGCAGGGCTTCACCTCGATCCCGCGGCCCCTGGACGACGTTCCGCCGTTCGTCTGGCACGGCTCGATCCGCACCCCCGAGATCGCCGAGCAGGCGGCTTACTACGGCGACGGCTACTTCGCCAACAACATCTTCTGGCCCAAGGAGCACTACCAGCGCCTGATCAGGTTCTACCGGCAGCGCTACGCGCATTACGGCCACGGCACCGAGCAGCAGGCCATCATCGGCCTCGGCGGCCAGGCCTACATCGCCAAGAACTCCCAGGACGCCATCCGCGAGTTCCGGCCCTACTTCAACGAGGCGCCGGTCTACGGGCACGGGCCGTCCATGGAGGACTTCATGGACCTCACGCCGCTGTCGGTCGGCAGCCCGCAGGAGGTCATCGACAAGACCCTGACCTTCCGCGAGCACTTCGGCGACTACCAGCGCCAGTTGTTCCTGGTCGACCACGCGGGCCTGCCGCTGAAGAAGGTCCTCGACCAACTCGACCTGCTCGGCGAGGAAGTGGTCCCGGTGCTGCGCAAAGAGATCGCCGCCCGGCAGGACCCGCAGACCCCGGACGCGCCCACCCACGCCAGCCTGGTCAGGGCCAGGTACGGAGACGAGGCCCCGCGCCAGCCGCGGCCGAACGCCAACCGCGGCGACAATGTCACCGGCGCGTCCCCCTACCAGGACAGCGCCGACGAGTACCGGGCCGAGTACCCGGAGCTGTGATGCCGCGCCTCGCCAACGACGCGTGGGAGGCGCTGCTGACCGCCCACGCCGCCCTGATGAAGCAGTTCGCGGCCGAGGACACCTGGACAGATGTGTCCATGCGCGAGTACGACGTGCTCTACACGCTGTCCAAGGACGCCGAACCGCTACGCCTGTCCGAGCTGAACCGGCACGTCCTGCTCAGCCAGCCGGCCCTGTCCCGGCTGGTGGAGCGGCTGGCCGAGCGCGGCCTGGTGGAGCGGCACGCCGACCCCGCGGACGGCCGCGGCGTGCGGCTGTCGCTCACCGCCGCCGGCCGGGTCCGGCAGCGCGCGATCGGCCGCCGGCACGCCCGCAGCGTGGCCCAAGCCATGACCGCCGGACTGACCCGCGCCGAGATGGAGCAGCTGGAAACGATCTGCCGGAAGCTGGCGTGCGCCAGCGACACACGTGAGGTCCTGATCACATGAGTACCGAACGGTTCAGGCTCGTCCTGGTCAGCGCCGGCACGAGCGATCCCTCGTCGACGCGGCTGCTGGCCGACCGCACCGCCGACCGCGTCAAGGCCCTGGCCGCGAGGCGTGGTCACGACGTGACCGTCGGCGTGATCGAGCTGCGCGAGATCTCCGCCGACATCTCCACCGCGCTGGTCTCCCAGCTGGTCACGCCGAAGCTGCAGCAGGCGATCACCGCCCTGGCCGAGGCCGACGGCATCATCGCCGCCGCGCCGGTCTACAAGGCCGGCCCCAGCGGCCTGTTCACCTCGTTCTTCGACGTGCTGGACAACGACCTGCTGATCGGCAAGCCGGTGGTGCTGGCCGCGACCGCCGGCACGGCCCGGCACGCCCTGGTGGCGGACGAGGCGATGCGCCCGATGTTCGCCTACCTGCGCGCGATGACGACACCGACCTCGCTGTTCGCCGCCCCGGAGGACTGGAGCGACCCGGCCTTGAACACCCGGATCGACCGGGCCGCGGTCGAGCTCGTCCTGCTGATGGAGAGCGGCTTCGCGGCCAAGATCAAGGACGAGTCCTGGCAGAGCTATCAGCACGAGTACGGCAGCGCGGGCGGCACCGAGACCGCCATCGACCTCGATACCGACATGATGCGCCTCGCAACCGGCGGTTCCGCTGGCTGAGACTGTATATCCTGACATGCGGTCAGGTGCGCATCAGTAATCGCGATGCCCTTTCGTGACGCTGCGACCGCTCGGGCCACGGCGTAACAACGGAGGGGACTACGGATGAGCCTCAGCGCGTGGGAACAGGACGCCCTGGATTCGATCAAGAGCGGCCTGGCCGACTCTGACCCCGCACTGGTCGCCCAGCTGACCATGTTCACCCGGCTGGCTTCCGGCGAGGACATGCCGGTGCGGGAGAAGATCCAGGCGGTCAAGCGGCAGGTGGCCCGGCGGCGCCGCCGGATGTACCAGCGCCTGGGCGTGGGCCGGGCCATGGTGCTGGTGTGGCTGGTCACCACGCTCACACTGATCGCGGCGGCCCTGGCCAGCAGCCGCGGCGACGGCCCCCGCAGCTGCGCCGGATCCTTTGTCACGTTGTGCAGCGGCGCCACCGCCGCGCCCCAGCCGGCCCAGCCCATCCCCTGACCAGGGGCCGCCCGTTCAGCCGAGCAGCTCGCGCACCCGCGGGATGACCTCCCGGCCGTACAGCTCGACGGTGGTCATGAGCTGATCGTGCGTCAGGCCGGGCAGGCCGTACTTCAGGTCGAACCGGGTGGCGCCCAGGACGCGCACGTTCGCGGCGATCTTGTTCGCCACGGTCTCCGGTGAGCCGACGTACAGCGCCCCGTCCGGGCCGGCCTCCCGGTCGAACGACGCCTCGCTCGGGATGGCGAAGCCGCGTTCCTCGGCGACCAGCGCGATGACCTCCCGCCAGCGCGGCCAGAACTCGGCCTTGGCCTGCTCGTCGGTGGGCGCGACGTGGCCTGGCGAGTGCACCAGCACGGGGCGCGGCGGCTGGCCGAACTTCTCCAGCGCCCGCCGGAACAGCTCCGAGTACGCGGCGAACCGGGACGGCGGGCCGCCGATGATGGCCAGCGCGAGGGAGAACCCGAGCCGGGCGGCGCGGATCACCGACTGCGGGTTGCCGCCCACGCCGATCCACGCCGGGAACGGGCCCGATTCCAGGTGCGGCACCACGTCCTGGTTCAGCAGCGCCGCTCGGGTCTTGCCCTCCCAGGTCACCGGCCCGCCCTTGAGCAGTTCGGCGAACAGCGTGGCCTTCTCGTCGAACAGCTCCTCGTAGTCGGCCAGGTCGTAGCCGAACAGCGGGAACGACTCGATGCTCGACCCGCGGCCGAGGATAACCTCGGCCCGGCCGCCGGAGAGCGCGTCCAGCGTGGAGTACCGCTGGAACACCCGGACCGGGTCGTCGGAGCTCAGCACGGTGACCGCGGAGCCGAGCCGGATCTTCCCGGTCCTGGCCGCGATCGCGGCCAGGACCACGTCCCCGGCCGGCATCGGGAAGTAGTCCGTGTGGTGCTCGCCGATGCCGAAGAAGTCGACGCCGGCCTGCTCGGCGAAGACGCCCTCCTCGACCACGTTGCGGATCGTCTGGGCGTGCGACAGCGGCGTGCGGTCCGCACCGCTTTCCCGGTCGCCGAACGTGTCGAGCCCGAAGGTGTACGTCATGACAGGCTCCTCGCATCCTCGTGTACCGCCCGCTCGAAATCGGGCACCGTCAGTACCTGGCCGAACACCGGCCCGCCCGGCTGCAGCGCCCGGCCTGCCCGCAGGCCGCCGAGCCGGACCGGGTCGTAGCCGATCCGGTCGGTCAGCTCCGTGACCACGGCGACCGCCGCCGGGTCGTCGCCCGCCAGGCCCGCCGCCCGCCGGTCCGGCGCGCCGGCCGGCCGGGCCCGGTCCTCGAGCTCGTGGTAGCCGATGTGGTTGAGCGCCTTGACCACGGCCGAGCCGGCCAGCCGCCGGGCCACGATCTCGCTGCTGCCGCCATTTTCGAACGCCAGCAGCACGCCGTCGCTGGCCGGCCAGTAGTTCATCGCGTCGACCACGACCTTGCCGGCGAGCAGCCCGGGGTCGACCTCGGTGAACCGGTTCAGCGGTATCGCGAGCACCACGATGTCCGCGCCCGCCACCGCGTCGCTGGCCCACCGCGGCTGCGCGCCGGGAATCACCAGCTCGGTGATCAGCGCGATGTCGTCCGGGTCGCCCGACGTGGCGATGGCCACCGGGTAGCCGGCCGTGATGGCCAGCCGCGCGATGACCGGCCCGACGTGGCCCGCGCCAAGCACCGCGAGCCTGCTCTCGTTCTGCATGGCAGCAAAACGGACTTTACCCCGTTTATATTCCACCCGGACGCGGGCTGTCCCGGGCCCTGGTCTACGGTGGGAAGTGGCAGGCTCCTGGCACAGGAGGCCGGGAGCCGGGATCTGTAAGAAGGTGGTCCCCGTGGACCTGTCCCGTCAGCAGATCATCAAGGCGCTTCGCCGGGCCGGGCTTGACGAGCTCGCCGATCAGGCCGAAGCCACCCTCCCCGACCCGGTCGACACCAAGACCGTGAACCAGTTCTGCGCGGCGCACGGAGTCACGACATCGCTCCTGATGGACCGCATGGGCGCCAGCCCCTGAGCCAGGTCGCGCCGGGGCCCGCGCAACCACGACGATGTGACTTCGTAGTGGTCCTGACCACGACGAAGTCACATCGTCGTGGTAACCAGACCATCAGGAAGCGCCCCGGTACGATCCGGGCCGCGCCGCACGGGAATCACAGGTCTCGTCAGCGGTCAGTGATCCCAGGGCGCGTCCCAGAGCGGTCTCACTTCGACCTTGGCGGTCCGCGCGAGCGGGTGTCCGACCGCTACCCGGATGGCCGCGTCCAGGTCGGCGCACTCGACGACGCCGTAGCCGCCGATCTGCTCCTTCGTCTCGGCAAAGGGCCCGTCGGAGACCAGCAGCTCGCCGTCATGGATACGGACGATCGCGGCCTCGCCGGCCGAGCGGAGCGCGCCGCCGTGCACCATGACCCCGCGCGCCGTCATCTCTTCCACCCACGACTTGACGGCGATCATCATCGCCGCGTCCTCGTCCGCCGTAATCGTGGCGGTCTCATCGACCCAGAACATCATCATGTACTTCATGTCTCTCCGATGCTCGCTCTCGCGGCCGGGCCCGGACGTGCATCCGCTCGCCTTGCGGCCCGAACAGGACCAGAAGCTCGGCGGGCTCCGCCCCGGCGGCGCCGAACCAGTGCGGGACGCGCGTGTCGAACTCGGCGGCTTCTCCCGGCTTCATGACGAAGTCGTGCTCGGCGAGCCGCAGCCGCAGCTGCCCGGAGAGCACGTACATCCACTCGTAGCCCTCGTGGCTTTGCTGCTCGCCCTCCGGCTCTCCGGCCGGGGCGAGCATCTTGTAGGCGCGGATGCTGCCGGGCCGCTGGGACAGCGGGATCAGCGTGCGCCCGTTCCTGATTACCGGCCGGGCGCGGACCCGCGGGTCATCCGGCGGTGGCGCGCCGACGAGTTCGTCCAGCGGCACCTGGTGCGCGCGGGCCAGCGCCAGCAGCAGCTCCAGGGTGGGCCTGCGGCCGCCGGACTCCAGCCGGGACAGTGTGCTCACCGAGATGCCGGTCGTCTCGGAGAGCTCGGCGAGTGTGGCGCCGCGCCGCTGGCGGATGGAGCGCAGCCGCGGCCCGACCGCGTCGAGCACCGGATCGTGGTCCATTGTCCTATTGCTACTTCGGCAAGAGGATTTGTCAAATCACCGCCCGCCGGGCGATGGTCGGCACATGAATGAGAACGAGAACTATGACGTCGTGGTGGTCGGCGGCGGCGCGGCCGGGCTGAGCGGCGCGGTGGCGCTGGCCAGGTCCCGCCGCTCGGTCCTGGTCGTGGACGCGGGCGACCCGCGCAACGCCCCGGCCGGCCACGTGCACAACTTCCTCAGCCGGGACGGCACCCCGCCGTCCGAGCTCTATGCGGCCGGGCGCGCCGAGGTGACCAGGTACGGCGGCCGGGTCGAGACCGGGCGGGTCACCGCCCTGGCCCGGGACGGCGAGCGGTTCGGCGTGCAGATCGGCGACCAGAATGGCGCCCAGAACGGCGAGCGCACGGTGACGGCGCGGCGGCTGCTGGTCGCCACCGGCCTGCGCGACGTGCTGCCCGACGTGCCGGGGCTGGCCGCCCGGTGGGGGATCGACGTGCTGCACTGCCCCTACTGCCACGGCTGGGAGGTCCGCGACCAGCGCATCGGTATCCTGGCCACCGGCCCGGCTGCCGTCCACCAGGCCCTGCTGTTCCAGCAGCTCAGTCGGCACGTGACGCTGCTGGAGCACACGGGCCCCGGACCGGACGCCGACCAGCGGGCCCAGCTCGAGGCCCTCGGCGTCGCCATCGTCGAGGGCAGGGTCGAGCAGGTCGAAGCCGGCCCCGACGGCCTGACCGGGGTCCGGCTGGCGGGCCGCGGCCACCTGGCCCTGGACGCCGTCGTCGTCGCGCCGCGGCTGGAGGTCCGCGCCGAGCTGCTCGGACCGCTCGGCCTCGAGCCGGTCGAGGTCCTGCTCGGCGAGCACCCGGTGGGCACCCGCATCGAGGCGGACCGCACCGGCGCGACGGCCGTCCGCGGCGTCTGGGTGGCCGGCAACCTCACCGACCCCCAGGCCCAGGTCATCTCGGCCGCGGCGGCCGGCCTGACGGCGGGTGCCGTTATCAACCTCGACCTGGTCCTGGACGACGCCAGGCGTCGCGGCTAGCCGCCGCTGGCCTGGTCGTGCAGGACCTGGTTGATGCCTTCCCTATCTACTAGCACGGATAGAACATGTAGCTCGTTCAGGCGGCGGGACGTAACACCCAGACCGTTCGGAACCAAGATCTTTAGGGCCGAACCGTAATCCTGACCTTCGAACCGTGGCAGGCTGTGGCCCGTAGTGGGTGAGGGAGACGTAGTGACTGCGGGCATCCGCGGCCCAGGCAGGCGTGCGGGAGGGACGTGGTGGTCGTGCGCGGAGATCACGGGAGCAAGCTGCAGCTGAGACTGCGGATCTCCGGGGCGCTGCTGCTGGCCGTGTCCGCCGGTATCCACCTGGACCTCTACCTGACCGGGTACCGGAAGATCCCCACCATCGGCTGGCTGTTCCTGCTGCAGGTCATTGTGGGATTCATGCTGACGATAGCGGCGCTGGTGACCCGCAGCCGGCTGGCCGCCGCCGCGAGCGCCGCGCTCGCGCTGTCCACCCTCGGCGCCTACCTGCTGGCGGTCTGGATCGGGCTGTTCGGCTTCAAGGAGATCCGAACGAGGGCGGGGATCGCCGCTGGTCTCATCGAGGTGGCTGCCTTCGCGACGCTGGCGCTGGCCGCGCTCACCGCCGATCCCGCACGGGCCAGCGGCGCTCCCCGCCGGGCCCGGGCCAGGGCGCAGAGCGCGATGTCCCTGGTGGTCGGCTCGGTCAGCGCCGTCTCGGTGGCCGCTCTGGCCCTGCTCGGCGTCGCGGTGGTCAGCTCGGGCGGGTCACCCGTGGCCGCGGCCGACGTCGGGGCCACCCTGAAGACCGCCAGGATCGGCGACGTCAACGTCCTCACCAACGCCGACGGCCTCACCCTCTACTGGTTCG
>WNGR01005878.1_pt1 | contig 16815 bp, 17 predicted proteins | sample 5407581 | NCBI WGS metagenome assembly WNGR01 (sample SAMN13153383, study PRJNA577476) | soil metagenome | isolation source: 80 cm soil or saprolite under Garry oak tree replicate 2 | place: USA:California | collected 2016-06-15 | reverse complement strand
TTCGGCCAGCCGCCCATCCGAGACATCAAGGCACTGAAAGGCAACGACGTCGGTGTGATTAACGTGGCTTAGCATTCCGAGACTCAACGTTCAACCTCGACCCGACAATCTCTTAAGGCATCACCAAGTTCGAAAGTGCCAAGAAATCTGGACAACTATCATCGTTGTTGGGCTTCCGGGGTGTCCGGCTCGTCGAGAAGCTGGATGCTGGTCGCTGGGCCGAGATCGGGATCCTTCCACGACGACAGCGCCCAGGCAATGTGCTTATTCGGAGTTACCTCAAGAACTTGGATGGTGCCGGGCCAATGCGAAGCATCATTGTCTCCGGCGATCCACGAACCGATTAAGGTGTTCCCATTAGCGAGCCGGTCGGCAGTTTGAAAATTGCCTAGCTTGTATTGTGGTGCATCTTCCGGTGTGAACTCCCACACCGTTTCGCCCTTTGGGTTTACCTCACGCGCATACCGACTCCTGTCGCCGGAAATCAAGGTGTTGCCATTGGTAAGACGTACTGCCTGCCATGGCGAATTGGCGGGGACCGACCACACCACTTTTCCATTGAGGTCGTACTCAACCACCTTGCCCTCACTCAGGTGCGGCACGAGCAAGGTGTCGGCCTTCGTCATGCGAATGTGCCTGAACTGTCCGTGCGTATTCCTGACATCGGTCGGGATGGGAATCTCTTTCTCGATCTTGCCCGAGGCGGTGTTAATAATCATCGCTTCGGCAGGATTCCCATTGCGCATGATCAGGACCCGGTCTTTGCCGATAGCCTGGCACGAGTGAATCTCCGTACCTGGTGGGGCCTCGTAATCCCAAAGGATCTTCTTTTCGGGACTGATCATGCCTGCTCCCGACATATGAGAGAAGATGATGTTCCCATTGGCAAGCATGGTGGCATCGTCGAACTCCTGAATTCCGCCGCTCGCGGTCTTCATCGGAATTGAGTATTGCCAGACTACCTTGCCGCCGCGAACTAAGAAGATCGACTGCTCATTGGGTTTACGTGTGTCCCATTCCCCGGCGTAGAGGAAGGGATGTTGAGATATACCTTTGCCCGGCATCGCTTCCTGCGATCGCATTTCGCGAACGGCAAAGAGCATCACGACGGTGGAGAAAATCAGAAACCTAAATCGTTGCATTCGTAACTCCTGAAATCATCGGCCGGCCAAAACGCAGTTGTGGCGCGCGAGCATACTCTTGTCTTGAGCAGACAGGCTACTCTGCGCGTCCCACCAGATGGTTTGCGTACGTCTTTTGAACGAGGAAAAATGCCTGCTTCTTTTCTCCGTCTTCAGCAATGAGGCCCTTGCGGTTGTAGCCATCCTGCAGCTTCGGAATGTTACGAACCGATGAGCGGAAGTCCATCAGCACCCACGGCACGACTCCGCGAACCTGGGGAATCTTGTTGATCATGGCGAACTGGTGCTCAAACACATTCACCTGCTGCTCTTCAGCCCAACGCTCGTTCTTGCCGCCGTGCACGCCGAACTTCGCCTCAGCTCCGAACTCCGAGAAGAGAATCGGCTTATTCGGCATCGTCCAATCCATCGTGTCCGCGTCTTCAGGCTTGCCCTCGTACCATCCTACGTACTCGTTCTGTCCGACCACGTCCAGCGCGTTGATCAGCGGATCATTCTGGATGATCTGGTTGCCCTCCACATGCGGTCCAATCAACGCCGACGTAATCGGCCGCGTCGAATCCAGCTTCCTCGCCTCGTTCGCCAGGTCCGTCAGAAACTTCGTGCGCGCCGGTTCGTTCGGAGTCTCATTCGACACCGACCACAGAATCACTGACGCCTTGTTTCGGTCGCGCCGAATCATCTCGTTCAGCATTGTCGTCGCCTTCGCATAGACCTCAGGCTTGCTGTAAGAGATCCTCTGCCAGATCGGAATCTCCGACCAGATCATCACGCCGTCGCGGTCCGCCTCGCGCTCCATACGCTCATCATGCGGATAGTGGCACAGCCGCACAAAGTTGGCGTTCAGGTCCTTCAGGAACGCGAATATGTTCTTCACATCCTCGTCGGTGTTCACGCGCCCGCCGCGATACGGAGCCTCCGCGTGCATATTCGCGCCCTGCAGAAAGATCGGTTTGCCATTCAGCATGATCTTCGTGCCGTCCACGCGAATATCACGAAAGCCGATATCGTCCGTGAGCGCATCCTGTCCCGAAGCAAGCTCTACCTTGTACAGCTTCGGCGTCTCCGGCGACCACAGCGTCAAACCCTTCGCCTTCACCTCGAAGTCTGCGTGCCCACTGGCATCTGTCTTTACCGTCGTACTCACTCCGGCCTCTGGAACCTTCACAGTGACCGCCGTTCCGGCCGGAGTTCCCTCCATGTGAACATATCCGCTCAGCGTATCGGCATCTGCAGCGGAGAAGGTTGCACCGTGCTTCAGATGGACGTCATAGTCGTCGATGAACTTCTCCGGCAGCGTTATCAGTGAAACATCGCGATGTATTCCGCCGTAGTTGTACCAGTCGATCCCAAGTCCGGGAATCTGGTCCTCATGCCGCGTAGAGTCAACCGCGACCACAACAAAGTTCGCGCCTGGCTTCAATACCGAGGTCACCTCGCAGTCGAACGGCGTAAACCCGCCCTCGTGATCGCAGATGCGCTTCTGGTTCACCCACACAAATGACTTATAGTTCGCTGCTCCGATGTGCAAGAACGTCCGCGTTCCCGGCTTTGGCTGAAAATCGAAGTCACGCTGAAACCAGACGACGCCTTCGTAATGGAACAGCGTCGGGTCCTGTGTATTCCAGTCGCCTGGAATTTTCATTGTCGGCGCTGTCCCAAAGTCATACTCGTCGTTGTGCGGGCCGCTGCTGATGTTCGGGTGCGTATTCATGCCATAGCCCTTATCCCGAACCTTTCCTCCAACGTATATAGCCCGTGCGCCGGGGGCTGATCGACGAGGTAGTGCCAGTTGCCGTTAAGCGACATCACTTTGCGATGGTCGACGCCCACCAGAAGCGTCTTCAAAGGAAGCTGTTGTGCAACCACCGGCAGAGCCATGGCAAGGCTCAGCAGGACAATCGCTCCGCTCGGGTCTACATGCTTGTTCCTGAAAGACTTCAAGAGGCAATTCACTATGCGCTACTTTCTCGTTGCGTTTCGTGGTTGAGGGGAACTCATCTCCCTCGGTTCACTGGGCATAGCAGGCCGCGCACCCGGTTGATCGCAGCGCGTAGACAATGTAGTGTTCTTCCTCATAAAAGCATCGGTCTTTGAGACCCGCGCAGCATGATCCTGGTCGCTGGAGCAATTTTGCGGAACGCTGACACAAGATGCGTGGTCAGGCCACGAAGCGAGCCTATTTCTGCATTGCAAACTTGTCAAATGAGATGACATCCGATGTGATCCAAGGCTTCAGCGCGAGTAAAGAGGCCACTTTTGCGTTCAGCTGATGACGTTCAAAGGGTCTGTCATATAAAGTGAGGTCAGATCATAAAAGTGACTCTGGTAACACCCTGCGCGTCCTTTCTAAGAATCGAGTGGGCACGCGAATTGACCATGTGTCATGTCGCAGCTCGAGACGAAAGATGACGGAGAGAAGAACAAGGATGAAGTCCATTAGGCATTCGCATGTCAATCGTTTTCTCGCCGGCACATTTCTATTTCTTTTTCTGTTGTCACCACGAGAGACACGGGCTCAGATTGACCTGCTGACGCAACACAACAACAATGCACGCACCGGCGCGAACCTCGAAGAGACGACACTAACGCCAATGAATGTGACCGAGAAGCAGTTCGGCATGCTGTTCAAGCGCGTCGTTGACGATCAACTCTACACGCAACCGCTGCTCGCCACCAATATCAACATTGGCGGCGGGACGCACGATGTCGTATATGTGACGACGGTCAACAACAGCGTGTACGCCTTCGATGCGAATGACGCAAGTGCAACTGCACCCCTATGGCACGTTAACTTCGGCACGCCCGCCAATCTTCACGACGCAGACTTCGGATGCCTCGACATCAACGGCAGCATGGGCATCATAGGAACACCCGTAATCAATGACGCAAAAACTTCCCTCTACGTTGTGGCGCTCACGAGAGTCGGAGGGGGCTTCGAGCAGCGTCTTCATGCTCTTGACCTGGCGACAGGAGCTGATCTGCCGCACAGCCCCACCGTCATTGAAGCCCCCGGGTTCGATCCGTTGATGCAGAACCAGCGCCCGGCACTCTTTCTCACTGGGGGAAATGTGTACGTCGGTTATGCCTCGCATTGCGACAAGGAACCGTACCATGGATACCTGATCGGCTACAACGCGACCACGTTGCATCAGGTTGGGGTTCTTAACACCTCCCCGGAAGGTGAAGGCGCGAGCATCTGGCAGTCGGGTCAGGCCCCCGCCGTAGATGAAAAAGGCAATATCTATTTTGTGACCGGAAATGGTGATTGGAACGGCACGACACAGTTCAGCGAAAGCTTCATTAAGCTGGATCCGCAGTTGAAGATGACGGACTGGTTCACGCCGACAAACCATCTGGAACTCGACAAAGCAGACAACGATCTCGATTCTTCCGGCGCGACGCTCATCCCAGGAAAACACCTTGTGGTTGGAGGTGGTAAAGAGGGCGTTCTCTACCTGATCGATACCGAGCGTTTCGGCCACTTAGGTGACGAACACGCAGTGCAGCACTTTTCGGTGACGAGCTCTCATCTGCACAACATTGTGTACTGGAACAGTGCAGACAAAGGAGAATTGCTTTACCTCTGGGGCCAGCGGGACAAGGCGCGCGTCTACAAGTTCGATGGGAACGAGTTGGGCGAGAAGCCTATCATGATTCGGACTGAAGCGAATCAGGGGCATCCGGGCGCGATGCTTTCACTTTCAGCAAATGGAGACAAGAACGGAATTCTATGGGCGGCCATCCACGCCACCGGCGACTCCTGGCATGAATCCCGGCCGGGAATTCTCCATGCCTACGACGCGAACGACATCAACCATGAATTGTGGAACTCCCTCCAGAATGCCGCGCGAGATGACTGCAATAACTATTCGAAGATGGCGCCTCCAACGGTGGTCAACGGCAAAGTGTATCTAGCTAGCTTCGGCAAGGAAAACATCGGGACCGGGCAGTTTTGCGTCTACGGACTCCTGCCTGACGGACCCCCTCCGGCGGCTCCAACGAATGTGCATGCGTCGATCAAAGGCAGATTTATCTCGGTGAGTTGGAACACAGTACCGGGATCGAGGACATACGCCGTCGAGAGCACTCAGGGCGGGGCTCCCCACATCGTAGCTTCAGGGCTGACCTCGCCAGAGTTCAAAGACTCTGCCACCGATACAGGAACAGTGGAGTACACGGTGGTGGCTTCCAGTGCGAACGGTCAAGGTCCACATTCCGCACCCGCGAGTTTAACCATCCAGAATGCTCCCATGGCGCGCGGCATGACGATGCACTAGCGAAGAGAATCTGGCGCGGTTGCGCCAAGGTGTTGAAGAATGGTTGCCGCAGAAGTCTCGCATGTCCGGTTTGACACATCAACCCGGAGATGAGCATGCATCATGTTCCATTCTCGTCGAGTTGCAAACCGGGACAATGCAATGTCCTTCTTGTGGAGGAGGGGACGGTAGGTCGCCTGTCCCGTGCGTTCTTGTAAAAGGCAGCGTTCGATCAACAGGTCAAAATCGCCATCCAAAAACACGACAAGGCTGGATTGACTCTGTGCCAATGTGGCCCGATTCGCTTCAAGATCAATTGCCGCTCCACCGAGAGCGAGAACGACCTGCTGCTTTCCAAGGCAACGAGCTATTACAGCCGCTTCCATTTGACGAAAACTTGTCTCGCCCAACACTGAAAACAGCGTCCCCGCTGTCGCTCCATTCTCCAATTCGATCTGCCGGTCGCTATCCAGAAATTCGCATTCAAGTGCTTGGGCGAGCAGGCGGCCAACCGTCGACTTGCCAGAACCCATGAAGCCAGTCAGCACGACTCGGGAAACCCCGCCTGCGTGCCATGGATTTTGGACCATCCCCCGCATGGCCTGAGTATCGCACGGTTTAGTGTGCGGCCAGAGATGGCGACGTATAACTCTTCCTTCCTTCGCTAAACAAGGCCTTTACCGGACAACTATTATTGGATGTTGGTTGCAGCTAGATCTACCCATCCATCAAATGCCGGGACTAAACATCTAGCGGTTGTCTCCGTCCAGATCCATCCGCTCCCGCACCACCTCCAGGTGGTCTCCGGCATCCCGCATCTCGTACAGTTTTCCACGCGCCCCTTTGAATGGCCGGTGCAGCACCATCATCAACTGCCCATCGAAGGTCCGAAATAGCATCCCATGCCCGCTATCCTGCCTCACCAACGGTGCGAGTTGCACCCACGGCCCCTTCAACTCGCCCGACTCCGACCGCGCCACTGTCTGCACATAGGTATTTCTCGGGGCTTTGTCGTACAGGTGCTCATAACTCGACCAGAGCATCAGGAGATGTCCATCCTTGGTGCGATATAACTCCGGCCCATCGGTGACGTAGCGTGCACCAGCCGTAGTCGGCAGCGCCTGTTCATCGATCCACGGCGCATCCGAAGCCTTGAATAGCGAGATGGGATCGCCGGCTGCTGCCGTCAGGTCGTCCTTCAGTGGCACCGCCTCCATCTTGCCGTCCGTCACCTGCAACCACTCGTGCGCATAGACCATCCATGGCTTGCCGGCCCGATCGACATACAGAGTCCCATCCAGCGTCATAAGATTCGCCGGAGGAATTGGCCCATTGCTCTTCACCGGAACAAACGGTCCATCCGGGGAGTCGCTCACCGCGATGATCGTTCCCCGCATATAGGTCTCGTGCCCCAGAGGAAGCTCCTGCGGCAAAGTCTTCTTCTCATTGTGCAGCGTTGTCAGCAGATAGAACCGGCCCTTGTAGGCATGCACCTCCGGAGCCCAACCACCCTGCTCCGCCCAGAAACCCTCCGGCACGGTGAACACCACCTTTGGCGCCGTCCAGTGCTTCAGATCCCTGCTCGTATAGACCATCGTTCCGACGCGCCGCATTTGGGTGAGCGACGGGACATTCGACGTGTACAGGTAATACGTCTTGGTTGGCGCATAAGCCAGAATGTACGGATCGTGCAGCGGCATCTGCGGCAGCAGCATCTCATCGCCAGCCGTCGCAGGCTGTGCAACTCCCGCTGCAGAACCAGCCATTCCCATCGCAAGCAAACAATTCAGTGCAAGACGTCTCATCCCCTGACCTCATCTGGCATAGTACTTTAAAGCGGCTGGAACTCCTCCATTAGAGTCCTACCCTGCTTCGAACTCACCCTCGACCTCTCCAGCAGGTTCGCCACCCGATGGGGCGGAATAAGGCAGGCCGGCCCGAGAATGCCATTGAATGAGTTGCTCATGGTGTGCAACGGGGAATGAGGGCCGGTCAAACAGGTTAGCAGATGTCTTTCACGAATTCATGCACGTGACCGGGATCACGGAAGTCGGGTGAGTGAGGGCGGATGATTGGCAGTGCGCCAAAGGAGAAGCATCGCTCAACTCGTCGCCCTGATAGTAACTCTGCTCCCCGCCGATCCGCCGGTGATGGCAGATGCCCATGCTTCAGTGGCCTCGCGCGGATAGTGATCATTCTCCAGTGTGCTGCATAACGGCTGTCGGCGGAACGGGGCATAAGCTCAGCGCCGAGTGTCATGAGTCCATGCGCTCGGAACCTATCGCATCGGAATATCTGGAATTCTACAAGTCCGTCAGACCATATTCCTGCGTGGGTTCAGACTCCTGCCCAGGTTCGCTTTAACCGCCGGCCAGGAAGCTTGGCAGCCTAAACCAAGAACAAGAACCTCCACTTAAGAATCAAGAAGATCTGTCCAAACAACCGGAGCCACCGCAACTTCGCAGGCCCCTCGCAAGACTATTCGGGTGCTGTGCGGGTTTTAGAGAAGGGAATGGAAATGGCTAAGCTGCTCGATTCTTCAGACACATATAGGACCGGCAAAGGTGGTCGGATCTATGCCGCAATATTGGGTCTTGTCGCACTTCTCTGGTTTCTTCTGCGCGTCATTCCAAAGCCGAGCCGGGCGAGCTATCCATGTCAGCGGGCGGCGTTCCCAGTTGCCAGTGTATTTGTTCTTTGGCTGTGCGGGTCGATAGCTGGGGTCTTTTCCATGATTCGCATACGGCGCCTTGTGTACCGGTACCGCTTTGCAGCAATCGCATTGATCATGTTGTCAGTCGCGCTTTCAGCGTATTGGATGATTCGTACTGAAAAGACCGCTGCGGCGGAAATTGCCACCCGATACGACTTTGTCCCGAAGACCCGCAATGTTCCAATGGGTGAGGCTCGAGGCGTTTTTCCCGGTCGTGTTATCTGGGTTCGCGACCCGAAGGCAGCGCACTGGAGCGGTCACATCGATTCCACGACCGATCAATGGTGGATGGACAACAGCACCGATCAAACCCGGATTGACGCAATGCTCTCGATCGTTTTGCGCGAGCTCACCGGTTCCGCCACCGACGATGAAGCGTGGGAAAAGATATTTGTCTACTACAATCATCGCGCCCTTGGCCTGCCCCACCGCGGCTACCGGCCAGGTGAGATCGTGGCCGTGAAGGTGAATCTCAATAACAGCAGCATCAACGGCCCTGGAAACATCGTCAACGTGGCGCCACAAGTTGCACTGGCGATGGTGCGCCAGTTGGTAAATCATGCTCACGTGCCCTCGGCGAACATCGTTGTGTATGATGCCCAACGCGACATCTATCCCGGCATGCTCGTAAAGATTTGGCGGGAATTCAAGGACGTGCGCTTTGTTCAGAGAGATGCTCCCGATTCTGCCCAACCTCCGAACCCCGGCTATGGAGACCACCACGGGCTCGAACAAGCGCAATGGGTGGAAGGCGTCAGTTATTCGGCAAACGACTATCACGATGCCAAGCTAATCCCGCACCAAGTCATGATTGCCACGTATCTCGTGAATCTGGCTCTTCTCAAAGCACATTCATACCCGTACGCTGCGGCTGAAGGCGGTGACGAGGGTCAAACAGGAATCACGATGACGGGCAAGAATCAGTTCGGCTCAATCAAGGGCACGCCCGAGCTGCACGAGGCCATCAATACCAATTTGAAGGGGAGCCCGCACGCCTATTCGCCTATTGTCGATCTCGCCGCTTCGCCAAATCTGGGTGCCAAGACGATCCTCTATGTTCTCGACGGACTCTATTGCGCGCGCAGGCATCAGTCCTTTCCATTGCATTTTCCGAATCCACCTTTCAACAACCCTGTGGAGCCGTACTCCAACGTCAACTGGCCATCAAGTGTCCTGGCTTCGCTTGACGGTGTAGCCCTCGATTCGGTCGGGCTGGACATCCTCTACTCGCAGACCGAGAACAATCTCGATGAGAATCATCACCCAAGAATCATGATTCGCGAGAATGCGGACGACTATTTACAAGAGGAAGCATTGGCCGATCATCCGCCATCCGGCACAGCGTACAGGCAAAACGGCAGACCGGTATCTAGCCTAGGCGTTTTCGAGCATTGGAATAGCGACACTAGCCGTCAGTACTCTCGCAATAAGGACGCAAAAAACGGCAAAGGGATCGAACTCAAATACATTGTGGGCAACTAAGGCGGGCTTAACTGTTTGTGTCAAAAATGGGGCAGGTCCATTCAACTCCCATGCTGACTCTGGAACAGCGTGCACGCGGCTCTTTCTCGATGAAACAGCCAATCGTCTGTTCGGCTTCTGAAAAGAGCGCAATCCAAACTGCCATCGGGCCTGGTGCACGCGGGCCCATTGACTACGAGCGGTTTGGATTCGGCAAGAGCCCGGCCATTTGCCGTTCCGTTTCGGAGCTGTGCGCGCCAGGATGGTAGAGCTGATAGCAATTTCGGCCCATATTTTTGGCGCGGTACATGGCGTGATCGGCCCCTTGGAGAAGCGTCTCGGCATCAAGCTCCCCGGCGGACGCCAAGTGGACCCCAACGCTCACGGAAACCGGCACCTCACGACCTTCAAAAGGAATGGGCGCGGCCAGACATCGCACAACCTTTTGAGCGAACCTTGTTGCATCGTCCGGATCGTTCAGTTCGTTGAGAATCAGAACAAACTCATCTCCGCCCATTCTTGCCACAGTATCGGTCTTGCGTACCGTCCCTGCCAGCCGGGCCGCCGTGACCCGCAGGACCGCATCGCCGCCGAGATGGCCAAGCGTGTCGTTTATCTGCTTGAATTTGTCTACATCGAGCATCAGAAGAGCGAGCCCAGAGTGATTGTGCCTGGCAGACTGTAATGCAACATTCAGCCGGTCCTGGAGCACTGCGCGCGTCACCAGCCCAGTCAACGTATCATGCTCGGCCAGATGGCGAAATTGCCTTTCGCTTTCCCGGATTGTTTCGGTCTGCTGTTGCAATCGCCTTCTGAGCGCTGCCACCCAGACCAACACGCAGAGCGTCGCGGCCAGAGCCAAGGCCAGCAGCACTAGTACATGACCTGCCGACCACCAGGAAGGTCTTCGAACGATGACCACGTCTGCCGGGGAGCGCATGAGAATCCGAAAGGACTTGGTGACCGCCAACCCTTCGCCAATCTCGCTCAATTGAGAATCGACCTGGATGGAACAAATCCCAGTGATGCGCAGCCCACTCCCATTTGCCCACTGGCTTGCTTCCGAACCGGTTATGCTTTTGGGAAGAATAGCTGTGAAAATGAAATTCCCTGAAGTCAGCATGAGGGTGGTGTCGGAAGAAGCTAGATCGTGGCCAATCACCTGACCATCGATCTGGACGAGTTCGGAGTTGAACTTGCCAAGCATGGCTTCGTTCGCGGTAATCGGTTTGGCGGCCACAGGGTCATCGTCGCCAATCTTCCGGAACACGGCATTTGCCAGAAAGGGAGTTGCATTCTCGGCCCCGGCGAATCCGGCAATATCCACTTCGTCGCCCAGGGCAAGACGCGTGTCCTGCGTAGTTTGCGCACATATACCGCGGGTCGCATCCCGTATGCAGAGGGAGACGCCGGGCCTCTGCATGGTTACTCTGCCGCGCAAGTGAACCCGATGACCTATCTCTGAAACGTGGATCCAACGCAGCAGGTCGTCGATGAGAATGGTGGAGCGCTGAAAGGGATCGCCCGCCATCGGTTCAACGACTTCAACCATCGAAAAGTTCGGGAAGAGAAGATGAGTGTCGATCATTTGCGAGTTGCTGTTGAACAGGGGCGCCTCATTGCCATGGAGACGCACCTTCGCATCGACAAGACTCGAGTATTCGCGGCCCACCTCTTTGTTCGTGGTAGCGGAAACGTTGCCGTCCATCGTGGCTAAATTCAGCGTGACTTAGTGGCTGCTTTCGAAGACCGAGCGAACCACCCCTTCAACCTCGACCCACTGGCCGTCGTAGCGGCCGGAAAACAAATCGGTGCGGCTAACGCGGGGTCCGGCCGCGGGGAGCGCCGAATGGCCAATCACGCGTATTTGCGGCTGATCGACGATTGGGGCAAACTGGCCAAGATTGCTCACCCCCTGCACGTCCACCAGCGTTCCAGAGGGCAGCGACTTGATGGAATTGCTGGGAACCTTAAGAAAGATGCTGCCGGTAGAATCGTGCACGAAAAGTGAAGGGTGTCCGTGACCATTGCCCGGATCGAAGTAGGTCACCACCGCCCGCAGATGGACCGGATACGCCCGTCTTGCTTCCTCCGCGGTGAGGTTGTGCGCCTCACGCGCCGTGGTGATCACGCGCAATTTGGCCGCAGACTCCGGCGCGGATGGTGGACTCTTCGCGAGGGCAGCTAGACCCGGAACCGTCAAGAAGAGACTCACAAATAAGATCGCCGATACTGCGGAATGCCAGCCAAAGCAGGTCGGCAAGAGGCAGATCTCCGTGCGCCGCTTTTTGAGATGGCGAACCTCATCGCGCACCAGACCGCACCGGGCTGCACGCTCACCAACCGCAACTGAAGTTTCAACTCTCAAGTCTACGTGCCACTTCATATTGCTCGATTCGCCGGGCGAAAGACCTGGCACAGACCCTTCATCGGCAGGAAGAAGGGCCGAGTTTACTTTCGGGTTGAATTGGACTCCACGTTCTGACAAACGATCTTCCGACGTACTGAAAAGTGCATTTCGATCATGAGGCTCCTGAGCGCATTGAGATTTCACGTTAATCGAGATGAATTCCAAGCAGATCTGTTATCGTCCATTCTGGATAAGTCATGCCTCCTACGAGTTTTGAAGAATGCGAATGAATTGTCGAAGGATCAATCCACGGAGCGAAGATTGCCCTCACGGTCCTCAGCAATCAACATCTCGCCGATGGGAGTGTCGAGCCAATTGAGCCGCAAAGACAACACTTCGCTCATGGATCTTCCTGTTCGATCAACTTGCGATCGATTGTTAGCTTGCAGATTCAGTCGCTCGCCAATGTTCGCGTAGTTCCTGGTTGAATTCCGCCCACCGTTCTTCGGGGAAGAAAATCCGTGCGCCTTCGAACTCAACGCGACGCTTAGTGCCGGAGATTGTGTCAGCTAGCCAGTGCGACCACTTCACGTCGAAATAGATGTCGTCTGTTCCCCAGACAATGAGTGTTGGCACTTTCGACGCCTTCAACCGTGCTTCAATCGCCAGCGTGTGCTGGTGGTCGAAGGCCGCAAGGAAACGCTGGAAGTCGTGAAGACGCTGTTCTGTCTTGACCAGTGGTCGAAGGTAAGTGTCGATGCTGTCATCACTCAGCTTGTCCGGATGTTCATAAGCTGGCCCTAGCGCCCGAGGCGAACGATAGATGCTCTTATCCGATAACATTGCCTCAAGGGTCTGCCGCAAACCGCCGTTCGCCGCCATTGCCAGGAACGGCTTGAACGCCTCCGGCGGCCAATTGTCGTGAGCGTCGCAATCGGTCAAAGTGAGGGTGCGCACGCGCTCCGGATAGAGAGCCGCGAAGATCTGCGCAATACCGCCGCCGCTGTCATTGCCTACAAGATCCACCTGATCGATCTTCAGGGCGTCAAGAAATTGCCTTAGCATCTCCCCGTTGGCCGTCACCGAGACATCTTGATCGGGAGCGATCTCGCTTTCACCATGAGCGAGCAGGTCGACAGCCACAAACAATGCGACCGGACCATTGCCCTGCTCTGAATAGGCGATGCGGCCCGACGCGATCTCGACTGTATGCCGGGTAGGGGATGAGTTGTTGCCCTGCATAATCAGCCTCTCCTCGCCGCTCTCGCGGAAATACCGGCTTCCTTCAGCTTCCTGGCGCACTCATCGCAACATACTTCGACTATCTTGCCGCCGATTTTGACTTTGATTGAATCGCCTTCGAGTGCGCAATCGCACGCGGCACATGTTCTTTCAGACATCGTCTTTTTCTCCAGGCCCGAGATTCGGGTAAGACCAGTAGGCCACGGAGCAAGCGAGCGTTGCTGTCAAGATCTTTAGCGATTTTCGCAGATGGCGCTACCGGCCGAGGGCGGAGCGCTTAAAGTCGGAAGGCGATCGACCGTAGGCCTCGCGGAATGCAGCACTGAAGTGGCTGTGACTGGAAAAGCCCAGGTCCAGGCTCAATGCCGTCAGGTCGTCGTAATGCTCAAGCAGGTCAAGGGACCGTGCAAGCCTCAGCCGCAGTTGATAACGATAAAGAGGCATGCCCTCCACCTGTTGAAAGACCTGCGTGAGATAGACCGGAGAACCGTGAATTTCAGCTGCAACTTCAGACAGTGTCCAACGCCGCGCCAAGTCACTCGCTAACAAGAGCTTTACGCGATCCACGAGGCGTTGCCGGGCCACGCTGGCGCCTGCCGCATGCGTGGTGCGCGGCCCCAGTGCCCGCTGCACCAGGGTCAAGGCCAGGCTCTCTGCTTCCAACGGCTCGGCGATGTTCTGGCGCAGGCTGTGCCGCAGCATAGCCACAAGCGCTTGCGCGCGCGCATCGATGCGCAGTCGCTGGCGCCGAAACGCCGGCGTTGATTTGTCATTGAGAAGGTCGATGGGAGCCAATTCGAGAAGCAACGAAGGGCTGATGGCCAGCGAAAGACTCGCGTCTCCGCCCGGGACTGGATGGCTTATCCGGTATCCTTCGGCAGCATTGAAAAACAATACCTGGTTTGCCTCCGCGACAGTCTGGTCGTGGCCGAGATGGCGCACGTAGGTCCCGCGGTATGGAAACACGAGTTCTGTCGCCGCCGCATGCTCCTCCGCGCCATGCTCTCGACAATTGCCCTGGCAGTACACATCGCGGACGCAAGCGCCTGGGGACCTCAACAGAAGATCCGCGAAGAACTCCGGAACCCTTTTGCTATTGCTCTTCGCTCTCAATCTCTTGGTGACCCAACACCAAGAAGCATATCATCGGACGGATTTGCTCGTTTTCACCCGCAAGGGGCCCCGTCATCGAGCGAGGACGCGGTCCAGACTCTTGAGATAGATTTCAACCGAAGGTCCATGATTGCGCAACAAATTACACGCCTCGGCGTACCGCCCCGTCAGTTCTGCGGCTTTGACAGCGAGCGCCGCCGATCGCTCCGTGTCGCGATTGGCAAGATTCTGTTCGGCAAGCGCCCATGCACGTTCCGGATCGTGGCCGGACCCAAGAAAGAACTCGGCGGCATGATCGGCGAAGGCCAGCGGACTACGAGTCAAAAGCGATTCGTAGCGTGCTCGAGCGTGAGAGATCTCCTGGCTGCCATTCTCTGGATCTCCTGCCCGCATGTGCAAGACTCCAGCAGCGCGAGCGCCTCGGGTTCATCCGTTGATCGAACGACTCGCCAGAGCCGTTCCATTGCAGACTTTTTGTCGCCGCGAGCCATTTCGAGCTCAGCCAAATTGACGTTTGCCGCAACAAACTCCGGAAGGTAGTTGAGTGCCTGAATGTACAGACCCTCTGCACGAGCAGGATCGCCGCCCTGCTCAGACCACATCAACCCCCGCGCGAAGTAGGTCCACGCGTAGGGAAATGACAACGTTGTGTGAAGATCCTCCAAAGCGGCCGTATAGAGACGGTCCGCTTCATCGACACGGCCGAAAGCTGCGTAGGCTCCGGCTAACATGCTGAAAGACGCAAAGCCGGGGTGACGAGCGAGATCTGCCTGAAGCTGTCCAATCACCTCGGTCGCTCGCCCGGTCGCTACCAGTATCGAAGCGCGAAGCGGCACTATCTAGTCTTCCGGCATCCCGTCCCGTTCGGCTGCCGCCAGGTCGGCGAGAGCGTCCGCGAACCGGTGCACGGCCGCGCGTGTGCGAGCACGCTGCAACAAGTCCCGGCCGGTTTCGAATCGGTGTTCAGTAAGTTCGGTCGCACGGTCCAGCGCTTCGTAGTCGCCCAGAAATCGCGACCTTACCAGCAACAGATCCTCGACGCCAGGATCATCCCGCAACTGTGCGATTTGTTGGTTGAGATTTGCAATTGCAATCGCGCTCGCGGTTGTGTCACGAGCCGGATCGGGGTGATTCGCGCACCGTGCTGATTCGCAAACACTCAGCACGATCAGGATCCAGATACTCCATCTTCCAATTGTCTTCATGGCGCCGCCAGAAATGGGAACTCGGTTGTCGAATGCGTCTTTTCGTCTTGATGCAGCCCATCGTCGAAACCGCTTCCCATGCCATTTACGAGCAGAGACCTGAATATGTTGCTCGCATCGTAGTTGGGTGCCCTGCCGCCGCAATCGTCGGTCAACGCGCCTGGCGTGCCGTATGCAGTGAATTCAACCGCAAGGAATTGCGTGCATCTGGCCGAGGTGCTGTTGACCCAGATTCGATCGTCGGCAAGAAGTCTCGAGAGGGCCGTATAGCGCTGCGACGGCGCTGCTTGAGAGCCGGAGAGCCATTGATTCCCGCACTTCCCGTCGAATCCGTCGTAGAGCCCCAGAGTTCGCTCGATATCGCGTGAGAACTGTTTCCAACCATTGCGAGCGGCACGGTTGTAAGCCTCTTTACGTTGATTGCTGATCGCCTCAGCAGCCAGAGGACCGCCTACCAGACCGTTCTTGATCAGAGGTCGAGCGGTCCGCTCAATCTGCTCGCCGAGTAGTGGAATAGCAAGATGCCTATCTTGCTCGCGTCGCATCTTTTCTTCGTGCCGCCGCGGCATTCTGTACACTGAACTCCATACAGCAAGCAGTCTTCCGCCGGTTGCGACTACGTCGAGATCGATCGAGATGACAAGCGCAGATGTCTTCCATCCGGCGAGGAAGTTCGATGCCGGGCCTCCGTCGGTGTGGCGCCATGTGTCGAGAATCGATTGAGATGTGCTCGGGTCGAACTTCGGACAGCCGGCATCGTCGATCGCCGCTCCGAGTTGGAGCGCCGTGCCGGCCACGTTGTACGCCGCCCGTGTACCCTTCACGTTGTTGAAGAATGGATCGTCGCGCAAACCGGCAAATACCCGAAACCGATGATTCTCGCCGTCGAGCCCCGCCTCGGTATGCGCATTGCCTTGTAGGTGGTCCGCCTTGCCGGCCCAGCACTCGACGTTATTGGCGGGGTCGAATCTGCAGACGATCGTCGTACTCGCCGTAGTCTTTCCAAAGTGTTGAGCGCTATCCACATGGAACACATATAGAAGCCGATCGGAAAACTGGCGGGCCACGATGTCCATAACAAGATTGAGTCGCCGCCCGTCGGAGGACGTCCATGCGAATATATCGCCGATGTCCGCGGCAGGGTCGGCAATCACCGTGGGAGTATCCAGATGGTCCGACGCACACACGCTAAGGCGGAGCGCATAAATAGTCTGTACAGAGTGGTGGTCATTAGGGCAGAAGAGAGTAGTTCCATTCGCCGTGGAATGGGTCTGGTTTCAAGTTGAGTTTCGCCATATCCGCGGCCGATATCTCGACTCCGGTGGGATAG
>WNGR01005480.1_pt1 | contig 16818 bp, 15 predicted proteins | sample 5407581 | NCBI WGS metagenome assembly WNGR01 (sample SAMN13153383, study PRJNA577476) | soil metagenome | isolation source: 80 cm soil or saprolite under Garry oak tree replicate 2 | place: USA:California | collected 2016-06-15 | reverse complement strand
CGATGACCGAGCCCGAACGGCGCGACCTGCGCCGGACGAAGGTGGCGTTCACCTTCCAGGCCTTCGGCCTGCTCCCGATCCTGTCCGCAGCCGAGAACGTGGGCGTCCCACTGCGAATCGCCGGACTGCCCCGCCACGAGCGCGAGGCGCGGGTCCAGCTGATGCTGGACATCACCGGCCTCGGCGACCACGCCGCCCAGCGGCCCGGCGAGCTGTCCGGCGGCCAGCAGCAGCGCGTGGCCATCGCGCGTGCCCTCGCCGGAAGGCCCCAGGTGCTCATCGCAGACGAGCCGACCGGTCAACTCGACTCGGAGACAGCCCGTCAGATCATGCGACTGCTACGCACAGTGGTGCGCTCGGAGGGAATCTCGGCGCTAATAGCGACACACGACCACACGCTGCTCGACCTCGCCGACGACGTGCTGCACCTCGAAGACGGCGTGATCGTCGTCGAATAGTGGTCTCGACCGTGGCGCGTGCCGACATGGCTGACGCCGAGAGCGGAACCGCTGGGAGCTGAATCGGCGCCGTTGCGGCTTCGATGCGGGGAGACTGGCCGGTATGGATCTTGGGTTCCGGGGTGAGGTGGCTGACTTCTATCATCGCTACCGGCGTGGTTACCCGTCGGCGGTGGTCGACGCGTTGGTTCGGGCGTTCGACTTGACTGCTGCGGATGTGGTGATCGACCTGGGGTGCGGTACCGGGCACGGGTCCGTGCCGTCGTCGGTATCGACCCGGAACCGGACATGCTCGCACGTGCCCGACAGGTCGCCGCCGAGCGCGGCGTGATCAACACGAGTTGGCTGATCGGCGCGGACACCGACATCGCCGCGGTGGGTGCGTTGCTCGGGCCCCGGTCGCTCGGTGCGGTGACCATTGCCCAGGCCCTGCACTGGATGAACCACGATGAGCTGTTCCGGGCGCTGGCACCACTGGTGCGGCCTGGTGGCGGCGTGGCGGTGGTGACCAACGGGACACCGCTGTGGCTGCAGGACACCGACTGGTCACGCGCGCTGCGCGACACCCTGCAGCGCTGGATGGACACCGAACTCACCCGAACGTGCGGCACCGACGAGCCAAGCCAGCGACGGTATGCCGACGCACTGGCCGCGGCCGGGTTCGAGGTGGCCACGGACAGCGTCGACTACACCGACACGCTGGATCTGGACCGCATCGTCGGTGGCGTCTACTCGGCACTGTCGGTGGACCAGTTGCCCGCGCCGGAGCGGCGGCCACACTTCGCGGAGCTCATCCGCCGCGCGCTGGCACCGCATGCACCGTTCACCGAACACGTCGAGGTGACGCTGCTGACCGGCCGCTGGGCGGCGGTCGCATGAGGACCGATCACCCCATGTCCAGCGTCGCCGGCAGTTTCCACTGCAGCGGCGCGCCTCGCGAGCCGGGGAAACGCCCCGATCAACGACAGCCGGTCAGGATCGGGCCGGCGCCGGGCGCACGATCGTGAGTTCGGCGCTGCGCTGGGTGACGACCTTGCCGTTCTGGAGGATCTCCACGGTCACCACCAGCCCGGTCGCCGTGCACGACCCCGGCACGAGATACCCCACCGTGCTGGTGAGTTGGCCGTGCGGCGGGAAGTTCATCGGCTGCAGGAGTGGGTCGATCACGGGGCAACCCGCGGGGATTCCAGGAGTGGAGCTGACGAAGCGGCCGAGCCACTCAGCGGAAGCCTGCTGCGACACGGCGGTGCAGTTCACGGCCGACACTATCGCCTGGGACGTCTGCCCAGGGGCGACGGTCGGCGGCTGGAAGACGAGGCCGGTGATGTGAATGGTCTGCGAACTGACGGCGCACGCACTGGGTACGACGGGAGCCGGTGCCGCCGTGGCGGTCGCGCTCGCGACCGTCGAAACACACCCCAGGGCGACGATCGCACTGACGATCCACACGAACCTGCGCATTCCTGCCTCCTTGCCACTGTGCACACCTCAACGTGCCGGGGGATACAGTTCCGTGGCGCCAAACCGGGTGTCAACGCAACCGTCGAGTACGACACCAACTCATGGCGTTACCCACGCGACGCTGGCCCAGACGGGTCAGCCAGAGCGATCGCGGTCGCGCCGGCGGTGGTGCTTCCCTTGGGCTGGACCGAATAGCGCCGGATCAGGACGATCGCCATGGCGATGGCGAGTAGGAATCCGACGATGGTGACGGCCATGTACGGGTCGTTCGCCTCGATCTCGTTGTTGGCCAGGATGTCCGCCGCGCTGGTGCCGGGTGGGACGACGCTGTTGACGATCGGTGGCACGTGGCCGGGGAACAGTTGCAGCAGCCCTTGGGTCGAGACGGTGATCGTGAGCGTGGCGATCAGGCCGGCCGCGGGGCCGGCCACGTACGGGTCCTTGTCGCGCCGGGCCGCGATCATCACGGCTGTTGCCGTCGCGGCCAGGACCATCAGGACCGGGCCGCCCGCGGACAGCGGGACGGGCGGGCGGAGCAGGACCGGAATCAGCCAGGCCAGTCCGGCGACCACGCCGGTCAGCGCGCCGACGTTCTGCTGTCGACCACGTCGGCCGGTGCGGTCAACGTGGTGCCGCCGCGGCTGGCCGGGATGGCGAGCGCCACGACCAACATGGTGCGGGACACCGGCGGGGTGGTCGGTGTCGCGATCGCCAGCGCCATCGGATTCGGCAACGCCGCCACGGCCCTACCGGGCTTCCTGGCGAAAAACGGTGTCACCGGCCCGTTCCTGGCGATCGTCAATCATGTCGCCTCGATCGGTGGGCCGGTGGCCGTCGCGCACGCCCCCCTCGGACCGCAGTCGGCTCTGTCGATGAGCGCCGCGCAGGCCGCGTTGTGGCACGGTTTCTCGCTCAGCCTGTTGCTGTCGTGCGCCTTGACCGTGGTGTCGCTGGTCATCGCGTTGCTCATGATCCGCTCGATACCGGCCGGCACCCGACAGGAAGCCGAGGAGAGCTTCCTCGCACAGGCGTAAGGAACGTCGCATGAACGCCGGACTGCTCGTACTGCGGCTCGTCATCCTGGTGATCATGGGCATGCACGGCACCCAGAAGCTGTTCGGCTGGTGGGACGGCGGCGGACTGGACGAAGCGGAACGCTTCTTCGCCGACCAGGGTTTTCGCCCACCGAGGCTGATGGGGCTGGTCGCCGGCCTCACGCAGACGGCCGGCGCGCTGCTGATCGGCGCCGGCGCCGCGAGCGTGCTGAGCGTGGCGATCCTGGCCGGGGTGTTGACCACCGTGGTCGCCCTGCATCTGCCCAACGGCCTTGACGGGCGTAAGCAGGGCTTCGAGTACGAGTTGATGATCCTGGCCGGCGTCGTCGCGATTGGACTCGCCGGTCCGGGACAGTGGAGTGTCGACCGTTGGCTCGCCGTGCCGGACTCGGGTTGGTCCGGCGCGACGGCCATCGTTGTCGGTATCGTCGCAGGTCTGGCGGTGACCGCGGCCCGAGTACGGCCGTCCAACTTCCGAAGGTCGAGGCAACCACGATGAACCAGATCCGGCCGATGCCTCCCGGCCCCGCCCTGCCCCTGGCTCGATCGATCGCGCCGAGCGACCTGACGACGAGCACCGTTCTCCCGGCGGATCCGGCACCGCAGATCGAACCGCCCCAGCCGGATCCCACGTTCGAGTCCGACATCGTCTACGCACGACGAAAACTGCGGGACGGCAGCGATCTGGAGCTCAAACTCGATATCCTCGGCCACCAGTCCGGCCGCAAGCCGCTCGTCCTCTATGTGTCCGGCGGCGGTTTCATCGCCTCGCTCCGGTCCAGCGCCCGCGATCTGCGGGCATACGTGGCGGCCGCGGGTTTCGTCGTGGCCAGCATCGACTATCGCGCGCTGTCCAACGGCCCCGGCGTGACCTTCGCGGACACCGTCGCGGACGTCAAGTCGGCGATCCGGTTCCTGCGCGCCAACGCCGGCGAATACGGCATCGACCCCGCGAACGTCGCGGCCTGGGGCGAGTCGGCCGGTGGCTATCTGGTCGCCATGGCCGGCGCCACCAGCGGCAGTCGACACTTCCTGACCGAGGACAACCCCGACGTCAGCAGCGACCTCCAAGCCGTGGTCGACAAGTTCGGCGCGTCATCACTGGCGCACACCGCCGACGACTTCGACGAGACAGCCAGGAAATTCTGGACCGACGACAACGGCCCCCTGGCCACCTACGTACACGGGCTCGGCGGCGGACCGCTCGATGATCAGGACGAGACGGTTCGGCGTGCGAACCCCATCACCTACCTCAGCCCCGCGACCCCGCCCTTCCTGCTTCTCCACGGCACCGCCGACATGATCATCTCGCCGAGCCAGACCCTGCTGCTGCACAACGCCTTGCGCGCAGCAGGCCGCGCCAGCCAACGCTACGTCCTGGACGGCGCGAACCACGGCGACGCACCGTTCCTCAACGACCCGGCAGCCGGCCTTCCCTGGTCGACAACCACTGTCATGGACATCATCGTGAACTTCCTGCGCACACAACTGACTCACTGAACTCGGCGCACCCCGTTATGGCATACCGTTGGTCAACGTGGACGAATACGCCGACGTCGATGTCCTGTCCGGCGGCATGGTCAGCCCGGACGGCCGGATGCTGGCCTACGTGAGCAATGCCGGTGGCCGGCCGCAGCCGTGGCTGTTGCCGCTGTCCGGTGCGCAACCGAGCGGGAAACAAGCCGCCGAGCTGGCGGTGCCCGGCATGGTGTCCTGGTGCACCTGGCGGCCCGACGGCAGCAGGCTGGTGATCAAGACCGACCTGACCGGCTCCGAAGACTATCGGCTGGCCGAGCTGGATCCGGCCACCGGGGCACTGGACTGGATCGGCGCGCAGGAAGGCGTGCGCTACGAGCTGAGCACGCCCTATGACCGGGGCACCCAGCCCTACAGCCCGGACGGGCGGCTGCTCGCCTATGCCAGCAACGCGCGCGATATCGAGGTGTTCGACGTCTACGTGCGCGACCTGGCCGCCGGCACGGACCGGATGGTGCTGCGCGGCGACGACCGGTACTTCCCGGTGTCCTTCTCCCCCGACGCCGGCCAACTCCTGGTCGTGCGGCTGCACCAGAACACCGAATACGACCTGTGGCTCGTCGCCCTCGGCACCGGGGACGTGCGGGAACTGACGCCGCACAACGGCCCGGCCAAGTTCCTGCCGGTCGGCTGGGCGGCGGATGGCCGCACCCTGTACCTGACCGGGACCGCGGGCCGGGACCGCCTCGGCCTTGCCGCGCTGGCACTGGAGGGCAACAAGCTGGCCTGGCTGGAAACCCCGGAGCACGACGTCGAGGGCGGTGCCGTTTCGCCCGACGGCCGGCTGATCGCCTGGGGCGTGAACGAGGACGGCTACACCAGGCTGCACTGGCGGGACCTGGTCACCGGCGAGTACGGCGCGCCGACCAACCTGCCGGCCGGGCTGGCCATCGTCGACTTCGGCCATGCCGGCTTCGCGATCCGGTTCACCGCCGACGGTCGGTACCTGCTGGTGCAGCTGGGCCGGCCGAACGCCGCCAGCGAGTTGTATCTGGTCGAGGTGCCCGGCGGCACCGCGCACCAGCTCACCCGATGCGGCGAGCGGCTGCCCGCCGATCTGGTGGACGCCACAGTGGTCCGGTATCCCAGCACGGACGGGCTGACCATTGCCGCGCTGCTCTACCGACCGACCGGCGCGGACGCCGACCATCCGGCGCCGGTGGTGCTGCACATCCACGGCGGCCCGGAAATGCAGGCGTTTCCCGAGTACGACCCGTTGATCCAGAGTCTGCTGGCCAACGGGATCGGCGTGCTGGCCCCGAACTTCCGTGGTTCAGCCGGCTACGGGCTGCGGTTCCAGCGGTCGATCTACCGGGACTGGGGCGGCGGTGACCTCGCGGACTTCGCCGCGTCGATCCGTTACGTCCGCGAACTGGACTGGGTGGCCGGCGACCGGCTCGGTGTGTACGGCGCGTCCTACGGTGGTTTCGCCAGCCTGTGCTGCCTGACCAGGCTGCCCGAGCTGTGGCGGGTCGGGGTGAGCGTGTGCGGCACGTCGGACCTGATCGGCGATGCCCGCTCGGCGCCGCCCACCTGGCGCCGACGGGTCAGGGACTGGATCGGTGATCCCGACGATCCGGCGGACGCGGCCTCGATGATCGCACGCAGCCCGTTGCACCATGCGCAGCACATGCGGGCGCCACTGTTGTTGGTACACGGCGAGAACGACACCAGGGTGCTGCCGGAGGAGTCGAACAAGATGTATCGGAAACTCGCCGAACTCGGCCTGCCGGTGAAGCTGATCAGCCTGCCCGGCGTCGGTCACTCCACGGGCGACCGGGACGAGAGCGAGTCGACCGGCGCGGCCATCCTCAACTGGCTGACCACCCACCTGCGCTGAATCCCTGGTGGCGGACCGAGATCAGGAGAGCCGGCGGGCGGCGGAGACACCGTAGGCGTGTGGCCGGAACGCCAGGACCGGGTCGGCGGAGGGTTCGATGCCCTCGGGCAGGCGGATCGGATCGAAGACCTCGCGCTGCCAGTGGTCCTCGTCGGCCGAACGCGCCACGACATGCACGGTGCCCGCGGGTATCAGGCGGCGCAACTCCGGCCACGCTGACGACGGGTCGTCGGTGGGGTCGCTGGGTTCGGCCAGTTGAAGGACCAGCGTGAACGCGACGGCGCCCGCGGCCAGGCGATCGTCCAGGTCGCCGATCAGGAAGTCCGGGGCCAGGCCCGCGGCGGTCCGCTGGTCAAGGTCGACCTCGCCCAGCTGCGGCACCAGTCGGTACCGGAACGGCTGCGGCTTCTCCCCGGCGAACACGAACGCGTGCAGGCCGTCGTAGCGGCAGGTGGCGAAGCTCGCCGGCGCGTGCCGGGCGAGGAACGACTTCAGCCCCGGCCGACTTTCCGGGTGTCGGGTGAGCAGGCCGGCGAACCGGCCCGCCGCGTCCAGTTTTCCCTTCAGCCGTTCGCCGAGACCCCCGTCGACGCCGGCGCTGCCCAGTGCCTCCACCAACTCGACGAAACCCTCCGGGTTGCGGCTGGGGAACACCCGGAAGTTCGCCGCGACCAGGTCGTGCACCGACTGCTCGCCGTCGAGGAACTTCACCGCCATGCCGCGGACGCCGCGGGCACGGTCGTCTGCCGTGTACTGCCCGCCGTTGGAGAATCGCACCACCGCGCTGGTCGCCGTGGTCAGGTTCGGCACCGAGGTCAGCCGGCCGATCACCGCGCTCGGCTCGAACCGCGCGTCGTACACCGCGCCCCTGGCGTGCAGCCGCCGGTCGTGCGGGCGTGGTGGCAGTGCCGCCTCGATCCGGTCGATCGACTGTTCGGCCGTGAGGCCGTCGCGCGTGACGGAACCGTCGCTCATGAAAGGCCTTCCATACGGGGAGCCCCATCATGCCGCCAGGTGCTCAGCCGTGCACGCCCAGGAGGGTGCGCCCGGTGCCGGTGGCCAGTGGCGTTGGCCAGGCGGCGAGGTCGGTCGGGTCGGGTGGGGCCGTCGCGCAGACGACGTAGTGGCGGGGGGTCAGTGCCGTCGGGTGTCTGGGGAGGGCGGCCATGCAGCGGGCGTGGGCCTGCTCGGGAGTGTGAACCGAGTCGGTCGCGACCAGATAAGCGACCAGTGGCTGACCGGCCGCCGAGGGGAAGATTCGGGCCACCGCGAAAGCCTCGTCCAGCAGGCGTTGTACGTCGGTGAGGTCGACCCAGCACGAATCGACCAGCAGCCAGTCGGCGGTGCGCACGACCGGCGCGAGACCGATGACGTCCGGAATCCGGGCCGCGTCGAGATCACCGTCCGCGGCGGCCACGAGCAGTCGCTCGACCGCCAGCAACAACGACTCCAGTTCGGCGCGGGGAGCGAGGCCGGTGTCGGCGCTCCATGCCTCCAGCAGGAGACGGCCGTCGACCTGGTTGAGGTCGAAACGCAGCGGCGTGCCGTTCCAGGGCACCGGACGCCAGCGCAACTCGGTCCGCGCGGGCGCGGCGCCTCGGTGCGCCATGGTGAGAGGGGACTCGGCGGCCATGCTGTTGAACAACAGGTCGTGGTGGAACGCCAGACCTCGTTCGTACTCGATCCGCCGGTCGGACTCGGCCCGTTCGGCCGTGTCGTACCTGGCCTGGCGGCTTGCTTCGAGGACGGTGGCCCAGGTGTGCGCCACCAGCGCGTCGAAGCTGTTGTCGCCGATGTCGACGGTGGCGACGCAGTTCTGGGACAGGGCGCCGACGTAGTGGATCAGGTGGCGCTCGAAGCGGTTGCTCGAGTTCAGCGGAAGTACCAGTTCCCGAGTGCCGAGCCGGTGGGCCAGCACGGCGCAGAGCGCGGCGATGACGATGGCCGACCGGCTGGACCGGGCGCGTATCGTGATCCGCCGCACCGCCGTCGCGGCGGCCACGGACGACAGTTCCACGACCAGCGACTCGCCGCCGGCCCGTGCGCCCGGCAACGCGTACATGCGGTGGGGCATCCGTTGCGACTGCGCCTGAAGGTAACGCAACGCCCGCTCGGCGCGGCGTCGCTCAGTGGGCGTGGCTTCCAGTTGTGCCTGGTCCAGCGGCTGGTGGCGAGGTTCGCCCGCCTGCCGCAGGGCGGGATCGCCCACCATGTCGGCAAACTCGCGTTTGATGATCTCGATCGACGCGTGGTCCACGGCCAGGTGCGAAAAGGCGGCGGCACAGGCGATGACCGGCCGGTCGGCACGATTCGCCATGGCCACAACGAGCCGCACCGGGGGCCGCACCGGGTCGGACGATTCGCGCAGCCATCGGACAAGTGCCTCGGCGACCGCGGGGCGGTCCCGCGGTCCCCACTGTCCATCGCCCAGCGAGCAGACCTCGAGCGTGACCACGCCGGATGCCGCGACCCGCTGCCGTGGTTGCTCGCCGTCGACGTAGGTGGTGCGCAGGGCTTCGTGTCGGGCGCCCAGTGCGGCGATCGTCTCGGCCACGTCGTCGACGGACATCCCGTGCGGCACCGGAAGTTCAACGTGCAGAATCCCGTAGAAGGGATCGGCGACGCGGCTCAACCACCGGAAGATGTTGAGCTGGCCGAGGGTGAGCGGTCCCTCGCCCGCGCGCCCGCCGGTACACGTGACCGGGATCGTGCGCACCGGGGTCAGCAGGATTCTCCGTCGGCGACGCCGCCCGGCTTCCGTTGCCGTGTCCACTGCCAGGACCTTACCGTTGTGGCGGCGGCCGATCCTGCCATCGATCGTCACCATGCTGGCCATTGACAGGCCAACCAGTCGGCCGTGAGACTCCGTGCCAGGTTGGCGCGAACTGGCGAAGCGTGGTCGTCGAGGTCATCGGCGAGGTGCTCGCGTGACTGGAGAGACAGACACCGTGCGTGTCCTGTACATCGGGGGCTTTGGCCGCAGTGGCACCACACTGCTCAACCGCATGCTGGGCGAGTTGCCGAATGTCTGTGCGATCGGCGAGGCGGTCAACTTATGGCAGCAGGGCGTGGTGAACGACGAGAAATGCGGGTGTGGCAAGCGTTTCCATTCATGCTCGTTCTGGCAGGAGGTCGGCACGCTCGCGTTCGGCGGCTGGCACCGGGTGGACCTGGCGAGCGTGCTGGCGCTGCGATCGGCGAACTCCAGGTTTCGGTTCGTCCGCGAGGCGAGTCTGGCGCCCGAGTCCGTGACGACGTCGCTCACGCCGGCGGCTCGGCGCCGAATCGAGGCCAACAACGTTCTCTACTGGCGGCTGTACTCGGCGATTTCTCAGGTCAGCGGATGCTCCGTGGTCGTGGACGCGAGCAAGCACGCCTCGCTGCTGTCGTACCTGCGCCACCACGAACTGTTGGACATACGGCTGATCCATATGGTGCGGGACAGCCGAGGGGTTGCCCACTCGTGGGCGAAGATCCGGCAGCGGCCGGAGTCCGACGATCCGGGCAGCGTCATGGACAGGTTCTCCGCCGTGCGGTCGGCGATGCTGTGGAACACGTACAACACCAGCTTCTTCGCGTTGCGGCAACTCGGTGTCGCCTACCATCGGCTGCGTTACGAAGACCTGGTGCGGACACCGGAGCGACACCTGCGGGAGATCGTCGGCGCGGCCGATATCGGAGTTGACGACGACGCGTTCTCGTTCCTCGGCGACGGCTACGTTCGGCTGACCGGTACCCATTGCGTGGCCGGGAATCCGATGCGCTTCGAGCACGGCCGCATGACGCTGCGCATGGACGACGAGTGGATGTCCGTACTGTCCACACGAGACCGGCTCGCGGTGACCGGACTGACCCTGCCGCTGTTGATCCAGTTCGGCTATCTGCCGTCCGGAGCTCGGCGATGAGCCCCCACGTGTATCTGATCACGACCTGTTTCCCGCCCGATGTCGGCGGAATCGAGGAGTATTGCCACGGCCTGGTCCGCGAACTGCCGGCCGACTCGGTCACGGTGAGCGCGCCGGACCGGCTAGGGGCGGCCGAGTTCGACCGCGAGCAGCCGTTTCGCGTCATCCGACACCGAACGCTCGCACCGCCCGCGTGGCGCAGACGCCTGGTGCCCTACTCGAGACAGGCGGTGTACGTTCCGTCGTTTCTCGGCGAGCCGGTGTCGGACAATCGAGGACGGCTCGACATCCGGCCGCCGCAAACCGAGCGTGCGACGACCGGGGCCGCGCTGCGGTCCGTGCTCCGAGTCGTTGCTGACGTCCGCCCGGACGTCATCTGCCTGAGTTCGGCGTTTCCGCTCGGGTACCTCGCGGCCGGCCTCCCCCGCGACGTGCCCTGTGTGTCGTTCACCCATGGCATCGAGGCGTCGGTCGCCTTGTCACCCGTTGAGCGGCGCACGATCCGGCAGGTGGCCAACCATGTCGATGTGTTGAGCGCCGTCTGCGATTGGACCGCCGAACGGATCAGCCGAGCTGTCGGCGGCCGGGCACCCGTCGAACTGATCAACCTCGGTGTCGACACGGACATGTTCCACCCCGACGCCGACGGTTCGACGATCCGGGCGCGGCACGGACTAGGGCAGGCGCCGGTGTGTCTCTGCGTTGGTCGCCTCGTGCCGCGCAAAGGCCAGGACCAACTGATCAGGGCGTGGCCACGCGTGCTGCGCGATGTGCCGGACGCCCGTCTGGTGATCGTCGGCCCCGGACCGGACGAACGACGGCTGCGCCGACTGGCGATGCGGTCATCGTGTCCGGACCAGGTGCTGGTGACCGGCGGGGTGCCACGCGGCGACCTGCCGCGGTACTTCGCCGCCGCGGACGTGTTCGCCATGCCGAGCCGGACCCGGCTGGCCGGCCTGGACATCGAGGGGCCGGGCACGGTCTACCTTGAGGCCGCCGCCGCGGGACTGCCGGTCGTCGTCGGCAGGTCCGGCGGCGCCCCGGACAGCGTGGTCGACGGCGTCACCGGGGTGACCGTGAACGGCCGGTCGGCCACGGACATCGCAGCCGCCATCGCCGCAGTGCTCGGCAACCCGGAGCGGTCCCGGGCAATGGGCAGGGCCGGGCGGCGACGGGTGGAACTGGAGTACACCCGCACCCACGCCGCACGGCAACTCGTCGCGATAACACAGCGGCTCGTCAAGCGTTAGGCGCCGATCGACTGGGGGAAGCGGAAGAAGTCGTGCGGGTCGTAGTGGCGCTTGATCCGGACGAGCCGGTCGTAGTTGCCGGCGTAGTAGGCGCGGCGCCAGTCCGGGAGGCGGGGGTCGATGAAGTTGACCATGCCCTGGCCGTCCCCGTACCGAGCGGCCACCGCGAACCCGCCATCGGCCCACATCTGCGCGGCGGCCCGCTCGTCCGGCGTGGGCGTGAAACTGTTCAGACCGGTGGTGAAACTGACGTAGAACTGCGCATCCCGATGCGGATAAGCGGTCGCGGATTCCGCAACGGCATTGATCTGTCCGCCCAGCCCGGCGATACTGAGAACGCGGAACTGCCCGTCCACGGGATCAGCAAGGAAAGCGGACACCGCCTGCCCAATAGCGGCGTCACTCAACACGTCATCGATCAACCGTCCACGTTCCACCACAAAACTGTGTCGGGGCAGCAACGCGGTCGGATCCGTCCCAATACGGTGGCACTGGTCAACGGTAAGAGTTGAGCACCCATACTGCGCCATCAAAGCATCATGATAGGACTGATCGACAACGCGCCGATTCAACGGAGCAGCACCAACAGCGCTGACCAGCTCGTCGAGCAGTGGAGTAAGCCCAGCGGGATCCCCGCCCAACCAACCACCCGACACCACCGCGATCGGCTGCGATCCAGGCGCCGCATTCTGATTGACCAGGGCCGCAGCGGCCGTCAGATCATGGGACGCATCCCGCAACCAGGGCAAATAAGCGGCAATCACCGAAGCAGCCTGCGCACCCGGCCAGACCAGACTGAAGGTAACCATCCGGGTGGTATTGGTGGGCAGCAGTTCAAACCGGGTAACCACCCCGAAATTCCCACCGCCACCACCCCGCAGGGCCCAGAACAGATCCGGCTCACAATGATCGGAACAGTGCACGAACCGCCCGTCGGCCAGGACGACATCGGCGGCAACCACATGATCGCTGGCAACGCCGAACTTGCGGGCGAGCGGACCGATGCCGCCGCCCTGCAGGTAACCGCCGGCACACACGGTGGGGCAGTTGCCCGTGACGGTGGACAGGCCGGCCGGCGTGAGCGCGGCCAGGATGTCGACCCCCTGGGCCCCAGGCCCGAGCGTCACACTCGCCGCCCCGACCGACACCTGATTGAGCCGAGAGACGTCGAGAACGAGCCCGGTCGTCGTGGAGTACCCGGCCGCCGAGTGCCCACCACTGCGTACGGCGGTGGCGATCCCCTGATCCTGGGCGAACCGAAGGCATACCTGCACGTCGGCAACACTGACGCAGTAAGCGACAGCGGCCGGCTGGACGGCATCGAAGAAGCCGTTGTCCAGTTGCCGGGCCGTGGCGTAGGTGGGGTCACCAGGAAGAACGAGATCCCCGGCAAGAGCCCGACGAAGCCGGTCCCACGACGTGGCGGCGTGTGAGGTCCATAATGGACCACCAAGCACAGCGAGGCCGGCGGTACCCAGCCCACCCCGCAACAACTCTCGACGACTAAGCATGCCAGCAGTGTCCCGAAACCGCCGCCGGCAGACGAGACGCGTGGGACACTTTCCCAGCCGACAAGGGAAAGTGTCCCAACTTACTGCCCGTCGCTCCGGGTCGCGCGGCGGCGGTCGCGGGCGGCGAGGACCGCGCGCAACAGGTCGTCCAGTTCATCGTCGGACAATGCCGCCAGTTCGGCGTCGCCCGCGGTCTCGGCGACGTGGTTGGCGTTCAGGTCGGCCGACACGAACTCGGCGAGTGCCGCGATCGTGGGCGTGGCGACGATGCGGTGCATGGGCAGGCGCACGCCGTAGGTGTCGGCGATCCGGGCGGCGAACCGGATCGCGGCCAGCGAGCCGGTGCCCAGGCGGAACAGGTTGTCGTGCACGCCGATCGGTTCCGTGGTGCGGAGCAACTCGGCCCAGATCTTGGCCATGGTCGCCTCGACCGGATTACGTGGGGCCACTCCCTGGGTCACGGCCCATTCGGGTGCGGGCAGCGCGGCGTGATCGACAGCGCCGGCACGGGTCAGCGGCAGCGCCGGCAGCGCGACGAGCGTGGGCACCATGGCCTCGGGGAGGGCGGCCCGCAGATGCGGCTGTAGCAGTTCGATCGCCGACCTGCTCGGTCCGTCCGAATCGGACACGACGTAGGCCACCAGCGCGGTCTCGTCCGCTCGTGGCACGCCGACCACTGCGGCGTCGCGGATCGCGTTGTGGGCGCGCAACACAGCCTCGACCTCGCCGCAGTCGACCCGAACCCCGCGGATCGTGACGCGCCGATCGGTCCGGCCGACCAGTTCGAGACCGCCGTCCTCGCGCCACCGTCCGAGGTCGCCGGTGGCATACATGCGTGCTCCCGGCTCGGTCGCCCATGGATCGGGTCGGAACGCCGTCGACGTGTCGCCGCGTGCCACGCCGACACCGGCGATGTGCACCTCACCCACCACCCCGACGGGGACCGGGACCAACCGCCCGTCCAGGACATACACGCGCGTATGGTCGATGGCCGGTCCGATCGCCACCGACCCCTCCCCCGGTGCCACCACACTCGCGGCCGTCCACATCGTTGTCTCGGCGTGGCCGTACAAGTGCCACAGCACCGCGTCCGGGGCGGCCAGTCGGCGGCCGCGATCACCAGGTCCGCCCCACACACCAGCGGCAGCAGCAGTTCCCACAGGGCGATGTCGAACGCGGCCGTGGTCACGGCGACGAAACGGTCACCAGCGCCCAACCCGAGATCGCGGTGGCCAACGGCGAGCACGTTCGCCAGTGCACGGTGTGTGATGTCGATGCCCGTTGGTCCGGTGGGGCCGGACGTAAAGACGGTGTACGCCAACGCATCGGCCGGCGCCGCAACGGGATCGAGCGGTTCGGCGGCGTTGTCTCCCGGCGTGATCACCACGAGATCGAGCGAGCCGGCGTGGTCGTCGGACATCACCAGCCGTAGGCCTGCGTCGCGTGCCATGATCTCCAGCCGCGGCAGGGGGCAGTCGGGCTCCAGCGCGACGATCGCACCACCCGCCCACCACACGCCGAGCAGCGCGGTCAGCATCCCGATACCGCGGTCGAAGCAGACGCCGACCCTGGTGCCGGGGCCGACCCCGTGTTCGGCGAGCGTCCTGGCGAGCCGGGCAGCCCGGTCGCACACCGTCGGCATCGCCACGGTCGCGGCGCCGTCGGTGACCGTGGCGGTGGACTCCCGCAGCGATCGCAGGACGTCGAACGTGGTCGGCGGCGCGGGGCGGGCGCCGGTCAGCAGAGCGCTGTCCGCCACCGTCAGCAGTGGCAGCTCAGCCACCACCGTGTGTGGTGCCCGGCCGGCGTGCGCCAACACGGTCACCACCGATCGCAGGAGTCGATCGGCGAGGCGCGGGTCGACGACGTCGGTACGGTAGCCGAGCGTCAAGGTGCCGTCGTCGCTCGAGGTCAGGTCGAGATCGGACTCCACGGTGACCGGGAACGCGACCCGACCACGCACGGCCACGCCGGGCAGGTTGAGCGCCGGTGCCGCCGGTGGCCCGAACGTGAACCGGGCGGCACGGCAGACAGGGCCGATCCCGAGTTCCTCGATGAGCAGATCCAGCGGAAGTTCATCGTGCGACTGGGCTGCCGTGCTGACGTCCCGCACCTGGTCCAGCACCTCGGCGAAAGTCGCGGTGTCGCCAAGGGAAACGCGGACGGGGACCGTGTCGGCGAACGGGCCCACGATCGGCTCCAACTCCACGCGGATGCGGCCGCGCACCGGGACACCGATCACCAGGTCGGCCTGCCGGGCGTACCGCGCGAGCACCACCGCGTATCCGGCGAGCACCGCGGTGCCCAGGTCGGTGCCGGTGGCCTTGGCGAGGTCCGCGAGTCGCCGGGTCGACGTCGGGTCGATCGACACCGTCACCAGGGCACCTTCCGCTGGTGAGGCTGCGCCGGTGCGGGGCCGGTCGGTCGGCAGTGTGTGGTCCGCCGGCGCGTCCCGCAACGGCTCGTGCCAGTGGTCGAGTTGGCGTGACAGTTCCTCACCGCGCAGCCGTTCCCGCTGCCACACGGCGTAGTCGCCGTAGTCCATCCAGAGTGGCGGCAGCGTCGCCGCACTATTTTGGTACACAGTGGACAGTTCGTCGAGCAGGATCGCCAGCGCGACGTCATCGGCGATGATCCGGTGAGCCGCCAGTACGAACAACGACCGCTGATCGGCCACTGCGATCAGCGCGGCGCGCAGCAGCGGCCCGCGCGCCAGGTCGAACGGGCGCCCGGCCAGCTCGACCGCCAGCAGTTCGGCCCGCGCGGCGCCGTCGGGACCGTCGGCAAGCACGACCTGGTCGATCGGCACCTGGCCGGTGTCCGCGACGACCTGTTCCGGCCAGACGTCGGAGCTGACGATGCTGGTCCGCAGCGCCGCGTGCCGGGCCACCAGGACGTCCATCGCCTGTTGCAGGGCAACAGTGTCCACCTGGCCGTCGAGCCAGCTCGCGTGGCACAGGCTCGACGCGGCCGCGTCGTCCACGAGTTGGTCGATGGCCCACACTCGCCGTTGCGCGAACGAAACCGGATACCGCATGCGCTACCTCCCGAGACGGGCCGCGATCTCGGCGCCGATTCGTGCGACCGGCCCCGGATTCAGCAAGTGCTCATGCCGGCAGTCCACCTCGACGACGTCGATCGTCCCGCCGAGGTGATCGCCCCAGGACGCCAACTTCGCGTTGGTGGTTGTGGTGGTCTGGGTCGATGCGACGAACAGCACGCGGCCATGGACCCGGCCGGGACGGTGGTCCTGCGCCACGGCGATGCTGTTCCGGATCGCCCTTGGCAGGGCGAGTATCCGGCGATCCGGCCACTCGTGCAGCGCGAGGCCCGGCCGACCCCGGATCACCGCGAGCATCCGTGCCATCGGGTCGGGGTCGTCCGGCTCGATCACCGGCTGGTAGCCGAACCTGCGCAGCACGAAGGCACAGAGCATCCAGAGTTTGTCGTCGTCCACCACACGGATGTGCTGCGGCAGGTCCGGTGTCGCGTCCCCGATGGCGAGCAGGCCCACCTGTGCGCCGCGCCGTTCCAGTTCTTCGGCGATCGCGTGCGCGATGTTCCCGCCCAGCGACCAGCCGAACAGGTGATAAGGGCCATGCGGCTGGGTGATCCTGATCTGGTCGGCGAAGTCGCGTGCCAGCTCGGCCATGTCCACCGGCAGCGGCTCCGGCCGGCGCAGTGTCCGCAACTGCAGGCCGTACACCGGATGGTCGGGCCCGATGTGGGGCAGCAGCGCGAGATAGCACCAGCTCGCCCCGACCAGCGGCGGCGCGCAGAACAAGGCGGGCCTGGGACCGCC